>Ga0315288_10010601_pt1 | contig 11624 bp, 12 predicted proteins | sample YL17G11_20_MG_FD_203454 | JGI IMG/M metagenome (GOLD analysis project Ga0315288, IMG submission 203454) | Sediment microbial communities from Yellowstone Lake, YNP, Wyoming, USA - YL17G11_20 | ecosystem: Environmental > Aquatic > Freshwater > Lake > Sediment | place: USA: Wyoming | collected... | reverse complement strand
GCGGCGGCGAGCTCCATGAAGAGCGTGGCGGCGTCGTCGGGAGACAGTGGATCGAGCGGCAGGACGTGCTCGCCGGAAAGGCGAAGTGCCCCCCGGCTGGTCACGAGCACATCCAGATCCGGCACGCGGTTGAGGAGTTCGGCGACGTACGTAGCCGCCGGTGCGAGGTGCTCGAGGTTGTCGAGGAAGAGCAGCGCCCCCGTTCCGCCGAGCGCGTCCGCGATGCTCTGAACGAGCGGCCGGCTTGACGATTCGCGTACACCGATCGCGCGAGCGATCGCGCTCGGAACCAGGTCCGGGTGTGAGACGGGCGCCAAGCCGACGAGGTGGACAGGTCGTTCGAGCGCCGCGGCTGCGGAGGCCTCGAGTGCGAGCCGGCTCTTCCCGGCGCCACCGGGGCCGGTGACGGTGACGAGACGCACGTCCTGTCGCGCAATCAGCGCTCCGATTTGCTCGAGCGCGTCCGCCCGGCCGACGAGCCGGTGATGGAGGGCGGGGAGGGTTGTCGCGCCAAGCGTTCGGAGAGGCGGGAACTCCTCGCGGAGCCCTGGAGCCACGATCTGGAACAGCTGATCGGCGGTCGGGATGTCTTTGAGTCGGTATCGTCCGAGCATTCGGTACGCGGCGTCGGGGAGCGGGTCCTCGCCGGCGACGTCGCGCGTTGCACGGGAGACCACGATCTGTTCTCCATGTGCTGATGCGCAGATGCGGGCAGCGACGACGACGTCCATGCCCACGTACCCCTCGTCTCCGAGCTCGGGCTCGCCCGTATGGATCCCGATTCTCAGCCGGAGCGCCTCGTCGGGCGGCCACGGCTCGACGGCGAGGGTGCGCTGGATCTCCGTCGCGGCGACGACGGCGTCCCGCGCGCGCGAGAAGGCGAGGAACACACCGTCCCCGGCCCAGTCGACCTCGTGGCCGTCTCGCCTTGCGGCTGCCTCCCGGACTATCGCGCGCATCCTCGCGAGCGCCGGTGTGAACCGGTCTCCGAGTGAGTGCAGCAACCTCGTCGATCCCTCGACGTCAGCAAATAACAACGTCACCGTGCCGCCTGGAAGTGACGTCTGTGACGCGTCGTTACTCACCATAGGCCCGACGAGTGTACGAGTCTGCAGGCTCAACGACCAGCATCGGGCGGCGCGAGGCCGTCTCTACACTGCTAACCCGTGTTCGACACGCTTTCAGACAGGCTCCAGGGCGCTCTCGGCGATCTGCGCGGACGCGGCCGACTCGATGAGGAGTCGATCTCGAAGGCGATGCGCGAGGTGCGGTTGGCCCTCCTCGAAGCCGATGTCAACTTGGAGGTAGCGAAGAGCTTCACCGCCACCGTCAAGGAGCGCGCGCTCGGACAGGACGTGCTCAAGAGCCTCTCGCCGGGCCAGCAGGTCGTCAAGATCGTCCACGAGGAGCTCACCGCATTGATGGGGTCGGGCGACTCACGGCTGGCATTTGGACGACCGCCGACCGTGATCCTCCTCGCCGGGCTCCAGGGGTCAGGCAAGACGACCACTGCAGCCAAGCTGGCGCTCCTGCTGCGCAAGGAGGGGAAGCGGCCTTCTCTCGTGGCGTGCGACCTCCAGCGGCCGGCCGCGGTCGAGCAGCTCGAGCAGCTCGGCCGCCAGATCCAGGTTCCTGTCTACCGGCTGGATACGAAGGACGCGGTCGCGGCTGCCCGCCACGGGCTCGACCAGGCAAGAAGGGATGGTCTCGACGTCGTCATCCTCGACACAGCGGGACGGCTCCACATCGACGAGCAGTTGATGGAGGAGCTCGAGGCTGTACGCGATGCCACCAAGCCGCTGAACATCCTTCTCGTCCTCGATGCGATGACAGGGCAGGAGGCGGTGAACGTCGCGCTCGCGTTCCGGGAGCGTGTGGCGTTCGACGGGGTCATCCTGACGAAGCTCGACGGAGACGCGCGCGGCGGCGCTGCGCTCTCGGTCAAGGCCGTCACTGGCAGGCCGGTAAAGCTCGCGTCAGTCGGCGAGAAGCTCGACCAGATCGAGTACTTCCATCCCGATCGGATGGCATCACGGATCCTCGGGATGGGCGATGTGCTCACGCTCATTGAAAAGGCCGAAGCCGCTGTCGCCGAAGACGACCAGGCCGACATGGAGCGGCGCATCCGAGCAGGTGAATTCACGTTCGACGACTTTCTCGCGAGCTACCGGATGCTGCGGCGTATGGGGCCGCTGCAGGGTGTGCTCAAGCTCGTACCGGGTCTTGGCAAGCAGCTCCAAGGGCTCGATCTGGACGAGAAGCAGCTCTCGCGCGTCGAGGCGATCGTCCTCTCGATGACGCCGCAGGAGCGGCGGATGCCGCATGTCATCTCGCCCCAGCGTCGCCGCCGGATCGCGGCCGGTAGCGGGACGTCCATGGACGAGGTGAACAAGCTCATGGCCGCCCGCAAGCAGATGGCAAAGATGATGAAGCAGATGGGGAAAGGGAAGATGCCGACCATGCCGGGGATGCCGCCGCCGGGGCGTCGCTAGAACGGGCACAATCCGTCGTCCACAAACTTTCGAAGGAGTCAGATGGCAGTAAAGATCAGGTTGACGCGCGTCGGTTCGAAGAAGAACCCGATTTACCGCGTCGTCGTCGCGGACTCGCGCTCGCCGCGCGATGGTCGCTTCATCGAGATCGTCGGGCGCTACAACCCGCAGACCGATCCTTCGACGATCGAGCTCGACGAGGCCAAGATCGCCGACTGGATCTCCAAGGGTGCGCAGCCGACAGAGCCCGTCGCGCGGCTGATCAAGGTCGTAGGAGCCGGTGGCTGACGTGAGCAGGACGCGACCCGGCCGCGAAGCGGCAGGCTTTAGGAGTGTTGCGCGAACCGAGTCCGCGCTAGCGGATTCGGTTCTTGCGCCGAGTTAGAGATGGTTGAGCTTCTCGAATGGATTGCACGTCGGCTCGTCGACGAGCCGGACGCGGTTCGCGTCGAGAAGGAAGAGCGCGCGGACGCGGTCGTCTTCCATCTGCACGTCGCGCCCGACGACGTGGGCAAGGTCATCGGAAAGCAAGGCCGGATCGCCCGCGCGCTTCGGAGCATCGTCCGCGCGGCCGGCGCCCGAGCCGAAGAGCGCTACCTGCTCGAGATTGCCGACTGATCCCGAGGAACCGCTCGTCAGGATCGGCCAGGTCGGGCGGCCTCATGGGGTCGATGGCGCGTTCGTGGTCGAGGGCGCGAGCGAAGACCCGAGCCGGTTCGATGTGGGGGCGGAGCTGCTTGTCGACGGCATGCCCGCGACCGTCGTGCTCTCCCGGCGGGTCGGAGGAGGCCGCGTCGCGATCAGGCTCGACCGTCGGGCCGAGCGGGGCGCAGAGCTGACCATTTCGCGTACCACTCTTCAGCCGCTCGGCGTCGGGTCGTACTACGTCGCCGACCTCGTCGGAATGGAGGTGATCGACGAGCACGGTGCGCGCCTCGGGCTCGTGCGCGACGTCTTGCCGGGACCTGCAAACGATGCGCTCGAGCTGGACACAGGCCTCCTTCTCCCGCTCGTCGAGGACTGCGTGCGCGAGGTTGATCTCGACGGCCGAAAGGTTCTTCTCAACCCCGGGTTCACGGACTGACGGCTACGGTTCCGCGTCGTGCGCCTCGATGTCTTCACCCTGATCCCCGGTGCCTTCGCATGGCTGAAGGAGCGCCGTCCGGTGGCTGCAGTGCTCGGAACCGAGCTCGAGCTCAGGGTCCTGAACTACCGCGACACGACGCCGCTCAGCGCGGGCCAGGTCGACGACGATCCCTACGGAGGCGGGCCGGGGATGGTTCTTCGGGTCGACGTCGTAGCTGCCGCGTTTGACGCGATCTACGGCGGAATCCCCGAGCACAGGGTTGTCGCGCTCTCCCCGCAGGGTCGCCAGCTCGATCAGGAGCTGGTCGAGGAGCTCGCGGAGGAGCCCGCCCTCACACTCCTCTCGGCACGGTTCGAAGGTTTCGACCACCGGATCCTCGAACACCTCTGCACGGATGTGGTCTCGATCGGGCCGTATGTGCTCTCGGGCGGTGAGATCCCTGCGCTCGCCGTCGTCGACGCGGTGGTGCGGCGACTTCCAGGCGCGCTCACCGAAGGCTCGGGAGAGGTCGAGAGCTTCTCCGCCGCACTCGACGGAGGTCTCGAGTACCCGCACTACACGAGGCCGGCGGAGTTCCGCGGCTGGGAGGTGCCGGAGATTCTCCTCTCGGGCGATCACGGGCGAATAGCCACATGGCGTCGTGAGCACGTCAGGAGCGTCACATGAGCGGAACCGACGAGCAGCGCCCGCTCGGCGAGGCACCCGAGGTCGACGACGGCCGGTCCGCTGATCTCGAGTGGCGCATGCCGGAGTCATACGAGCCGCCGCCCCCCCCAGCACCGCCGTTTTCGTGGCCGTTGCCGCCACCCGGGGCTGCGGAAACACTGTCCGACCAGCACGAGTTCCACCATCCGCTCGATCGCGTCACTGGCCGCTTGCCGCGGCGACTTCGCATCGCCGTGGACTGGGTCGTGACGATCGTCGGCGCGGTGGCGATCGTGCTTGCGATCAAGGCATTCGTGATCAACCCCTACCGAATTCCGTCGTCCTCGATGGAGGCGACGCTCCATTGCGCGCGCCCCGCACCTGGCTGCGAGTCGCGGTTCTCCGACCGCGTCCTCGCGAACCGCTTCATCTACCACTTCCGGGATCCGCACCGAGGCGACGTGGTCGTCTTCGAAACTCCTCCTGCCGCGAAGGCCAAGTGCGGTGCGGGAGGCACGTTCGTCAAGCGGATCGTCGGGCTACCGGGTGAGACGGTCCAGATCCGACTGCGACGGGGAGCCGCCTTCGTGTACATCGACGGGCGTAGGCTCGAAGAGCCCTACATCGAGCACGACCGGCGTGACATCGGGCCGGAGGAGAAGTTCAAGGTCCCGCTCGGCCACTACTTCGTGATGGGCGACAACCGCTCTCAGTCGTGCGACTCACGGGTCTGGGGATCCGTGCCCGAGCAAAACCTGATCGGCAACGTCTTCATGACCTACTGGCCGCCTCAGCGGATCTCCTTCCGCTGAGGCAGCGTCTTGCGCAGAGCGGAATCTGCGAGCGCAGATTCCGCTCGCGCGCGAACCCCTGAAGCGCGGCTGCTTCGCAGCCGCTGATCGTGGCGGTCGTCCGTCCCGCCTGTGTGCGAGACCAACTCGAGGTCGTTCCGCTACCATTCTCGCCCGGCCCGCCGGCCCTTCCTTTGCGATGAACACAACGATCGAGAGCCTCGAACAGCGCCACATGCGCACGGACCTGCCTCAGTTCAAGGCGGGCGATACGCTCCGCGTGCACTTCAAGGTGATCGAGGGCAGCCGGCAGCGGATCCAGGTCTTCGAGGGCATCTGCATCAAGCGCCAGGGCCCGGGCTTCCGGGAGACCTTCACCGTCCGCAAGCAGTCCTTCGGCGTTGGCGTCGAGCGCACGTTCCCGCTCCACACACCGAAGATCGAGAAGCTCGAGGTCATGGCGATCGGCGATGTTCGCCGCGCAAAGCTCTACTACTTGCGCAATAGAGTGGGGAAAAAGGCGCGCGTCCGCGAGCTCCGGCAGAAGTAGCCAGTATTGTCGGCCGCGTGGCTCGATCCACCGGCCAGCGTCTCCTCGGGTTCGATCGACGTCTCGGTGTCCGCTATGTGGCGGGGGCCGACGAAGCCGGCCGCGGCTCGCTCGCAGGGCCGCTCGTCGTCGCCGGTGTGCTCCTCGACTACGACCTGTTGCGGGGCGCGCGGGTTCGACCGCTCGCGGCACTGAACGACTCCAAGCAGGTGTCGCGAGAGGACCGCGAGGTTCTCTTCGAGGCCGTGCTGGCGGCTGCGTCCGGCGTGAGCGTCCGGATCGTGCCCTCGAGCGAGATCGACCGATCGGGGCTGCACCACTCGAACCTCGCGGGCTTGCGCGCCGTTCTCGGGGATCTCCACCCCCCGGCAGACGCCTGCCTCGTCGACGGATTTCGACTCGGGCCGACGGCACCGACGCACCAGGCAATCGTCGACGGCGATGCGCGAAGCGCGGCGATAGCGGCCGCCTCGATCGTGGCCAAGGTCGTGCGAGATCGGGTCATGCGTCGCCTCGACGCTCTCTACCCGCGATACGGCTTCGTCTCGCACGTCGGGTACATCACGCCTGCGCACTCTCGGGCTGTGCGCGCCTTCGGGCCCTCCGACCTGCATCGCCGCTCGTTCCAGGCCGCCTGCTACCGGATACGTCCAGTACGGGAGCTCCCTGCGTCCTTGCCTCGCGGCGACCAGCGGAACCCCACCGACGAGGCCCGTTCCGCCAGGCCCTCCGCGGCGTGAATCGCGGCGAACGGCGCGCTCTCCGTCACTACCGACTGCGCGGATACCGACTCCTCGACGCCAACGCGCGCGTCAGTCGCTACGAGCTCGATCTCGTGTTGCGGCGCGGCCGCCGGCTCGTGGTAGTCGAGGTCAAGGAGAAAGGAGGTGCCGGGTACGGCGACCCGCTCGAGATGATCGACGAGGAGAAGGTGCGGCGAGTGCACACCGCCGCTCACGCCTGGCTCGCGGCGCACCCTGAGCTCGCCGAGCTCGATCTCGTGTTCGAGGCTGCAGGCGTCCGCGGGAGTCGGGTCGAGCGCGTCCCGCTCGGGTAGCTGGACAAGGACTGCTGCCGGCACGATCATGCTTTCGTGACGCCCGTACTACCAACCGGCGTAGTTACCTTCCTGTTCACGGACGTCGAGGGATCCACCAAGCTCCTGCATGAGCTCGGCGACGCCTACGCGGACGCGCTGCACGAACACCGGCGTCTCCTCCGGGACGCGTTCGCGGATCACGACGGCGTCGAGGTGGACACCCAGGGCGATGCTCTGTTCGTCGCCTTCGGGCGCGCGACGGACGCCGTCTCCGCTGCTGTGGATGGCCAGCGGGCGCTCGCCGGCGGCCCGATCAGGGTGCGTATGGGGCTGCACACGGGCGAACCACGACTCACCGACGAGGGATATGTCGGGCTCGACGTCCACAAGGGTGCGCGGATCGCGGCCGTCGGCCACGGCGGACAGGTGCTTTTGTCGCAGGCCACGCACGCGCTCGTCGACGCGGACGTGCGTGACCTCGGCCCTCACCGCCTCAAGGACCTGAGCGTCCCGGAGCACATCTTCCAGCTCGAGATCGACGGCCTCTCCTCGGAGTTCCCGCCTCTGAAGACACTCGAGGCGGGCATGCGAAACCTTCCCGCTCCGCGCACCTCGTTCGTGGGGCGAGCCGATGAGCTTGCGTCGATCGATCGCATGCTCGACGAGCCCGACTGCCGCCTGCTGACGCTCGTCGGGCCGGGCGGCGTCGGTAAGACGAGACTGGCACTCGAGGCGGCTGCTCGCAGGATCGACCGCTACCAGCACGGCGTCCACTTCGTTCCGCTCGTCGGCGTCCCGGCACCCGACCTCCTCGCACCTGCAGTCGCCGAGAGTCTGCAGTTTCAGGTCGACAGTGCCCACAGTGCGATCTCCGCTCGAGACCAGTTGGTCGACTACCTGCGCGAGCGGACCGCGCTGCTCGTGCTCGACAACTTCGAGCACCTGCTCGATGCGCGGGACCTCCTCACCGAGGTCATCGAACAGGCCCCACAGGTGGAGCTGTTGACGACCTCGCGGGAGCGCCTCCAGGTGCAAAGCGAATGGGTGCTCGACCTGGAAGGGCTGGGGAACGGGAACGGGAACGCGGGCGACAGTGCAGCAGTGCGCCTGTTCGTCGATCGCGCGCGGCAGGTCGACAGCGGATACGCGCTCTCGGACGAGGAGCGCCCGCACGTCGAGCGCGTCTGCCACCTGGTGAACGGGATGCCGCTCGGGATCGAGCTCGCGGCGGCCTGGGCCTCGACCCTCCCGTGCAACGAGATCGCCGACGAGATCGAACGGAACCTTGGCTTCCTGGAGACGACGATGCAAGACGTCCCGGAGCGGCACCGCAGCCTCCGCGCCGCGTTCGACCAGTCGTGGCGCCTCCTCTCGGACGACGAGCGGCGCGTGTTCTCGCGACTCTCGGTCTTTCGCGGGAGCTTCGCACGGGATGCCGCTGCCGCGGTGGCCGGAGCCGGTCTTCCTCAACTTCATGGGCTCGTGAGCAAGTCGCTCGTGCGCCGGGCCGAGCTTGGCCGCTTCGAGCTGCACGAGCTGCTCCGGCAGTACGCAGAGGAGCAGCTGTCGGCTGAGCCCGCTGAGCTCGCTGATGCGCGAGAGAGCCAAGCGCGCTTCTACCTAGGGATGATCACCGCGCGGGCCGACGCGCTGGTGGGCGAGCACATGATGGAAGCTCGCGACGAGCTTCGCGTCGAGGTCGACAACGTGCGGGCGGCCGCGGAGTGGGCGGTCACACGGTGGAGTGAGGACAACACGCGAGCGGTCTTCTCGTCCTTGCAGGCGTTCTTCTGGGCGCACAGCTGGCACGAAGGGTCGGAGACGTTCGCGCAGTTGGTCGAACTGCTCGAGTCTTCGCCTGGCGGCTCACTCGACGTTGGACACGCGAGCAACGTCCTGCTCAGCGCTCTTGCACACCAGAGCTATCTCGGAAGCGCGCTCGGCTATGACGAGAAGCTGGACGCGATCGCGCGCGCGTGCCTTCCGGTGCTGCGTGAGCGAGCGTTGACCAGAGAGCTCGGCGTTTGCCTGCTGGCACTCGGCACGAACGACTGCTACCGAGACGTCTACGGGGAGTCAGCTGCCAATCTCGAAGAGGCCGTCGGCGTCGCTCGATCGGCGGACGATCACCTTGTCGTCGCGGCTTCCCTCTCTTGGCTCGGTTTCGTGCGTCTTCTCGTCGATGACCTCGGAGGCGCCCGCGAGGCTTTCGAGGAGTGCCACGCGGTGTCGGCGGAGCTCGGAGGCCCGTTGATGCTCGGCTTCGCATTCAGCAAGCTCGGGTTGCTGGCGGAAGCGGAGCGTGACTACGCGAAGGCGATCAAGCTTCACCTCGAGGCGAGTGAGCTCTTCGCCGGCGCCGGCGATCAGGGCGGTGTCGGCTACACGTTGAGCCGCGCCAGCACGAGTGCGTACTGCCTCGGCGACTACGAGCAGGCGATGCGGCATGCGCTGACCGGCTACGAGGGCTTCGAGCAGGCGAATCATCGCTGGGGGATGACCATGGCTCTCTGCCGGCTCGGGTTCGCGGCCGCGGCGCTGGGACGCTTCGACGAAGCGCGCGACTACCTCCGCAGAGCGGTCGAGCTCGCCCGCGAGATGCAGGCGACATCGCTCCTCCTGCTCGCGCTCAGCGCAGTGGGCGTTCTCCTCGCCCGGGAAGGGGAGGATCGGCGCGCGACCGAGGTGCTGCTGTTCTCCCTGGAGCACGAGGCGATGCCGGCGATGTATCGGCACGCTGCGGAGCCGACCCTCGACGAGCTTCAGGCAAGGCTCGACCCCGAGGAGCTGGCGGCGGCGGGTGAGGCCGCCGCAAGCCTGGATCTGGACGCGCTCGTGTCGGAGACGCTCGGGGAGCGCGTGCGATAGTCGCGGAAGGATCGCGCGGCGGCGGTCCGAACGAGTAGGCATGGCACCGACGCAGGCCGCGCTCTACGACGAGATCGTCGGCGACCTCAATCTCTCGTGGTCGGAGGCGGAGCTCCCTGAGCGAGAGCGGACGAAGCACGTCCACCGTCTGCATCCGTACCTCGGCAAGTTCGTTCCGCAGCTCGTGGAGGCTCTCCTCGGGCGTTACGTCCGGCCTGGCGGTCGCGTCCTCGACCCGTTCGCCGGGTCCGGCACGACGCTCGTCCAGGCGCTCGAGTCCGGGTACGACGCGGTCGGGGTGGACATCGCCGCGTTCAACTCCCTGCTGATGCGGGTGAAGACCGCGCGGTACGACGCGTTTCTCCTGGAGACGGAGCTTTGCGACGCGCTGTCGCGTCTTGGAGAGTCGCCGCGGCGGCCGTGCGGGTATGTGAAGGAGTGGTACGCACCCCAGGCGGCGTCCGAGCTCCTGCACTTCCGGTCGGTGATCGAGGAGTACGAGCACGTAGACGTTCTCCGCGTGATCCTGGCCCGCGCGGCCCGCTCCGCGCGACTGACCACGCACTTCGACCTCGAGTTCCCTAAGTCGCCTCAACGTGAGTCCTACTGGTGTCACAAGCATCGGCGCACGTGCCGGCCCGTCCAGGAGGCGAACAAGTTCCTCTCCCGCTATCTCCTCGATACCCTCGGGCGCCTGAAGGAGTTCGAGCGCGTTCGGGACAGGTCGCGCAAGGCTGAAGTTCTCCACGGGGACTCCCGCGAGATCGCGCTCGAGGGGAGCTTCGACGGAATCGTCACCTCACCCCCGTATCCGGGTCTCATCGACTACCACGAGCAGCATCGGTACGCCTACGAGTTGCTCGAGCTCGACGACCGGCGCGAGCGCGAGCTGGGCGCCGCGGCTCGCGGGACGAGTCGGTCTGCTCTGACGGCATATGTGTCGGGCATCTCGGAAGTGCTCGGGCAATGCGCTGAGGCGCTCGGGCCGGATGCTCCAGTGGTCATCGTCGTGAACGATCGACGGCAGCTCTATCCGGAAATCCTCGAGCGCAGCGGGTTGCGCCTGGTCGATCGCCTCGAACGCCACGTCAACCGCCGCACGGGGCGGCGTGCGGGCGAGTACTTCGAGTCGATCTTGATTTCCGTAAGGGAAGCGTAAGAGTCCAGTCGTTCGCCCGGGGATCAGCCGGTGCTCGGGGTAGCCTGGCCGTCGAGCCACCGAAAGGGGAACGACATGCGAAAGCTTTTGCGCCGGCCCTCACCGGCAATGGTTGTTGCGTGCCTTGCACTGCTCGTGGCGCTCGGCGGAACGGGCGTGGCCGCCGCGACGCAGCTGGCGAAGAACAGCGTCGGCACGGCGCAGCTGAAGGACGGGGCGGTTACGAATCCGAAGATCAAGAACAGCGCGATCAACTCGGCGAAGATCGCGAACAAGTCGCTCCTTCGATCGGACTTCGCACCAGGTCAGCTGCCTGCCGGGCCTACCGGTCCGCAAGGTCCAGCCGGCCCCGCGGGCGCAGCGGGTCCAGCTGGCGCCGCCGGCGTCATCGGCGCGATCACGGTCCGCACGGCGTCGGTCGTCGTCGATGGAGGCACTGCGGAGAACGGGGCCTACAACAGCGCGCGTGTTACTCGGCTGTGTGAAGGGAACGAGCGGGCCATCTCGGTCGGGACATCCTGGAGCACCGACGCTGCCGGACGTGAGCTCATGACTGGCGAGTTCGAGCCGCAGCTCAACCCGCAGAATCAAGTGATCGGGTTTCTCGCCGTCGGGCTCAACGACAGCGGGACGGACAGCACGTTCACAGTGCACTCTTTCTGCTACACGCCCTGATCTGTGCGCAGGCCGGGATCTGCTCGCGCAGATCCCGGCCTGCGCGAAATCCCTGAAGCGCGACCGCTTCGCGGCCGCGCCGTAGTCGAAGGACTGGAGTCCGCGTTCGGATTCCAGTCTTGCTCAGCTGCCTGAAGACGGCCGCTTCGCGGCCTTGTCGTAGCGTCGACGCAGCCATGCGATTCACGCGGCCGCGGCGCTCGTGTTTGGCGTCAAGCTCGTGTCGCTCTCGGCGCGAAGGTGTTACCCCCGCGTAGCGAGTTCGCGCCTACCGTCGCGGGAGTGCTCGCACGCGCGGTCACTCATGCTCTCGTCGGT
>Ga0315288_10010600_pt1 | contig 11624 bp, 9 predicted proteins | sample YL17G11_20_MG_FD_203454 | JGI IMG/M metagenome (GOLD analysis project Ga0315288, IMG submission 203454) | Sediment microbial communities from Yellowstone Lake, YNP, Wyoming, USA - YL17G11_20 | ecosystem: Environmental > Aquatic > Freshwater > Lake > Sediment | place: USA: Wyoming | collected... | reverse complement strand
TGATCTCCAGTCACTCAGTGAGGTAGAAGTGAAAGAGGAAACAGACACTTATCTGTTGCGGACCCCGCTGCACGGTGTGGCAGGGAAGGTGCTTCAGGCTGTCGGCGTGGCAATCCCACCACCGGTGTGAGCTGCGGCCTGAGCGATAAACAAGCGGAGAGATTGGCTTGTGGTGCCAAAGATTTTGCACCACTAAAATCCCCGTTCAAAATCCTATGATTTCAAGAAAAACTGTAGAAGTTGGGTCATAATGGAAGTTACCGAAAGTGGTGTCGTTGCCTCATAAACGGGCACCGAAGAAAGAGGAGAGCGGCCCGAATAATGCCTAGGTTTCCTCTCGCAAGTGCTTCAGGTGGCGATAGATATATAAGGCGAAGAGAGCCACTATCGCTATGAGGATGGGTATGTCAAAGGGTCGGATGGCATCACGGAGAGTCCCCCAGTTGTCACCCAACAGATAGCCACCATAGGCCAGTCCCAGGCACCAGAGGAATGAACCAACAAAGCTGTAGATGATAAACTTGACGAAGGGCATCCGTGCTACGCCGGCGGGGAAGCTGATGAAGGTGCGCACAATCGGGAGCAGGCGTGACAAGAATACGGTCCATTGGCCATATCTGGCGAACCAGCGGTCGGCGGTATCCAGGTCTCGGTGGGAGATGAGCACGTATTTGCCATATCTTTCGATGAGTGGTCTGCCTCCCCACTTCCCCACCCAGTAGGCCACTGTGGATCCTAGGACACAACCCAAAGCGCCGTAAAATCCCGCCACCAGGGTGAATAGTGCCCCATGTCCTTTGTCCAGGATAAGCATCCAGCCAGCTAGAGGCATTATGATTTCGCTGGGCAGGGGGATGCAGGCGCTCTCTATAGCCATCAGCAGCACCACGCCAGGCCACCCAATGGCCTCATAGACATTGCGTATGAAATTTAGTATCTGATCTTCCAGGGAACGCCTCTGAATTGGTTTTTGGCTGATTGGCGCAGTGTATCAAATCTGCTGTAGAGCGTCAAGCTCGACTCTGTCTCAACATTGACTTCCGTTGCGTTATTTGGTAAAAATATAGGGGCAAAACGCAGGGAGTATTGGGTTAACATCGGAAAGGAGCCCCGCATATTATGGATTGGCGCGAAGAATATAAACGCAAACTGATCTCTGCCGAGCAGGCAGCTAATATGGTGAAATCAGGTGACCGGCTGGTGTTCGCCGCCGGTAGAGAGGCTTTCTCAATCGGTCTAGCTGTCGCCGCCAGAAAGGACGAGCTGAAGAATATCAGTGTCTACGCGCCTAGTCCTGGCTATGACTTCGGCTGGTACGACCCGGGCTGGCAGGATTCCTTCGACGTCGCCATAGGTCTGCCCACTATCACCTGCCAGGATGCGGTGGATGCCAGACTCGTTGATGTAGCTATCGGCACCCTTATCCCCTTTGAAGAAGGCCCTGATGCTCCAAAGGCCGATGTGCTGCTGACTGAGGTATCGCCGCCGGATGAGCACGGCTTTTGCAGCTTTGGCGCCTCACTATGGAACAAGCACAAACAGGTACATGAAGCTAAAGTGACCATCGCTGAGGTGAATAATAACCTGATCAGGACTTATGGCGACAACTATATCCATTTTTCGGAGATAGACTACTTTGTGGAGCATGTCTCTCAGGGTGGTGCTCCTGGGATGGGGACACTGGGGGGCAGGACACCAAAGGAACCTGAGCCTTATCAAAAGAAGATAGCCCAGAACGTAGCTTCGTTGATACGCGACGGCGATACTATCCAGATCGGCATTGGCAGGACTACAGAGCCGCTGGTGAAACTGGGTATTTTCTCAGGAAGGCGTGACCTTGGCTGGCACTCTGAGGCTACCCCACCGGGCGTCATCTCGCTGGTGCGTGAAGGGGTGATAAACGGCAGCCGCAAGACGCTACATCCGGGCAAGGTGGTCATCACCTCAATCGGCGGCAGCAGCCGGGAGGAGATGGAGTGGGTAAACATGAACCCGCTCTTCATGCTGGTGGATGTGGCCTATCTGGAGGATATCAGGGTAATCGCTGCCCATGACAACTTTGTGGCTATAAATAATGCCTTGATGATAGACTTGAGCGGGCAGATCGGCGCTGAGACACTTGGCACTCGGATCATGAGTCAGGCCGGCGGTCAGATACCCTTTGTTTTCGGAGCTACCTTATCCAAAGGTGGCCGGGCAATCACCTGCTTGCCCTCGACAGCCCAGGGTGGCAAGGTGTCACGCATTGTGCCCACTTTGCCTCAGGGCACGGTGGTCACCATTCAGCGCAATTTGGCTGACCTGATAGTTACCGAGTATGGTGTGGCCCGGCTCAAGGGTAAGACCTTAAGGCAGCGTGCCCAGGAGCTCATAAACATAGCTCACCCGGATTTCCGGGAGGAGCTCAAACGGGAAGCGGCCAGGCTCTACTGGCCATAACATCGGGAGCAGTGATTGATCATTGACTTGCATGTACACACCAGCGTTGGCTCAGCAGACAGCATTATTGGTCCTGAGGATGTAGTCAAAATGGCGCGTCAAGTTGGGCTGGATGGGGTTTGCGTTACCGAACACGGCATCAGGAAGTCAGAGCTGGCGGAGAAGCTGTCCCTCAAATATGATTTTCTGGTGCTCAGCGGGATAGAGGCCGCTACTGACTTAGGTGATATTCTGGTATTCGGTGTGGACTCTTATCCCAGGGCTATATCCGATGCCCGGGAGTTGCGCAAGTTCGTCAAGAAAGCGGGTGGGGTGATGATCGCCGCTCACCCTTTCAGGTCAGAGCTTACTGACCGCCGCTCCACCGCCAATCTAAGCCTGGAGTTGGCCTCCAGCCGTCCTCTGTTTCAACTGGTGGATGCTGTAGAGGTGGCCAATGGCTGGAGTTCGGAGACAGATGTGGAATTCTGCTGCCAGCTCGGCCAGCGACTGGGACTGGGGCAGACGGGGGGCAGCGACGCCCATATACCAAAACAAATAGGCTGTTGTGTTACCGCTTTCTCAGCCGATATCAAAAGTGAAGCTGACCTGATTAGGGAGTTAAAATGGGGTCAGTTCCGGGCCATTGACCGCCGCTCTAAGGAACAAAAGGGGTCGGCCTATTGGGTTGCTTGAGAAGGCGAGGGTGAAAATCGTTAGGTTGTCGTGCAGGCAATAAGCCAAAAAACTTAGAAGGAGGCTTTAGTGATAAAGGCTATTGATATCTGGGCTATTCCGTTTACCCCGCAGTTGCTACGGAGGTTGAGTGATGACGAGGAGATCGGCAAGGTCATCAAGTGGTGGCACATGGAGGAGCGCTACGCCGGCTTCACTGTAGAGCAGATGATCAAAGAGATGGACGAGGCCGGGGTGGAGAAGGTGCTTGTTCCTTCCTTCCAGATGTATTCCTACACGCGCAAGGTGCCTATTCTGGAGTACACCACTGAGGAAATAGCTGATCTTTGCTCGAAAGCCCCTAACCGCTTCGTTGGCCTCTATGGTGTCAACCCCTACAAGAGGATGGAAGCGGTGCGTGGGTTGGAAAGGGCGGTCAAGGAATTCGGGTTTAAGGGTGCTCACATCCACACCTACGGTTATGGCGTTGCCATCGATGCTCCTGACTATTACCCGATTTATGCCAAGTGCGTAGAGCTTGGTGTGCCGGTGCAGATGCAAATAGGACATTCGGCTGAGGCCATGCCCAGTGACATGGGCCGGCCCATTCGGCTAGACAATATCGCCCTATATTTTCCTGAGCTTGCCATAATAGCTGCTCATACCGGCTGGCCGTGGTGTGAGGAGCTTATCGCCCTGGCCTGGAAGCACAACAATGTTTACATTGGTACCAGCGCCCACGCCCCCCGCTACTGGGACAAATCACTGGTGAACTTTGCCAACACCCGTGGCCGGGGCAAGGTGATGTGGGGCACCGACTTCCCCGTGGTGATGCACGGTGAGGGCCGCAAGCAGATTGAGGAGCTGGGGCTGAGTGAGAGCGCCAAGGCTCAGCTTCTGCGCGAGGCGGCAGTCAAGGTGTATAAACTGTAATAAGAGACCGCTGAAAAAGTGGGTGCAGGACGTGTCCTGCCGGGGGTCAGGGGATGTCCCCCGTAAGGGCGATTCATGAATCGCCCTTACTTCCCCCAAGATTGGGTGATTCAGGGGGTTGATTAAGATTTTTTCAGAGCTCTCTAATAAAAGGAGGAGACATGAAATTTGATGGGAAAGTAGCTATTGTGACCGGGGCAGCCCGGGGCATCGGTAAAGCCATCGCCGAGGGACTGGCCAAAGAGGGCGCTACAGTGGTGGTGGCCGATTTACTCGAGGACCTGGCCAAGGAAACTGCCCAGGAGATAAAATCTCGTGGCGGCCAGGCCATCCCTGTGAAGATGGATATCACCAATAGTAAGGAAGTTAAGGCTGTCGTTGAGCAGTTGCTAAAACAATGTGGCAAGATAGACGTCTTGGTGAACAACGCTGGCTGGGACAAGATAGAGCCCTTTGTTCAGAGCACTGAGGATACTTGGGACAAGGTCATCGCCATAAACCTGAAGGGGCCGGTCATTGTCACCAGGGCAGTGCTCGATGACATGATTAAGAGAAATAGTGGTCGCATTGTGAGCATTGCCTCAGATGCCGGCCGGGTTGGTTCCAGTGGTGAGGCGGTCTACTCTGCCTGCAAAGGGGGCATAATCGCCTTCAGCAAGACACTGGCCCGCGAGATGGTGCGCTACAATATAGCTGTCAACTGTGTCGCTCCTGGCCCCACGATGACCCCGCTGGTGGAACATAACATGAAGGAGAACCCCAAGCTCGTGGAGGCGCTGAAAGGTGCCATACCCATGAAGCGGCTGGCAAAACCTGAAGAAATCGCCGCCGCAGCGATTTTCCTCGCCTCGGATGATGCCAGCTACATCACCGGACAGGTGCTCAGCGTCAGCGGCGGACTGACCATGTGCTAGGGATAAGTACCCTATGAAATGAAGGCGCAGGCGGCACTTAGTGCCGCCTGCGCCTTTTACCTCGTTGACACCCCCAGACCCTCATAGTATTATACCCGTAAGGTTCTATCATGCTGGCCAAAGTGACAAGTTGCGCTGTGGTGGGTTTGGAGGGAGCCCTGGTGGAAGTAGAAGTGGATATCTCCCCGGGGCTTCCCTCTTTCATCATCGTTGGCTTGCCTGATGCCGCCGTTCAGGAATCCAAGGAGCGGGTAAGAGCGGCCATTCGCAATTCAGGCTGCCAATTCCCCATGAGGCGCATAACAGTCAACCTGGCACCTGCCGATCTCAAAAAGGCTGGCCCCGCTTATGACCTCCCCATAGCTATTGGCATATTGCTCAGCTCAGAACAGGTTACGGCGCAGTTGCCTCAGTCCCTTGTCCTGGGTGAGCTTTCCCTGGATGGCAGCCTGCGCCATACCAATGGTGTTCTGCCTATGGTCTCTCTGGCCCGCCAGTTGGGTATTGAAAATGTCTTTGTGCCTGCCGCTGACGCCAGGGAAGCTGCTTTAGTCGAGGCGATCGACATCATACCGGTGGCTTCTCTGGCTGAGCTTGTGGGACATCTGCGGGGCGAACAGCCCATACCCTGTTACCAGCCGCAAGAGGATCGGGCTGAGAGCGCCACCAGGCAAGGGCTGGACCTGGTTTATGTCCAGGGACAGGAGCATGTCAAGCGTGCCCTGGAGGTGGCAGCCGCCGGCGGGCACAACGTGATCATGACCGGGCCTCCGGGCAGCGGCAAGACCATGCTGGCCCGTTGCCTGCCTTCTATACTACCTACTATGACAAATGACGAGGCTCTTGAGGTAACCAAGATATACAGCGTGAGCGGCCTGCTGCCCTCGGATACGCCTCTGATAAGGCAACGCCCCTTTCGTGCTCCTCACCACACTATCTCTCAGGCTGGGCTGGTGGGTGGAGGCCGCTGGCCCAGGCCGGGGGAGGTCAGCCTCAGCCATCGTGGAGTGCTTTTTCTGGACGAACTACCTGAGTTTGGCCATAATTCTCTGGAGGCGCTACGCCAACCAGTGGAGGACAGGATAGTCACTATCAGCCGTGCTCAGGGGAGTCTTACTTTTCCGGCCAACTTCATGCTGGTGGCGGCTTTGAATCCCTGCCCCTGCGGCTACCATGGCGACCCGGTCAAGGAGTGCAATTGCCCGCCCAGCCTGGTGAGCCGCTATCAGAAGCGCATCAGTGGCCCTCTGCTTGACCGCATTGATATCTTTGTTGAGGTTCCCCGCATTGACTACGAAAAGCTGGCTGAGGCGAAGCCAGGGGAAAGTTCAGCTGGGGTGCGTGCCAGGGTGGAGGATGCTCGTCTTCTCCAGCAACAGCGCTTCCGGGGCAGCAAGCTGGCTTGCAACGCTGATATGACGGCGGTAGAGGTCAAGGACTGCTGCGTTGTTGATGTATCGGGCCAAGCTTTGTTGCGTGCAGCCATGAAGCAGCTTTGCCTTTCGGCAAGGGCCTTTCATCGTATCCTCAAGCTGGCCCGCACTATTGCTGACCTGGCCGGTGCCGAAAGCATCCAGGCGGCCCATCTGGCTGAAGCCATTCAGTATAGACCGAGGGGACAAAGTTGATGCGAAGAGAAAAGAGGTGCAGCATACATCCTGCTGGTCCGCCACAGGTGGATGGGGTTGTCCTCCGTAGGGGGCGATTGGCCAATCCCTCCTATTTCCTCTAAGAATGGGGATTCCACAAGGGGCGAAGCACCTTTGGCGGGGATGTGGGGGTATCCCCCAGCCCCCAAAATCCCCCAAGACTGGGGGAACCAAGGTGGCTGAAAAAGAGGTGCAGGATACTTCCTGACGGGGGCTTGGGGGTGCCCCCCAACCCACCAATTCCCCCAAGATTGGGGGACTCGGGGGGTTGAATTAAAGAATAATTGCTGATATCAGACCTCCGTGCTAAACTAAGACAAAGCTTATTCGGGAGGGAAAATGAAAAAGGCAGGTCAGCTACTTCTGTTTGTGCTCTTATTTGTTGCAATTCTAGCTTTATCGGCCTGTGGATCAAGTTCCGAATCCACCCCGACTCCTAGTCCCAGTCCTACATATAGTCCAACGCCAACAAAGACACCAACAGCTCAGCCGACCTCAACGGTAACGCCCTCTCCAACACAAGGAGGAAAGACCATGCAATGGTCCAGTGCACCCAAGATGAGCATAGACCAGAACAAACAATACACAGTAACCATGAAGACCAATTTCGGTGACATTGTAATACAATTGTTTCCCAAAGATGCTCCCCTGGCAGTAAACAATTTCGTTTTTCTGGCCCGCCAGGGTTACTATGACGGAGTAAAGTTCCATCGTGTGGTGAAGAACTTCATGATCCAGAGTGGTGACCCAACTGGTACCGGTATGGGAAACCCAGGATATAAGTTTGCCGATGAAAAAGTGACCAGAGACTATGTTGCGGGCACCCTGGCGATGGCCAACTCCGGCCCCAATACCAATGGCAGCCAGTTCTTCATCATGCTGGACGATGTGACCACTCTTCCCAAAAAATACACTATTTTCGGCATAGTGACCAGCGGTTTTGATGTTGTTCAGAACATAGGCAATGTGTCGGTCAAAATGGGTACAAGCGGTGAGGTTTCCTCCCCCACAGTGGATGTTCATATAGATAGTGTGACTATAGAGGAAAAATAAGGGCTATAAGTGTAGACCGAGGGGACAAAGTTGATGCTGACCAGCGACCAGCTTAGAGACGCTTTTCTCCGCTTCTTCGAGGGGAAAGGCCACAAGATAATACCCAGCTCCTCACTGGTGCCCGCTGATGACCCCACTCTGCTTCTTACCAGCGCCGGCATGGTGCAGTTCAAACGCTATTTCAAGGGTGAGGCCACACCACCCAACCCCAGGCTGACCTCTTGCCAGAAATGCTTCCGCACCTCGGACATTGATTCGGTCGGTGATGCCACCCATCTCACCTTCTTCGAGATGCTGGGCAATTTCAGCGTGGGCGACTATTTCAAAAAGGAGGCCATCGCCTGGGCCTGGGAGTTTGTCATCCAGCACTTGAAACTGCCCAAGGAGCGACTGTGGATCACCATTTTCCAGGATGATGATGAGGCTTTCCAGCACTGGCGCAGCATTGGGGTCCCCGCTGAACGCATATTGCGTTTTGGGGAGGAATCCAACTTCTGGGGTCCTGCAGGAAAGACAGGGCCTTGTGGCCCTTGCAGCGAAATTCATTACGACTTCGGTGAGGCTGTGGGCTGTGGCCGGCCTGATTGCCGTCCCAACTGCAGTTGCGGACGATTCAGCGAGCTGTGGAACCTCGTTTTCACTCAGTACGACCAGGATGAACAGGGGCAGCGCAAACCGTTGCCCAGGCCCAATATTGATACCGGCATGGGTCTGGAGCGCACTGCCGCAGCCCTCCTGGGGAAAACGTCTGCTTATGAAACTGACCTTTTCCTCCCCTTGCTGAAACTTATGTCCGAACTCAGCGGCAAGTCCTATGGCCAGGATGTTGCTACTGACCGCGCTCTGCGCGTGGTAGTTGAGCACGGCCGGGGAGTGTGTTTTCTCATCGCTGATCATGTGGGGCCCAGCAGTGGAGGGCGAGGCTACGTATTGAAGCATATACTGCACAGGGCGGCCATTTTCGGCCGGAAGCTGGGGCTAACAGAGCCATTTCTGACCAAGCTTGCAGAAACTGTTATCACTCAGATGCAGCACGTGTATCCGGAGCTGGCAGATCGTAGCAGCCTTATCCTCCAGACGATTGAGTCAGAGGAAGAAAGGTTTGAGCGGACGCTCGAAGCCGGGACTGCTGTGTTGGATGAAATCATTGGATGGAGAGAGAAGTTAATAAACGATTTCAAAAAGCAGTTCCTACAGGAACCACTTGATAATCTAAAGCACATTGATGAGAAAGATATAGATAGTTTTATTAGTGGCAAGTGGGCATGGGACCTTCTATTAACTGGAGAAGATGATGTTGTCCAAAGAATCCAAAAACCTATGGAAAAAGCTCTGCAAGAGTTCAAAGCTAATCGTACAGCAAAGAATTTTGAGGAAATCAAAGCCATCGTTGAATCGGCAAAGACAATATTTGGCTCAGAGGTTTTCAAACTTCATGATACCTATGGCTTCGATGTTGAGCTAACTCAAGAGATAGCCCGGGATCGCGGTTTAGAGGTTGACCTGGAGGGCTTTGAAGCGGAGATGAAGCTTCAGCGTGAACGGGCCAGGGCCTCCCATAAATTCACTGTAACTGTACATGACAAGATTGTTTTAAAAGATAGTGCTTCGGTGGACATTATCCCACGCAGCACGGATTTCGTTGGTTACAGTAAACTTAAAACTGAATCTTCAGTCGTGGTCTTACTTCCTGACGGTAAATGGCCGGAGAGCAGCGTAGATTCTATGTCTAAGTGCCAAGATTTGGGAGTCATATTACGTGAGACCCCTTTCTATGGAGAGATGGGTGGCCAGGTGGGCGATACGGGAGAAATTCGCGGCAAGAATGGGACGGTTGAAGTCACCAGTACTCTCAGAGATACTGTGGCTAATAGGGAGCTCATAGTTCATATGGGGAAGGTAGTTGAAGGAACGATATCGGTAGAAGACATTGTCGAGGCTGAGGTTGACCGGCCTCGCCGCCTCAATATAGCGCGCAATCATACAGCCACCCATTTGCTTCAGGCCGCCCTGCGCCAGGTGCTGGGGAAACAGGTGCGGCAGGCCGGTTCACTGGTAACGCCAGACCGCTTCCGGTTTGACTTCACCTTTTTGGGTGCTCCTGCGCAGGAGCAGTTGTTGCAGATACAACGCCTGGTCAATCAGAAGATACGGGAGAACCTATCCGTAAGCACCCGTTTGACAGATCTAAGCAAAGCTAAGGAGGAAGGCGTTTTATACCTCACTGGTGAGCAATATGGTGAAGAAGTGCGCGTGATTGAAGTTGGCAAGCCAATTTATAGCGCTGAGCTTTGTGGCGGTACCCATGTATCAGCCACAGGTGAGATAGGCCTGTTTTATATTGTGAGCGAAGGCAGCATCGGCTCCGGCATACGTCGCATTGAAGCAGTCACCGGAGAGGCCGCCGAGTCACTTGCAGAGCAGCGATTGGCTGTTCTGGAAGCCATCGGCAAGGAGCTGCATGCCTCTCCCGATGAAACACAGGCTAAAGTGCTGGCGCTACTGTCCGAGCTAGAGCGGGAGCGAAAACGCGTCCAGGCTTTGGAACGAGAGCTAGCGCGCCACTCAGTCGAGTCGCTATTGGGGCAGGTGGAGCAGGTGGATGGGGTATCTGTGCTTTCTGCGAGGGTTCAGGTTTCAAACATGCCTGCCCTGCGCGAGATGGGCGATCTGCTGCGGGATAAGCTCAAGAGCGCCGTGGTCGTCCTGGGTGCAGTCTACGATGACCGTCCCAACTTTCTAGCACTGGTGACTTCTGATCTGGTAACCCGGGGATTGCATGCTGGTAAAATCGCTCAAAAGGTAGCGGCGGTTACAGGCGGTGGTGGTGGCGGACGACCTGAGATGGCCCAGGCCGGGGGCAAAGACAAGTCCAAGCTGGAGGAAGCCCTACGCCTGGTGAAAACGCTGGTGCGGCAGAAATAACATATTCAAAGAGGAAGCTACATCGGACGTATTTTAGGTTTGGACATCGGTGACAAAAGAATAGGCGTCGCCATGAGTGACCCTCAGGGATGGTTGGCTAGCCCTCTAGAGGTGGTTCTCAGGGAGAGCGATGCTGCTGCTTTGGGAAAAATCTTGGAACTCATACAGCGACATGAGGTGGAGAGAGTCGTGGTCGGTTTGCCCCGCTCCCTGGATGGTAGCCTGAACCAGCAGGCGATAAAGGTGCAGGCCTTCGCCGAAGAGCTTTCCAAGCGTATTACAGTTCCGGTGGAGTTCTGGGATGAACGCTTGTCCACAGTGGCTGCCAACCGCCTGATGATTGAAGTAGGCACCAAGAAGGGCGATAAGAAGTCTAAGCGGGATGCCATATCGGCGGCACTCGTTCTGCAAGCATATCTGGATGCCAGACAGAAGCAAGACTGATGGCCAAGCACGTAGGTCTCATAGGCTATCCACTGAAACATTCGATCTCCGCGGTATTTCAACAGGCCGGGTTTGACCATTATAAACTGGATATTCGCTACCAGGCCTGGGAGACCAAGCCAGGCCGGCTTGAGGCAACGTTGGAGCGGCTGCGGCAACCTGATACCCTGGGCGCTAATGTTACCGTGCCTCACAAAGAGGCAATGCTGCTGCTGCTGGACAGGGTGGAGGAGCCGGCGCAGCAGATTGGTGCTGTCAATACTATAATTAAGGCAGGGCGCAAACTGGTCGGATATAATACCGATGCCCACGGCTTTATGAGGGCGCTGCGAGGGGATGTTGGCTTTGACCCCAGAGACAGATGGGTGGTCATCCTGGGTGCTGGAGGCGTTGCGCGGGCGGTCGCCTTTACCCTGATTAAGTCCGGCGCAACCCAGCTCACTATTATTAACCGGACTCTGGAACGCGCTGAGGCTCTGTCTCTGGACTTGACTGTGAGTCTTGATGAAGGGCAAGGCCTGGCTGCTCTGGCCTGGGAGGAACGCTCTTTCCGGCAGGCGCTGGGCCAGTGCGATCTTGTGGTCAATTGCACTACAATTGGAATGAAGCACGG
>Ga0315288_10010599_pt1 | contig 11624 bp, 9 predicted proteins | sample YL17G11_20_MG_FD_203454 | JGI IMG/M metagenome (GOLD analysis project Ga0315288, IMG submission 203454) | Sediment microbial communities from Yellowstone Lake, YNP, Wyoming, USA - YL17G11_20 | ecosystem: Environmental > Aquatic > Freshwater > Lake > Sediment | place: USA: Wyoming | collected... | reverse complement strand
TGGCCGCGTTGAAAGGGCTCACCGCACTCACTTGGAAGAGTTCTATGCAGTGATTCCGGAGAGTGCACAGTTGGAAAAACTGAACATCGCTTTATATCAATGGGAAAGAGTCTATAACCAGATCCGACCCCATCAAGCTCTAGACTATCTCACCCCATCCGAGTATATTAATAAAAACTACCCAAATGTGACTTCGACAAAATCTCATATGTATTGAACGAGTACAACTGCTTGCTTTTCAAAAAAAATCATGTATAATATTGGCGGGTAGGGAATCCTACACAAGCTGCATCTCTGTTACAGAGATGCTTGTATTTTCTCAGGATGAATAAGATGCCGACGACATTCTTGACCAAAGAAGGCTACCAAAAACTCGCCGACGAGCTTGAATATCTGCGCACCACCAAGCGGCTGGAAGTTGCCAACCGTCTCCATGAGGCTATGGAAGGTGGTGAACTGATTGAGAATGCCGAGTACGAGGCCGCCAAAAACGAGCAGGCCTTCGTCGAGGGCCGTATCCAGGAATTGGAAATGATCCTGGCCTCGGCGCGTGTCATTGACGAAAAATCGAAGAAAGAAAAAGGCGATCTGGTTCAGGTCGGTTCAACCGTCACCATTAAAGAAGCTGGGAGCAGCTCGGAGAAATACACCATCGTCGGCGTGGCGGAAGCCAACCCGCGCGAAGGGAAGATCTCGAACGAGTCACCCATCGGCAAAGCCATTTTGAATCATCGCGTTGGTGATGAAGTTAACGTCGAAGCACCCGGCGGTACGTTCAAAGTAAAGATTGTTAAGGTGGATTAAGCCTGGGGTCAGCCCACAATGGCCCCGCGCATCCTGTCTGGTGTGCGGGGCTTTTCGTTGTAAAATAAGGTCAGAAAGGTTTCACCATGACCGAATATACCTCGCTTGAAAAAATCCGTCTCGAGAAAATTGAGAAACTCCGCAAGGATGGCGTGGAGCCGTACCCCACGCGCGCCGAACGGACTCACACCTCCGCACAAGCAATCGCCGCATTCGAAACCGCCGAAAAGGCAGCACCCGAAGGCCAGCCACCAATTGAGGTCAAGGCTACACTGACCGGACGCATCCGCGCTGCACGTGCCATGGGCAAACTGACCTTCGCCCATATCGAAGACGGAGATGGGCGCATCCAGTTGTTCTTGCGGATGAACGAACTCGGCCAGCCGCGCGTGGACTGGTTCAATAAGATGCTGGATATTGGTGATTTCATCCAGGCTTCCGGCGTGATGTTCCGCACGCACACCGGTGAGGCAACCCTCCACGTTCACGATTTCAAACTGCTGGCCAAGGCGGTCAGTCCCCTCCCGGCGGCAAAGGATGAGCTAACGGAAAGTGGCGAAACGGTCCGGCATGCCGCATTGGAAGACCCGGAGTTGCGCGCCCGCCAGCGCTACGCCGACCTGGCGGTCAACCCCGAGGTGCGCGAGACTTTCCGCAAACGGGCCGGTGTCATCCGTGCCTTGCGCGAGTTCCTGGATGAACATGGTTTCCTGGAAGTCGAGACGCCCATCCTGCAACCCATCTACGGTGGCGCGGCGGCCAAGCCATTCACCACGCATCACAATCAATTGAAACAGGATTTATTCCTGCGGATTTCCTTTGAACTCTACCTGAAACGCCTGCTGGTCGGCAATCTGGAACGTGTCTACGAACTCGGGCGCGACTTCCGCAATGAGGGCATCTCGTTTAAACACAACCCGGAGTTCACCCAATTGGAGTTCTATTGGGCCTACGCCGATTATCTAAAGGTGATGGAATTGACCGAGCAGATGGTCTCATACGCCTGCCAGGAAGTCAACGGCAGCATGAAAGTCATTTACCAGGGTAGTGAATTGGACTTCACGCCCCCCTGGCGGCGGCTGGCGATGCGTGACGGCATCCTGGAGACCAGTGGCATTGACATCGCCAACCAACCCACAGCCGAATCGCTCTTCAAAGCGATTGCCGCCAAAGGCAAAGCGCCAAACCCACAGGCCACCCGTGGTAAATTGATTGAATTCTTGTTGAGCGAATTCCTGGAACCAACCCTTATCCAACCGACCTTCCTGTTCGACTACCCGCGCGACATCTCCCCGCTGGCGAAATCCAAGCCAGGTGATCCACTGACCGTGGAACGCTTCGAAGGGTTTGTGGTCGGGTTCGAACTCTGCAACGCTTTCACCGAACTTAATGATCCGCTCGACCAGGAACAGCGTTTCATCGAAATGGGCCGCGACTATACTGACGAGGAAGAGGAAAAGCATCCAATGGACGATGATTACCTGCGCGCCATGCGCTATGGCATGCCGCCCTGCGGCGGTTTCGGTATGGGCGTGGACCGGCTGGCGATGCTGTTGACCGATAAACACTCCATCCGCGAGGTGCTGTTGTTCCCACACTTGCGCGAAACGGAAGAATAAAACCTTGGACGAACCCGCTCTCATCCGCAATGCACAGCACGGCGATCTCGACGCCTTCAACACCCTCGTGCTCGCCTACCAGGACATCGTTTACAATACGGCCCTGCGCATTCTGGGAGACGAAGACCTGGCTGCTGATGCCTCGCAGGAAGCCTTTATCTCCGCCTTCCGTGCTCTCAACTCCTACCGCGGGGGTTCCTTCCGTGCCTGGCTGCTGCGCACGGTTACCAACGCCTGCTACGACGAGTTGCGCCGCAAACGGCGGCGTCCCACCACGCCGCTCGAGCCCGAGACCGGAGACGGCGACGAAGTTGAGACCCCGCGCTGGTTGGCCGATCCCAACGCCTCCCCCGAAGAACAACTTGACCAGGTCGAACTCGAACATGCCATCCAGCACTGTCTTGAGAATCTTCCCACCGACTTCCGGACTGTGGTCGTCCTGGCTGACATCCAGGGCCTCGACTACACCGAGGTCGCTGCCGTTGTTAAGAAACCACTCGGCACGATCAAGTCCCGTCTGGCACGCGCCCGCTTGCGTCTGCGGGAATGCCTGCAATCCTTCCGGGAACTTTTGCCCGCTGCCTTCCGTCTGGAAGAGAAGCGTGGCCTATGACAACACCTTCCTTCCGCGATATGGAACAACTTTCGGCCTTCCTGGACGGGCAACTATCCCAGGTCGAAAAGACGCGCCTGGAAGCCCGCATCCAATTGGACCCTGCGCTTGCCGCTGCACTGGCAGACTTGCGCCAGGCCCGCGCCATTCTCCGCCACACGCCCAAACGCCGCCTCCCGTGCAACTTCACCCTGACACCAAAAATGACCAGGCTCAGGCCTCCGCTCCCGCGCCTCGTGCCGGCGCTCTCGTGGGCCTCCGCTACAGCGCTGCTGCTGTTTATCCTCACCCTAGGGACGAATCTGCTCGGTCAAATATCCTTTGGAGCAGCCGCACCGATGATGGCCGCTGCACCGATGACCAGCGAGGGTTACGGGGTCGGTGGCGGTCCGGCTGCCACCCAGCCTCCTGTAACGGATAACACGCAAGTTATACCCACCCCAGAGACATTCGTTATGACGGCCCCCGCAGCAACCCTTTCAGGTGAGACGCGCGGCGGCGGAGCGGCTGCCACCCAGCCTCCTGTAACGGATAACACGCAAGTTATACCCACCGCAGAGACTTTCGTTATGATGGCTCCCGCAGCAACCCCTTCGGGCGAGGCACGCCTCGTCGCACCTGCTGCTGCTCCTGCTACAAAAGCTACGCCGGAACCGGTCAATCTCTGGCCGTACATCTGGCTTGGGCTGGCGGCGGTCCTTGTTGCAGCCGCATTACTGATACGCAGGGCAAGCGTTCAGGCGTTCCGCCGTAAAGTGGGTGTAAAACATAACTCGTAAAATGCAGACCGCCGGTGCAAATCCACCCGGCGGTTTTTCTATTCTCCGTGCTACAATCAATGTGTAGTGCAAGGAGGTAATATGGCAACGATTGCGCCTGTCCGTCCTTCCCCGATTGCCGGGGCGTGGTACGAGGGTAACCCAAAAGCCCTTGCCCGTATTGTGGATCAGTACCTCGACCAGGCTGAATTACCCGAACTGCCCGGCGAGGTGATTGCCGTCATCGCCCCACACGCCGGACATAAGTACTCCGGCGCAGTGGCCGGGTATGCCTTTGCGGCCGTGCGCGGCCGCACTTTCGACCTGGTCGCTATCCTTTCGCCGATGCACCAGCCCTACTATGAACCACTGTTGACCACCGCCCACGAGGCTTATGCCACCCCGCTCGGCGAGGTCTCTGTGGATAAGGATGTCATCGCCATCCTGGATGCCCGCCTGCGACCGGTGCTGGGCGAAGGCCTGACCCCGGTAGCCTATGACCAGGAACATTCGCTGGAAATCGAACTGCCCTTCCTGCAACGTGCCCTGGTCGGGGAGTTCAAGCTCCTGCCTGTAATGGTGCGCTCTCAATCAGCAAAGGTCTCCCAACAACTCGGTGCCGCCCTGGCTGAGACCCTGCGCGGGAAGAACGCCCTGGTTGTCGCCAGCACGGACCTCTCCCATTTCTACACTCAGAAGGAAGCCGTGGCCTTCGACGCGGAAATGCTGCGCCGGGTCGAGTCCTTTTCGCCGGAGGATGTCTTCCGCGCCGAAAAGGAGGAACAGGGCTTTGCCTGCGGTCTCGGCGCGCTGACAGCTGTCCTGTGGGCTGCCAAAGCCCTCGGCGCGGACACCGTCAAGGTGCTGCGTCACGCCACATCCGGTGATGTGACCGGCGATTACTCATCCGTGGTTGGTTACGGCGCAGCGGCAGTATTGAAACAAAATTATTTATAGGAGAAAACATGCGATGAGAAGATTCTTTGAATCGAAGAAAGGAATTGGATTGAAAATCGTCAATCATTCATGGTTTTATCCAATAATTCTTTTATTTATTGGTGTAATCGCTTATGGACTTATATTAACCAGACCAGGTTTTTATTGGGATGATTGGGAAGGAGTTTTTCTTTATAACCTGCATCATCCGGCCATCAGTTTCCAGTATTACGCAGAACGCCCATTTTCAGCGATAGCATACCTGATTCTCTTTCCCGTTACAAAGATGACGCCGATCGTCTGGCAGTCGGTCGCGCTGATATTACGATGGATCGGGGTTTTATTGATTTACTACACTCTAAACGCACTCTGGCCGAAACATATCTGGCAGAATCGCTGGATTGGTGTTCTGCTATTTGTTTTTCCGGGGTATCTGGACCAACCTGTATCTGTTGCCTTCAGTCAACATCTCATGACTTATATGTTTTTTTCCTGTTCACTTTTCCTGATGGTATTGGCAATTAAAAGCCGAAAACTCTTCTGGCTCTGGATGCCATTATCTGTATTGTTTGGAGTAATTCAAATCTTCATGATGGAATATTATGTAGGCCTGGAATTCATTCGCCCTATCGTTATCTGGCTTGCATTGCAATCCAGCAAGGAAGAAAAGAAAAGGGTATATTGGAAAACGCTCCTCTTATGGCTTCCTTTTTTAATAGGATTAGGCCTTTATGTTTGGTGGCGACTTGTTTATTTACCGACAACTCTAATAGAGGATCCGAATGATCCCGGTCTTCTGAAAACAATCTTAAGTTCACCCAAGGATGGGTTGAGCATCCTTGCGGAAAAGGCGTATCAAGATATCGGTTACATGCTAACTTCCGTATGGTCCGGGGCTTTTACTCTCGACAAGATCAATATTTCCTCATCGAAGATTGCCAGAATCTCCTGGTTTATGGGGATTTTGATGGCAATCCCCTTTGCATGTTCGATCCGCAAAATTTACCGGGATGAGAGTTCAAGCGAAGATCACTTTTTCTTAAAGATGCTGTTTCTTGGCAGTATTATCCTTATCGCGGGCACCCTGCCTGTTTGGGCGAAAGGAAGGCAAATTGCAGTAGGAAAATGGTCTGATAGATTTGCCCTTGCCCCAATGTTGGGGGCCGTCATTCTGGTTGTCTGCCTGTTGGATTGGTTTTTAAGAACCAGAAATCAGAAACAATGGTTATTGGCCATCCTGCTGGCATCCTCGATATCCCTGCAAATTTTCAATGTTAATAAATTTCGATCAGACTGGGTGCAACAAAAAGATATTTACTGGCAGCTCCATTGGCGCGTCCCTTCCCTGGAACCAGGGACCGCCCTTTTCGGGAAGGGTACATTAACTGATAAAAGTTCTTATTATGATGGGATATATATCGTTAATCTCCTGTTTGAAGGTACCGCACGACAGGATGCAAGATACGCTTATTTTGACATCTACCACACCGGTTTTGATGAATACATACCCGGCCTTCCATTGACACAGACATTCCGTGGCATCCAATTTTCTGGAAACACCTCACAGACCATCGTTTTCGACTTTGGCGTAAGTGGTGGTTGTGTCAGGGTGCTAGATTCTATTTACGAGGGTGACCCGAACTTCAACAGCAGTGTTACAGACCTGTTCAATATTTCGGATGTATCAAACATCAAAGCAACGCCTGATTTGGTGCCCAACCCTGATATTTTCGGAGCAGAACCGCCCCATACCTGGTGTTATTATTTCGAGAAAGCCGACCTGGCGCGCCAGATGCAGGATTGGGAAACCATCCTGCAATTGAAAGCCGAAAGCGATTTACACAGCTTTGCACCGAACCTGGGCGCTGAATACCTTCCTTTTATCGAAGCCTGTGCACAAACCGGCCAATGGGAACAGGCTTACCAGCTAAGCGAAGCAGCCAATGAAATCGGTTCTGGGCCAGGGATGGCCCTGTGCAATGCCTGGCAGCGCTTCACGCAATTCGATACCAGTGAAGAAATGCTTTCCTATACAGGAAAAGCCTCTCAAGAGTTCTGCACAGCAGGGAATCCTTAGGTTTTTTATGGTGTTTGCCCGTATTGCCGTTAACGCTCCATCGTTGGCAAGCATTTTCGATTACCATCTCCCGCCCGAGCTGGAGGGACACATCGGCGCGGGTCATCTGGTCACCGTACCCTTTGGTAAACAAACTGTCCAGGGCGTGGTGCTGGAACTGCTTGAGACTCCCTCCGTCGCCGAAACCAAAGCAGTGCTCGACCTGCTCGACCCACTCCCAGCCCTGACCGCCGCGCAGATTGCTCTGGCCCTGTGGCTGGCAAGGGAGACCCTGTCCCCTCTGGCGGCCTGCATCGGGTTGATGCTGCCTCCAGGCCTGAGTCAGCAAGCAGACGTGCTGTATCAAACTGTAGACAATGGACCCTTGACCAAAGATGGTCAATCGTTCATGGTCCATCGCCGGCTGGTTGACCTGTTGCGCGAAAAGGGAAGCCTGCGCGGCCGCCAGATAGACCGGCATTTCAAGAATGTGGACTGGCGCAAGACAGCGCAATACCTGCTGAGGACCGGGGTACTGACCAGCCAATCCATCCTGCCGCCAACCTCAGTGCGTCCAAAGTACATCCGCACGGCGCAACTGGCTGTCCCACCGGAGCTGGCTGAAGCCGCCATGCCGGACCTCGGAAAGACTACTGGTACCCTGTCACGCCGGCAGGCTGCCCTGCGCTTCCTGACGCGCGAGCCTGCGGACGTGAACGTCTCGTGGGTATACGCCGAATCAGGCTGCAATCTGGCCGACCTGCAGGAATTGGCGGAGCGCGAACTGATCATTTTAAGGGAAACCGAAATCTGGCGCGACCCCCTTGCAAAAGTAGAGACGGCTCCCAAAGTACCCGCAACGGGTACACCGTCGGGCATGGAAGCCCATCCCTTTCCGTTGAAGCTAACCCCCTGCCAGCAGGCGGTTTGGGAGAAGATCCTTCAAGCTTTCCAATCCTTCCCCCTTCTTCCTTCCCCCTTCTTACTGCATGGTGTGACCGGCTCCGGCAAGACCGAGATATACATCCACGCTACGCAGGAGTGTATTCGACATGGAAAGGAAGCCATCATCCTCGTCCCGGAGATCGCCCTCACCCCGCAAACCGTGCACCGGTTCCTGGCACGCTTCCCCGGGCAGGTGGGACTTGTACATTCCAGATTATCCGAAGGCGAACGCTACGACACCTGGCGGCGCGCTCGTTTGGGCCAGTTGAAAGTCATCATCGGGCCGCGCTCGGCACTATTCGCTCCGCTCCCAAAGGTCGGGTTGATCGTTGCCGATGAATGCCACGACACCTCCTATTACCAGTCCGAGCCGCCGTTCTACAACGCCGTCAGGACCGCGCAGGAATACGCCCGCATATGCGGGGCCGTGTGCATCCTCGGTTCAGCCACCCCGTCCATCGTGCAGCGGTATCAGGCATCCGCTCTGCAGGGGGACGATTCCATGGAAAGCCTCCGCCTGCTGGAGTTGCCAAAGCGGATACAGACCAGTGGGACCACTGCAAACTTCACAGGGCTTCCTCCCGTCTCAATTATTGATATGCGGGAAGAACTCAAGTCTGGCAACCGGGGTGTCTTCAGCCAGGCGCTGGTGGACGCACTGGACGAGGTGCTCAAAAAAGGTCAGCAGGCGATTCTTTTCCTCAACCGGCGCGGCACGGCTTCCTACGTCTTCTGCCGGGAATGCGGGACGGCAGTGCGCTGCCCGCGCTGCGATACGCCATTGACGTATCACGTTGCCCCTACCTTCAATGCTCCCGTCAGACCGGACAATGTGACACAGAAACACCAGGACACGCTTCTATGCCACCGTTGCGGCTACACGCGGCAGATGCCTAAGGAGTGCCCGGTTTGCGGGAGCAATCAGATCCGCCAGTATGGGCTGGGCAGCGAGAAGGTGGAGGCCGAGGTGGAGGCGCTCTTCCCGTCAGCGCGCACCCTGCGCTGGGACTGGGACACCACCCGCCGGAAGGACTCGCACGAGATCATCCTGAGTCACTTCACCGCGCACCGGGCGGATGTGCTCATCGGCACGCAGATGCTGGCGAAGGGACTCGACCTGCCGCTGGTAACGCTGGTGGGGATTGTGCTGGCCGACATGGGACTCAACCTGCCCGATCCGTTTGCCGCGGAGCGTACCTTCGACGTGCTCACCCAAGTCTCGGGCCGCGCCGGTCGTTCGTCCTTGGGCGGACGAGTGGTGCTGCAAACTTTCCAACCGGAGCATTACGTCATCCAGGCCGCGGCCGGTCACGATTACGCCGCTTTCTACGCCCGCGAGCTGGACTATCGCAGGAAGTTGGGCTACCCACCGTTCAACCGCCTGGTGCGCATGGAATACCGGCATGTTCAGGCCAGACAAGCCGAGTCAGAGGCGCAAGGAATGGCGGCAAAACTTGCCAAATGGATCGAGAGCGAAGACCGGCGCGAGACAACCCTCATCGGACCCGCCCCCTGCTTCTTTTCCCGGTTGAATGGACTCTATCGCTGGCAGTTAATCCTGCGCGGCTCGAATCCGGCGAGTCTGCTGCAGGGAAAAGCCTTTGAAGGCACCGCTTTGAGCACTGCCTCCGGCATGTCAAGGACTGCATCGAAGGGCTGGCGGGTGGAAGTGGACCCGTTATCGTTACTCTAAATTGGTATGGAAAATAAGGAGAACAAACATGGATAAACCTTTAATCCCCGAATACCTGATGAACTATATTGATAGTCTTGTGCCGCCCCGTTCGCCAGAAATGCAGGCAATGGAAAATGACGCAGAAAAGATGGATTTCCCCATTGTCGGGCCAGCCTCCGGGTATCTGTGCTACCAGGTGGCGCGCATGATCGGTGCAAAGCGCATTTTCGAACTCGGCTCGGGTTTCGGCTACTCGACCGCCTGGTTTGCCAGGGCTGTGACCGAGAATGGCGGCGGCGAGGTCTATCACGTGGTCTGGGACGAAGAACTGTCGCGCCAGGCGCGCACCCACCTGGCTGCGTTGGGATACGATGGGATTGTCCGCTATCATGTTGGGGAAGCAGTGCAAACCCTGCGCGAGACGACCGGTCCCTTCGACTTGATCTTCAACGACATCAACAAGGAAGACTATGCCGGCTCGCTCCCGGTGATCGCTGGGAAACTGCGTTCCGGCGGTGTGCTCATTGTGGATAACATGTTCTGGCACGGTGGAATCTTCGATCCCAAGGACAAAACCCCGGCCACCGAAAGTATCCGCAAACTGACCGGGATGCTCACGCGCAGCCCGGACTGGATTGCCTCGCTGGTACCGGTTCGGGATGGAGTGATGGTGGCGTATAAAACATAATCCCGGGTAAATATAGGTCTGCTATAATCACCCCTATACTGTCCATATCTCTGGAGGTGCCCCATGCAAAGCTTTTCTCGTGGTTGGTCGTTCCTGAAACAGGCCTGGCAGATGGCTGCCAAGGACAGTGACCTCATCAAGCCTTCCATCATGGCCCTGTTCGCCGGATTCATCGTCGCGCTCATCTTCATCCCCCTGATGATCGGGGCAGGTTTCCTGACCGGCGGCGATAGCAGCCTGGTTGGGCAGATCATTCTGTTCGTGCTGGGTGCAGTGATGATCTTTATCCAATATACGGTTGGTTACATCTTCTCGGCCATGACTGTCTACCTGGTCTACGGCTACCTGGCTGAGGGCGATGGCATCATGTCGAAAGCCTGGGCGGTCGTCAAGCGTGACTTCTTTGACCTGATGAGCATGGCCGCGGCTTCAACGGCGGTCAACCTAGTCAAGAACCGGGTCAAGGGCAAAGGCAGGTCGGCGGGTCGCAACTTCCTGGCCGGTCTGATCGACACGGTCTGGACCGAGGCCGCCTTCCTCATCCTGCCTGCCATGGTCATCGAGGATATCAATCTGAAAAACGCTCTCAAGCGCGCCGGCAGCATCATCAAGAACAATTTTCTGCTGGTGGGCATCAGCACGGTCGGCGTGAAAACCGTCAACGGGTTGATCGGCTTTCTGCTGGGCGCACTGGGCATTGGTCTGGGCTTCGGTGTTGGGTTTGGCATCATTACGATCACCAGCTCATCCACCTTCGGCCTGGTCTCTGGTATCGGGCTGGGCGTAATTATTGCCGGCATCTTCATCATGGTCGCTACCGTTGTGACCTCCTATACGGCTACCGCCTATCACACCTGCCTGTACCTGTGGGCGCGCGACGTGGAAAAGGCCCAGGCGTCTGGCAGCAGTGCCCAGGTCCTGGCTCCCGGTCCGCTGGCAGCCGTCCTGAATAAATAACGATTCCTCTCCATAAACAGAAACAAGGGCGACTCGGTTGGGTCGCCCTTTGCATTATCATCCTTTTGCTACGGTACCAGAGTAAGTTTGGGGGTATGTTCTTCATCTCCCGTTTCTATATCACAGTCACTGTCGATCCCCGCTCCGTCTTTTCCACCTCAATATGGGTCGGAAAGGCATCCTTTAACTCGTCCAGATGCGTGATGACCAGGATTTTGGCAAAGTCAGCTTTCACGGCATTGATGGCCTGGATCAACCGCTGGCGGCCCTGGGTATCCTGCGAACCGAAGCCCTCGTCGATGACCAGCATCTGCAGCCGCGCCCCTTTGCGCTGGGCCAATACTTCCGAAAGCGCCAGCCGGATGGCAAAGTTGACCCGGAATGCCTCCCCCCCGGAGAACATCTCGTAATCGCGTTCCCCGACCCCGTCGCTGACCTGGATCTCCAGCGTCTCGCGCAGGTCCTTCCGTTTCTCATCCTTATACTTCGCCTGGGTCTCAAAATGCAGGCGCATACTGTCGTCGCTCAGCCGGCCCAGGATTTCGTTGGCCTTCATCTCGATCTCCGGCAGGG
>Ga0315288_10010595_pt1 | contig 11627 bp, 10 predicted proteins | sample YL17G11_20_MG_FD_203454 | JGI IMG/M metagenome (GOLD analysis project Ga0315288, IMG submission 203454) | Sediment microbial communities from Yellowstone Lake, YNP, Wyoming, USA - YL17G11_20 | ecosystem: Environmental > Aquatic > Freshwater > Lake > Sediment | place: USA: Wyoming | collected... | reverse complement strand
CTCTCGATCAGCACCAGGTCGCCATCAGGAAAGCGCGCTTCCATGTCCTCCACGGCTGCGAGGTTCATGCTGGGATCCTCACGCACCGCCGTGTGTGGGCAGGCACCGGTCTCGACGCCGATGATGCGTTCCTCCAGCAGGATGCCTTTTAACGTGCGCTGCACATGCTTGGCGTCTTCGGTGGTGACAATGTCATTGGTTATGATCAGTACCTTTATGCCCAGATCCAGCAAGCGCGGAGTGATGGCTTCCAGAATGGCAGTCTTGCCGGAGCCAACCGGTCCGCCAACTCCGATGCGGGTAACTTTCTTCTTCACAGTGATACCTTCCTCTCTCAGTTCATGAACAGCCGCAAGTGGGCCTTTACGTGCACCGCGGCGAGAATTTCCACCAGCGGCGCGAAGCCGGCCATGTCGGCCAAATTGGAGCTGGCTGCCAGTTCGTAGGCCGCGTCTGCATCTGTGTTGAGTTCGTACAGTATGCGCTGGGTTTCCACATGGCTGACTTTCATCAGACGCAGCGCCGCGCTCAGTACCATCGCCCCAACCCCGTATTGGTGCGCGATGAAAGCATCGCGGTCCGGCAGATCCTGGGCGGCAAAGTTCACTGCCAGCCCTACGGGATAGCAACCTGGCGTGGCGCCTTGCTGGATGCGTGTCAGCCACTCGCGAAGCAAGGGTGAACCCGTTATGCCGACACCCATCTCGGCGAATTTCTTGCCCACGCGCACGGTCATAGACCGGGTTTCAGCGGACAGCTTGCGCGCGTATACCTGCTGGTCGATACGTTCGAGTTGCGCCAGGTCGCCGGCCATAGCAGCCCGGTGGGCCCAGATCAGGGCGATGCCGTCGCCGAGCGCCGCCTGCTCTACTGCGGTGCGCGCGAAGGCCTGCAGCGTATCCACATCGGTGACCACGCCTTTCTGGATGGCCGATTCAAGCCCACCGGAGAAGGCAAAGCCGCCGATCGGGAACATCGAGTCGCCGAATTGCAGCAGACGGGAGAGGCGAACCGCGGTGTTGGGCGCGGCAACCTTCTCGGCGCCTGCCGTCATTGTTCAGGCTCGGCGTCCGTAACCCGGTGTGGATGCGGATGCGCATGTGGATGGGCGTGCCCGTGCCCGCTCACCGGCGGTTGTCCGTAGGCGCTGCCGGTTTCGCAGTCCACAGCTACGTATTGCTCATGCGTATGTGAGTGCACCGGGCCCTCGGCGCCGCCAAACAGACGGCGTGATTCATGCGGTGCGAGGTAAGGCACGATTTCGCTGCCTGGCAGGAACTCAAAACTGATGCCCTCGAAGCCGTGTGTATTCATGACCGAGCTCATCACCTTGCGATCGACGGTCAGCGGTACGTATACGTGGCTACCTTTCACCAGGGCAGGCCAATGCTGGTTGCCCAAGGCATGGCCCAGCTCGACACCGGTACGCATGGCGAGATCCGCCGGCATCGTGGCAAGCGCCTCAAGATGAATGACCATCACGTCGCGCAGGCTGAGTCGGGCCACCACCGCCCGCCGTGCCGGCTCGTCCCATAACAGCACGTCGCCATCGCGCATGTAGCTGCCGCGATCCAGGGAAATGGCCAGTTCCCGGCCGTCGCGCGATTTCTTGCGGAGGCGGTTCTTCTGGGCTTCCCAGTGATCCAGTTCGAGCACATCCACCGTTGCCGTGGCCAGACGCTCGATCCATTCCGGGTCGCCTCTATTGCCGAGGACGGCTTCGATGAGAATCATCTAGCTGAAAAAATATTTCTGATTGAGACACACCGTGGTCAGCGGCTCTACCGTGGCATGTTTGCCATCGACGGTAACGGCGAAGGTCTCGGGGTCGACTTCAATATTGGGCGTGCCCGAATTGCGCACCATGTCGCGCTTGCCGATGCTGCGGGTATTGCGCACGGCCATGACCTGGCGTTCCAGGCCATTGCGTTCTTTCACGCCCAACGCATGTGCTGCGCCCGAGACGAAGGTGACGCAGGTGTCGCTCAGGGCCTTGCCGAAGGCGCCGAACATGGGCCGATAGTAGACCGGCTGCGGAGTAGGCAGCGAGGCGTTCGGATCGCCCATCACAGCCCAGCTCACCATGCCGCCCTTGAGCACCAGCTTGGGCTTGGCACCGAAAAAGCCCGGCTCCCACAGCACCAGATCGGCGATCTTACCGACCTCCACCGAGCCGAGCACATGGGAAATGCCGTGTGCGATGGCCGGGTTGATGGTGATCTTGGCCACATAGCGCAAAACGCGGAAATTGTCGTTGCCGCTGGCGTCCTCGGGCAGCTTGCCGCGGCCCGTTTTCATCGCGTCGGCGGTCTGGATGGTGCGCAACCAGCACTCACCGATGCGGCCCATGGCCTGTGAGTCGCTGGACATCATCGAGATCACGCCGAGATCGTGCAGCACGTTCTCGGCGGCAATGGTCTCGGCGCGGATGCGGCTTTCGGTGAAGGCCACGTCCGAGGGAATGTCGGGACTCAGGTGATGGCAGACCATGATCATGTCGTACAGCTCTGCCTGCGAGTTGATGCCGTAAGGCAGCGTTGGATTGGTCGAAGAAGGCAAAACATTGGGCAGCCCCGCCACCTTGATGATGTCCGGGGCGTGACCGCCGCCGGAGCCTTCGGTGTGGAAAGAGTGCACAGTGCGTCCTTCGAAGGCGGCAATGGTGTCCTCGACAAAGCCGGATTCGTTCAAGGTGTCGGTATGGATGCACACCTGCACGTCCATCTCGTCAGCCACGGTCAACGCCGAGCGCAGCACTGCAGGGGTGGTGCCCCAGTCCTCGTGGCATTTGAAGCCAACCGCGCCAGCCTCGACCTGCTCGACCAGCGCCGCCTTGCCGTGCCCGTGGCCCTTGCCGAGGATGCCGACATTAACCGGCCAGCCCTCGAAGGCCCGCAGCATATTGCGAATATTGCCGGGCCCTGGAGTTACGGTGGTGGCGTTGGAGCCGTCGGTGGGGCCGGTGCCGCCGCCGATGAGGGTGGTGGTGCCGTTGGACAGCGCCGCCTGTGCCTGTTGCGGTGAAATGAAGTGGATATGTGTGTCGATACCGGCGGCGGTCAGGATCAGGTGTGATCCGGAGATGGCATCGGTAGCCAGGCCGCACTCCAGGCCCGGCGTGATGCCGTTCATGGTCTGTGGATTGCCGGCCTTGCCAATGGCGCAGATGCGACCATCCTTGATGCCCACATCGGCCTTCACTACCCCCAGCACCGCGTCGATGACGGTTACATTCGTGATAACCAGATCTGGCGCGCCGCCGTCACGGGTGATCTGGTTATCCATACCCATGCCTTCGCGCAGGCTCTTGCCGCCGCCGAAGACGATCTCGTCGCCCGGCGCGCCTCGCAGGTCGCGCTCGATCTCCACGAACAGCCCGGTGTCGCCGAGACGGATGCGGTCACCGACCGTGGGGCCAAACAGGCCAACATATTCATTGCGTGTACTGGTTGCCATCGATGATTCCTGCCAATGATTAATTAATTGGGATTGCTGGGTAGGTCGCGCTGCAGTTCTCTTGCTTCAACGCTTGCGTTTTTTCTCTGGCGCCGAGCGGAAGCCTCGCTGCTCGGCCAGCTCGGTGGCTCTGGCTTTTTGCGGAACGGCGAATTCGCCGGCTGTGGGCCCGTCGACCAGATTGTTGAAACCGTAGGCCGCACGCTTGCCGCCATAAGGAACCAGATTGACTTCGCGCTCGTCACCCGGCTCGAAGCGCAGGGCGGTGGACGCCGGGATCAGCAGATGCTGGCCAAAGGCAGCGGAGCGATCGAATTCCAGGGCGCGGTTAACTTCGAAGAAATGGAAGTGCGAGCCAACCTGCACCGGACGGTCACCGGTATTGCGTACTTTGAGCGTAGTGACCGGCAGATCGGCGTGGTACTCGATCGGCTCGGCGCTACAGACATAACCGCCCACGGCAACTTTTGTGGTGGCCGGATCGATGTCGGACGGGAGACTGGGATAGGACGCTGCGATGCCCATGATTGAATTCCTTTGATCGGCTGTGGGTGACCGTTACTGGATCGGTGAATGAACGGTTACGAGGCGACTACCGTCGGTAAACACGGCTTCAACCTGCACCATGGGGATGAGGTCGGCGACGCCGTCCATCACATCGTTCTTGGTCAGCACACTGCGCGCTTCGCGGGTCACTTCCTCGATGGTCATGCCGGCGCGGGCACCATCGAGTGCCGTTACTGAGATGACGGCCACTGCTTCGGGGTAGTTGAGTTTTATCCCCTTAGCACTGCGTTTCTGCGCCACGTCAGCCATCATATGAATAATGAGTTTGTCGAACTCCCGGGGAGTGAGCTGCATACCTTGATCCTCAGCCAGAACAGGTTGGATTTCTGTTACGACATGTTAGTCTTTGCCTAGAAGTTGTGTCAACGGAATTGATTCCAGGGTGATTCCAGGGTTGTGGCTGCGCCCGTTCTTCAACTACACTGTCCCACCGGATCCGGCCATGAGGTAACAGAACTATGGGGCTCTTTGGCATTTTGCTTGGTCTCGCCTTGCTCATGTGGCTGGCCTACCGCGGATGGAGCGTCCTGTTGGCAGCTCCAGCTGCCGCATTGGTCGCGGCCGCGATCTCAGGCGAACCACTGCTGGCCCACTGGACCGAGACATTCATGCGCGGTACGTCCCGCTTCGTCTTCCAGTGGTTTCCGATGTTCCTGCTCGGTGGGCTGTTCGGCAAGCTGATGGAAGACAGCCGCTCGATCAGCACAGTTGCCCGTTGGCTGACCGAGAAGCTGGGAACGGCCCGCGCCATGCTGGCGGTGGTGCTTGCCTCGGCGGTGGTTACCTATGGTGGTGTCAGCGTTTTCGTCGCATTTTTCGTGCTGGTTCCAATGGCCGAGGACATGTTTCGTAATGCGAACCTGCCGCGTCGGCTGATGCCAGCAGCGATCGGGCTCGGTGCGTTCACCTTCACGATGTCGGCCATGCCCGGTACGCCATCGATTAACAATGCCATTCCGATGCCGTACTTTGGCACCACGGCCTTTGCGGCGCCGGGCATCGGGCTGATCTCATCGGCAATCATCATGGCCCTGGGCATGTGGTGGCTGATGAGGGCCGAAGCTGCAGCGCGCCGGGCGGGCGAGGGATACATCCCGCGTGCAGACCAGCCTGTAAAGACGGATGGGGCGGCGTCGGAAGTCGATGAGAAGTCGCGCGGCTACGCGGCTGCAGTGGGCGACTTCGATCCAGCTGAACTCACACGCGGCAAGAGCGCGACCAGCGAGCCGCCATTCTTCCTCGCCGTATTGCCCCTGGCCATGGTTATCTTCGTGAACTTCCTGCTGTCGCTCGTCGTGTTGCCGCGCCTCGATTTCTCTTTCCTCAATGAGGAAGCCTGGGGTGGAGTCACGTTCCAGGACGTGGCGGGGGTCTGGTCGGTGGTGCTGGCGCTCGCGGCGGGTTGCCTGACAGCCATCATCGTCAACTGGCGGCGCTTGCCAGACTTGCGCCAATCGCTGGACTCCGGCGCCATCGCGTCGGTCCTGCCGCTGCTGACCGTTAGCAGCCTGGTGGGCTTCGGCGCGGTGGTCGGAGCCTTGCCCGCTTTCGCGACGGTCACCGAAGCCGTGCTCTCGATCGACGGCGGGCCGCTCGTCTCATTGACCATTGCCATGAACGCGCTCGCCGGACTGACCGGCACCGCCTCCGGTGGCATGGCGATTGCGCTCAATGTGCTCGGCGATAATTTCATGGCCCTGGCGCAGCAGTACGACATCAACCCCGAGCTATTGCATCGCATTACCACCATGAGCGCCGGCACTCTCGACGCCCTGCCACACAACGGCACCGTGCTGATCCTTCTCAGCCTCTGCGGGCTCACGCACAAGGAAAGTTATCTCGACATGGTGATGACGGTCATCGTGACATGCATCGTCGCGCTGATCGCCGCACTAATTCTGGGTACCGTGTTCGGATCGTTCTGAGCCTCCAGGCTTCGTGCGGGTCTGGATGGCGATAATGACCGGCACCAGCACAGCGGCGACGAGGCCCGCAGCGAACCCGTTGTTGTACAGGTTAAGGCCGGCGTGGATCGGGCCGACGCTCATCGCCGCGGACGAATGGATGAAACCGGCGACGACCCCCCAATGCCAGCCGAAGCGCCCGGCGATAGGGCCGAGCGCCGTCCCGAATAAAGCGGCGAGCAGCAGCGAAGGATCGTCCGCGCCCCACGGTTTCGCCAGCGCACCCAGGAACACGCCGGCCATGATCGGGACAATGTTTCGCGGATGCTCACCGAACGCTGCGAAGCCGACAACCGTGAAGATCGCGCCGATGACAGGACCGTTCAGTTCGCCGCCGACAGCCAGGATGTAGGCCATCGCGATCGCGCCGGTCACGCCCATGTTGGCGAGCGTCGGCCCGAACCCTGCAAGTGCGATGAAGTCGGTCGGCGACTGGCCGCTCGTGCGGGCCAGCGCCGCAAATCCGGACAGGGCGGCACGGTCGAAGCAGAAACCAGCGGCAATCATCACGGCGAATATGAACGACAGAAAAGTCCCGAACAGCACGTTGTTGCCGGTGGTCCAGATGAACACCGGATCGGGCACGAATCCATACGACTTGTACAGCGCAACAATCAGCGTGCCCACGATGCCGGCAGTGAAGCCCATGTTGTACAGGCAGAAACCCTGGTGGGCCTTGAACAGCTGGGCGGCGGCGGGCGCGAGTACAAAGCCGATCAAGAGGCTGGTTCCGACGGCCAGCGGCAAGCTGGTGGCGAGCGGCAGGTAGCTGCTGAACAGGATTTCGGAGAAGATCGGTGCCAGCGCCGCGCCGAAGAACGCCGTATTGATATGGTTCGCGAAGGGCTCGTTGCGGAACCGCGCGTAGAGCATCACCCCGAACACGATGAACCAGATGTTCAGCAGGTTTTTGCCAAACAGTCCGAAACCGAACACCAGGAAAAGGCAAGCGACTGCGGCGCCAGTCATCGGGGCGCGCGTTAGGTGGTAGACGAGGCAGACGCACAGGGTCAAAAGTCCCGCGTTCACGCAGCCAGCGCCGATTCCGCCGACGCCGAAGTAGTCAGTCAGAAGCGTGTCGCGTGAAGTGATGATTGCGATCAGCCCGCGAGCGACCGCCGCGGGGCCGTCGACCAGAAGCCCGAACAACACGAACGATGCTGCGAACCCGGCCACAATGAGCAAGATCAGGTGGTCCGGGATTTGCCGGACGGGCCGGGGCTCGAGGATTGCGGCTTCTGAATTCATTTTCTGGACCCTGCGTTTCGGCTTGGCGGGAGTCCAACCAGTGCAGTTCACCCTGCGCGAGTTCGACAAACACATTATCCACATACTCGCCGAAATCCCGCAGTGGCGCAAGGTGGCTGCAACGACCGTGAACAACTGACTCCACGATGAAAAACCAAAGCGGACAGATTACGTGCTACAAAACCGGACGGTTCCGTCGGAGGTGACCTGAACGGCCCGGTGATCGGTGCGATCCTGACCATCGTCGGCTTCGCGGCCTACGGCAAACACCCGCGAAATATCCTGCCGATCATGCTGGGCGTCTACCTTGGCTCATGGGCCAAGCCGTGGGGAATCGATGATCCGTCGATTCTGCTCGCCGCCCTGTTCGGCACTACGCTGGCGCCCATCGCCGGGCGTTTCGGGTGGCGTTGGGGAATCGTGGCCGGCTTTCTGCATTCTTCGGCCGCGCTGACCGTAGGACCGGTACATGCCGGACTGAACCTGTACAACAACGGCTTCGCTGCGGGGCTCGTCGCCGCTGTGTTGGTGCCGGTAATTACCGCCATTCAGGCCATCACCAAACCTCAAACCGGGCAAGAGCGTGAATCTTAGCGAATGTCTGTCATCACCCCTAATCCATCCCGAGGTGGAACAAGGGGTTGCCCGAGAGCACGGGTTGCGGCAGCGACATACCGATGATCTGGCCTGCATGTCGCGAAATCACGACATGCTCTTCGTCAGTGACAGGGTCGACCACGCGCCCCATGCGCGTTCCTGCTTCCACCTTCGCTCCCAGGGACAATTCTGGAAAGAAAAATCCGCCCTGGCCGCGCGGCACGCGAACCCACCGCGTCCTTTCGAAGATTCTCGGTTGCGGGGCGACGTAATTCGATATTGGCATCATGCCAAGGTAGTGCATCACGTTTCGGACACCTTCCACGCCACGCGCCACTTCTTCTTCCTGGAACAGCAGGGGACCGCCGCCTTCATAAATGATGGCGGGAATTCCGGCCCTGAGCATCTCGCCTCGCAGGCTGCCATCCGGAGCGCTGCCACCCAGAATCAGGCCCACACCAAACCGCCTGGCAAGCTCCGTTGATGCTTCGCTTTCCAGGTCCGCTCTTACTTGCGGATAATTGGAACGAAGATTGGACCCCGTGTGCAGGTCGATAAGGGCATCGCATCGCGATTTAAGCTCCGTGAAGACGAAGTACGCCAGCAGTGACGCTACGCTGCCGTTTGCATTGCCCGGAAAGCTGCGGTTGAGATCGCGGCCGTCCGTCACCTGCCTGTTGCGGCTGCGAAAGCCATCGGCATTCACCATCGGAAGCATGTACATCATGCCATTCAATTTTGCGGCGTCGATTCCGGCAAACACACGCCGTGCAATTTCGACACTGTTGGTTTCGTCGCCGTGAATGGCCGCCGTGACGCAGAGCGTTGGCCCCGGCTTCGCGCCACGGGCGACAAACACCGGCATGTTGAGAAACGAAGCCTCGAACCCGCGTCTGTCCAACGCAGCGAATTTGCTGCTGGTTCCCGGCTCGATGGAATTGCTCCAAATCTCGACGGCTCCCCAGTCAGCAGTCTCCGCGGCCACCGAGACCACGGACATTAAATACAGAAGCCCGCCCAGGCAACAGCGAGTGCATCGTGTCATTTTATTTTTCTCCCAAGGAAGTCTCAGCCGCTCCATGGCTATATGCTACAGCATCAACTTGAAACGACACACCGAACTGCGCACCGGGGTCGCGGTTTTTCGCCTTTAGCTTTTGGCGAACGAGCGTGGATGGACTCATCTACAATAGTCCGCTCGTGCCTCGGAGGATCGCCATGAGTTCAAAATCCACCACCCGCATTGCACACCGCATCTGCCCCTTTTGTGAGGCGTGTTGTGGCCTGGAGTTGAAAATTACTGGTGACACAGTGACGGCAGTTCGCGGCCAGGATTCGGATGTCTTTTCGGCGGGCTACATCTGTCCCAAGGGCGTGGCGATGAAGGACCTGCATGACGATCCCGACAGGCTGCGGCGGCCCCTGGTGAAGCGCAACGGACAATTTGTCGAGGTGAGCTGGGACGAGGCCTTTGCCGAAATTGACCGCCGCTTGCCGCCGATTCTGGCGCGTGACGGCAAGGACGCTGTGGGCATTTCGCTGGGTAATCCCGTGGCGCACAAGTTGGGCTTGCTGCTCTACGGTGCCCGGTTGGCGAGAGGAATCGGGACGCGCAGTGTATTCTCGGCCTCCACCCTGGATCAAATGCCCAAGCAGTTGTCGTCGGGCCTGATGTTCGGCGGCTGGTTGTCGATACCCGTGCCGGATATTGAGCGCACCGACCTGTTAATTGTCCTGGGCGCCAATCCGGTCGCGTCCAACGGCAGTCTGTGGACTGTGCCGGATTTTCGCGGCAAGGCCAAGGCGATGAAGGCGCGCGGCGGCAAGATGATTGTGATTGACCCGCGCCGCACCGAGACCGCTGAGATTGCCGATCATCATTTGTTTATCCGCCCCGGCGGGGACGTGTTTTTGTTGCTGGGCATGGTCCACACGCTGTTCGCCGACAAACTGGTCAAGCTGGGACGTCTGGCCGAGCACACCGTGGGGCTCGCCAGGGTAGAGGCAGCTGTGGCGCCCTTTTCGCCCAAAGTGGTGGCCGCGCGCTGCGGCATGGACGCCGGATCGATTCGTGACCTGACGCGCATGCTGGCCCAAACACCGCGCGGGGCGCTCTATTCGCGCATTGGCGCCTGCACACAGGAGTTTGGCACCCTCGGTAGCTGGCTGGTGGATGTGATCAACGTACTAACCGGTCATCTCGATGCCGAAGGCGGCGTCATGTTTCCCAAGGCGGCGGCGTTTGCCGCCAACACCCACGGCGCGCCCGGTGTTGGCCGTGGCGTGAAGACAGGACGCCATCACAGCCGCGTCTCGAATGCGCCGGAAGTCTATGGCGAATTGCCGATGGGCTGTCTGGCCGAAGAAATCGACACGCCGGGCACGGGCCAAATCAAGGCTTTGATCACCGTCGCCAGCAACCCGGTGCTGTCGGCACCGAATGGCAAGCGCCTGTCGGCGGCTCTGGATCAACTGGAATTGATGGTCAGCGTGGATATTTATCTGAATGAAACCACCCGCCACGCCGACGTGATCCTGCCAGGGCGTTCGCCTCTGGAAGATGGGCATTACGATGTCGCCTTCCCCCAGTTTTCCTTCCGCAACCACGCCCGTTACAGTGAGCCGGTTTTCGAGTCGGCGCCGGGGCAACCCGCGGAGTGGGAGATTTTGCTGCGCTTGCAGGCGATTGCCGCCGGGCGTGGTGCCACGGTGGATACGAGGCAACTCGACGATGAAGCCTTTGTCGCGGAAGTTGAAAAGCAGGCGGGGCCGATGGCCAACGCGGTATTGGCGTCGCTGGTTGATCGCACCGGCCCCGAGCGGCTGATCGATTACGCGCTGCGGGGCGGACCTTACGGTGACAAATTCGGCGCTAACCCCAGGGGTCTGACGCTGGAAAAAGTCAAGGCGGCACCCGGTGGCGTCGATCTGGGGCCCCTTAAGGCGCGAATCCCGGAGGTTTTGCGTACTCCGTCCGGAAAAATCGAGCTGGCACCGCCGCTCCTGATTGCCGATCTCGACCGTGTGGCGGCGGATTTGGGCCGACCCGTGCCGGAAATGGTGATTGTCGGTCGGCGCGATCCGCGTTCAAACAATAGCTGGATGCACAACCTGCCGGTGCTGGCGAAAGGCCCGTTTCGCTGTACCGCCTTGGTTCATCCGGGCGACGCTGCCCGCCTGGGTCTGGTTGACGGCGGCATGGCCGCCATCGCAACTGCGACCGGCCGGATTGAAGCGCAGGTGGAATTCAACGACGGGATGATGCCCGGCGTGGTCAGCCTGCCGCATGGATGGGGACACGATCAACCCGGCACAATGCTGCACCTCGCCTCGGCTCGCCCGGGGGCCAACCTCAATGCGCTGTTCGACGAGAAACAACGTGATCCCTTGTCCGGGAATTCGGTGCTGTCGGGGATTGCCGTTGAGATTAGCCCTGTAGCTGTCAGCGACCGACAAACCCAAGGCTGAAAGTTTCATGAAGACACGACGTTAAGTGATATCCAGCACCGGCTACCCCGGTTCCTTGACGCGGTGTGCGACCGGCGCCGGATTCATTCGCTACTGGACTATCTGACCCCAGAGGAATTTGAACTTCAATCCGCTTCAGAAGCGGTCAATTAAGGAGGCCGCTTGATTCCACTTCCAGGGGTTCACTCCAAATCCTGGGTCAGTTTTAAATGCAAATCAACACGCTGGCACCACTGCCGAATCGTCTCGTAGGACACGATGATGCCCCGCTGGACGAGCGGATCTTCCGTGTCGCGGAAGCTCAAAGGGAATCGATGGTACAGCCAG
>Ga0315288_10010594_pt1 | contig 11627 bp, 7 predicted proteins | sample YL17G11_20_MG_FD_203454 | JGI IMG/M metagenome (GOLD analysis project Ga0315288, IMG submission 203454) | Sediment microbial communities from Yellowstone Lake, YNP, Wyoming, USA - YL17G11_20 | ecosystem: Environmental > Aquatic > Freshwater > Lake > Sediment | place: USA: Wyoming | collected... | reverse complement strand
GTGCTTAAATTCGTCGATCTATCGTTACAGTGGGTTTCAATTCTATTAATTTTTTGCTCTAAACCCAACTGCTCAAGTTTAATTTTATCAACATAGCCTGGCTGAAAGAAAGTTGTTATCTTTTTTGCATCGACTGGCAAAAATTTTTTATTGTGGTTTTTGAAGATATAATCTAAAGATTTATTAAATAATTGTAAATCTTTTTGATATTTTTTGAATAAATCTTTAAATGATTTAATTTCTCCGATTAGTTTCGCTCCCTCCTCTCTCATTCTTTGCACTCTTGATCCTATTTCATTTACTGTAAACGTGAATTGCTCATCCGATAAATATCCATAGGTAGAAGTCTCAGTATATTTATACATTAAAAATTCTTCTGTTGTAGTAGCTTTTCGACCTACCTCATAGATGTAAACAAAACCAAGCATCATTGCAGTAAGATCGGTGTATATTTCGTTGTTCTTTTCTGGAGAGTTAAGTGAGTGTAATAAAACATGCGTTAATTCGTGAGATAGAATCATTGAGAATGTAGCTGGGTATTTCCGGCAATTATTGCTAATTTTAACAGTTATTGGATAATTCTTTAATGCCGGCGAACCATAAAAGGGTAGATTGCTTGGAATAAGAACCTGTGCAGAAATGCTTTCACCACCCACTTCATATTTATTTGCAAGTTGCATTGTCTCAAAATTATCGGTAATGACAATATTGATACTAACTGGAAGTCCTAATTGTTGTGCGATCATTTCAATTGCTTGCTTGATACTATTTGCCTGCATAAGAGTGAATAGTTGGTCGTGTTCGATTGTGTTTTTAATTCCTAACGATTGCTCTATTTTATCAATTGCTTCCCTAATATAGTTTAAGCTAATTTCGTTTTTCATCTAGGTTTAAAAGATTCTCTTGCTAATATCGTGCGTCTGTTTTGCATTGTAGTTTGCAATTGCAATGCCCTTCACAAGCCAGGAAAGAATTTTAGGATACTCTTCGTCAATTTTATCTTTTACATTTTGTTTTTCTTTTTTAATCTTCTCTTTAATTCTTTGGTAGAAAATCTTTTTAATTTCCTCATCTTGCTTAATCACTTTTGCGAACATATCAAACTCCGGATTCCAATATTTTCAATATCTCTTCAGGTGTAGTCAAAATTTCGATACCCATTCCTCTTTCAACAAGGTCTCTGACTCTTTGGAAATCACTATCAAAACTTGCAAAATATTTACATCCAATGTGTTTAGCGATAAGGATATGCATTATATCTGCAACACCTAATTGAAGAAGTGCAAAAGCATAAGGTATCTCTCTCCAGATATTCTCAAATGATAAATTAAAATTCATTACATCTACAAACAAGATACCATATAAAGATTCATGTAGCTCCTCTGAATGTAGGTAAAGATTCATCATTAAAGACTTTGAATCGACTTCATTATTTGTTTTAATTTTTTCCGTAAGGTTTTTTAAAATATTTCCAAGTTCCTTTTTACCTAGTCTCTGAATATTAAATGATCCTACAACTTCAGAAGAAATTTGTTTAAAAGATGCTTCAGTGTACCAATCTATTAACTCAATCAGAGCTAAGGGACTTGTTACTAAATTTAATTTTAAGTTGCCAAATCCTATTTTTGTCTTAATTTCGCTGACCTTCTTTAATCTCTTTTCGCTTTTAAAAGTATCTCTAATTACCTGATAATAAGATGGCTCATTTAATCTTAGTAATTTCGTAGCTTCATCTTTATCTGCTAAAACTGTATCTTCTGCTAGATAATAATCTATCAAAAATGATGAATCTAGATAAACAGCTGGAAGTAATTCTTCTTTTAGTTTACCGCTATTATCAATATACCTATTCGTTTCAATATTCCCCCCTTATCAAAAATTTTACTCTTTTTGCCATTCCTTAATCACTTTTGAAATTTTTAAAATCTTTATACAGCACCATAATAGACTGTTTTTTATTTTAATTTTAAATCACTGCTTTTACTTGATATGTCTTTGTTTAAGGAAACTTTCTTACTATATCTAATTTTCGCTATTTTTCTTTGAAGTTCAAAGTAGTAAGACAATAGTTTTTCAAGATAGTCATCAACCACTCCGCTTTTATCTCCGTAGGCTATAATTTCCTTTCCAATCAAGAGGGTAGCATATAGTAATTCTAATTGTTCTGAATTCTCTCTTTTTACAGCTATGTAATCTTTGTTAAGTTCATTTATTTGAATTTTCTTAGATATGTAACGAGAGTGTTTTGATGGTTCATCTATAAAGGGTGCTTCTTCATAAGTTATCCTTGGACCCTCTCCCTCTATGCCTGGGCTTTTAGGCTCTCTCTTCTGTTCTGCTTCCCCAACTCGAATATGGGCTAATGTTGTTAATTTACCAAAAGTAGCACTTAAAGTTACAGGTTTTGTTGTTTCCTTAATGCCGACAAAATGAACATTAACAGTAACAATTCCATTTTCATCTGCTTGAGAAGCATTAAATAATACACTCGTTTCTTTCAGTTCTATAAAAGGCAAGTCTGCATTTAAATCAACCTTACTATTATCTGGTAATATTTTTGGAACTTCAGCTTTTAATGCAAGAGAACAAGTTTCTCCAACCTCTATTCTGATTGAAGATGGAATAAAGTCAAAACCATTTGGAGGAAATCTTGGCTCAGGGCGCTTCCTTCCAAGTCCTTCTGGTAACTCCAGATCCCTGAAATCTTCCATATTTAAAATTTCACGTGCTAATTCAATAGCTTTTTTTTGAATTTGTGTTAATTTCTTTTCATCTTCTTGCTGCTTAAGAGTGTTAACTTCTGTTTCTATTGAAGGACTTAATTTATCAAGTTCGTCAAGAAGACCTATCCAATCTTCATTTTCTTCGAATCCAGTTCTTGCAGGGAGGGGTGTTAAAAAATCAGCATCAATATATCCTTTTAAGTTTCCTTGCGCAAAAACACTTTCTTCTAGTCCATAAGCATTTAATGCACTAATGTCTTCTACTATAACTACACCCATATGTCTTATAGCAACCTTTCCTTTATTAGATGGATCAAAGTATAAATCAAGGCTGAATTTTTTGAATGGATTTCTTGTTAAACTCCAATTTTTGTACTCTTTCCCTACTTGCGGTAGATCTATTTTAAAAGGTTTAACATCATAGATTTTCCCTTGGAAGTGAATACAAATTTTAATCATATTTTCTTCCAAATACATTCTAAACTTCTCACTAAATAATTTAGTTATTTTTTCTGGACTAAGAGGACTTCGAGGCTTTGTAGGATCAAATAAAAGATTAGAGATTATAATTTTGATACCTGGTTTATCCAATAATTCGCTCTTTTTGGATGTTTCAAATTCTGCGTTTGCATTACCTTCACGAAGAGTTACCTTTATGGTATCGTGTTCATAGTCTTTTCGAGAAAAAAAAGTGCAATTCTTTCCAATCTGAATGAAACTAAACATACCAATGCCAAGCCTACCTATTTGTTTTATATCAAGAGTCTTCTTAGCAGAATCTGCAACACGCTGTAGAGCTTTTACAAATTCCTCTTCAGACATTCCATATGGGTATTCCACAATGATTTTATCTTTTTCAATTTTGAAAGTTATTTCGCAGGAAGGCGGTGTTTTGCCTTTATTTTTTTCTTCAAAGTACTCATCAATAGCATTGCTGATATGTTCCTTTAGGGCATCAGCTGGATTACGATATAGGCTTCCTAACCATTTAAGCGCATTAGCTGTATTTAGAACGATAGGGACTTTTTTCATGTTCTTCCACTTCCTCGCTTTTTAAAATAGTTGAATCTATTTGTAGTAAGAGTAAGCCACCTTTTGAACTTATTTTCGTCACTTAGCATGGTCATAAGGCTCGAAATATAACCAATATCTGTAAAATCTAGCTCTTCTCTGAGAACATCGCGTATTTCTTCAGGTCCGTCACGAAACCACTCAAGTTCATCTTCTAAAAGGATTAACAAGAATTTAACTTTTTCAATCCTTTTTATAACTTCTTCACGGTTTAAACTTTTGATAGGAGTTTCTAAACCGATTAATTCAGCAATTTTATCTATTACAAGTTTTGGAGGAGTTTTCATTGTGTTGAAGTAACGAGCAAGTTCCTCTTCTGTCCAACCAATCTTTTCTGAAAGCTCCTTCATTGATTTAAACTGATGTTGATCTTTCCACCATTCTATTATATTTGCCCACAAATCGTCTATTTGAGATTCTTTTTGTGTGTTTAGAAAGGTTTTCATTTTCATAAAATATTTCGTGGAGGGCATTGTTTTAGCGTTCGGGTAAAACCATGCTCGAAGAGTATTATAAGGTATATTCAAAATTTGTGCCATCTCTTTATTTGAAATGTTGTTTTCTTGAGCAAAAACTTTAACTTCGGCTAATACTTTGTCAACTGAATTGTTATTTGTCCTGTTTTTCATTTCTAACACCTTCCTTTTATCTATTTTATCTTTAACATTTTATTATGCTTCAAAAACGTTTATAACTTCTTCTCCAAGCATATCAATGATCTTTACTGCTATCTTGGTTTGTCCTGACGGAATTTCTATTTCATATGTTCCCTTAACTAAATCGCTTTTCTTTTCAGGGACATCTGAATAGACAATATGAAATACGCTACCATCATAACTTGTATCAATTAGAACACCATCAATCATTGCTCTGAAATCTGGGATTTTTACCTTAAAGAGTCTATTGTCAATATTTAGCCGTTCAATTATTGTTGGTGAGATAAAATCTTTTATTTCTATTATTGCTTTGTTATCTTTTCTTTCAATGCTAATTTTTGCTTCTGCAGGCTTGTGAATTAAGAAATTTCCATATTTTTTGTCTGTCTTTAGTTCAATTACTTTTATCTTATTTACAGGATGCTTTTTGTTCCATTCCTCAATCCATGGGTCAACTGCTAATTCCTTACCAAGACAAACAATAGTTATATCCCTATCCTCATCAAGTCTTTTCTTTAATTCATCCGCAAGGAGTTGTAAATCTAAAAGAGTTAAAGGATGGTTAAAGTCAATAATTTTTACAAGATTCTTCCCTAAGGTTCCATCAAAAAACCTATCGGTTCTTGTTCTTTGAATACCAATATGCTGGACAGCGAGTTCTATTGCTTCGGTTCGGAGAAGTTGTAGGTCATAATTATTAACTTTAAAAATTGAAAATGCAGGATATTTTGCCTCGTTATTCTTAACCTGCTCAAGGATTATCTTTTGTAATCTATTACTTGTTAGTTGAACTGCTCCCTTATTAATATCACACCCAATCCATCGTATTCCAAGTTTCTGTGCAACTGCCGCAGTTGTGCCCGAACCAACAAAACAGTCAAGGACTATGTCGCCTTTGTTAGAAGAGGCTTTAATAATACGTTCAAGAAGTGCTTCGGGTTTTTGAGTTTCAAAGCCAGTTCTTAGTGGGGACATGGAATTTTCATAAGGAATTTCCCAAACATCATTTGGAATCATACCATCTTCAGGATAATAAATTCTCCATTTTCCAGCATCAAATCTTTTTCTACATTTTCTACCTTTTTCATCTACATCTTTAAAATGTGATTCTATATATTCTTCAGAATATGCTTCTTTTGCAGTTTCTTTATTAAAAAAAGTATTTGAAGATTTTCCATATACAAAGATATTATCATGTTTAGAAGGGAACCTATCAGTAGGCCGTCCAAGAGTGCTATAATACCAGATAATTTCATTTCTAAAATTTTCTTGACCAAATATTTCATCCATCAGTAGTTTTATATAATGCCCTATATAATAATCTAAATGCACATAAATAGACCCTGTTTCAGCCAATAGTTCTTTCATAAGTAAAAGTCTCTCATACATAAACTGCAAATAGCTATCATTATTCCATATATCAAAATACATTGTCTGCTGTAAAACAGATGCTTCATCTTCATCTATACGTCCTAAATTCTTTAAGCCTCTCAATTCAACCTTTCTTACATAATCCGCACCACTCTTGAACGGTGGATCTATATAAATCAAGTCAATCTTCCCTCTAAATCCCAGTTCAAGAAGTGTTGCAAGGGCTTCTTTATTATCTCCGTGAAATAGAAGATTCTGCCAGTTATCCTTCAATTCTTCATAAGTGGGCATCTCAACTATTCTTCCACTATTTAACGGATCAAATACTTCTATAAGCTGTGCAGGAAAACCTTTTACATAATCTAAAGGCTTCTTGCCTACCCAGTGAAGCATAGGCCTTCCTTTTGCAGGAGTGATTTTTATTTTATTTTCTGGCATATCTGCCTCCATTATTTAAATCAAAATGGTAAATCACTTTCAACATGGTTAAATTCTTCCTTAAGTGTATCTTCTGTTTTTAAAATGCTTTGAATTTCTTCAGGCAAATTTTCTATTCTGTCTTTGATTTCTTTTATCCATTGAGGTACTTCAACGGTTGACTGCTCTTTTACCTTAAGAAAAAGTTTTAATCCTTTAGTCGATTCTTGGGGATTACTTTCATTGTAAACATTATCAAAGCCAGTCTTTTTAAGCGCATAATTAAAATCATTTTCAAATCCTAAATAGTTTTCATGAACCTCGCTATCAGGAAAATCTTTTATTTTAGTTTCTCCTAATATCTCAAATAGGTCATTATTTATTTCTTTTTGTCTATCTTTATCTTTCTTAACTTTATCACCGTCAAAAATTATAAAACAAGGAATGCCAAACTCAGAATATAACCTGTAAAATCTATCTAACTCATTCTTGCTTCCGCATTTTACAATAGTTATTTTCTCTTTAATATAATTAAAGCCTATCTTTTCAAAGAAGTAGGGCAGCAACAAAGCCTCCGATTCACCTTCAACAAGAATAACTTTTTTAGCAAAGAAGGCTTCTAACGAAGAAAGGCTGTCTGCTGTTTGTTCATAAGCATTTTTATAATGCAATTTCAATTTTTCTCTATCGGTATCAATCTCCTTGCGTATCTTTAAATCTTCAATAAATTTGTCTACCTCTCCATATTTGATATAAGTTCCCTTTTCTTTTGTTTTCCTTGCAACAAAGATTTCATCAAAATCTTCTAAAGATAACAAATATGGAGAATGAGTAATGTAGAAAATTTGAATATTCCTTCCATCTGCGAGTTTCCTTAATATCTTATAAAGGTTTCTTTGTGCTTGAGGGTGTAAAAACAATTCTGGCTCATCTATAAAAATAGGATTACCTCTACCCAACTTTATTTCTGAATAAGCTCTTAAAATTGCTATTGTAATAGAAGCCTGAGCGCCTGTTCCAAGTTGAGATGCTTGAAATTCTAATCCTATATCTGGCTCCTTAACTAAAATTTGCAATGTCTTATAAAAATTCCAGGGGTCGTATAGGTTAAAGTTTAGTTGAAAGTCGCTTGGTTTCATATTCATTTGTTGTGCACTTTCTTCCTGTAATACAGCCGTAAATTTTTTCATAATATCTGTTCCGTCTTCGCCTTTAACTGAAAAAAGCAGTCCATCCCTTATTCTATCCAGTTCTCGCTTTAGTCTATCGGACTTGGCTTCCCCATCTTCAGTTAGCTCGTCTAAAAACCTTTTATTTACATCTAGTAGTATTCTTCCTAACAAGCTCCATCTATTGGAAGGCAAATAGTCAACAATTTGTCTCTCTGTCCCAACATAAGCAGAGCAGAAACTTTCTCTTAAAGTGCCCAGATCTCTCTGATAATTTCCATTTTGACTAATGGAGAACTGATATTTATCTTTTGACTCATCTAACTCAAAGAGATAGTCATCTTCAAAATATAGGCGAATAAGTATCTTGTTGTTTTCATATCCCAAATAATGATCTTGTTTTGTTGTTGCATTAAAAGTTGGATAGGTCGGCCCTAGCAGCCAATTGATAGCATCAAATATATTGCTTTTGCCCGTTCCATTTTCGCCAATAAAAACATTTAATTTAGGGCTAGGAGCAATCTTTAAGTTTCTTATGCTTTTATAATTCTGAATATGTACTCTTGTGATTTTCATGCTTTGCCCTTCTCTCCATACTCATAAATTGCTTCTTTAACCTTATTGATATTCTCAAGCCCTATTTCATCTCTATTGGTAAATAAAATTTCGTATTTCACTTTATCAGGATTTAGTCCTTCTATTTCCTTTATTGCTTTTTCTTTTGCCTCATCTCTAAAAGGTTCTGCTTTTATTTCAACTATAAGCATCTTGCCATTTTTCTTTTTTATCAAAAAATCAGGTGAATAGTTATGCCATCCATTATCCTTTCCTTTATATTCAAAAACAAAATCCGTCTCATTTGGATCTGTTATTGCTCCTGTAAAGTAGATATCTTCGATATCTGCTGGATTTTCGTTCAACATATACAATAATTGTTGGTAGAAATCTACTTCTGGACTGGAGTCAAAATTGTATGGGTCGTAGTGAAAGCCAAAACCTTTTTTGTTTAATTCTTTAAACTGCGCATATCTTAATAGGAGATTCTCTTTATCTTTGTGATATACGATTTCCGTTACATATACTGTTTCCCCTTCCTTTTCTTCTCTTTTAAAACCTTGAGTCTTGATTAAAGCAAGAGCTACTTCAACTTCCTCTTCTGTTATTGCGTAATTTTTGAGTTTCTCTTCCACCTGTTTTCTAATTTCAAAAACGTGACTTTTTGGAATTTCTCCATCCGAATAAAGACTTATTATTTTTTCGTAAGTTTCCATAAGCGGTAATCTATATAAAGATGAAAGTTCAACAGCAAATAAATGAGCATCAACAAAGTCCTCTTCTATGATAAACTTTTCATCATCTTTGGGGATTAACACTCCCTTTCTATCAGGAACTTCCTTTAAATCATAAATAATCTTTTTGCTTTCTTCGAATGTAATCTCTGGTTTTTGAATTTTTAAGTCAGAAAAATCTACTTTTTTATCAAGAAGAATAACCTTTCGTATTTTCTTTTTAAGTAATATATGTGGAATTTCGGTTTTTCTTAAAATTAACCTTTCTTTTCTAATATCTTGTGACACTAAGTTTAACTCCTGAAGTGTCTCACCATAGGTTTCTTTTAATTGAGTATCTAAAATTTTTACATTCTTATTAGATAAATATATTTTTGCTTTATGTATATTCCCTGCTGTTTGTCTTAAACATCTAGAGGTAGCTTGAAGGCAAAAGTTATTACTTGCTTTAAGTTCTCTTGCTAAAGCAGTTGCATACAAAGACAGACAATTCCAACCTTCTGTACCTTTATTAACAAGCAGGAAAACTCTGTAAGGAATATGTGGATCATTTATCCTATTATCAAATAGATCTTTTATTTCTTCTCCGGTTTCATTGTGAACTTCTAAAACTATTGACGGGTCTTCTCCAATTTCAATTAATGTTTTTTCTACAACAGGCTTGGCGTTTTGCAAGTCATCTATTTTCGGAAAGTAAATAGCAAGTTTTGCAAAACTATCATCATAAATCTTTACATCTTTATAATTTTTAAAAAAATCTATAACTACATCCTTGATAAATTTTTCATCCTCTACCTCAGGATAAGCGACGATGTTACCTCTAACTTCCTTAAGAATCCCGTCTTTAATCCCTTGTGATAAGCCATACCAGTAAATCACATCTTTTAAAATTTGTTTTCCGTAGTAAGGCGTTCCCGTTGTATTAACAACAACCAAAAGGTTTGTTTTTTCTGCAAGGTAATCAACTGTTTGCCTTACTCTTTTTAACTCTTCCCCAAGCGCCTGTCCATAAGTATGATGTGCTTCATCAGAGAATATGGCAAGATTTGGAAGAGATGCTATTGTTTCAAGTCTTCTATTTGCTACTTCTTGTTTTATTACATCTTCATTGGATGGGTTAGTAAATAAATCTTTGATTAAGGATTTATTAATAGCTTGTTTTTGAATTCGTATTTTTTCGGTATTAGTTATTACTATGTTGAAACTACTTCCTTTAATTATTGGGATATCCTTTTCGCCGTCTCTTGTGTAGGTAAATTTAACTGATGTGATAAACTCCTTATATAATCTTGCTGGAAGGATTTTCTCGTATGGGACATCGGAAAGCTCCTTTAATGCTCCTAATATAGTTTTGCCAGGGGCAAAAACAAGGGCATTCTTAACAAAATTTTCTTCTGGATATTCAATAGCCATTGCAAATTCAGTAGCAATAATTGTCCCAATTAAAATAGTCTTACCCGACCCCATTGCTAAGGCTAATATGTAGCTTGGATAGCTTAAGGTTAATGTTTCTCTGAGGGCTTCTAGTTTATAAGTTTTTACAAAATCATTATCTTTTTTTATTTTTTCAAATACTGAATTTATTCCGCCTAAGCTCATAATTTTTATTAAATCTTCTTGAGAGATAACAATGTTTAAAGCCTTGAAAAGTTCTACAGGGTCATCATAAAGTTTTTTATATAAGTCAAAGATATGTGGAGTACCTTCGATAAGCCTCAAATACCAGTATGTTTCAAGAGCTTCAAATTGTGCCTTCCTTAAGAATCGCAAATTTCCTGTACCTGAATCAAGGGCGAAATCCATAATTTCGGAAATGACTGGAAAACCAGATTCATACTTATTTTGTTGCCATTCTTTTATTCTTTCTTTTAAAGCACCATATAGTGACACTATTTCCTCCTCATTTTTGTGCTCCAAGATAATTTTATAACTAATGGGAATATTTGCAAAGTTTGTAAAGGATTATTTTACTTTGGCTTAGATTTTAAAAAGTGAAAAGTTTTGAGGTTCCTTTCTCAAAATAATTTAGTTCCAATTTAATTGAGAATTATTCATAAAAATCGTAGTACAATGCCACAATGCTTTCATATTTCTTATAATTCTGTCCCTCTCTTGATAATATCAACATAATCTTTGAATAAATATTTTTTATATCTCTGTTTTCCCGTAATTTCTTTTAAAATTCCTATTTGCTCAAATCGATTGACGAGTTCATTGGCTGACTCTCTAGAAATTTTATAAGTTTTTACCAAATCATTGACTTCAATTAGTGGTTTTTCAAATAGTAGATCAATGAGTTTTGCGGCATAAATACTTGATATAGAACTTCCATAAAGTTTTGAAGTTATACTTTCTTTTAAATTAATAATATCTCTTGCCGTGTTTGCAGATTCAATAGAACTTTCCTTTACTGTTTCAAGAAAGAATTTTATCCAGTCTTCCCAGAGGCCATCAGTTCTTACTTTCATTAGCAAATCATAATATTCATTTTTGTGCTTCTTAAGATAATAGCTGAGATACAACACCGGTTTCGAAAGTATTTTTTTCCAGTAAAGATAGAATGTTATAAGCAGTCTACCAACTCTTCCGTTTCCATCAAGAAAAGGATGAATAGTCTCAAACTGAGCATGGATTAAAGCAATTTTTGTTAGAGGAGGTATGCTTTCATATTTATAGAAAAAGTTTTCGAGAGCACCCATATTTGGCAACACTATATCAGGGGGCGGTGGAACAAAAGTTGCCTCGTTCAATGAACCCCCCATTGAACCAATCCAGTTTTGTGTTTTTCTAAACTCACCGGGAGTTTTATTGCCACCTCTTGTATCTTCAATTAGGATTTTATGAATCTCTTTTATCAGTCTTAATGACATTGGTAAATCGTTTAGTCTGTCTATTCCATAGTTCAGTGCCTTGATGTAGTTAACCACTTCT
>Ga0315288_10010593_pt1 | contig 11627 bp, 17 predicted proteins | sample YL17G11_20_MG_FD_203454 | JGI IMG/M metagenome (GOLD analysis project Ga0315288, IMG submission 203454) | Sediment microbial communities from Yellowstone Lake, YNP, Wyoming, USA - YL17G11_20 | ecosystem: Environmental > Aquatic > Freshwater > Lake > Sediment | place: USA: Wyoming | collected... | reverse complement strand
GTAAGAGTGCCAGGGAGCCCTACACGGAGCAGCTTTAGTTTGACTGAGGTAACATTGTGTCCAGCGGCTCCGACAAGGAAAGTTTGTGCATACCATTGAGTGCCAAAGACGCTTATCCACGTATCGTCATCTGTGTTGTAATACTCATCAGTTGTGCTCCATAGTCCTGCAGTAGAGTTGGCATACCAACGATAGCATACTGTGACACCTATGGTTGAGTTCAGAACTTTAGTGACGTTGGCCCAATCTGCCAATCCTGCCAAGGGAGTCCACGTTTCGTTAACTGCATGGCCAGTGTTATTAGTCTCAAATATGTACCCTGAGAGGCCAGTTCCATCCACCCAATAGCTAGAGAATAGGCAGGTATCGCCAGCATCCGTAGTGTTGAGTGGAAAGATAGTGTAGCCGAAGGGAGCAGCGGTAGTGGTCAGCGTGAAGGTGGTAGTGGTGTTCAGATTGTTAGAGGTATCATTCACTGTGTACCATCTATAACCTACTGTCGTTCCTACAGTGTCATTTAGGGTTTTAGTCACGTTGAACCATGAAGGCGTATAGAGAAATCTATGTATCGTATCGTTAACCCATGGTCCAGTATTATTAGTGGAAAAGATGCCGTAGTCCAAGGCGGCATTATCGGACCAGTTAGAGCTAAATGTGCATAGGCTTCCAGTGTAGGTAGTGGAGTGCGCTATGTTTGTATAGACTGGACTGAGAATGTCATCTCCCCAAATCTGAAAATCGTACTGTCTGGGATAAGATGGGTTTGTGTACCAGTTAACTCCACTGTCGGTACTATACCAGTCCGTGTACCCTGCCCAAGAAGGCCCAGGATTGTTTTGCTTCCACATAACCGCTGCAGTACCAATAGGAGCAAGAGCTCTGACAACTATAGAGTATTCCGTGGCAGCGACAAGGTTGATGGATGCAGCAACAAAGTGATACCAAACTCCTGAAGAGTCAGCCGTGAACTCAGAGGCGTTCAGAGTGTCAACCCATAAATCTCCTGCAGTGGGCTTGTGTGCTCCGTCAACTGCCTTTACGCTGACAGTCACGGTTTCAGGATATAGGTATCGGTACATCTTCAGCCAGATAGAAGTGACGTTGTGCGCTGTTGCTCCCACGGTGAAGGTTTGTGCTTGCCAGTTAACATCATGGCTGTCACCCTGGTAATTGTTGACACTGTACGACTCATAGAGTCCTTCAGCGGCATAGCCTCTAGGAACTAGGAAACTAAGAGTAGCAGCTACTAGAGTAGAAAGCAGGAGGATAAGAAACAGTTTATGCTTATACTTCATTCTCCAGCACTCCCAGCTCCAGCATAGATTATGACGCTGTAGAGCAAGAGAATCATCCACACCCACACCAGAAAGAAAGTCACTGGCAAGGGCATACTTGCTGGAAGCATCTGATTCATAGTTATGCCTAAGCCTCCCGACACTCCAATGCCTAAGACGACAGTACCTAGGTACTTGCGGTTAGTAGGAAACTGAACGCCAGTTCCTAGAACTGTGGCAGAGGTAGGAATTATTTGAAGTGCGACTATAAAGATGATGCTACCTAGTCCTAGTATGAGGATTGACATAACCCACGGAATACAAAAGTATTGTGGAGCCCATAACACAAAGCCAGCAAAAGTTACGCCGTCAATGGTGAAGCTTATGTCTCTAGGTGGAAAGACTCCTAGAGGCGTCAAGCTGAACAGAGCTGAAAAGCAGATTACATAGAAGATGCAGAACTCAAAGATGTCCATGTGGTTAGCGATTAGCGATCACTCCCTTGAACTTGTAGGCCATCATTATGGCAAGTACAGCGAAGCTAGACGCTAAAATCCACGCTGGAAGCCATCCAAACAACCATGACACAACTAGGCCTAGATAGATAAGGAAGATCGCTGGTGTAGAGTCTTTCCCTTTACCCATGCCAAACCCTATAGTTCCTAAGCCGAGACTGAGGAAGAGACTTATGACTATGTTAGCGTCAAAAGGAAGTGCGATATATGTACTAGACGTTTCTAGGAGCTCAAATCCGAAAGCGTATAGGTTATCTATTGTAGCCATTGAACTATAGCCAGGAGGAGGAGCTGTAAAGTACATGACAGCCCACCCTGAATAAGGAACCATGTTATACTCTGCATTAGCCCACCATGCGAAGCCAGCATTAGCAGTGAAGTTAGTGTTATGCACAGCGATGCAATAGTCTCCGTTAGGAACGAGGAAGATAGGCGTGATACTGAACACTTGCCAACGAATGTTAGAGATGTCCTGAGTGAAGTTCATAAAAGGATCAGTAGTTCTTTCCGTGACTAAGCTGGCGCCGACAGTGTAAGCCTCTGCCAATGGGAACCCTGAAAAGTCTATATGGCCAGGTGTGCCAGCAAGCATAGGGTAGATGTCCACTACAAGCACTCCTGGAGTTGTGTTAGCATAAAGAGTATACCATCTGGAAAGAGGCAGTACGATAGTGCTCAGGTTCATGCCGTCACCTGGAGCCTTGAAACTCTGAGACAGATAGATAGGCTCTGTGCCACTAGCAGGAGGTAGGCTAGTCGGTTTGTCCATGCCAGCGATGTTCACTGCAGAGCTGCAGTGCGCTAATGGAAAGTTGGCAGCTAACGAAAAGACTAGGAAAGCTAGGAGTAGAGAGGTTAGGATTTTGTTCATGGTGTAACCCTGCCTAGCTCTAAAACGCTAGGCATCGTCTGAATTTGCACAGACTAGAAGGGTCTTACCTGCCGAAATGTAGTTTCTTAGCGGCTACAACCACAATGACAGCGATGACAGCAACGATCCACAAGAGAGGAACTAGATCGAGCAGTGCGCTAGGTCCACCAGTGATGTATTGCCAGTAGTATGTGATAGTGGCGTTTACGTCTTTATTCAGCGTGGTAGCCTTGAAAGTTATGACTTTAGTAGCAACGGTGTATGTTATGTTGGTCGAGCAGTCTACAGTAGTAAGTCCATAAGAGTTAGTCGTGTTCAGCGTGATAGTGAAGTAAGCATAGGTAGCTGAACTATTCCTAGCCGCATAAGTCAGTGCAGCCGTGTCGTTTGATGCTGAGATGTCTATGACTCTGTATTCCGTTTCTGGAATGTACTTAGCGTCTGTGATTGAAGAGGCGATGGTAGGCGTGAGAGCCAAGCACACGACTAGAATCAGGAACAGCCCTAGAACTTCCATGTCAAACTTAGATTTAGCCATACTGCTCACCTTTTAGGAGAGTAAGGCTACAGCTTTCCTTTCAGTTGTATGTACACGGCGGCTACTCCGATAGCAACGATTATGATGACCCAGAAAAGCGGAACTAGATCGCATAGAGCCACTGCAGCGGGATAAGCTGCTAGAGCGGCTGACGCAGCCGTCACTGAGGTAGCAACAGTAGGTGTCAATGCTAGACCAATCACCATCAGAAGGAAAGTTACGAAGAGTCCACCCATATCTGCTTTAGCCATAGGTTTTTTATCCTCCTAGATTATATCCCACTCGGCAGGGTTGAGTATTCAGCCGTCACTCCACAAGCACAAGCATACTCTGTATGCCTCAGAGCATATAACATTTACTATGCAACAGTCTGAGGTTCATTTTTCTTTTTCAGTTTTTCCAGTTCACTTCTCACTCGGAGCCATGCCTCACGTGTGAAGCCTCTTCTAGCTGGCTTATACCATCTATAGAACTTTTCTGGCATGATAGCGAAAAACTCATCTATAAACTCAGGATGTACGCTTGTGCGTTTCAAGTCAGGTAAAAGATATTGACTATAGCCTTTTGCTCGTCTAGGCTTATTCAGGTTTCTGTTTACTTTCTCTATTCTAATGTTAAGGCATGAAGGTAAGCCTCTGATCCTCTTAATTACGTGCATGGGTAAAGGACTGGTGAACATGACAGCGTGAAAGTGCATACGGATTACATCAAAATATTCGCCTAGCCTAGCTAGGAGAGGATCATTCCATTCAAGAGCGTTAATCCATACTCCAGCATCATCACAAACTAATAGCATTTCTTCCTTGCCACTATCTTCCACGCTTTCTATAATATCGCCTAACATTTCTGGCTTCCAAACTAGAAACCTCTTTAGAACTTCAGGGTCCCATGTACCGTGAAGCTGTGCTAGACACTGAGCGGAATATGTGCTTTTTCCGTATCCATGTGGTCCATAGGCTATGAAGAATCTGACTTCATCCTCTGCCCATGCTTGTTTAGTCATAAGAACTGGATTTAGTGGTTTTTCAGTTATAGGTGAAAAGTCGTTAAGTTTCAGTGATAGCTTTTTGATATATTCGGCTCTAGCGTTCCTATCGTTCAACCTTTCGGGTATTATTGGAAGGTTAGGAAGTGAAAGCTCAGGACTCGGAAGCTGGAGACTCTCCACCTAGAAACTCTCCGTTCTGGTACATCTCCATAAGTCTATCCATGCCACTAGGCAAATACTTAGGACTTGGAAGTTTCTGGAGTAATGCGATCACACCCTCACGCCTACCCTCTCGGTTGCTACTTATGTTCAGACGCTCCAGAATGTTCGCTATGCTTCTGGCAGCGTTGCACTTGAAGTGTTCTGATAGGATTCTGTAGTACGAGAGTGCAGCATACATCTCCTTAGTGTTGATGTCGGTCCGTATGTCTAGGAACTCTCCAGTCTCTAGTGCATCTGGCTTGTCGAAAAGGAAGTTAGCGATCTGCTTAGTAACCGCTTTCTCTAGGCCTTCATCTTTCTTTTGATAGTGTGCCATACCAATCACATAACCCTAAGACTGTTCAGAATTTAAACCCTTCTATATCTATATAGATAATCTTTTAGAAAAGGTTTCTCCATGCTTGAGGCGTTACAATACCATGCGTTACCTATTGCGGTTACAATAGGTAAACCTATATAGAACAACCACCAATAACTAGCTATGCCTTGGTACAGAAACGAAGGAAAGATTCTAACGCCTCTGACAGATCGAGAGTTCTCAGAAGGAATGGAGCAGGGCCACTTCGTACAAGCTAACCATAGAGCCTACTGTGTCCTGCTCTACTATAGCGCGGTCCGAAAGACTGAGGCCAGTAGAGTTCTCAGAGAGCAGTTCCAGATCGCTAGAGAGAACGTAGTTTTTGAGGTAGGTAAGAGACTCAAACACGGCATGGTTACGCCTCCTCTGAGCCTTCCTCTAGCAGCCGACTATATGCCGCTGCTCAAAGATGCAGTAGAGGCCACGCCTTCACATCAGAGAGTCTTTCCCTACTCTCCTAAGACCTGCTACAATATAGTGCATAGAGCTGGCTTCAAATATCCACACCTAGCGCGGCTCTCTAGGATCACTAACTTCTTTCTGGAAGGGTGGACTATAGCGCAAGTGCATAGCTGGACTGGCCTTTCTCTGAGCGCGCTAAACTACTATGTAGGTATAGTGGACATAGCCAGAATGGGAGCGAGCCTAGCTAAAGGAAGGACTGAACAAACGTGAGCAAATACCCTAGCCTTTTCCACTACAACTATGCCACTTATTTCCCATGCTTTTCAAAACTGATGGACTTTCAACAACAAAAAAGGGGAGGTGATTAGATGGACTTGCCCTTCAAATTCCCTAGCACTTCAGACGAGTGGAGATGCGCTTTCACTGGCCTAGTAGCTGGAATCATTGTAGGAATCGTTATCATCCTGCTCTAAGCCTTGTGGCCTAGAGCTCTCTCCAGCTTGTCATCCACTCTAGCTTTTTCTGTTCTTACCATGTTGTTATAGTATTCGTTTGTCTCGTAGAGGATTCTAAAGTTAGCCGTTAAGACCTTGTACTGCTCTTTAGTCGGGATCAGTCCGTACCATCCTTGCGGATGCTTTAGCAGGATCAGAAGTGTTTTAGTGCCGTCTGAGAGCAGCCGCTCATAGAACTGTACTTCGTCATGGGCCTCTAGGAGCCTCCAAGCTACCTCAATAGTGATTTTCCTATCGTTCTCGTAGTGTGTCGGGAAACTAAAGTATTCCAAGACTCGTTCTATAGTCCATTCATCCATGCTTTCACCTCCACACCCAAACCAAGACTCCGATAACATCTTCTGGATGCACGTAGACATCATCCTCATACTGGCAGTTGTCTCCCTGCACTTCATAGCACACTGGCATACTATGCCGAATAATCACTCTATGACAGATGACGTATGTGGCGTTGTACTGGTAGATAATCACGGTTCCTACAGCGATGTTGCTTCTGTCAAACCCTTCACGCTGATACAAAATGATGTTTCCAGTGTGTAGGTAAGGCTCCATGCTCACGCCTCTACTCTCTCCGAAACTGTAGAAGGAAAAGAATAGGAAGTGAGCTAGAAAAATGGAGGAGATCATCATGCCGTAGACTAGCAGCTCTGCTCTCTTCATTAGTCGTTCCACCTTGTCTTAGTCACTAGAGCACTAACGAAAGTGGCAGCCTCAGCCTCAGTGCTGAAATATTCTTTATGATCCTCAATTGCCAAACTGTACCAGTGGAACCATTGATAGCGAACCCTGAACCTACCATCCTCCAACTTCTTAACACATAGACGTAGCTTTATCATTCATATCACCCCCTATTCACTAATAGGCTGAAAACAGCGGTACTCTTGTCGAAACTGTACTCAGTGGCCAGATGGCAGCGTGTGCAAGTTATGGTTATCTTTCCTCTCCTCAATGAAACGTAGAACTGTTCTCCTCCGCAAGTCCTGCAGCTCTGGAAGGTAGACTCGTAGAGCTGGCCTTCACTCTTTTGTCTTGCCATGCCTCTTCCTCCATTCAAACCAAACTCTAGCCACTAGAAGAAGGCCAGCAACCACGTTTAGCGCTACGACAAACAACAGAGTCCAGTTCACCTTAACTGAGCCTCCATCCTTCTAAAGTGGCCACACACGTTCCTGCAGTAGTTCATGGCTACCCATTGATCTAGCCTAGTACAGTAGACGCTCTCAGTGGCTCGGTTATGCTCGTACTCATCCACACAGCACACGTGCTCAGACTTCTGCCTTGATCTTTCCATTCTCCAAAAGCCACCCTTCAACTTCAATAATCTTAGTCACGTACTCCTGAGCTGTCTCATTAGTCAAGCCTATGTTCATCTCGGTCCACAAGACTATCTTATTGAAGTCTACCTCTCCTGGAAAGGAATTGACGATCTGTTTCTGAATTTGTTTGATCCTCTCCAGCTTGATGTATGCTCCGTCTTTCCTCATTCTCTATCAAACCTCCTTAGCCCTATAGAGTGGGTGTTTAGTTTATTAATGTTGTGGTGTATTGTGTGGTTGGTTGATGTATATATTATGCGGTAAAGACACTGAAAAATTCTGAGGATGGAGTTAGAGTGTGTGATGATTTATTACTATAGTAATATGGTAGTCTCTCAAGTAGTAGTAGTAGTAAGTAGTAGTACACACTCGTTCTAATATACACAATAACCAACCCTCACACCAGAATTGAGCATATTCAATATGTGTCGGTATGCTTACGGCCAGCCTCCGAAATTTCGGAACCTGACCCTTTTGATGTATGCTTACGGTTTCTTGCGTCTTTTGAAGTCTGCAGCGATTCCTAGAGCGACTAGGCCGAATCCTATGGCTACGTAGATTAGAGGATCACGACCTGGAGTTACGACTGGAGGGATGAACCACCATCCTTTACCAGTGCCGTAAGCGTGGAATTGAGAGGCTGATCCTGCTCCTAGCATCCAGTTGTACCAGTTCTGAGAGAGTGTGGCGAAGGTTTGATTTGCAGAGCCAAACACGCCTAGTCCTACTGGAAGTATTCCAGTTGTGAATGTTTGGGAGCTGCTCATGTATTTAGTGAAGGCCCAAAACGCTTGTTGGTTTGCGTGAAAAGTCTGAGAGGCTGAGACATAGACCGTTAGTAGCGTCTGGAAGCTGCCATCCCATGTGGACCCATCTGGCTTGTAGGCTCTCCATATTGCTTGTGTGGTTGTGTTGGCATAGGCGATTATCCAGTTGTCAAGTGACAGCTTGATGTTTGTGGCTGTTTCTTGGCTGCATGGACTCTGATACATGAATGGAGCGTTAGCGGCTACTGGCCAGCTTTCAATGTCTGTAGCTGCACAGACGGCTGTACCATCGCTCAGGTATGTGGCGAAGGTTAAGTCAAAATCTACGGAGTCATACCAGCTTATGACGAAGGCAGTGCTGTTCAACGCTGAAACCTGAACTGAATAACAGTCCCCTCCAACAGCCGTATCTGCATCTGTCGGTCCAGTTAGTAATACTCCTGCAGAGCTGTAGACAGCGAAGGTTGCATCTCGGTCAGCAAAAGTCTCATCGTACCATCCTATGACAAAAGTTGTGCTGTTGAAAGTTGAAACAGAAATAGTATAAGGATAACCAGCAGTAGTGTCGGCATCAGTCGGTCCTGCTATTAACGCTGATGAGGAAGTGTAAACGGCAAAGGTAGCGTCACCATCAGTATAATCTAGCCATCCTATGACGAAATATGTGGAGTTGAAAGTGCTTACGGAAATTGGCGATGCACTAGCAATATCAGTGTCGGCATCAGTCGGTCCAGATTTTGCCGTTGCATTACCTGCCTCATAAACTGAGAATGTAGCGTCTTTGTCCACTTTGTCAGCCCATGCTATAACAAAATAGGTGGAATTGAACGTGGACACGGATACGCCAAAACTATTCCCTACAGCGTTATCAGCGGTTGTTGGGCCAGCTAACAAACTTCCAGTCTTGTTGTAAATTGCGAAATTTGCGGTTCCTGCCCCCCTATCGTTCCATCCTATGACGAATGTTGTGCTGTTAAATGCGCTCACACCGATACCTTTCTGTTGTAGACTACCTCCAGAAGTGTCATCTACATCTGTTTCAGCTAAAACCTGAGTGCCGTTCGTGTCGTAGATTTGAAAGCTAAAATCATCATTGTCTTCGTCATGGTAAGCTATAACGAAAGTGTGGCTGTCTAAAGGACACGTGTGGATGCTTGTTATGTTGACAGCGGAAAAGATGGTAGTGGCATAGACGCATGGAGCAAGAACTAGAGCAACCACTAGAAAAACGATTATGAAACCGAGAGCCACACGCTTTAGCTTCATGCTTCTAGCTTCCAGTTATGCCAAACTCCACTGTTATGACGAAAGAATTGTCTATCCCTGTCACTGTGCTGAACGTGTCGTAATAGATCAAGTCATGGTAGCCCAAACCTACATTTTCATAGTTCAGTCCGATACAGTCAGCCCAGTTAGGCCCAACTGGAGGCGTTATGGTAGCCGTCACGTTGTACCCTGCAAAAGTGCCGTCATGCTGAACTCCAGCAACCTTGGCCCATTCATTAGGCAGAATCGTAGAGGCTACGCCTACTGTGCCGTTTCCTATGCTCACGAAAGTAGTGTTAAGGTTGTACTGAGTCATGTTATACAGCGTAGCGTTTCCAGTTTCCTTAGCGAAAGTCACGTTCATGCCTAGGTTAGTCTTGAATCCTGCATGGTACTGTTGAAAGACTAGCTTACCATCCTTCCAGAACTTGATAGTCATGTGAACCTCAAAATGGGTGGAGGCAGACAAGCCGCTAGTGTCCTTTTCAACTAGCGGAATCCCTGCAGTTAGACAGTAGAATATGTAAGAGCTCAATAAGATGATCGTCATGGAAAGTGCTAGGATCAGACATTCAGTTTTTCTTTTCATTCCTTTCCACCTCCATATCCCGGGATTTTGTGAACGGAAAAGCAGACTCAGAAACATTGTCACCAGTATAGAGAATGAAGAGAGATGGGAGGCTAATCTTACTTGGTTTCGTCATTGTCTGCAGCTCCTTTGTCTTGTGGTGACTACAACTTGATTCCTAAGCCACTGAGGTTGATTTGGCCAGTGTAGACCGCGTAGGCTACAGCGATCACTACGATTAGGATTCCTATGAAAAGGAACTTTCTGAATCCGAATTTGAGGTTAAGCGGCTGTTTGAAGAGGCCAGCTAAAGCGTTTCTTAGAGTGCCGCTTGATTCTACAGTGTAGAGTAGGCTAGAGCTGATGGGTACTAATGTGTCAAGAGTGACTGGAACTTCTGCCTTGTCCTTCACTGATTTCAGAACGACTAGAAACCTTATCCTCTTGCGTAGCTTATCGCCTATGCTTCTTGGAACTACAAACCTTTCCTTCTGGTAGAGTGCCGTTTCGTTCTTGAGTGTCTTGTGAATGTTCTGGCCATCCTTGATAGTTATTACTTCGTATTCCTCATGCTTCCACTCGCTAGTCTTGACTTGCTTAACCTCTACCTTTTCTGGCACAGAAGAGATAGCCGTTTCGGTCTTGTCGAATCCGCTTAGATCGCTCACACTTTCACCAGTCCAGAAGCTAACGCTCCGACAATCACGATTATGAACGCCATCAACAGAATCTTACTAGGATTCTTTAGGTAGTCTCCTAGAATCTCTAGCAGGTAGCCTCTAGGCTTCGCTGTGCTCTGAATGGCGTTCTCAATGACTAGGTTCTCTAGGAAAGTGTTTCCAGTCAGCATGGTAAGCGTAGTTTGAGGTATAGGATCGCCTTCCACGTAGATTAGTTCAGCGTGAGGATTGTTCTTCTGACCCTCAAAAGTCCTAGTGTTCACTGCCTCTTTAGGCATACAGTAAAGATTCCCTCTCCGTTTGAAGTAAAGCTGATCTGGACTCACTTGGAAAGTCTCAGCGGTCCTATTCTTTCTGAGCATGATAATCTCTATTTTGTACGTCATGGATGCTCCTCCCAAATTGACTTATAGAGAATGTAGACGTTTAGGAAGATAAGGATTAGCCCTAGCCACACTCCGACTAGAGGAATCATTAGAATCCCAAACATCATGCCTATTATGGAGCCTACCGCTCCGTACATATTGCCCTTGAAAGACAATGCTAAGAGTCCGATCCATAGGAGCAGCATCATCCACACTGTCTCAGGAACAGCTACAGCCGTCATGCGTAAGCCTCCAATGAAGTCATTACAAACCAGATCACTAGGAAGATTATGCCTATGAGAAAAGTTATCACCATAGCTTTCAATCCACCTTTCATAGTCTTAGTATTCGCAAACATTAACCCGATTACTCCGAAGCATCCGATAATGTCCATGCACTTGCCTAAGAATGGAACGTAGTAGGGTATGCTCCAAGGTGGATATATCGGGTGTGTCAGAGCTGGATCAGTCGTTATGACATTGTATTCTGGAGTCACTAGCCATCCACCTGATCCTAACACGTTGTACCGTATCTCAAACATGAAGTCGTAAGTAGGTAGAGCTCCCCATGTGGCTCCACTGTCACCACTGGCAAAATAGGAGCCTCCTGCATAAGTCGGACCTGAGCCATCACATCTCCACCCTACCACCTTGATTGGTGTTCCTGCTATTGCTCGGACTACAATGGCGTATCTAGTGGCAGCGATTAACGTATATTCCGAAGCTGCTGGATACGTCATTATTATGTCGTACCATAGCCCTCCACCATCAGTGGTTAAAGTGTCTCCGTCTATGGTTCCGTTCGCTACATCTGCTCCTGTAGGCTTCCACCATCCAGTAATCAAGGCTGTCGCTCTGATGCCCACGGTAAGAGTGCCAGGGAGCCCTACACGGAGCAGCTTTAGTTTGACTGAGGTAACATTGTGTCCAGCGGCTCCGACAAGGAAAGTTTGTGCATACCATTGAGTGCCAAAGACGCT
>Ga0315288_10010592_pt1 | contig 11627 bp, 8 predicted proteins | sample YL17G11_20_MG_FD_203454 | JGI IMG/M metagenome (GOLD analysis project Ga0315288, IMG submission 203454) | Sediment microbial communities from Yellowstone Lake, YNP, Wyoming, USA - YL17G11_20 | ecosystem: Environmental > Aquatic > Freshwater > Lake > Sediment | place: USA: Wyoming | collected... | reverse complement strand
GGACAAATTGCCAATTTGTCCCACACCAGACGCCAACTGTGGAAGTTCATTACAGTAAAGCCCAAAGGGTCGAAAATTCTCCTCGCATCTATTCGAAAAGCTCGACAAAGATTTGATGGGTGATTTCGAAGCCCAAGGTGATTATTTCATTTTTCCCATGAATTCTAAGGCGAAGGTTGTGATCGAGGGCAGAATAGTCGAGGATTTCGATGCTCGTTCCGGGCAGCAGCCCGAGTTCGTCGAGATAGCGCAGAAGCTCTGGGCTGCTGGGGCGGAAACGCCGGAGGGCGGCGGACTGACCGGCGCGCAGCTTGCTGAGGGGCGTATCGGCCATCACCGGCATGGACAGGTCGCAGGTCGGGATAGGCTCGCCGTGTGGATCGCGAACCGGGCTGCCCAGCGTTGAATCGATGCGTTTCTCGAAATCTTCGGAGATGGCATGTTCCAGGCGGTCGGCTTCCGCGTGAACTTCGTCCCAGCCATAGCCAAGCGTCTGTTGCAGGTAGGTTTCGAGCAGGCGGTGGTGACGGATGAACTCCAGCGCGGCGCGTTGGCCGTGCGCTGTGAGTACGACGCCGCGATGCTTGCGATAGACGAGCAACGGCGGTTTGGTCGCAGCCAGGCGCTGCAACATGCCGGTGACCGAGGCAGGTTTGACATTGAGCTGTTTGGCCAGCGCGGAAGTAGAAGCAGGGTTGCCATCTACCGTGAGATCGTAGATCGCCTTGAGATAGTGTTGGGTTGAATCGGTCAGAGCTTCTTGTATCATGACTAATAAATAATTTAGTTTAACCTAAATCATTATAGCAATAAGAAAACGCCAAGTCAAGAGCAATGGTGACCGAGCTAGCGCGCGAGGAAGAACTCACCCCCTATGCTGGCCTGGCGCACTCGAAGGATTTACCCATCCCCCACTTCGGCTTCGCTCAGTGCAGGCCTACCCCCCTTCCTCCGGGAAGGGAGAAACAGGCGAAATTGGGGAATTACCGAACGCTTTCTCTACTCTTCTGCCTTGCCCTTTTCTTCCTTCTGGCGAGCAGCGATGATTTCCTGCGCCAGGTGGTTGGGCATGATTTCGTAGCGGTCGAATTCCATCGAGAAAATACCGCGCCCACCCGTGATGGATCGCAACTGCGTGGTGTAGCGCAGCATTTCGGCCAATGGCACCTGGGCAATGACGACCGTCCGCCCGCGCTCCGATTCGGTGCCCTGCACGCGGCCGCGGCGGGTATTCAGGTCGCTCATCACATCGCCCATGTTGGCGTCTGGCACGGTGATGCGGACGTTCATGATCGGTTCGAAGAGCACCGGGCTGGCATCCGCAACGGCCAGCTTGAAGGCCTCACGTCCTGCTATTTCAAAGGCCACCGGCTTGGAATCGACCGGATGCTCCTTGCCGTCGTACACGATCACCCTGACATTACTCATCGGATAACCGGCAACCACACCGGTCAGCATCGTGGCATGGATGCCTTTTTCAATGGCAGGCAGGTACGACTTCGAAAGGTTCATGCCCACCAATTCATCGGTGAAATCAAAATCTTCCTCCGGGTATGGCTCGATTCTCAACCAGACCTCACCAAACTGACCCGCGCCGCCGGACTGTTTCTTGTGTCGGTACATGGCATCGGCCTTCTTGGTGATACCCTCGCGATACGGAACCTTCGGCTCCACGGTTGTCAACCCGACCTGGAGCTTGCTCACGGCGCGGCGGATGGCCACTTCAATGTGTTGGTCGCCCATCCCTTGCAGGATGGTCTGGCCGGTTGTCTGTTCGCCATGCCAGCTAAGGGTCATATCTTCTTCGCACAGGCGCGTGAGCGTGGGTGAGATCTTGGCCGCATCCGCCTGGGTTTTGGGCATAATTGCTACACGATACAGCGCGGCTGGATATTGCGGCACCGGCAGGGTTAGTGGATGGCCTCTATCGCACAAGGTGTCCCCGGTGGAGGTCTGACTTAATTTAGCGACCACGCCGATATCGCCGCTGTGCATTCCCTTGACCGGTAGGGTTTCCTTGCCGCGCATCACGCTCAAGGAAGCCATGCGCTCTTCACTACCCTTGGTTTGGTTCCAGATGTGGGCGTCACCCTGCAGTGTGCCTGAATAGATGCGGAAGTAGGTCAGCTTACCGACATAAGGGTCGGCAGTCGTCTTCCAGACATAAAGCGCCAGCGGACCGGAATCAATGGCTGCCAGCTTCTCCTCACCATCTTTACCTTTGGCAACGGCAGCAGGCACTTCGGCCGGCGAGGGCATCAGGTTGAGGATGGCGTCCAGCAACGGTGCGATACCCTTTTCATGAGCACCGGCCGCGCAGAATACCGGGATGTAAGTGCCGCTGCGGACAATGCTCTTCAGGCCGCGCATCAGCTCTTCAGGAGAGAGTTCACCGGTTTCCAGGTATTTCTCCAGCAGCGCATCTTCGCCCTCGGCAGCGGCCTCGACCAGTTTCGTACAGGCTTCTTCGGCAGCCGGCTTCAGGTCGGCGGGAATTTCTTCAGCGGTCTTACCGTCGCCTGCGTAGGCCTTCATCGAGATCAGGTCAATCACGCCCTTGAAGGCGGCCTTTTCGCCCCAGGGCAACTGCACCGCGATGAGGCGCGTCTCGGAGAATTCCTGCACCGAAGCCAGCGCCTTCTGGAAGTTAGCGTTATCGCGGTCAATCTTATTGACAACCAGGAAACGCGGCAATTTGAAGGTGTCGCAGTAACTCCAGGCGATCTCGGTGCCGACCTCCAGGCCTGCAACCGCATCTACCAGCACCATCGCGCCATCCGCGACGCGCAGCGCAGAGATCACCTCGCCGATGAAGTCAGTGTAACCAGGGGTGTCCAACATATTGATCTTGTGATCTTTATACTCTACCGGCAGCACACTGGTATACAGTGACAGCTTGCGGCGGATTTCCTCATCCTCATAGTCTGAAATGGTCGTGCCATCGTCAATCTTGCCCAGGCGCGTGGTCGCCCCCGTGAAATGCAGAAACGCCTCGGCCAACATGGTCTTTCCTCCAGAGCCATGCGATACCAGGGCGATATTTCGGATGAACTCGGTAGTATACTCATTCATGTGATAACCTCTTGTAAAAAATGGGATGAGAAAAGCCGACAGATTATACCTTATTTTAAAAAACGCCAAACACAAAGGTCAGGAAGGCACACAAATGAACTTCCTTCGCCGATTAACCTTTCACCTGTGGTATTTGTACCGCCCGCCCTGGGACAGTGGTATCGTCGCCCCAGAAGTTGTAGCTTACATTCAGACTCATCGACCCGGCCGCGCCCTCGATCTCGGCTGCGGTAGCGGGACCTCGAGCCTGGCGCTTGCCAATGCGGGCTGGCGCGTGACCGGTGTGGATTTCGTCCCGCGCGCCATCCGGATCGCTAAACGTAAAGCGAAAATAATCAACGCAAGCGTGAATTTTATTGTCACCGATGTGATCCGCCTCCCCCATTATCTATTCGCCAACTTCTACGACCTGGTTTTGGACATTGGTTGTTTCCACGGCCTTGCGGCAGAGCAAAAGCAGAAATATCTCGATAACCTGGAAACCTTGCTCGCACCCAATGGGACATGGCTGCTCTACGGCTTCTTCAAACCGAGCGAAAATCCCAGCCCTGGTCTGCTGGAGGCAGACATCGAAGGAGTTCAGCAGCGCCTGAACCTGGTCAAACGCCAGGATGGGATAAATATGAAGGCGCGACCCAGCGCGTGGTTTTGGTTCGAGAAAGTATAAGCTGCGCTTCCCGGAGTGGTGCTTTCGAGGCCCGAATCCTGCATGAATTTCATAAACGAATATGTACCGCTAATTGGTTGTCCCACTGTTAACGCCGTGCTATAATCGAATGAGATACAGGGTACGCAGACGAACATGAGCCAGATCTTCGTGCAAACCTTCACGCTTCTGACCACGCCACCGGGGAACCTGATCTATCACCTCGTCCTGGCGTTTTCACTCGCCGGCGCGCTGCAAGGCGCTGTTAACCTTTGGCGTTTGAATGAATCCCCACAGGCGCGCCGGATGATCTTCGGTTTGAGCGTGCTCCTGGGCCTGCAACTAATCCTTTTCGGGATCAGCGGGCTGGTCTGGCAAAAGGTGCTCACCTCTCAGACCGCCCTCCCGCCCCTCGACCGGGCCATCACCCTGCTCAGCCTGATCTGGATGGCCTGGCTGTGGGCTTTCCCTGAGCCGGTACGCAAGGTTGACGCCGCCACCCTGTTGCTGAATTTGTTGGCGATCGCCTTGTTGGGGGTAACGTTCATCTCGTGGTCCCAAAGCAGCAACGCGGCTTCTTTCAACCTTTCCAATCTGGAAATCATCTGGCAGGTTTTTAGCTTGGTCTTCATCATCCTGGGGGCCGTGGCGATGATCCTCCGCAGCCCAAATGGATGGGCTTACGGCCTGGCCATGCTCGTTCTGGCCTTCCTTGGGCACCTGATCCAACTTTTCTGGCCGCAACCCGCAGGGAACCTCCCAGGGGTCGTCCGCCTGACGCAGATCGCCATGTACCCCATCCTGCTCACCTTGCCACAGCGTTTCACCGCCCCCGTGCAGACGGTAACCGTCCAAAGCGATCAGAAGGCCGTCGAACGGCGACGCTACAGCATTGACCAAAAAACTTTCCAGGCTTTGGTAAAACTGGCTTCGGAAGTGAACCCGGATAACCTGGGTCACGCCATTACCCGCAGCGTCGCCCAGGCCATGCTGGCCGACCTGTGCTTTCTCATCGCGTTGACCGACGACAAGAACGTGGTGATCACCTATGGCTTCGACCTGATTCGCGAAGAGAATCTGGCCGGAACCGCAATCAACAAAATGGCCATACCACTGCTTGCAAATGCTATACAGCGCGGCCGTCCTTTGCGCCTGCCGGCCAGCAGCACCTCTGCGGACTTGAAAAACCTGGGGCTGATGCTCGGCCTGACCAGCCCCGGCCACCTGATGAGCGTGCCTGTTCTCTCCTCCGAGCGCAAGCCGATCGGCGCCATCCTGCTTCTCTCGCCGTATTCGAACCGTCAGTGGAGCTCAGAGGATCAGACCTTCCTCTTTAACGTCTCGGCCTCGTTTGCCCCGATTATCGAGCGCACCAGGCGCACCTCGGCGGTAGACCGCGAGCACGATCACCTCCAGCAAGCAATCCAGGACGCGCAGGAAGAAGCGGTTGAAGCCAAGAATAAATACGCAGAACTGCTTGAACAGGTCGAGAACGCCCGGCCGCAAAACCAATACGAGGCCGAGAACCTGGCTGCCCTATTGACAGCCCAGGAAGAAGCGCAGCAAACGATTGCCCATTTGCGTGCCGAGAACGAACAATTGCACAAGTCCGCCAAGGCGACCGGCATCCCCACCCAGACAAAACAACTGGAACACGAACTCCGCCTCTCACTTGAAGAGGTAGCTCGCCTGCAAAACAGCCTGGCTGATGCCAAAATCCGCCTCCATGAACTAGAGAGTCTACCCAACTCGCCGATCTCGAATGAACAGGTGCAAGTGCTTGCATCCATCTCCCAGGAATTACGCCAGCCGATGTCCTCCATCGTCGGCTACACTGATCTTATCCTGGGCGAGTCGGTCGGCATCCTGGGCAACATGCAGCGCAAATTCCTCGAACGCATCAAAACCGCCTCCCAGCGTCTGGGCGCACTGGTCGACGACCTGATCCAGATCACCACGCTGGAAATCGCCCGCATCGAGATCAAGCCTGAGCTGATTGACCTCAACCTGATCGTGGACAACGCCATGGCGTACACCAGCAGCCAGCTTCGGGAAAAGAACATCACCCTGCGGCTGGACGTGCCGGAGACCTCCCCCCATTTGCAGACCGACCGCGAAGCGCTCCAGCAGATCATCATCCACCTGCTCCAAAATGCCAGCTTGGCCAGCCTGGTCGAGGGAACAGTCACCTTGCGCGTCCAGTTGCAGAATGAGGGTAAACAGGATTACCTGCTCATCCGGGTGACCGATACAGGCGGAGGCATCCAACCTAAAGATATACCCCATGTATTCCAGCGCCGTTACCGGGCGGATAATGTGCTGATCCAGGGGCTGGGCGATACCGGGGTCGGACTGTCCATTTGCAAGTCGCTTGTGGAGGCTCAGAACGGACGGCTGTGGGTGGAAACGACGCAGGGCGTTGGCTCGACTTTCAGCGCCTTATTGCCAGTCGCGCGTCCCGCCTCCGCGGCCAGGGAGAAATAGGATGCGGATCGCACGGCAGATCCTGTGGGGACTTTCGATTGCCCTTTTCTCCAGTGGGATCGTCCTGGGAAGCCTCTCGCTATCCCTGGCCGAAGGGGACATGGCTGCCCTTCTCCCGACTACACCTTCGTTGTCACCACCTTCCCTGACTTTTCCACCTTTCCCGTCACTGGCCGGGACGACCTCGACACCGATCCCGTCGACCGCGACCTTCACCTCTCCGCCTCCACTCACGAACTGCCCTCCGCCAGCAGGTTGGCAGGCTTACCTGGTCCAACCCGGCGATACACTGGAAGGGTTAGCTGAGCGCTACCGCGTCCCAGTCGATCAGCTCTCCCAGGCCAACTGCATGATGACCACCAGCCTGCTGCCCGGCTTATACCTCTACGTGCCGCCTGTGCTCACTCGCACACCTGCCCCTTGCGGCCCCCCTTCCGGCTGGATCCGCTACACGATCTTGAAAGGCGATACGCTCTACACCCTGGCGCAATACTATCTGGTAACAGTTCAGCAGCTACAGAAGGCGAACTGCATGGGCAATTCGACCATTCTCTATGCCGGACGCCAGATCTACGTGCCACCCATGCCGACGCGCACACCCTCGCCAACGCCTACGTCCTCGCTGACACCCACCTCGACTTCGACCCTCACGCCTACCCAGACACCGGTGACCCCTTCAGCCACCCCAACCGCCTCGGATACTCCTCACGCCTACCCCAACCGAGACTCCACGCAAACCTCCTCGCCTACCCCGACGGATACCTATACGCCTATAGCCACCACGCCCTGACCCCGCACTTCCAAAGCCAGGGCGGTTTTGTCGCGCCCACCTGCCATGCACCGCCGTTCGATACTTACGCTTTTCCTGATCCTGTTGACCGCATGTGAGGCCTTCCCGGCCCAAAGCCAGGCGCCCGCGGCCACCCCCACCGCGCTCCTCCTGGTAACGGTTCCGCCGGACGCCACACCCACACCGACGCCTTTCCAGCCGCTGCTCGATGACGCCGCAGCCGCTACGCCAACTTCTATTCCGCCCAGCCCTTCTACCGAGCTACCCACCAACACTGCTGACACGCCCACCCCGGTAATCATCACCGCCACGCCAGACCCTTCGTCGCTCCTGCCAACCGACTGGATACCGCCGGACATCAGCGCCCCCAATTACGCCCCGACTCCCTTCCCCATTCTGACAGATACTGATACGGTCACATTCGCCCTGCTCGGCTCCGATACGCGCGGCGGACAATCCTTCCGCACAGATACTATCGTCATCGCCGCGCTCAGGCCCAAGTCCGGGCAGGTGACGCTGATCTCCATCCCGCGCGACCTGTGGGTCTACATCCCTAGCTATGGGATGCAGCGTGTCAACACCGCTTATGAGTATGGAGAGATATACCTTTATCCGGGCGGCGGGCCAGCCTCACTCAAGGATACTCTCCTGTACAACCTGGGCATCCGCATTGACCACCTCGCCATGGTGGACTTTAACGGTTTCCGTCAGATCGTGGATACCCTGGGCGGGGTTGACGTGCCGGTCGCCTGCGCCTACGCCGACTGGCATCTGATTGACCCCTCTTACGATCCCTACAACGAAAACAATTGGTCGCTGTACACCGTCGGCCCGGGCGTGGTGCACATGGATGGGGATCTGTCCCTCTGGTACGCACGCTCACGCAAGAAATCCAGCGACTTCGACCGTGGCCGCCGTTCGCAGGAAGTGCTGCGCGCGATTTACAGTCGCGCCCTGCAGGCTGGCGTCATCACCAAAATACCCCAACTCTACAATGACCTGAATTACACCGTGACCACCGACCTGGGCCTGCCCGACCTGCTCCAACTCGCGCCGCTGGCGCTCCATCTCACCAATGCCGACATCCGCAGTTACTACATTGGCAAGAGCCTGGTGACGGGATGGATGACGCCGGGTGGCGCCAGCGTCCTGCTTCCGAACGGCCCGGCCATCCAGGCCATGTTGCAGGAAGCCCTCTCCCCCTCCAGGCGCACGCCCGAAACGGAATCCATTCTCATCGAAGTGCGCAACGGAACGAACAACAGTGGATGGGATACGCTGGCCGCACAACGCTTGAACTACGCTGGCTACGAAGCCCGCACCGCCCCTGCCGACAGACCTGACTACGCCGGTTCCCTGCTCTATGACCTGACGGCGGCCCAGGAGCCAAACCGCGCTGCCTCACTCCTGGCTGTTCTCGGCCTCCCGCCCTCGGCCCTCGTCTCCGCCCCAATGCAAAGTGACCTATCCTACGTTCTCATCCTCGGCGCAGACTACCAGCCGTGCTTCAACCCGGATAACCTGGCGCCATAACCCCCTCTCCCTTTGGGAAAGGACCAGGGGTGAGGGCATTTGACTTTTCCCTTCTTTTACGCTAAACTATACGCAGTTTTGCGAACTTGACACTCGAAACGCGGCCCTTGACAAGAACAGGAAAATGAAGGAGGTTCCCATGTCCGATTTATCCTCCACCGCTCACTTGACCGCCCAGACCGCCCTCATCCCGGCCATCAACGCCTGGGAGTTTTACTTGAACGACCAGGGACGCTCTCCCAACACCATCAAGGCCTTCCTTTCCGATGTGCGTTTGCTGACGAAATTCCTACCTCCCGACCGCAGCCTGGGAGCAATTACCACCAACGAACTGAACAGCTTCCTGGCGTGGATGGAAAAAGAGCGCGGCGTGCCGTGCAGCCCCAAAACCCTAGCCCGGCGTATCACCACCCTGAAATCCTTCTTCCGTTGGCTGCAAAAGGGCGGCGCCCTGCTGGTTGACCCGGCCGAGAAGGTCGTTCAACACTCGGTCATCAGCCCCCTGCCCGAAGTGCTGACCGAGTCTGAGGTCGAGAATGTGATACTGGCCGCGGACCGTCATCGCCGCAAGCCGAAGCCGGACGCCCGTCCCTATGCGCTGCTGGACCTGCTGCTCGCCACCGGCGTCAAGAAATCCGAGTGCTTGGGTATCCATCTGAACCATGTTGACCTGGAAGCGCCCGGTGGACCGATCGTCTTCATCCGTTACGCCAGTCCGACTAACCGCTATAAAGAGCGCAAGATCGCCCTGCCGGACGATTGGATTCCGGCCTACGAGGAATACCTGACCCAGTACAACCCGGTGGATCAACTCTTCCCCTGGTCGCCGCGGCGGCTGGAATATTTACTGGAAGATATCGGAAAAGAAGCCGGCCTGACGAAGCACCTCTCCTTCGACATGTGCCGCTGGACGAGCGCCTTGCAAGATGCCCTGAACAACGTCGAGCCGGAGAAGATCCGCCAGAAACTGGGCATCTCGAAGATCCAGTGGCGCGAGATAAAAATGAAGCTGCGGCAGCTATCAGGGAAAACCGTTACAAGAGGTTGGGCTTTCGAATGAGGATTACCTACCCAGGGAGAGATGAACAGCCCGCTTCGTCTTTCCGGTGATGCGGAATGGGTGCGCCAAGCGGAACCCTGGCACCCACGCGATCTCATCCCCCACGCATACCAGCGGCCACTGCGACCTGGCCCTCTTGGGCAGTTTGACGTTGACGAAGAAATCGGATAGTTTGACGGACTGCCCACCCATGCCAAGCGGCTGAAAGCGATCACCCGCGCGGCGCGGCCGGACCTGAAGCCTGCTCCCTGCCAAATCGGCATCCAGCCAGGCTGACCAGTTATCAGTGGTCAGTGAACAGTGACCAGTGTCCAGCGGACATTCGTCAATCATAAGAATCCATCCATTTCCCAACTCACATTGATTACTGATGACTGATAACTGATCACTGACCTGCGGCCACTGTGCGAAAGGCAGATCCGCCTCGTAAGCAGCGATATAGATTTTTCCGTTTTCCGTAAAAAGGTACAACCCATTCACGAAGTCAACCTGTTTACCGGCAGGAGCCTCGACAAACGCCACCGCTCGATCCAACGCGTCGAAGCTAAAATCCCGGCTGTCGGGCTGCAGCGACTCGGCCGCGCGGCGGATCAGTTTCCGCTGCAAACCCACCGAGACATTTGCCAGCTTCTCGCGATCGAAAGCGAAGAAGCCATCGCCGCGCTCGGCGAGGCAATTCTGCCAGGCTCCGTCCAGCACTTCCTCCAGGGCAGCGTAATCGCCCTGCAAGGCTTGCGCTGTTCGTAAAAGAACTTCTTTGAAGCGGGGATTATAGTTTTCAAGTTCAGGGATCAAGGCGTGGCGCAAGCGGTTGCGGAAATACGTCTGGTCGGCGTTGGAAGGATCGAATTGAGGCTTCAGGCCATGTTCGATGCAATAGGCTTCGATCTCCGTGCGCCGAGCAGAGAGTAGTGGCCGCACGATGGGAATTTCAGGATCGAAGCTTGAAAGCAGGCTGCGGTAGGTCATGCCCTTCAAGCCAGCCAGCCCGGCGCCGCGCAGGAAGTGCATCAGCACTGTCTCTACCTGGTCGTCAGCGGTGTGACCGGCGGCCACGGCCTGGGCACCATGCTTGCGGGCTTGTGCGAAGAGAAAGCGATAACGTAAAATTCGGGCGGCCTCTTCAATGGATAAAATCTCACGACCCGCAAAGGTACGCACGTCGGCGGATTCGGTCTCGAAGGGCAGGTTCAGGCTGCGTGCCAGCCTGGCAACGGCAGCAGCCTCCAGATCCGCTTCGGGGCGCAGCTGGTGGTTGAAGTGCGCCACGATGACACGGTATCCCGTCTGGTGCAAAACGTCCAGCAGGCACAGGCTGTCCGGGCCGCCGGAAACGCCTGCCAAAACGGGCAAGTCGGGTTTCAACCCACAGGATTGGCGCAGGATCAATTCAAGCTGTTCGAGCATGAACCAAGTCTAACAGAAAATCCCCATGGCGTGGGGATTTTCATAACGAATGTCGGAGGTTAACCGCGAAGGTGCGACACTTGCATCTGCGCAAGTGCAGGTGAGGACGCGAAGTTTTATAAGCCTTCGCGAAGGATAATTTTCTTTCTCGCTCTCCTGCCCCCGTTCTTTGAGGGTCGCTTCTTTGCGGTTCATAAAGATTTGCGGCGGGTTTCGTTTTCTTCGGAAATTACAGTCGCACGTAATCGGTCTTCTTGTGGCTAAACAAGCCGGCGAGCAAATGGTAAAGGGCATACAGTTCCAACGAAAAAGGCAGGTAGCCGCCATAACCGAGCAGGGGCATCTCGAAGACCTTGAGCCAGCCGCCCCAGGCAACGTGATAAACCCACTTCGGGTAAGCGTAGAAATTCCACATCTCCCAGAAGAAAGCCGCCAGCAGCACGCCGAGCCAGAGCGAAATCACCGGCCGCCAATCACCGTGCCGGGTGTGTTCAGCCAGGGAGCGGTTGCCCAGCCAGACGTTGAGCGGTTCCAGGATGAAGTAGACGGAAAGCCAGATGAATGGGAAGAAAAGGCGCGGCCAAGCCAGCATCAAAGCCATCATGACCCATCCAGCGACGAAAAAGCTGATCGTG
>Ga0315288_10010589_pt1 | contig 11628 bp, 9 predicted proteins | sample YL17G11_20_MG_FD_203454 | JGI IMG/M metagenome (GOLD analysis project Ga0315288, IMG submission 203454) | Sediment microbial communities from Yellowstone Lake, YNP, Wyoming, USA - YL17G11_20 | ecosystem: Environmental > Aquatic > Freshwater > Lake > Sediment | place: USA: Wyoming | collected... | reverse complement strand
AAGCGGGCAACTTGTCAAACGTCGGCGAGAAAGAGCAAAGCGCGAACTGGTTGAGATTATTGAGCATTCTATGAAAGACTATGTAAACAGCCTGCTGGACGAGAATTACCTCGAGAAGGTAATTGACCACCTTCTGCAGCGAAAGACCAATCCTTACTCGGCTGCCCTCAGGGTGGTTAATCAGTTTATCAACAAAGTAAAAGAAGGGAAATAATATTTGATGGATAAAGAGAAAAAACCGAGTCTCTCCGCCCCGCCCTTGGAAAAAGGATTGGTGATGATATTTACCGGTGATGGCAAAGGTAAGACCTCAGCGGCTCTCGGTGTAGCCCTGCGTGCCTTGGGGCATAAAATGCGGGTTCACGTTGTTTACTTTATGAAGGGTGACTACCCCTATGGCGAGCGAGAATCTCTCGCCCGTTTCCCAAACTGTGACATCAGTATTTTTGGTCGGGATTGCTTTGTTGACCCACGCAACGTTGAGCCGGAGGATAAAGAGGAAGCCAGAAAAGGGCTCGAGAAAGCTCGTGACGTAATCCAAAGCGGCGATTATGATGTCGTGATACTCGACGAGATAAATGTGGCCGTTAGCTGGAAGCTTTTAGATGTCAATGATGTTTTAGACCTGATAAAAAATAAACCAGAAAAGGTGGCGCTTATCCTCACCGGCAGGTACGCTGAACGCAGGCTTATTGAGGCGGCTGATTTAGTTACGGAGATGACGCAGATTAAGCACCCTTATGATAAAGGAGTACTTTCACAGAGAGGAATAGACTATTAGCCGTCGTGCTGCAAAGGTAAAGACATCAGGAGTAGGGCAATGAGGAGGGGAGGCTCACCGCCTCCCCTCCTCATTGCTGTCTTACTTCTGGTAGTCCTTGAAGAAGACCGCCCCTTCCGAGGCAGGGCCGACATTCTCAGCGTAGCGCCGCAGGTAGCCGGTCTTAATCTTCGGCTCGAATTCGGGCAGCTTCGCCAGGCGGCTCTTGATTTCCTTGTCCGTCAGCTCGAGGTTGAGCTTTGAGTTCGGAATATCGATGGTAATCATATCGCCGTCCTGGATGGCGGCGATGGCGCCTTTGAGCGCCGCTTCTGGCGAGACGTAGCCCACGGACACGCCGCGTGACGCTCCGGAGAAGCGCCCGTCCGTGATGAGGGCGACCTTGGTGGATAAGCCCATACCGACGATGAGAGAAGTAGGGATGAGCATCTCCCTCATACCGGGCCCGCCGCGCGGTCCTTCATAGCGGATGACGATGACATCGCCCGACTTTATCTTCTTGCCTTTGATGGCTTTGGTGGCGGCTTCCTCGCTGTCAAAGGTCCGGGCCGGACCTCGGAAGACCATTGCTTCGGGGTCGACGGCGCCGCCCTTGATGACCGCCCCGTCCGGCGCCAGGTTGCCGAAGAGGATATTCAGGCCGCCGGTCTGGGCGTGGGCTTTGGCGATGGGACGGATGAGGCTATCGTCCTCAACGACGGCCGCCTCGATGATATCGCCGATGGTCTTGCCTGTCACTGTCTTCGCATCGAGGTTGAGCAGACCCTTGAGCTGTTTCATCACCGCGGGAATGCCGCCGGCGATATGCAGGTCTTCAATGTGCTTGCGGCTTGCCGGTGAGAGTTTGCAGAGGTAAGGTGTTCTGGCGCTTATCTCGGCAATGTCCTTCATCGTGAATGGAATGCCCGCCGCCTTGGCAAAGGCGAGGAGATGGAGGATGGTATTGGTGCTGCCGCCGACCGCCATATCGACGGTGAAGGCGTTGAGGAGCGACTCTCTGGTCACAATATCTTTGGGGCAGAGGTTCTTCTTGAGCACGTCCATAACCAGTCGACCCGCCTGGCGTGCCAGGGAGACTCTCTGTCCCCAGACGGCGGGGATGGTGCCGTTGCCCGGCAGACCGAGACCGACGACCTCGGTCATGCAGTTCATCGTGTTGGCGGTGAACATACCGCAGCAACTGCCGCAGGTAGGTCGGGCGGCTTTCTCCTGCTTGAGCAGTTCGGCTTCATCAATTTTGCCCGCCACCGCCATCCCCACCGCCTCACTCATGCAGGCGTGGTCGAGGTCGGGGTAGCCGGCGAGTCTGCCCGCCAGGGCTGGGCCGCCGCTGACAAACACGGAGGGCAAGTTCAGCCGCATCGCCGCAATCAGCATGCCCGGGGTAATCTTATCGCAGTTGGTGACGAAGACCAGCCCGTCAAACTGGTGGGCTTCGGTCATGACTTCAATCGAGTCGGCAATCAGCTCGCGACTGGCGAGGCTGTACTTCATACCGACATGCCCCATCACGAGGCAGTCGCACACCGCGATGGTATTGAACTCAAAGGGGGTGCCGCCGGCGGCGCGGATGCCCTGTTTCACGGCATCGGCAATCATCGGCAGGTGGATGTGGCCACCGACAATCTCGGTGAAGCTGTTGACCACGCCGATGAACGGCTGATTGATGTCCTCGTCGCTGCAGCCCAGCGCGCGGAGCACTGCCCGGTGCGGGGCACGCTCAACTCCCTTTTTGATGTTGTCACTTCTCATGGAAACCCTTTTCTCCTTCCTCTCTCCAAGTTATATTTTTAGTATACTCTTTCCCTCAGTTTGAATTCAAATGGCGTGTGGGGCAGATAGGGAATCGGTAATCACCACTGTTGTAGGGTCGGGTTTCGGAACCCGACCGCCTCTGAACCGAGTCATGTATCTTGTGTCAGGCTGACCTGAAAAGCCAGAAAACGCATTTATCACAAGCGTTGAGCACCGATGGAACCGGGGCGAATGGTCGGCGATAGGTAATTGCTGGCGTCGGCGCTACAGCCTATCGCGGATGCCCTTGCGGTAGACGACGTGTCCCCAGTTGCCCCCTTTAGCGCGCATCTCTTTGATGCGGGGGAGGTAGCGGATACCGGGGAGCAAAATGAGCACGATGGCGAAGACAATGAACTCCCAGCGGTGGTAGATAAGCCAGGCGATGAATGGGAAGCTGACGAAGGCGATGCTGTAGCTCAGGGTGGGGAAGCGGGTGATGGCCAGAATAAGCAAAAAGGCGCCGAGGTAGAAGGGGATGCCCCACGGCATAACATAGATGAGGATGCCGATGCAGGTTGCCCCGCCCCGCCCGCCCTTGAAGTTCAGGAATATTGGGAAGTTGTGCCCCACCACCGCCACCAGGCCGGCCAGAAGCTGGACAAGCTCAGGGGTGCCCATAAGCCGGGCGAGAGCCACGGCAGCGGCGCCTTTGCCGATGTCAAAAGCCAGAACGGCCAGTCCCTCGCCGAAGCCGACGGAGTAGAAGACGTTCATCGCCCCCATATTGTGGCTGCCCACCTGTCGGATATCGATGCCTTTGCGCAGTCGTCCCATCACGTAGGCGGCCGGTACCGAGCCCAGGAGGTAGGCAGCGAGCAGAGCGACGACGATGAAAACGTAATTCATGTGTCTAGAGATTAGACCATCCAGCGGCACAATGTCAACCAGGTGCCCAGGGGCTTTCAGAATCCTATTCCTTGCGGTTGCCGCGGAGCAAGTAGGCGCAGACAAGGGACACCGCCAGCATTGCGACGGCGGCTATAGTGAAGGCACTATAGAAACCCCGAGTGTCGATGAAATAGCCGATGACTGGTGTCAGCATCGCGCTCCCTTCCATCGTGCCGAAGAAATATAAGCCCAGCATCGTGGCGCGGCGGCGCTTCGGGGTGTGGTCAACGACATAAGCCTGGGCGGTGGTGGTGTTGATGTACATCAGCATCCCGATGAGGATGAGCACCACGATAGTTGCCGTGCCGTAAGACGCCACGGTGAGCATGAAGACGGCCGGTCCCGCTAGCAGTGCCACCAGTATGCTCATCACGATTCTGCCCCAGCGGTCGGAGAAATGGCCGCCGAGAGGGCTTGCCCACAGACCGCAGGAGTAGACAATGGAGATTGAAGCTGCGGAAAGACCTCTGCCGGCGCCATACTGGTCCACCAGGAACAGCGGGATAAACGAGACCGTCGACATGATGGCCGACTGGATGAAGGTGCTCAGGACGATAACGGTAATGAGCCGTCGCATCTGGCCCGGCACCGGGGCCGTCTCCACCTCGGCGTGGAAGGCTTTGAGTTCCGCCTCTTTGCTCGGCATCCGGCGCTTCAGGATGATGTAGAAAAAGATGCCGAAGAGGATGGCCAGAATTCCTAGGGCGATGTAAGGACCGCGCCAGCCCCAGGCCGCCGCCAGCGCCGCCGCAACCAGCGGAGTGACGAAGAAGGTAGCACTGCCGCCAATCATATGCAGTCCGAGTGCCCAGCCCCGCCGCGTCGGCTCCACCGATGTCGATATCGCGGTCGTGGAGGCGGGATGATAGCCGCCGCCCAGGATACCCATTAGAATCAGGCCGATAATCAGCATCAGGTAGGTCTGGGAGAAGCCAACAAACAGTCCTGTTATACCGACACCGAGGATGCTTGAGGTGAGCAGGATGCGCGCGCCGATGCGGTCGGCGAACCAGCCGGCAGGCATCTGGCTTAGACCATAAGTCAAGCTGAAAGCGGAGATAAGCAGGCCGGACTGGGTGTAGTCCAGATGGAACTCATCCCGGACGAAGGGGAGGAGGGGCACGGGCAGCGCCGTGACCAGGTGGTGGGCAAAATGGGCTAAGACAAAGAGCGGCACCATCCCGGCGAAAAGGGTGCGGACGTTGAACTTAGCGATGTCAGTGTCCTCCGGTGGCCATTACTTGTTCGAGCCGCCGTCTTTTTCAATTCTTACCGCACACACCTTGAACTCGGGTATCTTGGCTACCGGGTCGATGGCCGGATTGGTTAGCTGGTTAGTCGGGCTTTCGGCGAAGTGGAAGGTCATGAAGACCACGCCCGGCGGCGAGACCTCGGTAACCTTTGCCTTTGCCGCCACTTCGCCGCGGCGCGAGATAACCTTGACCTTCTCGCCGTCGGCAATACCCAGTGACGCGGCGTCCTGCGGGTTGATTTCCACCAGCTCTTCGTTGTGGAAGGCGTTCAAGCCCTTGACGCGACGGCTCATTGAGCCGGTGTGGTACTGGAAGAGGCTGCGGCCGGTGGTTAGAATTAACGGGTAGTCTTGGTCCGGAGTCTCGGCGGACGGCCGGTACTCCAGCGGCATGAACTTACCCCTGCCGCGGGTGAACATCCTGGTGTGGAGAATCGGCGTGCCGGGATGCTCGGCGGTGGGGCAGGGCCACTGGAGGCCGCCCGATTCGAGCCGCTGGTAGGAGATCCCGCCGTAGCTCGGGGTGACTTTAGCGATTTCGTCCATAATCTCGGACGGGTGGTTGAAGGTGAAGCCGTTCGTCTTGCCCATCTTCTGGGCGAGCTGGCAGATAATCCACCAGTCGGGTTTGGCGTTACCGATAGGCTCGATGGCTTTGCGGACGCGCTGGACGCGGCGCTCGGTGTTGACGAAGGTGCCGTCCTTCTCGGCGAAAGTGACGCCGGGCAGGATGACGTGGGCGAACTTCGCCGTCTCGGTCATAAAGAAGTCCTGCACCACCACCAGTTCCAGCCGCTTCAGGGTCTCCTCGGCGTGCCTGGCGTCAGGCTCGGTGAGGGCGGGGTTTTCGCCCATAATGTACAGCGCCTTGATTTTGCCGGCATGCGCGGCATCGAAGATTTCGGTGATGGTAAGGCCGGGTTTGGCCGGAGGCATCGGGTAGCCCCAGGCCGCTTCGAACTTCTGCTTCATCGCCGGGTCGGCCACGCTCTGGTAACCGGGATAGACGTTGGGTAGGCCGCCCATATCGCAGGCGCCCTGGACGTTGTTCTGGCCGCGCAGGGGGTTCACGCCGGCGCCCGGCTTGCCGATGTTGCCGGTGAGCATCGCCAGGTTGGAGATTGCCATTACGTTATCGGTGCCGTGAGTGTGCTGGGTGATGCCCATCGCGTAGAAAATGGAGGCCGGTTTGCAGGTGGCAAACATCCGCGCCGCGGCCACGATTTGACCCCTGGGCACGCCGGTGACCTGCTCGACAAAATCGAGGTCGAACTTCTTCAGCGATTCTTTGAAGGCGTCAAAGTTCTCGCCGCGTTCGGCGATGAAGGCGGAATCCTGCAAGCCTTCATCCACGATGACGCGGCACATCCCCATGATGAGGGCGACATCGCTGCCCGGTTTCTGCCTCAGCCAGAGTTCAGCGTGACGGACAAGTTTAATCTCGCGGGGATTAGCGACGATAAGCCTAGCCCCTTTACGAACTGCCTTTCTTACTTCAAAGCCGATGACCGGGTGCGCTTCCGTTGTGTTGGTGCCGATGGCCAGCATACACCGCGTATCGGTGATGTCAGTGATGGAGTTGGTCATTGCCCCGCTGCCGAAGGTTATCGCCAGACCGGCGACAGTTGGGGAATGTCAGAGACGGGCACAGTGGTCAATGCTGTGCGTCCCCAGTATGGCGCGGGTAAACTTCTGCAGGATGTAGTTCTCCTCGTTGGTGCACTTGGCTGAGGCGACTACGGCCACTTCCTCCGGCTTGTACTTGCTTAATTTGCCGGCAACCTCGTTCAGCGCTTCGTCCCAGGAGACGCGGGTGAACTCGCTGCCGGTGCGCACCAGCGGGCTGGTCAGGCGGTCGGCGTGAGTTATGTATTCAGTCGCGCCGAAGCGGCCCTTGACGCAGAGACGGCCTTTGCTCGCCGGATTGGAGCGGTCGCCGCGGACGGAGACAATCTTGTCGCCGCGGGTGCCCAGGTACATCGTGCAGCCGACGCCGCAGTAGGGGCAAGTGGTCTGCACTTCTTTATCCGGCTGGACCATTTCCTTGGGGACAAGGGCGCCGGTGGGGCAGCGGACGACGCATTCGCCGCAGGAACGGCAAATTGATTCCATGAAGGTCTTATCGCCGAAAATGCCGACGCGGCTGGGGTAGCCGCGATAGGTCATCTCGATGGCGTTGACCATCGTGACTTCATCGCAGGCGCGGACGCATTTCGCGCAGAGAATGCAGTAGTTGCGGTCGAGCTTAAAGAAGGGATTGCTGTCATCGACCGCCAGCTCTCTTTCCAGCCGGGGCAGGCGTCTTTCAGTGACGCCCAGGTAAGCGGCGACCTTTTGCAGGTCACAGCGCTGGTTCTTACAGCAGGTGAGACAATCGAGAGGATGGTCGGCGATGAGCAAATCGATGACCGTGCGGCGTACATCAGTGACCGCAGGAGTTTCTGTCCTCACCACCATCCCGTTGGTGGCCGGCGTGGTGCAGGCGGTGGGAAGGCCGCGCAGACCATCAATTTCCACGACACAGAGACGGCAGCCGCCGTAGGGCTCGAGGTCGGGGTCGTGGCAGAGGGTGGGGATGTAGATACCGGCGGACTGGGCGGCCTCAAGGACGGTCATTCCTTTACAGGCTTCCACTGGCTGGCCGTTGATGGTTAAGTTGATTTTTTCCATACGAGTGGCTTCCTATTGCGATTTCCCGGCGTCCGCGGAAGGCTTCTTGGCCATTACTGGAATCGGCTGGCTGGGGACTTCTATTTTCTCGCCGGAGACGCGAACCACGGCGCTGAACCGGGTGGGGCAGACCTCGAGACAGGTGCCGCACTTGATGCACTTCTCCTGCTCGATGACGTGCACCATCCGCTTGCCGCCCTTGATGGCTTCGGACGGGCAGTCGCGCAGGCAGATGCCGCAGCCCTGGCACTTCTCGGGCAGGATGTAGTAGGAAGTGAGAGCGGCGCAGGCCTGCGCCGGACAGCGGCCTTCTTTGATATGCGCCTCGTACTCGTCACGGAAATAGCGGAGGGTGGTGAGGACGGGGTTGGGCGCCGTCTGCCCCAGGCCGCAGAGTGAACCGGCTTTGACCTGGGCGCTCAGCCTCTGCAGGGTGTCAATATCTTCCGGCTTGCCTTTGCCCTGGCAAATTCTGGTCAGGATATCGAGCATTTGCTTGGTGCCCAGCCGACAGGGGACACATTTGCCGCAGGACTCCGACTGGACGAAGGTCAGGAAATAGCGGGCGATATCCACCATGCAGTTGTTTTCATCCATAACGACCATTCCGCCGGAACCCATAATCGACCCCGCCTTAGTCAGGTTTTCGTAGTCGATGGGTATGTCGAGGAGAGTTGATGGGATGCACCCGCCCGATGGACCGCCGGTCTGAACGGCCTTGAATTTCTTGTTATTGAGAATGCCGCCGCCAATGTCCTCAATTACCTGTCGCAGCGGGATGCCTAGTGGCACCTCGATGAGGCCGGTGCGGTTGATTTTGCCGGCCAAGGCGAAGGTCTTGGTGCCTTTGCTCTTCTCCGAGCCGTAGCCGGCGTACCAGGCACCGGTCTTTTGCATAATGGCGGAGACATTACCCCAGGTCTCCACGTTGTTGATATTGGTCGGTTTGCCCCACAGCCCCGCCTGGGCGGGGAAGGGGGGGCGACTGCGCGGCATACCGCGTTTGCCCTCAATCGATGCCATCAGGGCGGTCTCTTCGCCGCAGACGAAGGCACCGGCGCCGCGCCTGATTTCAATATCAAAGCTGAATCCGGAGCCGAAGATGTTATTGCCCACGATGCCCTGCTCTTTTGCCTGCTTCAGGGCGACTTCCAGCCGCTCGATGGCGAGGGGCTTCTCCGCGCGGCAGTAGACATAGCCCTGCGTGGTGCCGATGGCGTAGGCGCCAATGAGCATTCCTTCGATGACGGAATGGGGGTCGCTCTCGAGCAGGGCGCGGTTCATAAAAGCGCCGGGGTCGCCTTCATCGGCGTTGCAGATGAGGTATTTGATGTTGCCCGGCGACTGGCGGCAAAGCTCCCACTTGGTGGCAGTCGAGAAGCCAGCCCCACCGCGGCCCCTCAGTCCGGACTTTTTGACCTCGTCGATGACGCCCTGTGGGGCCATCGTTAGGGCGCGGACGAGGCCGCTGTAACCGCCGCGGGCGATGTAGTGGTTGATATTCTGCGGGTCGATGATGCCACAGTTGCGCAGGACAATCCTGACCTGTGGCTTGAGCATCGGCAATTCCCAGAGTTGGGGGATGCCGTCAATCGTCCCGTTATCCGTGCCGAAGGCGAGGTCGGGGCGGGGGTTATTGTTCACCAGGTAGTCCTCGATGATTTGGGCGGCCCTATCGGGGGTGAGGTCGCCGTAGTAGATATGCGGCTGGCCCGGCTTGATAATATTCACGATTGGCTCGGCGAAGCACAGCCCGATACAGCCGACGTGGGTGATGTTTGCCTTGATGTTCTTCTGAGCGAGCTTGTTGTTGATGGCATCGAGCACGGCGAAGGCGCCGGCGGCGCGTCCGCAGGTCCCCGAGCCGATGACGATACGCGGCTGGTGGCTCTTCTCCAGAGCTTGCCACTCCGCCAGGGCTCGCCGTTTTAATTCTTCATAGGTCATAGCCATAGTTTTTCCCTGACTAATTACTTCTTTTTGCCGAGAATCTCGGCGACCCGGGTGGGCGTCATTCTACCGTAGACGTTACCGTTGACGACCAGCACCGGAGCCAGGGCGCAGGAACCGAAGCAGGCAATCGTCTCCAGTTCCCATTCAAGGTCGCCGGTGGTCTCGCCCGGCTTGATGCCCAGCAGTTTCTCCACCTCGGTAACGATGCGAGGTGAACCCCGGACGTGGCAGGCGGTACCACGGCAGACTGTGACTCTGTTCTTGGCCCGCGGGTGGAAACGGAACTGGGCGTAGAACGTGGCCACGCCGAAGGCGGTGTTTTCCGTGACGCGCAAAAATTTGGCTACCTTTCGCATCGCGTCGGCGGGCAGGTAGCCAAGCTCCTCCTGGACTTCCTGTAAAATGGGAATGAGCTCATCTTTCTGTCCGGTGTGGCGGGACAGAATTGCGGTTATCTCGTCTGGCACTATGTTTCTCAGTTCTAGGCGCGGGCGATTAGCTTAGAGCGGCCAATTTGCGCTTCAGGAACTTGCTCTTACCCTTCTTGGGCGGCAGTGGCGGCGGCTTGATGAGCTTCCTCATCGCGCACTGCAAACAGCGCTGGCCTTCTTTGAGCGCCGCCGGCTCTGCAAAGCCAAGCTCGACTTCAACGAAGCTCTTGACTCTTTGTTCCGGCGCCAGGGCGGGCATTTTAGCGCGCTCCCGGTGGTAATAGCCCTCTTCTTTGCCCACGCACGGGTTATATTGGCGTTTCGGCTCCAGTATTTCCTCGATATCTCCGCTGCCGCCAAGATACCTATCGATTTCCGAGGCGGCTTTCCGGCCGGCGGCAATCGCTTCGATGACCGAAGCGGGACCGCTGACCGCATCGCCACCTGCCCAGACTCTCGGCAAATTGGTGGCAAGAGTATCGGGATTAGCCTTGATGATATTGCCCCTATCGACCTTAAGGTTGAAGCCAGTCGGTATATCCGGCATCTGTCCGATGGCGGCGACTACGGTATCGTACTCCGTGGGGAACTCGCTACCCTTAATCGGCACCGGGCGACGCCGCCCGCTGGCATCCGGTTCGCCAAGCTCCATTTTAACACAGGTCATTTTTAGTTTGCCAGCATCCGGGTCAATCTTGACCGGAGCGGCCAGGAACATTATCTCGATACCCTCTTCCAGGGCGCCTTCCACTTCCTCGGGGCTGGCGGGCATCTCGGCGCGGGTGCGGCGGTAGACGATGCAGACTTTCTTAGCGCCGAGCCTGACGGCAGTCCGGGCGGCATCAATAGCCACGTTGCCGCCGCCGACGATGGCTACCTTCTCGCCAACGCCGGCCTTGCCGAGTTTGGCCTCGCGCAGGAAAGTGGCGCCGTCAATAACGCCTTTGTTCTCTTCACCCTTCACGCCCAGCTTGAGACCCTTATGGGCGCCGGGCGCGACGAAGATGGCATTGTAGCCTTTCTTGAGAAGCTCGTCCAGGGATTCAATCCTGGTGTTCAGCTTAATATCGACACCGGCCGCCCTGATGTCATTGATTTCCGCCTCGAGTTTCTCCGAAGGAAGGCGGTAGTCTGGGATGCCGACTTTCATCATACCGCCGGCAACGGGCAAGGCTTCAAAGACGGTCACGGTGTGTCCCTGTTTGGCCAGGTAATAGCCCGCGGTCAGGCCGGCGGGTCCAGCGCCAACCACGGCCACTTTCTGGCCGGTGGCGGGCAGTTTCTTGGCGTACTGCTTCCAGTCCGGCTCGCCGCGTTCCGCCGCCGCCAGCTTCAGCGACTTAATCGAGATGGGTTCGTTAATCATCTCGCGCCGGCAGGCTTGCTCGCAGGGGTGGATGCAGACGCGGCCCAGCGCGCCGGGGAAGGGGACTTTCTCGCGAATGACGGCGAGCGCTTCGGTAAATTTGCCCTCACCGCAGAGGCGGACGTAGCGCGGGACATCGATGTGGGAGGGGCAGGCATAACTGCAGGGATTAGTAATCTCTTCCCGGTTGACTATGGGGTTGTGCTTGGCTGGCTTATCGATGAGGGCGCCGGTGGGGCAGACCTCGACACAGGCACAGCAGTACTTGCAGCCGGAGCTGATGAGCGTCTTGCCATCAGAAGGCTCAGGCCACTTCGAGCCATCGTGGTCGACGAGCTTGATGGCTTCAATACCTCTCAGCTCTTTGCAGGCTTTGACGCACCGGTTGCAGGCGATGCACAGGTTGTAATCGCGCTCGTAGAGCGGGTTTTCCGTGTCAACGGGCAGGTTGCGGTACTTCCACTGGAACTCCTCGGCCTCCAGCCCGATG
>Ga0315288_10010588_pt1 | contig 11629 bp, 7 predicted proteins | sample YL17G11_20_MG_FD_203454 | JGI IMG/M metagenome (GOLD analysis project Ga0315288, IMG submission 203454) | Sediment microbial communities from Yellowstone Lake, YNP, Wyoming, USA - YL17G11_20 | ecosystem: Environmental > Aquatic > Freshwater > Lake > Sediment | place: USA: Wyoming | collected... | reverse complement strand
AAGATCCCGGCAAGGCGCCGCGCTCGGGTCTGTTTTAAGGGCCCGCTCGATCCGGGCTTTTGAATTCGGCGTAAAGAGCCCGGCGTCGAAAATCGAACGCAAATCGCGATAGGGAACTTTCGGGCCGAGCGAGCCGAGCCAGGCGTTAATATCGTGGTGGAACATGTCGCACCAGATGTCCTTGGTCAGCGCTTCGAAATCGGGGATAAGGAAAGGATCGACGAGGACCGCCTTCTCCGCCCTCAGGTCTTTGACCGCCCTATCGAACAGGGCTTTGATTTCTATGTCCGCCGTCGGCGCGTCGGTGAAGCGGCGAAAGACGCCGATCCGGTCGCCGTTCAATCCGGCGGCGTCGAGAAAGGCTGTGTATGTCGGGGGGACCTTCCCCTCCGCTCTTTTCGTGATAGGGTCGGCCGGGTCGAATCCGGCGATAACGTCGAGAACGCGGGCCGCGTCCTCGACCGTCCGGGCTATCGGCCCGCCGATGTCGTTGCGGAGATAGAGGGGGGCGATCCCGTCGCGGCTTGTAAGCCCCATCGTCGAGCGGATCCCGACGAGGGCGCAATGGGAGGACGGGCCGCGGATTGAGTTGCCCGTGTCCGTGCCCAGGCCGACGACTCCCAGGTTGGCGGCCACGGCGGCGGCCGTCCCCCCGCTCGACCCTGCCGGGACGCATTCCAGGTCGTAGGGATTTTTCGTCACGCCCAGGATCGAGCTCACGGTTTCGTATGGGCTGAAAGCCCACTCGCCCATATTGGACTTGGCCAGGATGATCGCTCCGGCCTCGCGGAGTCTTTTCACTTGGAAGGCGTCCTTGGCGGGGACGAAGCCCTTTAGGGCGGCCGATCCGGCCGTGGTTTGAAGGTCCTTGGTCTCGTAGTTGTCCTTGACGATGACCGGGATGCCGTGGAGCGGGCGGAGCTTTTTTGTTCGCCGATATTCAGTGTCGAGAGCCTCGGCTGCGTTCCGGGCATCCGGATTGACGACGACGAGGGCGTTGAGCCCCGTGGTTTTGTCATACTTTTCGATCCGGGCGAGGTAGGTTTCGACGAGGTGTCGGCTCGTCAGCGTCCCGGCCCGGAAGGCAGCATGGATTTTGGCGATCGTCGTCTCGACAGCGGCGAACGATTCGGAGGGCGGCCCCGGAAGCCCGCCCGTCGGCCCGGGCCCGGGCGACGTCACGCAGGCCGCCACAAAGAGCGTCAATAACAGGCTGGCCGCTCGTTTCATCGCCTACGCCTTTTCCATGGAATATATCGGCCGGTTGCGTGGATGTCAAATCCGGCCGAACAAACCGTGATACAGTTTTTATTTTCGGGCACAAATCTTATAAGGGGAGCCTTCGAGCGGCCACGGACGGCCGGAACGTGATGAGGGTTTGCCGCCCCGCAGGGCACTCTTGGAGGAGCAACCCATTGAATGGGTTCCCCTCCAACGCTCGCTTCGCTCACTGCCTCCCTTCCGCGGAACATTTGGCGATGACATCGGCGAGATCCGTTGATCATGGAGTTCGCGAAGGCAACGCGAAATGTTCCTACGACGGAAACGCTCCCCAGACTTTAGCCTTATTGATATTCACCCCTCCTTCCTCCCCTCGAAAAAGGGGAGGCCCCGAAATCCGTCAGCGTTTCCGAGAGCCTCAGGGCGACCGGGTCTTCCCGGTGCCCGTTGGGGAGGAAACCACCTAAAGGGTTCCGCCCCAAGAGTGACCCGAGGCGCCGAGAAACGGAAACGCTATCAAGACGTTGACTTTATTGATACTCACCCCCTCAACTCCCCCTTGAACTAGGGGGAGCCCCGAATCAGGTCAGCGTTTCCGGGGGCCGGCGGTCCATCAAACCCGATCTGGAGTGGAGGCCGTTCCCGGCCGCGGGCTCTCTTGTGGACGCGCCATGTTGAAACTGTTCGACGGTCAGTCGGAGCCGGGTTTGACTTCGCCGGCCGGGCGATTTATCCTGTCTTCTTTTTCGGCGGGACAGTCCGATGAACCGAGGAGGCGACATGAGCACGATGCGCGACCGGATCGTCTTTATCACCGGAGCCAGCTCCGGCATCGGGCGCTCCTGCGCCCGGGTCTTTGCCAGGGAAGGGGCGAAGGTCCTGATGGCCGCCAGGCGCGCCGACCGTTTATCCCGGATCGCCGATGACCTTCGTGCCGAATTCGGTGCGGCCGTCCATTTCTTCGCCCTCGACGTCCGTTTCCAGCCCGACGTAGAACGCGCCCTTGCCTCCCTCCCGCAGGATTGGCAGGCCATCGATGTCCTGGTTAACAACGCCGGCTTGAGCCGCGGCCTCGACAAGCTCCACGAAGGCCTCCTCAGTGACTGGGAGGAGATGATCGATACTAATATAAAGGGGTTGCTTTATGTCTCCAAGGCGGTTATCCCGGGGATGATCTCCCGCGGCCGCGGTCATATCATCAACCTCGGCTCAATCGCCGGCCACGAGGTCTACCCCGGCGGAAATGTTTATTGCGCTACCAAGGCAGCCGTCAGCTCGTTGACCCGGGCTCTCCGCCTCGACCTTGTCGGGACGCCCCTCCGGGTGAGCACCGTGGATCCGGGAATGGTCGAGACCGAGTTCAGCCTTGTCCGATTTCACGGCGACAACGAACGGGCGGCCAAGGTCTATCACGGACTCCAGCCCTTGACCCCGGATGATATCGCCGAAACAATCCTGTTCTGCGCCTCCCGGCCGCCGCACGTAAATATCAGCGAAGTCATTCTCATGCCCCAAGCCCAGGCCGCGGCGACCGTCGTCTGCCGGAAGAGTTAGAAATCCCCCCTAACCCCCCTTTTTAAAAGGGGGGAAAATATGCGCCATCTTTTCTGACCGGGGGAGAAAATATGAGTCCTCTCTTCAAAACGGAAGGGGGGAATGCGCCGTATTTTCTGAAGGAGGAGGAACGCCGCCTCTTTTTGTAAAGGGGAGGAGGCCAAGCTGAAAATCCCCCCTCCCCCCCTTTTCTAAAGGGGGGATCAGGCCTCTCGGCGTCAACGGACGCCCGGAACGTGATGAGGGTTTGCCGTCCCGCAGACGCTCTTCGAGGCTCCCGTCTTCGGACGCCGAAGTTTCAGAGACTATCAGGGCCGACCTGAGGACTTCGAGCTGGTAAAGGGGAAAGAGCGTAAAGTCCGAGGCGCCGAGAAGGAGCGGCGAGGGACGGTTCTTCAAACCCGATCTGGAGTGGAGGGCGTTCGGAGACGCTACGAGGCTCGGTAGGAACTAATAGATTTTAACCAACTGGCCTTGGGTCAGGGAGTCATCAAGGCCGATCGCGTTCAGGAACGAGAGGGTCTTCCACCGTTTATCGGAAACGGTGTTCTCCTGAAGAAATTCGCGGAACGTCTCCGTCCGCGGGACGGGACGAATCCGGAGTTTGGAAGGCTGAACGCCGAGAGCTTTCGGGTCGGTCAGCCGCTGGAAGCTCTGGACGGTCCGGTCGACGGCACCCTCGTAATTGGGATAGTCGCCTTTGGACGTAAGGCTGATGAAGGTGAAGACGTGGTCGTCTTTCCGGATGCATTCGACGTCCACGGCGTTCGTCTTGGCCTCGTCGACCTTTTGGCCTTCGGCCGGCTTCGGGCTGACGTAATAGGATCCCCGGAAGGCGGTGAGGCCGTTGATCCTCCGGCCTCCCGTTCGGATTTCACTGACCTGGGCGTCCGAGAAGCGCTGGAGCTGTTCCTTGTGGTAAGCCGAAATCTCCTTGTCCGTCTTTTCGGCGGTGAGAATAACGGCGGCCTTCTCGTCCTTGGGCGCGACCACGACCTGCTGGGGCGTGTTCTGGACGGTCCAGCCGTTCGGGAAATTGAAGGCGAACTGGAGGTCGGGACAGTAAAACGCACTGCCCTCGACGAAGCCCTGGCGCGGATTCTCGCCGTAGGTGAGGCCGTCCACGCTCCGGAGAAAACCGTCCCGAATGACGTCCATCTCGGCGTCGATCGGGACGAGCATCTTCTTCACCTCCTCGATCCTTCGGGCCGTGAGGGGATGGGTGGAGAGGAAGTTGGGGAGCCGGATCCCTCCGCCGGCGCTCTCTTCGAGCTTCTGGATCGACTGGAAGAAGGGGACCATCAGGGACGGCGAGTATCCGGCCTTTCGGGAGTAGAGGACGCCGAGGCTGTCCGCCTGGTATTCGTCGCTCCGGCTGAATTTAAGGAAGAGAACCTGCATCCCGACAACCAGGAAGGGGGCGATTTTCTGGATGTCTTCGGAGAGGGCGCTCCCGACGATAATGCCTCCCAGGATCAAGAGCTGGCGGCTCATTTCCCGGGCGGAATGGCGGGCATTGACGTGGCCGAGCTCATGAGCGAGGACCGTGGCCAGCTCCGCCTCGGAGTTCATCATGGCCAGGAGGCCCCGGGTGACGTAGACATATCCTCCGGGCGCGGCGAAGGCATTCTCGATCGGCGTGTCCAGGACGGCGAAATGATAGGGGAGCTTGGCCCGGTGGGTGTAGGGAACCATCTTGCGGGCGACCCGATCGACGTAGGCGGTAAGCGCGGGATCCGGGTAAAGGCCGTATTCCTGTTGGATGGCCTGGTCGGTGCTCTTGCCCATCTCGATTTCGACGCTTTCCGGGATGAGCATGATTTCTTTTTTGCCCGTCACCGGGTTGGTGACGCAGCCGGCGATCCCGATGAGGGCCGCCAGGAGGACCGTCGCGGTGACGCGTTTCCAGATTCGGGTCATGGAGAATCTCCTTTTCTCGTCCATCTCGTCTTCAGGCCGCGGCATTAGATCCGGCCGGCCTGGAGCGCCGGCGAACAGCGGACGCAATTGCGGCCCTCTTCCTTGGCGACGTACATCGCCCGGTCGGCCGCCCGGACCAGATCGGCGAGATCTTCGTCGCCGACGACGTCGACGCCCGCGATCCCGAAGCTCGCGGTGAAACCGACGGGCGTTCCGTCCGGGCGCGTGACTTCGGTCTGGGCGAGCATCCGCCGGAGACGGTCGGCGACTTCGACGGCCCGGGCCGGCGGCGTCTCGGGGAGGAGGATGGCGAACTCTTCGCCGCCATGCCTGCCCAGAACGTCGGAGTCCCGCAAACCCATCCGCAGAGTTTCGGCCGCTTTTTGAAGAACCTGGTCTCCGGCCTCATGTCCCCACGTGTCGTTGACCCTCTTGAATTTATCGAGGTCGAGGATGAGCATGGACAAGGCATGGCCGTAACGCTTCGAACGGACGAGCTCGCGGCGGCCCAACTCAAAGAAATAACGGCGGTTGCAGGCGCCGGTCAGGTCGTCGATCGTCGCTTGGATCTGGAGCTTTTCTTTCAGGAGATTCTGCTGGGTCATGTCCCGGAGAACGATCGAGTGGCCGATCGAGTGTCCGCGGCGGGTGAGGATCGGCGCCTGGCGGGCGACATAATGCCGCCGCATTTCACCGAGTTCGACCTTCACTTCGACTTCGGGCGAGGCCCCGGCCCTCAAAAAAGCGACGATCTCGGGATGATCGGGGATGGCTTCGGCGAGCGCCCGGCCGATCGACTCTCTCGAGAGAAGGGGAAAGATCAATTCGGCCGCGGGATTGAGGTCGACGATCCGGCCGGCGGTATCGACGACGACGACGCCGTCGCGGATGCTCATGAAGACGCTGTCGTGGGCGATCGGCGCGGCGTCCAGGATCTTGGAGCGGAAAACGCCCCAGGCGAAGAGAGGAGTTGCAAGGGCGAGACCGAAGGGAGTCAAATCGACGTCGCGGGGGCCGAAGCCGGTGACATAAACCAGGTAGAAAATCCAGGGGAGGACGGAGCCCGACAGCATGATCGCGACCTGGCGCCGCTGGGACGCCGAGGAGCGACGGATCATTCCGACGAGAAGGACGACGCAGAACAGGAGGGCGGCGTTGGCATAGATTTGGAAAACCCAGTACCACAGCCCCTTATCAAAGGCCAGCAGGGGAAAGGCCCCCTCGGTATCCAGGCGCGGATTCACGTAATAGAAACGATGGAACGACTGCGTCCAGTGAAAAAACAGGGTGACGCCGGAAACGCCGAAGAGCGCTCCCCGGACGGGCTTGGTCAGCCAACGCTTGTATCCCGTGAACGCACTGACGAAGAGGAGCCAAAATGTCTGGATGAAGGGAATCCCGACATACTGGAACCTGGACCAGAACAACATTCCGGGAAGGGTCGTGCTTGCCAGCTCAAATGCGTATCCGACGGCGTAGAAGGCCGTGGCAGTCAGAAGCCAAGCAAGATGGACCGCCAGGGGAACCGTCCGGTACTTCCAGGCGTAGAGGGCGATGAGGAGGATCAAGACACCCGAAGCGAGAAGCAGAGTTGTGAAGAGGAGGTTCGGACCCATAAATCAATTCCTGAGCGGCTATTATAGAAATATTTTGAGGCGGTTTCAATTCTTTGCTATAGTAGGCGGGCTGGAAGGAGGAATCGCATGTTCAAAGGACACCCCAAGGGATTGTTCGTCGCCTTCTTCGCCAACATGGGCGAACGGTTCGGCTTCTACACGATGATCAGCATCTTCGTCCTGTTCATGCAGGCGAAGTACGGCATGTCCGCCGCCGCGGCGGGCTTCATGTACTCGACGTTCATGGTCGGAGTCTATACTTTCCCCTTGCTCGGCGGCTTTTTGGCCGACCGTTACCTGGGGTACGGCCGGACGATCAGCGCCGGGATCGTCGTCATGTTCATTGGGTACATCATGTTGGCCCTGCCCAGCGCAATGGACACGGGATTCCCCCTGATCGTGGCTTCTCTGGTGGTCATCGCCCTGGGTACCGGCTTGTTCAAGGGCAACCTCCAGGCCTTGGTCGGAAACCTCTACGATGACCCCAAATACGCGGCGATGCGCGACCGGGCCTTCAATATCTTCTACATGGGCATCAATGTCGGGGCCATGTTCGCGCCTTCAGCCTCCGAGGCCGTGTCCAATTGGATCCTGGGCAAAGCTCATTTCTTTTATGACGCCCGCATTCCGGCCCTGGCCAATGATTTCCTGAAGGGAAAGCTGGCCGACGCGGCGGCCTACCTCTCCATCGCTCAGGCTCAGGACTCGGCCGTGACGATGGATTCGCTCAAGACGTTTTCGGAGACCTACATCAACGCCTTGAGCAAATCCTACCACTTCGGGTTCGGCGTCGCCTGTTTCAGCTTGATCCTCTCCATGCTGATTTTTTGGGCCTTCCGGAAACATTACAAGCTTGCCGACTTGACCGAACGGCAGAAAGCCAAGTCCGAGGCCTTGAAGTCCCAGGTCGTGGAGCTTACCCCCCAGCAAACCAAAGAGCGGCTCGTGGCTCTCGGCCTCGTCTTTTTCGTCGTCATCTTCTTCTGGATGGCCTTCCACCAGAGCGCCGTGACCATGACGTATTTTGCCCGGGACTACACGGTGCCCAGCGTCGGCAAGGCAACCAACCTCTGGTTCGACCTGACGGGGCTCCTGCCGATCTTTCTGGCTATCGTCGGGCTCGTCGTCCTTTTGCGAAAAGCGTCGAGCGGTCTGGCCAAAGCGTTGGGGGCGGCCGCTTTCATCGGGTTCGGCGTCCTGGCCTATCTCCGGTTCCAGGGTTACGCGGACCTCAACCCCTTCATGCCCCAGCGCTTCCAGCATTTCAACCCGTTCTTTATCGTCGCCTTGACGCCCATCGTCGTCGGTATCTTCGCTGTCCTCAATAAGAAAGGAAAGGAGCCGTCCTCGCCGCGCAAGATCGGCTATGGCATGCTTCTGGCCGGCGCGGCCTACTGTGTTCTCATCATCGGCTCTCTCGGCCTTCCGAGCCCGAAGTCGTTAGGCGGACTGGTCGCCCCCGCCGCCTCCCAGGTTTCCGTTTATTGGCTTGTTTCGACGTACTTCCTGGTGACGATCGCCGAGCTCTTCCTCAGTCCGATCGGGATCTCGTTCGTCTCGCGGGTCGCCCCGCCGAAGTATAAAGGCCTGATGCAGGGCGGCTGGTTCGCCGCGACGGCGCTCGGCAACAATCTCGTCGGGGTCGTCGCCTGGTTCTGGATGCGCGTCCCCCTCTGGGCTTTATGGACGATCCTGGTCACGGCCTGTCTGCTCTCGGCGGCCTTCATGTTCGCGATCATGAAGAAGCTCGAGCGGGTTTCCCGGGCGGCTTAGGTTAGGAGGTTCGAATGACCATGACACGACTCAACCGTCCCTTTAAAAGCGCGGTCGCCGCCTTGGCCGTCCTGGCCCTGGCAGGCGGGGCCTTCGCCCTCAATTATCCCGTGGAGTACCACAAGTTGCCCAACGGCCTGCGGGTCGTCCTGTCCCAGGACAAGACCGCGCCGATCGCCACGGTAGCCGTTTATTACCGCATCGGATTCCGGATCGAACCCCGGGACCGCACCGGTTTCGCCCACCTGTTCGAACATATGATGTTCCAGGGATCGGCGAACTTGGGCAAGATGGAGTTCATCAAGCTCGTCGAGAGCCGGGGCGGCATCCTCAACGGCTCGACCCGGTTCGATTTCACGAATTACTTCGAGATCGTCCCGGCCCACGCTCTTGAAACCATGCTCTGGGCCGAAGCCGACCGGATGCGCGGCCTGGCCCTCACCGCGGAAAACCTCAAAAACCAGCAGGGCGTCGTCACGAACGAGGTCAAAGTCAACGTCCTCAACCAGCCGTACGGCGGTTTTCCCTGGCTCGACCTACCCCAGACCGCCAATAAGAACTGGTATAACGCCCATAACTTCTATGGCGACCTCAAGGATATCGAGGCGGCCACGCTCGGAGACGTCCAGGCGTTCTTCAAGACGTTCTATTCGCCCAACAACGCCGTCCTCGTTATCGCCGGCGATTTCGAGCCGGCCGAAACTCTCAGCCTGATCAAAAAATATTACGGCGACATTCCCGCGGTGAAACTTCCGCCGCCTCCCGATCTCAAGGAGCCGCGGCAGGAGAAGGAGATCCGCAAGGAACGGGTGGACGCCCTCGCCCGGAAACCGGCCTTGGCCTTCGGCTACCATATGCCCGACCGCGGCACTCCGGAATACTTTGCTATGGGGATCATCGACCAGATTCTCCTCCAAGGCGAGGATTCCCGGCTTCACCAGAAGCTCGTCCAGGAGAAGGGGATCACCGACGGCATCTCAGGCGGTATCAACGCCGACCTGGGCAACATGTTCAATTATGACGGCCCGATGCTCTGGTCGGCCTCGCTCATCCACGACGCGGCGGCCAAGCCCGAGGCGATCGTCGCCCTGATCGACGGCGAGATCGAAAAACTCCGGGCCGCGGCCGTCGATCAGGCGACCCTCGACCGGGCCCTCATCAAATTCCGGTCCGGTTTTTACGACATGCTCGGCGGATTCTTCGGCTTCGGCCGGGCCGACCTCCTGGCCTGTTTCGCCCTCTTCGACGACAAACCCGACAAGATCGACGGGCTCGAGGACGCGTTCAAGAAGGTAACGCCGGAACTTATTTTGAAGACGGCCCGGGAATATTTGCGTCCGACCAACCGGACGGTTTTCGTCCTCAAAGCGAAAGCGCCGGGCAAGTGAGGAGACCGACGATGAAAAACATGAAAACCCTCGGACGGATCGCCGCCGGATCGATTTTAATAATGGGGACGGTTCTATTTCCCGGAGAAAATAGAACCGTCCCCTTTTCTTCAGGACAAAAGCAAACGCCTCCCGCGGGCGGACGGCCCAAGGACTTCAAGATCCCGGCCGGGCGGTCGTTCACCCTCAATACCGGCCTGACCGTCACCCTCGTTCCGTATGGAATCGTCCCCAAGGCGACGGTCCGGTTCATCTTCCGGACGGGCGCCATCAACGAGCCGCTGAACCGAATCTGGGTCTCGAGCTTCGTCGCCGACTTTCTGAAGGAAGGGACGGCGACGCGGACGGCCAAGGAGATCGCCGAAACGGCGGCGGGGATGGGCGGAGAGATCGGCTCCGGCGCGGGCAACGACGTCTCGAGCCTGGGCGGCACGGTCCTCTCCGAGTTCACCCCCGAGTTTCTCAAGCTCCTGGCCGACCTGCTCCGGAACCCCAAATTTCCGGAGTCTGAGATCGGCCGCATTCAGGCCAACTACCTCCGCCGCATCGCCGTGGCGAAGTCCCAACCTCAAACCCTCGCCTCGACGGGATTCATGAACGCCCTCTACGGCGACCATCCGTACGGGCGGCTGTTTCCGTCGGAAGCGGCGATCAAAGGCTATACGGTCGCGGCGGTCAAGAAGTTCTATGAGGATCATTTCGGGGCCAAGCGGACCCACCTTTATGTCGCCGGCGTATTCGACGATAAGAAGGTCGAGGAGGCGATCCGCGAGAGCTTGAAGGACTGGCGGGCCGGAGCGGCCGTCGCGCCGAACGTGCCCGCGCCGAAATCCAAGCGCGTCGTTTACGTCCTCGACCGGCCGGGCTCGGTCCAATCGACCATTCTGACGGGACTGCCGGTCATCCACCCGGGCCATAAGGATTTCATCGGTCTGCAGGTGGCGGATTCGCTGTTGGGGAGCTCCTTCGCCTCGCGGATCACCTCGAACATCCGGGAGAACAAGGGTTATACTTATTCGCCGGGGAGCGCGTTGGAAACCCATTACCGGGACGGCTGCTGGTATGAGCAGGCCGATGTTTCGACCAACGTGACCGGCGCGACGCTCAAGGAGATCTTTTTCGAGATCGACCGGCTGGCCAAGGAGGCGCCGCCGGCGGTGGAGCTCCAGGGGATCCAAAACAACTTCGCCGGCCTGTTCGTCCTCCAGAACGCGACCCCGGGCGGGATCATCAGCCAGCTCAACGGGGTGGAACTCCACGGCTTGGGGCCGGACTACCTCGCCGCATACGTCCAAAACGTCCTTAAAGTCACGCCGGCCGACGTCCAACGGATCACCCGGCAGTATTTGCGGGCCAAGGACATGACGATTTATATCGTCGGCGACCTGGCCAAGATCAAAGATCAGGTCGCGCCCTACGGCGAGGTCGTTAAGACGGAAATTAAGTAAGGGCTCGGCTTGCCGGCGGCGGCGATCAGTCCGCGAAACCATTGTCATTGACCTCGGAATTTCGTATGATGATCCCATCGCGGAAAGGGACATCATGGCGAAGAAGGAATTTAAAGGGAAGCTCGAACGGTTCGAAGGCGTCGGGACCTGGATCTATGTCGATATTCCTTTCGACGTGGAAAAGGCATTCGGCGGGGGCGGCCAGGTCAAGGTCCAGGGCACGGTGAACGGGGCGGCGTTCCGCTCCTCGCTCATGCCCCACGGCGATGGGACGCACTTCCTCGTTATCAACAAGAGCATCCGGGATGCGGCCAAGATCAAAGTCGGCGATTCGGTCAAGGTCGTCGTCGAGCCCGACGCGTCGCCGCGCCTCGTGGAGGTGCCCTCCGACTTCGCCGCGGCGCTGGCGAAGAGCAAAGCGGCGAAGGAAGCCTGGGATAAAATGCCCCCTTCCCATCAAAAAGAGTACCTGGGATATATCCTTGAGGCGAAAAAAGCGGAGACGCGCACCCGCCGTATCGACAAGACGATCGCCGCCTTGGCGGAGAAAACGGCTAACCCTTGAACCATAGCGAAATCGTCAGCTTCATCTGGGGCGTCGCCGACCTCATCCGCGACACGTTCAAACGCGGTAAATACCAGGACGTGATCCTTCCGCTCACGGTCCTGCGGCGGCTTGATTGCGTCCTGGCCCCGACCAAGGCGAAAG
>Ga0315288_10010586_pt1 | contig 11630 bp, 10 predicted proteins | sample YL17G11_20_MG_FD_203454 | JGI IMG/M metagenome (GOLD analysis project Ga0315288, IMG submission 203454) | Sediment microbial communities from Yellowstone Lake, YNP, Wyoming, USA - YL17G11_20 | ecosystem: Environmental > Aquatic > Freshwater > Lake > Sediment | place: USA: Wyoming | collected... | reverse complement strand
TTATTAGGTTAGTTATAATATATGTATAATATGTATGATCGGAAAGCAATAAAGCACATTGTGGGTTGACCTCCAGAAGATCATCTGCGAAAGTGGGCGTGCTTTATTGCCCGAAAATTTAGGCCAAACGCCGAATTTGTTCTTGCGTACTTCCCAAGTCGCACCATTGAGTAATCTAAGGCAAATTGGCGGGCTAAATATGCTAAAAACCCTTTCACAAAGAAGGCGAGAGACGCAACTCGCATACGCAACTTATACTGTATTAAGCCTGATTTCTAAAGGAAAATCCCAAAAGCAAATTCAAGAAAAACTAAGAATAAATAAGTCTAATTCAAGCCGTAGGTGTTCAACCCTACTGAAACAACAACTAATAGTGGAGGATGTTAGAACCACCACTAAGCTATATCGTCTTACGAAAGCAGGATTTTATATGATGCAACAGATGCGAAACGTCTTCGGAGGCGCAACTCTAACAGATTTAGATTTTCCCTTAATTTTCAGATGGCATCACATTATATTCAAGATACCAATAATAGCCAAACCACCAGAATTGCAGCACCTATTGCAATCTAATAAATTCTTTTACGGAAGAAAGGCGGGTTTCCTATATGGATGGATTAAGAGAATAAGGAATGCGGATGTTGTTGTAACCGGCAAATCAGTCTTAATATTCCCTAAACCAATTTCAGCTAATTCGGTAAATTCAGCCGTAATAATGGGCTGTGATCTGATAGATGCAATAATGGAGGATTTAACCGTTTATCTTCCTAATCTTGAATTGGCAAGCAAAACCCAAATATGCAGGCAGCATTGCGCTATGGAGGGCGGGATAACCAACTTTTTCCCCACACGATATCATTACGAATCGGATAGGTTGATTATTGACTGTTCAACCATGGGAAAACCGGAAATCGAAGGAATACACAAAACCTTAGCGATTAACGATATGCAAGTTATTAGTCAATTCTTAGAAACTTTGATAAGAGGGGATGAGAAATGAAATACTGCTGTTGCTCAAGAAAACTTATAAAACGTTTTGGAAGAACATACTGCTCAACTTGCCGAAAATTGCCAAAGAATTGCAAATGCCATTCGCTATTGATGGGGAAAAAAAGACGATAAGATGTTAGAACAAATAAAATCAATAACGATGATTGTAAAAAAACCAATAGAGTTAATATTAGATGTTAGATTTAATTCGGAAGATGATGATATAGTTGCATTCGAAACTACAATTCTCTTATTAAGTGTGTCTATTTTTGTAAGCAAATATTCATATATTTTATCGGTGATTGGTTTTACATGATTTTTTCCATAGAAGAAGCATTCCTAATCGGCTTGCTTTTAGGCATAATATTAAGCTACATTTGGTTTGAAGTGTTATAGGTCGAGCGTCAAGGTTAAAGTCCAATAATGAAAGTAACTACCGAAAACTATGGATATGGTTAGAAGCGAAAGTGGGCAAATTCGGATACCCAACAAAACACCTCCCATAGTTTAGCTTTCAAGGATGCACCATATTGACGCTCGCCCCCGGGTAAACCAACTTTAACAACCGATAGACTTAAATTGTGCAACAAACATAATACAAGAGGTTGATTATTGTGCAACAATTCGAGAAAGAACTGAACGAATGGGCAATCAATGTAACCTGCAAACGATCGGAAATGAAGCATCTTGAGTATAAATTATCGCTCATTGGTAGCGAGTTGGATGATCTGTTGCACAAAAAACCCACTGAAATGAGGTTTTTGAACTATAAAAGAAATGAATTTGGGGATTGGGCTTTCAATTGTTTGCGATGCGGAGAAAGGGATATTTCTAAAACAAAAGGTTCAAAGTATTGTAATCGGTGTTCAAAATGACCTATTGGGAAACTGATAAGCGAAGTTTTGATTTGGGAGAAAGAAACGGAAGAAAAAAGCTCGCAAGGGAAATATTAGATGAATGGGAAGAAATTAAGCTATTTTTAGAAGGAATTTACCCCGAATTTTGCGGATGGCTCGAAAAAGAGGCGAATAAATTAGATGATTAACCACCGTATAGCATTTCGTTTTGGTAAAGAGTTTACACAGGAACAATTTGAGGAAGCACACAAATTATTGAACTGTAAGGACAAAAGCGATACCATAAAAAAATTGATGGCAATAGGGTATACCCAATTGAAGTATAAAGCTGAAAGTATTGAGAAAGTTAAGAAGGTTGCAGAAGCCTATGGCGTTTCTACTAAAGATTTGAGCGATTTGATATGACGGAACCCAACGAATTTACCGACACTGAAAAAATACATTTGATGTTGGTGATGATAGTAAGTACAATAGCCGTAATATATCTTTTTATTTGCACCTTCTTAGATTTTTGCCCATTAGATTAAAACCTTTTCAACGCAAGGAATAATATAGCGGTGGTTATAGCGACCGAAGCAAGAACAGAAACGGCTATCGTCTGCATATCGCTCCCCCCCTCATCCTGTATGATTATCATTACGTTACTTTGATTGGCCTGAATGCAAGTAGTCAAATTAACGAAGAAACTTATGTTGGCAGTGCCAATGTTGCCGGCAGTATCATTAGCCCAAATCTGCAAGAAGCTTGAGCCATTGGAGGCAGTAAACACCGTAACCGGAATGAACGTATTATTGACCGCAGAATAATTAAGATTATACCACCAAACCGATATCGTTTCAGTTGAAGTCGCATTTAGGCCCAATTGCCCAGTGCAAGTTGCATAAGATATATTCATGGGAGAAGTAATGTTAATTGTTGGGGGGGTAATATATGCGATTTTAACATTAAAAGTTATTGAATTTTGAGCATAAGATGGCGCAAAGGCACTAACAAAACCTACTAAAAAAACAAAAGCCAATGCAAAATACCTACAATACATCAAAAAACACCGCAAAAGACCAACCCGCATTCATTTCGGTTCCTACTGCATAATATCTTGTTAACAATTTATCTGAATTTTTGAATGAAAATTCACTTGAAGGCGGCTTAAAATCAAATACAATTGCATATTTTCCGGCATCCAAATCTTCAACTTTAAACTTGATTTTGATTTCTCTAACCCAATTATTTTCAATTCTTGGCATTATAGCTTTAGAGTTAACAATTTCATCATTAGCCCCGAACTCGTAAACCTGATAATTATAGGTGGGTTCTAATAGAAATTCATTAGGAGTAATCGAAATTATTTTGATATGCTTTTTAACATATTCGGGAGATTGATTGACACTTCGGGAAAGATCGGCAAAAAAGTTTTTCCTCATGGAAACAGTTGAAAGATAGTTAGGTTCAATGCTAACGCCCTGATAAAACATAACTCCAAAAGCGGATTTGGCATAAAAAGTTAACTCAAATTCATCATTTCTTGGAATTAATGCAATGTATTCGGAAGGAAAAGCACCATAGCCAATTAAGGAATAACCCTCGGGCTTTCCGTTGATAAATGAACTAATTCCAGAAGTTTCCCAATCCTCATAAAATTCGGGTTGTTTCCAATACTTTTCTGTAACCCTTGAGGTTGAAAGTTGTCCACTATAAAACTTAGTCCTTACTGCTTGAAAATCCAATGGAATGGGGGGCAACTGCGAAAATATATCTTCTGGCAAGTATCGTTCATTTGGGAATAAATCATATCTATAATCTACCTTTAATGTAGGGATAGGATTCGGCGCAGCCTTAGGCGTTTCAATTGTAGCCGCATTTTCCGCAGGAGAATTACTTAAAACAAACATTAAACATAAAACAAAAATGCTCAATAAACCAACAACAATATATATCAATTTACTCATTTCTTATACCCACCTTCTTTCATATCAAAAAAAATAAAGAAAAAAAAAACTTAGGTTGTGCTATTGGTATATAGCGTTACGGAGTTAGTGCCGCCTGCCGCTCCTGATGCGTTTGCATAGATAGTTACATTGATTGCCTTTCCAGCCGCAACAGCCAGACCTACTTTAGCCCATCCAGTTGCATTCAGATCGCCCATTAAGCAAGTGCTTTTAACAACTGTTGAATCAGCTGTTAAGCGCTTCGTGCCATTTATGCAAGTCAACCAACCTGTAGGTATTCCTGTGTTGTATTCGTACCAGAAATCCTGTGCTACTGTTCCCGTATTCGTTGTTATTATTGCCGGCCGAGCTACTCCACTTTGGCAAGTTGTTGTGCCTGATCCCCATGCCGTACCGCCGATGCAAGGCTGTATTAATTCAGAATAGCCAGTTGAGCTATTGAAGTAATAAGAAGCACCGACAATAGAAGGCGGGAATGAACCAGAGCTATTTGTTCCGCCATCGAGGTATGCGTTAGTGAATGAGGTTGTTGAAGGTACTGCAAAATAGATGGTTGTTTGTGCGTAGTCTGCAATAACAAATGCAGCGCAAGAAATCAGTAAAAGTCCCAGAATTTTCATATTTAATTTCATATTTACCACCCCGAAATTGCGGAGATTCGTCGCTCCTCACGTTGTCGTATTCATATAAATAATATTACTCCATTCCCCCTTTAATACATAGCTAAAGTTCATGTAAGAGGTAATATTTAATCTCGCACCAGATGCGGGTACATCTCCTAAGAATAACCAAGAAGTACCATTAAGATTGCCTTCATCGCTTGCGCCAGCCCCAAAAACACAGGTTGCTAAAGTATTAGAAGTGCCGCCACTGCCCGAAGAATTAGCGCAAAGCTTGACATTATTAACCGCTAAAGGTTGGTTTAATTTCATATAGAATTTGAATTGAGTATTACCTGTATTGATTACACTATATTGAGGAGTATTCATTCCATTTTGGCAATATGTTACTGCGTTGGCGTTAGCGCAAGGTTTAACCAATGAACTGTAAAGACCAGTGGCATTATAATAATAAGCTTCGGTGGAATTGCCATAAGAAGTTATCATTGAAGTTGTAAAGTTACCCCCCCCTCCGAGTGTGAAAACGGTAAATGAAATTGTTGCTGTTGAATAAGTAATTGCATTTATTTCGGTATCGGATTTAAGCCCGCTTGTGCTTGTATTAGCAATAATTGTTAAATCATAACTGCCATCGACTAAATTAGGAGTAGTACAATTCTGATACCAATGATTTCCAGAATATATGGCTCCCCCTCCCAAAGAACATAATGTTTCTCCTATCGTTATGTTAACAACACTCAAACCTGCTACTATTTCAATATCACTTTCATAAAAAGTAAAGTTTACGGTAATATTATCGGCATTTCCCACTGTTATAGGTGCAATTGTTGTAGGATGCACAATATCAACAAATGTGCCGCCTGTAATAATCCATGTTTCAATCCAGCCAATTCTAAGTTCTGTTGTAGTTTCCGTGCCGGTAGTGTAATATTTATCTACTACGGTGGAATATATCTTTTGCGGTGTTCCTCCAATTATGCTATCAAATCCATTCAACGTTTGCTTGATATAGAAATTCATATTAGAACCTTTCTTTCCAGCTGCATATAGTTTATTCCCTCCGCTAAGGTTCATTATTTCAAAGGTGCTGTTTCTAACGCTCGAATAAGAGTTGCCGGCATAATATCCAATAAAGGAATTGGTAGTAATAATGCTGCCTACACTTTCTGAAATATTTTGTGCGATATTAACTTGAGCCTTTGCCCATCTACCGCCAGCAGTTGTAACATTATAATCGAGTTTTATATCTCCAGAACTGGTATACGTTCCTAATCCGAAATAAGAAGCAAGATTATTGCCAAGTGTAATATTTGCGGCTTTTATAGTGGGTTCGGAAACATTATTATTATCGGTTTCCCAAGTAATCCTTAAATTTGTAGTATCATTTCCATAATAAATATGTTTTGTTCCCCAATCATAAGGATCATTTGCTAATTTATTATTGGATAATTCAAAACTGTCGCTATAACCATCTCCATCGGTATCAGCATCATACGGATCGGTGCGAGTAATCCATAATTCAGTATAATCATTTAACCCATCTCCATCAGTATCTTGAGAACGTAAACTACTATCATCATCCAGACTTGCATTCCCAATTTTGTTAATGATACAGAATGTTCTTTGATTTGGATATGAAAGAGCTTGAATCAAAACCGCTGGCGTTGTAGTGCTTGTCCCTTTGAATGCAAGATTTGTTACCGCTGTTTCATTGGTTATATTATAACCCCAATCTTTTAACCAATAAGTTCCCAAATAATAATAAGTAGAAGAAAACGGATAGGAAATTGTATCGGTTAAATATTGAGTAGTTTCTGAAAATATTGTGCTTGAATAAGAATTACTGTCAAGAGTGGCATTTCCATAAAAGCCAAATCTTACATCACTAAGATTTATTGCATAAACCCAAACATGGCAATAAACATCATCAATAGTTCCATTGGTAGTTCCTTGTTCATCAAAATAAAATTGCCACCAAGTTGCACAATGCCTTTCTTCATCTTCTAATAATTTGCCTTCTGAACTTAATGTATTATTCCTCCACATGCACCCAACATCATTACCATTGCCTTTTGAACTGCCATATCGTCTGCAATAGCTGTTTCCGATTTTTGTGACTTCAGACACATTTGTAGGCGCTCTTGCAAGCCAATAGCCCTCAATTGTTGTCGAATCATTTGCATTATAAAAGGAAAAAATATCAGTTTGATTATATCGCCCTTCAGTTATGTTTGCCCATACATACCATCTGATAAGCATACCCTCTTTAGGATTTATTGTTTTTGAAACATTTGATTGACAAACTTTTTTAGGAGTAGTGCAATTTGAATCTGCAAAAGCAACAAAAGTGTCATTCGTAAAATATTGGGTATCATTAATTGAAACTATTACCGCATTCCAGCTTATTTTATCCAAATAACTGCTGCTTGTGCAATTATTCATATCAATTGCGGCAATACGTATATCCCTATTGCTTAAAGTAAGCCAAGCATCCAAGACATCCTCTCTTTGCGTACTTAATGACCACCAACCAATACTCGAACCGTTGAATTCCCCGATTTCTGACCAACCTGCTCCATTATAAAGGGATAGTTTCAAATCGACATTATTATCTGCGTATTGTTGCGAACAACTCGTACTGTAATTGGAAACATTTACATAAACTACTATTTCTGTAATATTGCCACTCGCACCAGTAATTGCTACATCATCGTACTGAACTGCTATTTTATCTTCTTGCCCTAATTTAAAATAGGTTATGTTTATATCGTCGATAAACCTACCATCACTTGGATAAGCCGCGGTCATATAATGTGCTATTTTCAATTTAAAGCTTGAATTTGCAACACCACACCAATTAGCATTAGAATCCACACTGGAATTTGAATTATTATAGGTTACCGCATTTGGAAGATTCCCCAATAATTTCCAATTGGTTCCGTCGCAAGTAAAATAGTAAGCATCTGAATTATAGTGATCCGCATGATCTGTTCCAGCAGTTTCTTCATCATTGACATCTTTTTGATAAAAACTAAAGTTCATCTTTGAAGAACCTGCCAGATTTTTAGCGGATATAAGTTCATTTAAATTTGCATAACTTTCTGCAACAGTCGAATTGATTCCATAAGTACCACTTCTTGGATTATGTGAATCTACAACAACTAATCCATATAGATTGCTTTTATATATTGTCCAATTCCCAATATAAGAACCAGATTCAAAACCATCTAACCAGCTATACCAAGTTCCTGAAGCACCCGAACTATTAAATGATTGTGTTCCAGCTTCTAAATCTGATGAGTTCCTTACTGTAACATTATCTTCGCCATTATGCATACTGAAAATGAAACCAGAAAAATTATAATTACTTGTCCAATCAACTATAAAATTAGCAGTAGCTCCCGCAGAGGTATTGCTTACTGAAACATTGTACCATTCTGTGTAATTTACACCAGAAATAAAAGTTAGGCTACCATTCTGCACCTTAGCTCCATACCCCGAAAAGTTGCCATCACAATAAATCGTATAGTTGTAATTTCCTTCAGGCAACCCCGTATTATTGTAATAATACCATGCACTATTCGTAACATTCCAATTCATTGCTCTTAATGAGGCGCCAGAAGGAAGTGATATTTTGCAAGGAGTGATTTCATAGGCATAGAGCCATCCCCCCGCAGGTAAGCTGCTTGCAGAACCAAAACCGATTAGAGTTGAATTATCAGTTGTATTCCTCGATACATCTAATATAGGATGCTTAGCCAACTGATCAATATTAAATCCCTCCATGAATTGCTCTTTATTGGGAAGTTCATAAGAAGCTTTCAATGCACCAGTAGCCCCGTTTAGAATGAAAACCCAACCCGAAACTGAGCTTGCGACTATTACTTCCGTTCGGTTATCACCATCAACATCCGCAGCTAATATATTATTTTGAACACCAGAACCACCATACCCAGAACGATTTAGTAATAAGAATGGATGCGTAAAATCCCATAATTTTGTTGTGCTGTTATCAGCATTGAAACCATTGGCAGAAATATAATAACCGTTGAAAACTGCAAACTCTGATATTTTTCCATCATTATCAAAGTCCCCAACCACCAAATCATAAGTAAGTCCTGCAAGAGTTAATGTTTTTATTATTGCAGAAGTCCTGTTGAAAGCATAAACCGTTGAAGTTGAACCTCCTAAATTATTTGAATAAATCCACGCATTCAGGGTTCCTTTTTGGCTAACATCTATTGCATCAACTGCTTTTGCGCTTTTACCAAGCCCAGTAAGCGTATGGTAGTAAATTGGTACACTGCTCCCTTTTGTTGCATTGAAAACACTTATTCCATAATATCCGCTACCGCTTGTGTTTCCCCAAGCAATTGCCAATTCGGGAGTATTTGAACCATCTAAAGTGGCTACTTTCGCTTCAAAAGCCCGCCTGCCCGTTGCATTTCCAAAAGCAAAACTGTATTTTAACTGCCTTGTGGCTGAAGCATTGTAAACTGAAAAATTGCCGATGCAGCCAACACCTATATCTTTCTTGCCATCCATATCAAAATCTTCAATTAGGATTATTCCGCAATCACTCTGCCCGTTTGCGATAAGTGTTGACCAACCGATAGTGCCATTTTTGTAAATTAAATCCGCCGCACCGGTAGTTGTAGTCCCCGCATAAGCCCCCCTCATTATTTCGTCAATGCCATCTCCATCAACATCTATCGCCCTTGCATCAGTTGCATCACCAGCTCCATCAATATTTCCAGCTAAAACCGTGCCATTTTGAGCTACGAATATGCTTTCATTACTTCCCCCATCCCGCCCAGCCGTATAGCAATCGTTTGACTTGTTAGCAGCAACAAAAGCCCCAAATCTAAAAGCAGTTCTTCTCGAATATTGATTTTGATTTAGCAGATATTTTCCCCCATAGATTTCAGAACCATTCCCGGGTAATCCGCTATTCTTGAAATTAGCCAAAACAGTAATAGGGGAATTAGGAGTTGTCGAAGTCGAGGAAGTCGTATTGATTGTCAGGTTGGCAGTAAAGGTAACTACCAAACGGGGGCGGCGGAAGGGAACGGTGCTTTCAGACGAAACCCAATATGCAACAGTATTTATATCAGTTATATTAAACATTAGTCCTTTCTTCCAATCAGCAGTTCCGTTAATCCATTGTTGCGCTAAATCCGTCAAAGTATTATTCTGGAAAAAAAGTGGTTGATTTGCACCTGTAGCAATTAGCTTATCTTCTTCTGCAACGGGAGTTAAAAATATATCGCATTGGCCTTCTATAGAACATCTATTTTGTTGGGTGGTTATATCAAACCATCTTTGCAATTCAGTGTTATTTAAGCAGGTATAATTCCATGTTACACCACAAACTGAAGTGGTAGGCATGGTTCCGTCATTGACTCCCTCACTCCAATTAGCCATTACCCTGTCAACACTATAATTGTAATTACCCGAAGTTATTTGAAATACAGCCACTCTTGCAGAAGTTACATTGGCATCTACTGGAATTAGGGAAGTATTGAAAGCAATTAATATTTTTCCAATACTGTCAACATCAATGTGTAAATCCGCACCTAAAGTTACGGAAGCTCCATAATTGGCGGTAAGTTTCCAATCATTTTCATACGCTACACTTCCATAAGAAATCCAAGAATCGTAAACCATCTTCGCAGAAGTTTGATAAACAATTATCTCAGGATCAAGCTCAATCGCAACCTTAGAAACCCCCTCAATTTTAATCAAAGTGGAGTTTATAATCCTGATAATAAACCCAGAATCCACCAAATCCTGAAAGCCTATAACGACACCGTCAGGAAGATAAAGTTTGTTTCCTTCAACTATCGCATCAATGCCCTTCGGGTAAACTACCTCATAATAAATCGCTTTTAAATTAGTTGCGGCAATTGCTGGTAAATTGAAGTTTTGTTTCCACTTGAATTTAGCGTTCTTGTTGATTGTTGTAGAATAAGTAGTGCCCAAATTAGCGGATGAAAAGGTTGAATAGCTGTAAGTTCCTATAGCGGTTTCAAACAATGGCTTTATTGAAACAGTTTTGCCAGAATAAGTTAAGTCAATTTGTGCATTAGTTTTTGAAACTAAATCTGCTTTTGAATTTGCATCTACCTGAATTACCTCATTCTGAACGTAGAAGGTTTGGGCTGAAACTAATGCAAACATTCCAAACATCAATAACAGAAAAGATTTTTTCATCCTCAACCCCCATAAGTATCCCTTAACGGTATATATATCGCAAGCAAGCCAATAAGCGAAAGAATCAATGCCGCACCATCAGTTGAAGTATCCTTATGCCGTTCATAAGAAAAATTAGTGGTTGTTGTCGAATTGCCATAAATTTGATTATCAGAAGTCGAAATATTGAAACTTTGCAATCCAGAACGCCCCGTATTTATATCAACTCCTGCATAAACCATCCCCCCAAGAATCAGGAAAAAGATGCCAGAAGCAACTGTAAAACTCCATGAACGAGTAAAAATACCTAAAGCCAATAAGAATACGGCAAAAATAGCGATGAATAAAATAAGTATAATATCCATTTTAATCGCAATATATTAAGCATCAAGAGTTAAATAATTTATCGGTTAGAAAGAGGATGTTACCGTTGTCTTACGCCAACGGTTTTGAACTACTTTTTCTTCTGAAAGTACCCTATGAATCCACCCAATCTCGCTGCGAGGAACAACAGTCCAAGCACCAAGAACAGCGGAATCATGTTGTAGATACTCTTAGAAGTTACATCCATAAGTGCGGTATTTGCATTCAGCGTAATCGGAACAGCGACCGCAGTAACGAGAATAACCGCAACTACCAAATCCATGATTGCTACCATATTTCGTTATCACCCCGTTTAAGAGGAATGGCATCTCTAAAAGTTTTTCTTTTGAAATATCCAATAAACCCACCCATCCTTGCAGCTAAAAATATTACTGCTAACACCAAGAACAGCGGAATCATGTTGTAGATTCTCTTATAAATTATCTACAAAGAACCTTTAGAGGATGTATATAAACAGCCTCCCTTGTCCCTCCAAAATGGGGAGATTAAGAGAAACCCCCTTTTTTCGGTAGCAATTCCCTCATTTTCCCATTTTTTAATGAGGGGGTGCATTACTTCTTTTGGCAATGTTAATGCTTTACGGGCATCGCCATTTGAAATTGAGGAAACATTTTTTTCTTGATTAAAATAAGATTTCTTCT
>Ga0315288_10010585_pt1 | contig 11631 bp, 6 predicted proteins | sample YL17G11_20_MG_FD_203454 | JGI IMG/M metagenome (GOLD analysis project Ga0315288, IMG submission 203454) | Sediment microbial communities from Yellowstone Lake, YNP, Wyoming, USA - YL17G11_20 | ecosystem: Environmental > Aquatic > Freshwater > Lake > Sediment | place: USA: Wyoming | collected... | reverse complement strand
CCATCAAGATCGAGGAGTTTCGCGGCATCCGCGATTTGACCTTGGATTTCAAAGGGAAGAATTTCGCCATCTGTGGTCCCAACGGCACGGGAAAGAGTGGCGTGGTTGACGCACTTGAGTTCGCCCTGACTGGTAACGTGTCTCGCCTGTCGGGAGAGGGAAGAGGGGACATGTCTCTCAAGCAGCACGCGCCCCACGTGGACAGTCGGAACAAGCCCGAGAAAGCGCGTGTGACGGTCAAGGTTTCCATCCCCAGCCTGAGGAAGACCGTTACCATCGCGAGGAGCGTGAAGACACCGGCGCTCCCCATTGTGACGCCGAGCGACCCCGCAGTGCTCGACGTTCTGCGGCAAGTAGAGGCGCATCCTGAGATCGTGCTCTCGCGACGGGAGTTGATCCGGTATGTTCTCGCGACTCCCGGCAAGCGCGCTGAGGAGGTTCAAGCGTTGCTCCATCTCGATCAGGTGGAACAAGTCCGCCTCGGTCTGCAGAAGATCGCGAATAACTGCGAAAAGCAGTTGCCCCAGCTCGGTACAGTCGCCATGCAAGCCCGGGACGGCTTCCTTCGCGCCCTGGAGGTCACCGAATTCACAAAGGCGAAGTTGCTCACCGCCGCAAACGCCAGGCGTGCGATCCTTGGTCTCCCGCCGCTTTTAGATCTGACTGAGACAACCTCTCTCAAGGACGGGATGGCGACGCCAGGACCGGCGAAGCCGCAGCGCATTCCCAAGGCCCAAGCTCTCGCGGACATTCAAGGTGCCCGCGAGGCGCTCGCGGAGATGACCAGTGTCCCCACTACCGCGCGTGTCGCCGAAGTGACGGCTGATCTTACTGATCTAGCTGGCGACCCGGCGGTCGCAGCAGATGTATCACGAGAAACCTTCTATACGACTGGGATGGCTCTCATCGATGCCGGAGCTTGTCCGTTCTGCGATACCATCTGGGAGTTGGGCGAACTCAAAAGGCACGTTCAAGCCAAGATTGACCACATGAAGGAGGTATCGCGCAGGCGCAAGGCAGCAGAGACAAAAATCGCGCCGTTGATCGCGGCCCTCCGGAAGGTGAAAGCCTCGATCGACCCCCTGGCCCGTTACGCTGCGCTCGCAACACCGGCTGTGCATATTCAGAAGGCTCGCAGTTACAGCGCCACTTGTGAATCTGCGGCCGAGAGGCTGGCCGCCCTCCTGCCATTAGCCGACACACTGACGCTCCTCCAGAACATGTCGATTGTACCGCAGGCCGTTCTCGATGAGATCGGCGAGTTCGAGAAGGCGGTCGCCGCCCTTCCGGAACCGACGAACCAGGACGCCGCCCGCGAGTGCCTCACGGTCGCTCAGGAGCGGCTTGAGGTCTGGCGCGACGCGATGCGGAAACAAAAGGCCGCGAAGGAACAGGCTCAGAGAGTGCGGCAAGTATCCGACATCTACGTCGCGACCAGTGACAAAGTGCTTACGGGCATCTACGCGGAGGTAGAGAAGGACTTCGCCGAAATCTACCGCATCATCAACCGCGACGACGAAGACAAGTTCGAGGCTCAACTGGTCCCTTCGATGGGAAAACTCGGCTTCGACGTCGACTTCTACGGCCGCGGTTTCTTTCCACCAGGCGCATACCACAGCGAGGGCCATCAGGACGGCATGGGCTTGTGCGTTTACCTCGCACTGATGAGGCACCTCCAGGGATCCCAGTTCACCTTGGCAGTGCTCGACGACGTCCTCATGTCCGTGGACGTGGGTCACCGACGCGCGGTCTGCGCCCTCCTGAAAAAGGAGTTCCTGAACACGCAATTCATCATGACGACTCACGACCAGATCTGGCTACGTCACATGAGAACCGAAGGGCTTATCGGGGGACGCGTGCAATTCAAGGGCTGGAGCGTCGACCACGGGCCGACTCAATGGGATGAGCGGGACGTGTGGAGAGAGATCGACGACCATTTGAGGCAAAGCGACGCAAGGGCGGCTGCCGCTCTTCTCCGACACTATCTTGAGTACGTGTCCGCGGAGTTGTGTCATCGACTGCGTGCGCCGGTGGAGTATCGCGGGGATGCTGGGTATCAGCTCGGTGAGCTTCTCCCTGCGGCCATCAAGCACATGCGAGAGCTCTACAGCCGTGCGAAGGGAGCCGCGAATTCGTGGAACCAGAGGGAGATCATCGAACAGCTTGCGGCTCGCGAGGCCGCATTTGCCATGCTGGCCAAGACATCGAACGCCGAGCAATGGCAAGTGAACGTTGCCGTACACTTCAACTCGTGGGATAACCTGAGCAAGGAGGACTTCGAACCTGTGGTAAGGGCGTTCCGGGAACTCCTGGGTGGATTCACTTGCTCAGACTGCAAAGAGTACCTCCGTGTGTCGCCAGATCGGGAAACGCCTGAGTCGATCCGCTGTGAGTGCGGCAAGACGAACATCAACCTCCACAGGAAGAGTGCATAGCGCCTTCAGCGCCGCCAGCGACCCATGGTTGCCAAATCATTAGGATGCTCGACTACCAAAGACCGGACGTCGTCCACAAGACACGGAGGAACCCATTCAGCTGGCGCGTGCGGTTCATGCTGGATGTGCCCCTTAGTTAAACTGCCGGCACCCTTTTCTCGATGAAGCTGCGCGACAAGCAAACGTTCCTGTCGCTCTACTACGAGCCAAACGCCGTTGAGGTCGCCACGGGCGAGGCGGACTTGGTTGCTTCGGTCGAGGCGTGGCGGCGGGAGACGAAGCAACTGGGGCAGGTGGCCACGCCTGAGCCGGTCGCGGCGCTGATGGCGAAGTGGGTGATGTCGGCGAAGCCGCGCACCGTGCTCGATCCAGCGGCGGGCTTGGGCGGCTTGCTGGCCGCGTGCCGCCAACTCGACGGGCGCGTGCAGTTGGTGGGCGTGGAGCGCGACGTCGAGACTTTGCGGCACGCGAAGGCGGCGGCCCCGCGCGGTGCGAAGTTGATCCTGGCGGACTATCTCAAGGCCGACGCCGGCCTGTTCGACGGCATCATCGCCAACCCGCCTTACGTGAAGGCGCACCGGCTCGACTACTCGGAGCAGGATTGGCGCTATTTCGAAGAGCGCCTCGGCACGCCGTTGGACCGGCTCACGAATCTCTACGCGCTGTTCCTGCTCAAGATTTGGGAAGACTTGGCGCCCGGCGGACGCGCTGCAGTCATTCTTCCGGCGGAGTTTTTGAACGCGAACTTTGGCGAGGAAATCAAGGAGCGCCTCGTGCGAGTAATGCGCCCTCCGGGGCTCGTGGTCTTCGCGCCGTCGCTGAACCTCTTCGCGGACGCGCTCACGACCAGCGCCATCGTGTTTCTCGATAAGGCCCGCTCAGCGGAAGCTCCGGCGTGGGCGAAGCGCGTGGAATCTGTCGAGGAAGCAGAGGAGTTCGTGTGCAAGCTCTGCGCCGGGAGCGTCGGGCGTGCTGGCCACTGCTGCCTGGACCTGACGGTGCTTAAACCCCGCGACAAATGGCTTAACCTGCTGTTCAACGAGAAGGCGCAGACCGATGCCGCGCCGTTCCCAAAGCGGATCGGCGATTATTTCGACTGCCGCCGTGGGATCGCGACGGGAGCGAACGACTACTTTTGCCTGAGCCGCGCGGAACTGCGCGAGCACCATCTGACGGAAGCGCATGTTGAGCCTTGCATCACCAAGGCAGCGCATGCGGACGGACTGGTGTTCACGCGCCACAAGTTTGATGCGCTCGTCGCGAATGATCGCCGATGTTTCCTGCTGAATCCCTCCCGTAACGGGCAAGACCTCCTGCGCTATCTGAAACTCGGAGAGGAGCGGGGCATCCCTCAGCGACATCTGCCGAGCCATCGTCCGGTCTGGTATCTGCCGGAGAACCGCGCTGTGGCGGACATCTGGGCAGCGGTGTTCTCGCGCGAATTGGTGAAGTTCATCCTGAATGCCTCGGGCGCAAAGAATCTGACCTGCTTCCACGGTCTCTACGCCAAAGCGGGCTGCGAATCCTTGCCTCCGGTGATGACATTGTTCCTGAACAGTTCGGGCGGGCGGTGGGCCTTTTCCCAAGTGAACCGGTTTTACGGCGACGGGCTGAACAAGCTCGAACCCAAAGACGTGGAAGACATGCCATGTCCCGTGATGCCGAAGTTGAGCCGAACCGAGGCGGATGAATTGACACGCAAGTTGGCTGAGTTGGAAAAGCTGCCGCTGGATGAGCGGACAGCGCGGATTGACGAACTGGCGGCGCGTTACTTCGACGCTAACGCTGGGCCAGAAGAACCCTCCTCGTCGCAACGGCGTCGAGTTCAAAGCCGCCACCTTGCGGGACGACATACGCATCGTGCCGTCCAAGTTCCGTGACGCGGTGCTCCGCAGCGAACGTCGGGATGGCGGTGGCGCGTCCGATCTGCGTGCCGTGCGTGATCGGAATCATGATGGTCGCCTTCTCCTGACTCTTCTCGGGCGTTTCGATGGTAAAACCGCTACCGCTCCCGATGGTCGCGAAGATGTCGAGGAAGTTGATGGCGAACACCGAATCGAAGAACACCTGGCAGTAGCTCTGCGGCACGCGATGTCGCTCCAACCAGCGATAGACAATCACGAGGTCTTCAACTTTCACTGTGAAACTCGGCGTTTCTCTGCCGGTGGATTTGCCGGTTTCGCGCTGACGCTTCCGAACCGCGATGTAAGTCAGCGCTTCGAACTTGCTGGAGCGAACCTCCACAGCCGCGACCGCTTGTTTCACCAGCGACTCCGTGTCCACGTGGCTGCGTTCCGACACGTCGGGCTCCACCGATGCGCCGGCGGCAAAGAGCAACAAGTCCGGGCGTTTTCCGAACCGCCGCGTTTCATCCATCCCAGCGAGGTAGCGCGTCTTAAACTCGGGATGACCCGCCGCAATGCGGTCAGTGCTGCCGTATTGCACGACTTTCCACTCAGGCAGTGCTCGGACGATGCCACCCGACAACATTCGTTCGGCCCAATCGCCCATCGCCCGATTGGCGAGGAATTCGGAGCGCGCGTCCGTCGGCACGGTGGGTTTGCGACCAGGTGGCGGACCTTCGCCACCGAAGGCCAGGTGACGTTCCACAATGCCTTTTGCTCGGAGGTTCTCAACCACGTCCTCCAGAGTGTTCTTGAGTCGCGCGAAGTGAGAATCGGCCCGGCTCATGCCTCTTCCTCTCCGAAGAGTGCCTTGACGGGAACCCGAAACGCCTTTGCCACACGAACCAATGTGGCTACTGTCACATTCACGTCGCCAGCCTCAATCTTTTGAAAGTGGCGGACCGCAACTCCGCTCGCTTCTGCTGCCTGCTCTTGCGTCCACTTCAGATTTCCACGCAAACGGCGCACGTTGCGGGCGAGCAGATTTTGCGCTTCGGACTGTGAGGATTTGGACACGCCAAATAGTCCGTAGCAGAAAGACCTCCCTCAGACCACGCCACATAAGGCGTTCTTCCTCCTTGCTGCCCGGGCGTGCCCCGCCTTCGAACTCTTGAGAGAAGACCTACGAGCTGCTGTCCGGGCTGATGCAGGAGTTCGGGCTGCCCGCCAAGCGGTGCATCTTCGTGCTCGGCGCACAGAAGCGCGCGCGATCGCTGCCTGAAAGGATTGGCGCCGCGGATGTGTTGTCCGATACAATCCGCCAGCGTGAGTAACTTGGACATGACCACGGGCACGACCGGACCCGTGAGTGCCGTCAAACCACGGACGCTCCGCCGCCGGTTGCTGAAGGGTTGCGCGTGGGGCGGTGGCGGGACTGTTCTCCTCTGCGTGCTGTTAATCGGGCTGGTGCTTGTCGTCCTCAACCGGGTTCCCAAGACTTACCCGCCACCCGCGAACCCCATCGACCCGCCGAAGCCGGCCGATTATGCCGCCTTGGGATTGGACGGATTCCAGTCGCCTTACCTCGGTCACACAGGAAGCTGGGACGGCAAGGGCGGGAGCATGTGGGGCGGCTCGAAGGTGCCGGACCTCGACAAGGAAGTCGGAATGGGTCTGCGCTGGACGTTCATGCCCGTGAACTGGAGCGCGATGGAGCCGGATGGGCCGGTCGATTTGAACCGGGAAGTCCCGTCGGCGTGGCGGGTCCTGGATGCGTTCGTCATCGCGGCTCAGAAACGCGGGTTGAACGTCCTGATGCAGGCGCCCGTGGTGGGCGGCAACGCGGGGGGACCGCCAGCCTGGGCCGGGCGGCGGGAGAAAGGGAAGTCCGCCCCGCTGAAGATGGACGCGCTGGCGGAATTCGCCAGCAAACTCGCCCAGCGGTACCGCCCCGGTGGGACGCTGGCCACGGAACAGGGTTGGGGATCCCGCAATGGCGTGCGCGCCTGGGAGCTCGACAACGAACCGGAGATGTACCGGACGCACTGGAAAGGCCAGGCCGCGGACTATGCTGAATTCGTCACCCTCGCGGCCGCGCGAATCAAGGCGGCGGACCCAAGGGCGGTGATCGTCGCGCCCGGTCTCGCCGCCGGAAAACACGGGCTCCCCTGGCTCGAAGCCGCCCTGGATCCTGCCGCCATGGCAGGTTCGCCGATCTATCGAGCCCAAGGCAAGCCTTACTCCATTGGACCGGTCGTTGACGTGGTGAGTCTCCACAACTACGAAGGGCTGGACTCTGCCTTCTCGGGCGAACCGCGGACCGTCGTTCAGGTGTTTGAGGATGTGCAGGCGGTCTTCGAGAAATGGGAGCAGCGCGCGCCGGGCTTCACGTATCCGCGCAAGGAGGCTTACTGGCACACCGAAGGCAACTTCGACTTCATCGGAGCGCTCTCCGCCGAGCGCCGCGCAGCGTGGCGGATCCAGTTCTTCACCCGGGCATTTGCCGCCGGCCTTCGCAAAGTCTGTGTGATGGATGCCTCGGAACGGGAACGGGCCGCCGTGCGGGCCTACGTCCGGGTTCTGCCTTGGCCGTTCCCCATGGAACCGGCCGACACCGAAGTGAAAGTACGGCGCGGACGCGCCGCTGCGTTCCGGCATCCTGACGGCGAGAAATCCGAGGCCGGCCAGGTGTGGATCCTCTGGGTCATCGCCGATACGGGCGATGCGCAGGTGGAAGTGCCCGTCACGCGTGAGCGAGTCACGCTCGTGCAGGTGGACGGTTCGGAATCCGTCACGAGCGCCCCTGGCCATCGGCTCGCACTTGAACTGAAAGGCGACCGTAAGATGGCGCCGCCCGTGATTGTCGTTGACCGCATCATGGAAGCCAAACAGCGGTCGAGCTCGACGCCATAGCTGCCTCCCGGCACAGAGCAGGTCTTGTCCTGCTGGATCGAGAAATGAACAACCGCTCCGGGGGCGGTCGCGCTCGCCGGTAGAAATCGGGGCGAAGCCGATCGGGCAAACCCGCAAAAGGCGTTTACGCCGCAGGCGAACGCGTGGGATACTGGCGCCCATGAACGAACCCGCGCGCAATCCTGAAACACGCATCGCGCTCTTCCAGGGCCGGGAAATCCGCCGCACCATCCACGACCACGACTGGTGGTTTGTCATCACCGACGTTGTGGTAGCCCTCACCGATTCGGTCGATGCCTCGGGCTATCTGAAGAAGATGCGTAACAAAGCCGAGCCTTTGCTCGGCTCCGGCCAATGATTTCCCATTCTCTGCCCGGCTGGCTTTTTCTCCTGCTTCTCCCGGGACCCGCTTGGGCCGAGTTGAGCTTTCAGCAGGTCATCCTCGAGGGCGCCTACATCGCCTACGAGCGGGACGTCGGTGACATCGACAGCGACGGCGACAATGACGTGGTGGCGGTCCAGGAGGGGGACACGACCTTGCAGGTGTTCCGGGCGCCGGACTGGACCCGTTCCACGCTTGTCACATTCTCGGGCGCCAACCGGTATCCGCGCGCCGACGATCTCAAGCTCGCGGACATCGACGGTGACGGCGATCTGGACGTGGTCACGCGATTGGGCGCGGGACCTTCGGACGACGGGGCCGGGATCGCCATCTGGTGCGAGAACCGCGGCCAAGGTACCAACTTCACCCAGCATCTCATTGGCAACAGCCTCGAATATGTGAAGGATATCGTCGTTGCCGACTTCGACCGCGACGGCCGGCGTGATGTGGCCATGCGCATGGACAGCCGGACGCAGCTCTGGTTGCAGACCCCCGGTGGGACATGGACCGAGGTGCTGCTCACGCATCCGCCCCATGAAGGCCTGGAGGCCGGCGACCTGGACATGGATGGCGACCCGGACCTGATCCTGAACGGGTTCTGGTTTCCCACACCCGACACGCCCGCCGCGGCGCGAGTGGCGGCGAACTACACCAACACCGCTATCGACGCCGCGTGGTTCAACCAAACAGGCGATTGGACTGCCAACTCCTGCAAGGTGGTGGTGGGCGATTTCGATGGGGATGGCACTAACGACGTCGCCTTCTCCCAATCGGAGCGCGCCGGGTATGCGGTCGCCTGGTATCGCTCGCCAGCACCGCGCGTTGCAGGCACCTGGAGCACGCAGCCCGTCGGGGTCGTGGATTACTGCCACACGCTCCAGGCGGCGGACTGGGACCTCGATGGCACCGTGGACCTGCTCGTCGGGGGGATGATTCAGTCCCAGCATCGCGGCCTCAAGCTGATGCTCAACGGTGGTCAGGGGAGGAGCTGGACGCCGTTGGTGATTCAGTCCGACGGCAGTTACAGCGCCGAGATTGGGGACATCGACAACGACGGCGATCTGGACATCGTGGGCATTCGCAACTGGAACTCGGCGCCCACGTGGATCTACCGCAACCACCTCCGCGGCGGTCGCCTGGACCGCTGGACCTACCACCAGGTTTCCGCGGCGCATGTGCGGACTTTCGGACTCTGTTTTCCGGACGTGGACGGGGATGGAGACCTCGACATCGCCTCCGGCCCGTTCGTGTATCTCAACCCCGGCCCGCCGTTGACCAATTTTTGGACCCAGTTGGCGCTGCCCAATGGCGTTCACGCCTTCGCGACTCTGGACGTTGACGGCGACAAATTTGCGGACCTGCTCGCGCAAAAGGACAACGGTGATGCCAAGCGCATTGACCTCTGGTGGGTCGAGGCGGCGAACACCGCCCGCACTGCGTGGGAAAAGCCCGTTCTCGTCGGCAACGTGTCCCGCAGCGATCATCCCGAGGGCTTTCAAGGTTACCGGGGGGTGCAACTCGTCGCGGGTGGACGGCCCGAGATCGCGGTATCGACGATGCAGGGCGTCTATTACTTCGCTGTCCCCGATACGAACCCCGTCGGCGGCAAGTGGCCGAGGACATTTGTCGCGCCCAACGATTCCGACGAAGGAATCGGCGTGGCGGACATCGATGGGGACGGCAACCTGGACATCAGCTTCACCAGCGGCGGGAGCAAGGAGGTGAGGTGGGCGCGGAATCCCGGGGACGGTAGCGGGAACTGGAGCGTGTCCACGATCGGCTCATTTCCCGAGGCGGACTGGCCCGACCGCTGCGAGGCGGCGGATCTCAACGGCGACGGCCGCGTGGACATCATCGCCACCGAGGAAAACAGCGGGCGCGCGCCCGACGCGCTCGCCTGCTGGTGGGAACAGCCCGCGAATGGAGCGACCAACACCCATTGGGTACGCCACACGGTGGCCACTCAGTTCACGATGAACAACCTGGACCTGGCCGATGTGGACCGGGACGGCGACATCGATCTCGTGCTGGCCGAACATCGCGGCCTGCGGCGCATCGCGGTGTGGGAGAACAACGGCCGGGGCGTCTTCACCGAGCGGCGCGTCGGCGAAGGCCACGAGAGCCATCTCGGTGGACGGTTGGCCGACTTGGACGCCGACGGCGATCTCGACCTCGTGAGTATCGCCTACGATGATTTCACGAAGGTCCACCTCTGGCGCAATGACAGCCTTCGAACCTCGTCTCGCCCGGCTCATGCACCGCCCAACACCAACCCGCGGGAACCTCCTCTCCCCGGAGGACCAAGTCCCATCCCCCGATAGTCGACGCCTAGACCACGAAAGGAACACGCCATGAAGGACCGTCTCATCACCATCGCACTCTCGGTCGCCACCACGTTTACGCTGCTGAAGCTCGGCCCCGAATCGCCAAAGGAACTGGACGTCGATCGGCTGATCGTAAGGAAAGAATTGATCGTGTCCGACACGGGGAGGCCCTGGGAGAAGGGGTTCGAAGCTCATCAAATACCCCGCGGCATCTATGCGCGTTCGCTGGGAGATGGGCCCGGGGGACTCTGGGTTCGCAGCCGGCTGATCAAAGGGGAGATCGATGATCCGTTTGATGACCGGTTCCACGCCCTCGAGAGGGACGGCCGCCTGCGCCGCGCGCCCGGGCATATCTCCTGGAACGTGTGGATCGATGGCGCCTGGAGACAAATGGCGATCATTCAAGGCGAGGGACTCGAGTATTCCGAGGTCCCGCTCCCGGAGTGGAGTGGTTCGACCCACCCTGGCCGGATCCGTTTCCAGACTTTTCGGCCGCGGCACAGCGAGCCGCTGACCGATGCGGTGCTCGGGCAGGGGATGATGTCCATCGGTGGAGGCGGCTATGGCGGCGGCGGACTGCCTTATCCGAGTGAGGTCCTCCAGCTTTGGGGAGGCGAAATGCGGCAAGCGGCGATCCCGACCCCCGAGGCACCGACCGTGGTCAACGACGATGGCTCGGGGGAGCATCAGTATGCGATCATTGCCGTTGGCGTTCAGGGTCGTCGTACGCCGGCCTCGCGCCCAACCAAAGCCGGCGGGCGGGCGACGCTCCGCTGGGACAGCGATGCCGGCGCCGATGCGTATGTCGTCCTGCGCGATGGCCGGGAGGTGGCCGGCCCGTTGCGGATCGAAGGCTCACGGAAGGAATGGACCGACCCGGCCGCGCGGTGAGGCCGGGTCGGTCGGAGTCAGGGCAGACGCCCGAGGGGATTCCGGCCGTGAGGAGTTGGCGGAAGTAGCCACCGTCCCAGGCGGCGAACTTACTCGCCACCCTTCCTGCGTCTGCTCTGGGGCACCCAGGTCGGCATCCGCCCTTTTTTCCAGGTGAACCTCGGCCGGCGCCTCATCGAGCCGCCCAAACTGCACCTCGCAGATTCCGGCGTCGCCGGCGCCGTTGAACTACCCCGACAGCGAGCCGCTCGAGGGCGCACGGGCAACAACCGAGCCGTGGACGCCCGCCGATTGCCTGGCGCGTGGTGGCATCCGGGGCCGTTCTTCCGGCGCTGCACCGCTTGGGTACTGGCTGTGAAATCCGCAGGCGGGAGATCCGGCGAGCTTGACGAGCTGACAGGCACCGCGACGGCGGTGTCGTTTTCCTGGTTGGTCGGCAACTAACCTGGGTGAGCGTCACTCAGAGGCAGCGAGGCAAACGAGCCAGACAACCCGGCAGCAGTTCGTGGAGTCACGCCTTGGTGATCCGGGTTGAGCCCGGCTCGCCCGCCGATCGGGCTGGAGTCAAGCCCGGCTGGGAGGTGTGCCGCATCGGCGACCGCGACGTCAGGCCGGATCTGGGGAAGCTGGCGAACGAGTTCAAGGAGCATCCGCGCCGCGAGTTGATCCTGGCTAGAATCGCACTTCAGCGACTACCGGCCAGTGGATGGCGTGCGTCTCCCCCACAAAGTCCGCACGGGCCTGCCGCAGTCTGGCCGGGAGATGATTTCCGAGATCGTCTCCTGCCAACACAACGTGAAGGTGCCAGCCGATCGTTTTGATCCGCCCGCCGAGCTGAAGCA
>Ga0315288_10010584_pt1 | contig 11631 bp, 17 predicted proteins | sample YL17G11_20_MG_FD_203454 | JGI IMG/M metagenome (GOLD analysis project Ga0315288, IMG submission 203454) | Sediment microbial communities from Yellowstone Lake, YNP, Wyoming, USA - YL17G11_20 | ecosystem: Environmental > Aquatic > Freshwater > Lake > Sediment | place: USA: Wyoming | collected... | reverse complement strand
AGAACAAAGAATGTGCCTTTTGGGTTTTGTTTAACAAATGTGCCCACAGTCATGTTTCTTTTCTTTGTTTCACCTTTGATTGTCACATCATACATTAATGATCTTAACATTTGGTCATTATGTCTTATCCCAACAGGACAAACTTTTTTACCGTTAACCTTAAACCAATTTTCGGTCATTTTTAAAAGTTTGGGTACCGTTCCGTATGTACCATTTCTTGGTTTTCTTCCAAATTCATCGGCAACATACCTGTGGGCATAATCATAAGATACTTCAAATGAGGATGCAAATGCTCTAACAACACAATCATTTCTTTCGCCTTTGGCTGTTGTTGATTCCGCATATCCTTTGATTGCCGTTCCTGTCGCTTCGTATGGTAGTTCGTTTTTCATACTGTAAAGATACAAAAAAATATCAATATAAAAAAAAGGCATTGAAAAAATTCAACACCTTTTTAATAAAAAGTTGTGGCGGGACTCAAACCTGCGACACGTCCGAAATCGGATTGCTCTAACCAACTGAGCTACACAACTTATTTTGTTAAATATCTTTCTTCTTCTTCGTCTATTAATCTCCGTAATAATACGACATACTCTTCTGAATTAATAAACTCTTCATGCATCGATTCTAATATTTCATCCATTGTTTTTGTTTTTGTGATCCCGGAAAGAGTCAAACTTTCAACCGTTGCCTTAGAAGGGCAATGCTCTGTTCAGTTGAGCTACAGGACCTAAGTTTTATACCTCCTTAAGTTCGTACTTATGACCAGAATCAGAATTGGTGTTTAGAATGTTTACCATCTCTTGGGCTTTATCCTTATTATCGTATTCCAACACTTCACATTGTGAGTCCAACATAATTACAGGTAATTTCATGGTCTCTCCTACTTTAACGTGTTTAATTATAACATACATACCCAATAATAATATTAATTATACAACATGTCAATCAATTCACGATCAATCGGAGCAAATTCTGTGGTTGTAGTCCATCCTTGGTAAAAAATACTATTCTCATATTTCCAAGAGTCGTTACATAAACCTAACGATTGTGTTAATTCCTCACGAAGTAAGTGCTTTTGACCTTCCAAGTCAACACAACGAAGAACATCAACGTACATTATACCTCTATCTGGAAATAGTTGAAAGTAACCCCAATTATCCTTTAAATGTTCCATATTAAGACTAGAATTTGATTGACCAAAATTCAGGTAAGATCCAAAATAAATAACAAAGTTAGCCTCACTACGAGTTGCTACAATATCAATATTTATAGGGTTGATAATGTCGTTTAGTTCTCCGACAACTCTACGAAGTTCTGACACCATTACATCAGAACAGTTACCATAATAATAGATTTTCATGTCCTTATTCCAACGATATGGTTCTGATGAAACATTATTGTTAAACTCATTTCCAAGGGCAATCTCCTTAAAGTATGTTTTGGCTTCTTCCGAATGATTGGTTGATGATTTATTATACTTTACAGATGGATCACCACCTGACCCAACGTTGTTGTTAAATACCAATTCTTTTAATTGGTCTTCTTTTGTGTTAAATAAAACCTCTAAGGATTTAATAACGTGGAGTTTTTGGGGTTTACCTAAAAGGCAAAAACCAACTATTAATATAATTAAAATGGTAACAGCAGAGTTTAATAGATTTTTCATATAAGTTTATTAGTTGTGAATACTTCTACAAATATACTAATTTAATCCAAACCAAAAAACTTTTATCTATTTTTTTTTCTTATTTCTTCAGATAAAATATTAAATACTCTTTTTCTAATATTTTCTCTAACGGTGGTAGGTGCCTTATTAGCTTCAGTGTCTACACCTCTGTCTCTTCCGTTAATTAACTTTAAAAGACCAAATTTTCTATTTTTAACCTTATCTGCCGCAAGAGCCTCATATTCATCTTTTAACCCAAATATACCACCAACAAAATTTCTATCGGCACATAATAAAGCGGTTAATTTATTCTTAAATAAGTTTGCCGTACATCCAGCACCTGCAACACTTGAATTTGCACAATCACTAAGTGTTTTAATTGCTGTTCTACAAACGCTTTTATCTGGATTTGCTACGCTGGTTGGCCAAATCATTGTATTACCATCCATACCTTTTATTTGACTTAATTGTGGTAAATCCGACTGTATATCCTTAAAAAGGAAACCAAAATTACCTTCATCTGTTCCAGATCCAGGAAAATCTGTTGTGAATCCTTGGTCGTTTAATAAAGGTTCAATTTCTTTTACCACACCTTTAGTAAATTTATTAACCATATCTTTTTGAACCCAAATATACCCATCACCAGTATAATCAGGTAAAACAAGTTCACCCTTTGTATTTTTAAGTGATGTGTATGGTGTTTGCTCATATTCACCTGTTGTTGGCTTGGAGACTGAAGCAGCATCTCCCATTGCAGCCATAAACGTATCTAAATTAGTTTTTTGTGCCGCACTTAAAGTTCCCACACCTAATTGTTTTGTTTCTTTAAAGTATTCACATGTACGACCCCAACCTTTAGCAACAATACTAACCACGCCTTCTATTGATATAGTGTATGCTTTAAAAGTTCTACCCTCACTACCTGAACCTTCTTTAAATGTTAGACCAAATAACGCAATCTTACCTTTTTCAGCTCCGTCCTGATAAGGAGCGGAAACATAGAAGATAGGACCTGCAGGGGCGTTTAATTCCGGAAAATAAATAGCACTAGTTGCCGGTAATTCTTTAATTTTCTTGTTAGCGTCTGGTACCCAATTTTTTAATGAAGGACAATTTGCTAAACCCTTTTCCAACACTTTATATTGGTCTTGGTAGTTTATTCCTTCCGTATTATAAGTTTCTTCTTCCAGTAAAATGTTTTTTATAATTCTTGATATGTTCATTTTTATTTTATTTTAAATACTTGTTATGTTAGGTGCTTCCCATTTACAAATACGACTAATATCATTTTTTGTAAATGTTCTTTTGTTTATTTTGTTATATAATGCATCTTCAGTTGGTTTTCCAAATAATCCTGTGACTTTAATTCCCAAACAATCTTGTATTTTAGAAATACTTCCATCCTTCGACTTACACCCAAACTTATAAATATCATCACATTCAATAAATTTAGATGGATCCAATTCATTTATAACGTCCGGATCATTAGGGTCAATTAAATCACCACCACCTTTAACACATGCTCCAGTTTTTTCGTCTTTTACCATACCTTCAGGACATTCAACATTAACACCCTTATCCTTAAACCAATTGTACCATATTAAATATCCACCACCTAATACGGCAGCAATAGTTAATAATGTTTTCCAACCAATAACTCTTTTAACCCATCTGAATAACTTATTTTGTCTAAACCAATCTAATACGACATTAGGTTTTGCGTCCTTTAACGCATTAAGTTCTTCTTTAGCGTCTCTAAGGATTTTTTCCGACTTTAAAGCTTCAATTTCACTTTCTACCGTTTTAAGGTTATCAGCGGATTTAAGATTTTCTATAGACTTTAATTCATCCATCTGCCTTAAATCCTCAACTGTTTTTATATTCTCAGTGTTCTTTAAATTCTCAGTGTTCTTTAAATTCTCCGTATTTTTTAAATTCTCTGTATTTTTTATATTCTCAGTGTTCTTTAAATTCTCAGTGTTCTTTAAATTCTCCGTATTTTTTAAATTCTCTGTATTTTTTATATTCTCAGTGTTCTTTAAATTCTCAGTGTTCTTTAAATTCTCCGTATTTTTTAAATTCTCTGTATTTTTTATATTCTCTGTATTTTTTATATTCTCCGTGTTCTTTAAATTTTCCAAGTCTTTTGCATATTGTAAATCCTTACTATTTTTAAATTCTCTAAAAAGTTGTTTAGATTTAGCTTCACTATATCCTTTTCCCATAAGTAAATTAACCGCTTCCTTTTCTGTTTTTGATCCATATTTTAGAGCAAATGACTGACTAGCTGAAATGTCTTTTGCTAAGACTGACCCAAGTTTAGCGTTTTTAGTATCTTTAAAAAGTGCTGCATTAACCCTACCTAATTCAGTTACGGATAATTTACCCTGTTTAATTGCCGAACCAATTTCTTCGGCCGTTTTTAAATTTTTAAGTTCTTTAGTTTGTACACCTAATCTACTTAAAAGTGCGCCTTCATCTTTAAATGCCGTAAAAATCTCCCTGTCCGACAAAGCGTCTCTAAGAAAAGTTGCTTGTTCAATTATACCAAATTTTTTATTTTCCTTTGAGGTTAATAAAGTGTTGTATTTTAATAGGTAATTAATTCGATTTACTTCTTCTATTATTAAATTTTTCATTTCTTATATGTTTTTATATATATTCACTATAATCCGCTTTTTGTGATGTTAGAGTTTTACTTAAATCCTTAACGTCCTTATCGTCCATATCCTTAGTACCCTTACTATCTTTATAATATTCCACACCAGTACCAATAGCTCCAACAATTGCGGCAGTTTTAACTCCAGACTTAGCTCCTTTCAATAGTGTTTTATAACCACTTTGTGCCTTCGCAAGAGTTTCGATAGATTTTGACATTGACCCCCCAACAAAATTAGCCCCTTTTGGGAATGTCTTCTCCATCTGAGCAACAGACTTAGAGAGTAATGCTGGGACATCTTTTGTTGCTACCCCCATTTTTTCTATTACTTTTAACGCTGCCGGATTTTTACCTATTAATATGGCTGCTTCTTCCGCTGTTTTTGCCGACCCAATAGCCGCTTTAATAATCGATTTTGCCCCTTTAGCCGCTATACCTGCAAATACCAAACCTAAAATATCAATACCAAAGAATAAAATTCTCATCCACATTGGTAAATCTTCCTCATAATCACCACTTGCAAATTCATATATATCTAAAGCGACAACTATTGCCCAAGCAACAACTTGTGCTCCTTTACCAACACCTGTTGCAATTAAAATTGCGTCAACCACAATACCGACAGGACTGTACAATGCTTGTCTAAGTTTCCTGGCTAACCATTTTACCCCTTTACCTAATAGACTTACAATTTCATTCCAATCACCTTTTGATATTGCAACCCCAAACTTCTTAATTCCTTCCCAAGAATCAACAAAAAAGTCACTAACCCCTTTTACTGTTGATTTTGCGGTATCACTAACCCATCCAGTGAAACTATCCAAAAGACCTTCTTTGAGGTATTGTTTAATCAATGGTTTTAATGGTGTTAAATCTATGTTGGATTCTGTTAACATTACCCTACCAAAAACATTGGATGCGTGTTCTTTAATTGATTGTTTTAATGGAGAAACCCTATAGGTGTGTTCTAAAAATAGAATTAGATTATCTGGATTAGACCATATATCTCCTAAATTTTTTTTATTGTCAATATCGTAAAGCTCATCCAAAAAGATCATATACTTTTCATCTGGCGATAACCAATCGGTAATCACAATATTGTTATCAATCACATTAGTTTCTTTAATGTGTTTAGATAATATTTTTCTTTTATCGTTTTCTGTTAATACAATATTTCTCATGTTGTTATATAAATATCAATATAAATAGTTTATAATAAAGTATTTGCTTTGCCTCTCACTAATTTATTTAAAGATTTCCAAGTTACCTTGGAATCTATTTGATTCGCATTACTTCTTGTTAGACCTGTTTCCCACTTTGTTACCGTTGGATATGTTGATCCTCCCCCACCGGTAGCCGCTGGAGCTTCCTGTTCTCCCAACTCACCATCTTTATTGTTATTATTCTCAGATGGGTGGGTATAAACCTTTAACAAATAAATTATTTCGTCTAATTCCATATTTTTTTATAAATAGTTGCCATAACAAGAAAAAATTCGTATGTTTGTAAAAAATAACTATATGAAAAACCTTTTCCTTTTAATTGTCTCAATTGTTTTATTTTCCTCATGTTTAAAGTATGGTGAACCACAACTTTTAAGTTTGAGTGGAGAATATAGATTTGATAAGATCACATATGAGAATCGTGATAACCAAAATCAGAATCAAGTATTCTACCCTGGAGACTTATATGTAAATCCAAGCGAGACAAAACCTCTTGATAGTATTGCCGTTGGTTTTACAAAAATGGCAATGGATTATAGTATCATTTATTTTAACCCAACTGATTTACCAAGTGGTGGTACAACATGGAATAAAAAATACACTTACTATGTTCAAGGACACAACAATCTAAATGATTTAGGTTATATAATTTTTGATTACGATGGTACTCGTCGCATATGGAAGATTATTGACGATGGTCAAGAAAGTTTGGTTATTCGTACTTCTGGGAGTTATGGTAGTGGTCCAAACAGTAGTGGTGAAACTACAACAATGTTCTTAACTCGTGTTGGTCCTTAGATCAACTCTGGTTTTGGCATTTTATCGGGATGGATTATGTAGTATTCGTTTAGAAATGATAATAAGATATCCTCATCAATAGAAGGAGACTCCAACCAATACATCTCATCCTCATCATCTTCTTCGTTGGTAAGGTTATAATCTTCATATATTAAATTATAACCAAAATCATCAGATTCACTTAAATTAATAAAGTCGGTTCTAATCTCATCATCAGAATCAATAGTAAACCTAAACTGAACCTCAATTAAATCGGTGTTTTCGTGTAAGTAAAAGAATATTAATTCTTGTATTTCCATTTTAGTTATATTTTTTGAATCTTTCAAACATATCTATAGATTCATTTAATTTTTCAATAAAGTCAGGTAAAATATCTTCATCAACTTCATCAATAATATTTAACTCTTCCCATAAATTACTATCATCGTCATCACCATAGTAAGGGTTATACATACTTAAATCGCGATAATCATCTTCTTCGTCATCATCATCATCGTCAAATAGTCCATCAATATCGTAATCAAACTCATTTTTATTAAGATTCATATCTCGACCTAAAGAAATATACTCACTATCATCTAAATCAACAGTGCCATTTTCAAGATCATTAGGTCCATCACCAATCATATCTAAACTTGATTCATTGATACCCATATTTTTGTAATTACTAACAACACCCTTATTGTTTACCGTAATTCCGGCCTTATCATTAGCAAAGTCTTGAACCCATAGTGGTGTCATATTACTCTCTTGGTTGTAATGCGTGCTGTATCCATCATAAAGTTGTTTATGTTGGTCAAGGATGTTATCTTTTTCCTCTCGATTCATTTTAAAAAAGTACTGAGCCATATAATTTGTTTTTTAATAAATATCAATATTATTTGCAATTTTTTATTACTTACAATATAAATTAAATATCTAATAAATAAATTATTAATTTTTTCGGGTATTTATTGTTAGTATGGACATTATTTTAAGCGAACAACAATATAAAAAATTACTCATCGAAGAAAAACAAGATGAGATTACTGAGACTTTTAAAGAATCAAAATCTTTCATAAGGAAGGTTATCTCTGATGTTAAAAGACAACACGGTATTGATTTTAGTTTTGCGTTAACATGGGGATCGGCGATTGGAGGATTTATAGGTCCTGTATCTCGTTATATGGAAAACAAATATGTGAACCTAAGTGAATCAGACATAACCCTTTTAACGTTTGCTTGTATTCTAACTTATTTTTCGTCAAATAAAGAAAAATTGAATACGGTTTTAAATTTAATTAAAGAAAGAAAACTAATCACTTATTTTAATCAAATGATGATGAAATCTGATGATTTAAAAACCGCATTTTTTGAGTTTTTAGGAAGTTTAAATATTACATTATCAAAAGTATCCAATATGTTGGCATACACGTTTTTAGTTCCTTTAATACCTATGTTAAAACATGTTGCGGATATGGATATATCTTCAGAAGAAATAAGTCTTATAGTTAAGAGTGTTTCCGGTTATACCGCAATCATAACAAGTTCTGTTATTGTTAAAGATTTAATTGAAAATATTATTAAGAGATTTAAGAGTTAGTTTTGTTCTTAGTGTCTATTATTATTCGTATAACTTTCTCAACTTCTTCCTTATCTAAACCGTGTAAGTCTTGATGAGTATCAAACCAATTCCGAACCAAATAATCAAAAGGTTTCCTTGTTATTTGGGACATTCTTTTAAATCCGTAAACTTGGGCATCTATCTCATGGTCTTGGGTATAATACAGATATGGATCTTCTGGTTCCTCTTGATCTAAATTATACATTCCTGTTCTTTTTTGATATACGTGTCTTAATTCGTGAGCAATTAACTCATTTAATTCCCCAATAATACCATATAATGATTGTTGTTTGTTATCTGTATTATATAATATACCTATTACTATAATATGGTCATCCCTAAAATAATTCGCATCCATAAGATAATTGTCAACATTCTCATCAGGTTGGATTATTAACTCAACAGATAGGTCAATCCCCAACTTTGGTAAATCGTAATAGTGTTTCCCATTAACTTCTTCAGGTAAATAAAATTCACCATCATCATTATCTTTAAACACTTGAACAACGTCTCTAACTATTGTTCTTATTTCGTTTCTTTGTTTATTGTCCTCTAAAAGAATTGATTTTTTAATGGTTTCCATATAGATAAATATTAAGTTGTTTTTAAGGGAAGTGGTGGATTAAGTAAGAACTTATCGTTTAACCAATGTCTTAATTCATTCTCAACAAAATATTCAGGAACTTCTTGATCGTCAGGCATTTCAGATGCTAATTCAGAAATGTATCTTGCAAATTTAACTTTGAATTTATCACCCATAAGAGTTAATAGACCATCAGATATAAAGAATATTTTAGATAATGGGTCAGTGGCATTTAATTCTCCCTCAACCAAGTCAAATCCTTTCATAATAACTTTAGCCCACCATTTTTTATAGTTTGAGGTTTCTTCAAGAGCAGGTCTCAATAATTTATTTGCAACTCTAACCCAAGTTGCGGCAAAACCAGCAAACGAAAGTTGAGGTATAAACCAAGGTAATATTCTTAACAGTGATTTATAAGCCCCTTCTCCAACATGGATACCAACTCGACTTTTTGTTCCTTTCTCAACCAATTCTTTTAATTGTCCAAAAGTAATTTTACCTTGAGCACTACAGAACTTCTCGGCATCACAGATATTCTTTACTGCAGATGATGAGGGATTAACCCCAATCTCACTTATGTATTGTTTTAAATTTCTTCTTACGATTTGTTCAATTAGCATAGACATACAATTACCAAGTTTTACAAGCCCAATATCTTGGTTTCCATCTAGGACCAGGAGTATCACAATTCATTCTTGCTCTAAATGATTTTCTTCTTGCAGGATTATCCTTCTTAATTCTCATTATTTTACCTTTAGCCGATTTACCACCAAACCCAAAGTTTACTTTAACAACCTTTCCTTTGTCGTTTTTAACATATACCTTGGACTTTTTAATATCACCTTGCATAATCTTACCAAGTTGTACTTTTCTACCCTGATATTCGGCTTCAGTTATTAGATCATTAACAACAAAATTAGTTTCCTCAACAATACCGTATTCATCGTTATATATGATAGACTCTAAGTTCTCCAATACGTATTTTGCCCGATATTCTTCGTTAAGTATTCTACTAACAATTTTATCAATCATAACTTAATATTCATTTATTATAATAAATAGTTGTAAGTATTAAAAATGCATATATTTATAATAAAAATCGTTTTTATGAAAAATGTAAAAATAACGGAGGATCAATTAAATAGAATCCTTAAAAATATTATCTCAGAAGAGGAAATTGGTAATACCAAAAAAAATAAAGATAAAAAACCTCGTTGTATTCCTGAGAATGTGGTTAGTTTAGATGAGATCGCTGGAAAATCAGATGAATACTCAAGATACTCACCAGGGATCAGTAAAAGAGGTGGTGGGGTTAATTCTATGGTTGATACGTTGGGTATATTAAATAATATACGTCTATTTAAAGATATTAAAGATGGTGGAGCACATTTATCTTATGAAATGATGAATCACTTGAATAAGTTTAGAAATAAAAATTATTATGATGAAACTTCTGGTGAATGTAATAAAGCTATGGATAAAATCATTGAACTATATAAAGAAAATGAACACGGAACTGAATTAGTTAAGGACATCGAAAGGGTTCTTAATTTACAAACTAAAGATGACGAGTATACCCCATCTCCAAGATCTAAAGAATATTTAAAACAATCAATAAACTTAGTTAAAGGAATTTAACGTCTATATCGTAAAAAATAAAAAGTTATGAATGAATTGATGAAACGTTATTGGACTCCAACACCCAAAAAGTGGAGAAAGATAGGAGATTCTCTTTTAGCCGTATCAACCGTACTTGCTATAGGTGGTTTATGGCAATTTGACAACCTAAAAAATGTGTTTACCCCCAACGAACTTAAGGTTATGATAGTTTTATCTCTTGTTTTAGGTGTTGTTGGTAAGTTTTTAACCAATTTTTTTAAGGAAGATGTTCCACAAAATGACTAAAATAACACCCATTTTAACCACAAAACCCCTAAAATAAGGGTTTTTTTGTTATATATAGGGTCAAAATAAAGGTAAAATACCTTTATTTTTTCTTATTACGGTTCAAAAGATCCTGTATTTGGGTCAAACTACGATTAAAAGTGTTAAAATTAGTCATATTTGTAAGATTTTTTAGTGAATCTGCGTTAAAATTACCCATATTTGATGGGTTTTGGATGTTTTTTAACTGATTAAAGGCCGAAAAAGCCGCTTTTCCATACTTTTTCCACCAAATATACCCTAAAATTATACTTAAAAGGATAATTCCGCTAAAAATTAATAAAGAAATTGATAATAATACCATAATTTGTCTGTTTTTATAAAAAATAAGTCTTTTTTATGGTAATATCAACAGAATTAATTGTTTTTATTAACATATTTACTTGTATTTTTTATAAAATGCTCTAATATACCCTTTATTAGTGTATTCATGTTTTTTTGAACCTTTTCTGCGGTAATTTCTTGTTTATTTTTTTCTAAAATCTCAACACCAGCGTTAATTAGGTTATTTCTAACAATATCTGACATATCCAAGGCCTTTTCAAAAAGATTTTCTTCTTCTGAGGACAAATTATTTCTCATTTTATAAAAATCAACAAATTTTTGTAGGTATTCACGACCAGATCCAATAAATTGACCCATATCTAAGGTATTTACAAGCCCAACACCCCTTAAATTCTCAACATATTCCATAATATCCTGTAATTCTTTCTTTTTAAAGGACTTTAGGAAATTTATTTTACGTTCTAACTGATCTAAATCGGTAAATCTTTCTTCATTTAAGTCATTTTGATCATATTCACGATCTAACATCCAAATATCGGTCTGTGGGAGTAAAGATAGGGTAGATATAACCTTTTCATCGTCATCATACCACTCCATATCATACATATAGTCAAATTCTGACCCAAAACTAGGTTGTTGACCTATTCTTTTAACCTTTCCTTTAGTTCCTGTATCAACATCTTCGCCTGGCATGTATATTAAAACTATGCGATCACCCCCTTTTAACTTAGGATTTTGTTTTTTACCCATATAAATAAATATCTACTATTTGATTAATGTTAAATTACCTATAAATTCATTTATTTTGTCAGTTTTAGGTGTTTTAAACCTTAATTTCCAAGTATAAACACCATCTTGACATGGTTT
>Ga0315288_10010583_pt1 | contig 11632 bp, 10 predicted proteins | sample YL17G11_20_MG_FD_203454 | JGI IMG/M metagenome (GOLD analysis project Ga0315288, IMG submission 203454) | Sediment microbial communities from Yellowstone Lake, YNP, Wyoming, USA - YL17G11_20 | ecosystem: Environmental > Aquatic > Freshwater > Lake > Sediment | place: USA: Wyoming | collected... | reverse complement strand
TCGTTACGGATACGATAATAAAAAGTTCGGTTTCCTGCTGAATCAGCGCATAAAAGATGAAAAACCGTTAATGGATCCCGTAACGCATCAATTTAGAATATTAAAGATGCTGGGCATAGATTTACCCCCACACCAATTGTCTAAAGAACATCCTAAAGAGCCCAATTGGTGTGGGGGTGTAGAGGGCTCCCATTTAGAACTCTGGCCTACGCAGGAAGACCAGAGCTACATTGATGAATTCTTGAAGTCTGAATGGTTAAGCGCTAATCAGATGCTCATCGGAATAAATATAAGCGCAAGTTCCAGATGGTTGAGTAAAAACTGGCCGTTGCATCATATTACGAAACTCTGTGAAGAGCTATCCCGCAGGGATATGCGGGTTGTGATTACCGGCACAGAAAAAGATTTAACGCAAGCTAATATATTAATAAATAAACTCAAGAATATAAAGATAATCAATGCCTGTGGTAAGACCACCATTAATCAACTTGCCTGTTTAATCAAAAAATGTGCTGTATTTATTTCATCCGATTCTGCACCTGTGCATGTGGCGGCAAGCCAGGGCGTGCCTTTTATCGCCCTTTTTGGCACTACCGATCCCCGGCGCCATCTTCCGCCCGTAAAAGAATGCGTGGTGATTAAAAAAGGTTTAGCTTGCAGTCCTTGTTACAAGTCACAGTGTAAAACCACAAAGTGCATGGAATTAATAAAGCCGGAAGAAATATTAGAGGCGATAGATAAACTGTTGAAATGAACTCCGTTAGAAACTTATTTTTCTAATGGGGCAAAAGGAGGGTTTCTAACGGGGTGAATATTTTATATCTTACAAATCATCTCAATATAGGAGGTATCAGCAGTTATGTCTTGACTTTAGCCACCGGTATGAAAAAACGCGGCCATAATATTTATATCGCCTCAAGCGGCGGCCAACTTCTTCCTAGATTTATTACAGAAGGGATAGTTTATATACCTATACCCATAAAAACAAAATCAGAAATAAGTTATAAGGTCTTAATCAGCAAATTTAAGTTATTGAAATATATAAAAGAGAAAAATATTGAGATTATTCACGCTAATACCCGCGTCATGCAGGTATTAAGTTGTCTTATCCAACGTACTTTAAGCAAGCCCTATGTTTCTACCTGCCACGGCTTCTTTAAAAAGAGGTTCTTCCGTAAGATTTTTCCCTGCTGGGGCAATAAAGTTATTGCTATAAGCGAATCTGTAAAGGAACATTTGCTCAGAGATTTTAAGGTTAAGGAAGAAGATATAAGGGTTATACATAGTGGGATAGATGTAAATAGGTTCAGAGAACAGAGAACAGAGAACAGAGAACAGAGAAAAAAAGATTTAGGTTTGCATGATGGGCCGGTGGTAGGGATTGTGGCCAGGCTTTCCGAAGAAAAAGGACACGTTTATCTTATTAGAGCAATGCAAGAAGTTATTACCAGGATACCCTATGCACAATTACTTATCGTTGGTGAAGGCAGGATGAGAGGAAAATTAGTAAATTTAACTAAGGAGATGGGTTTAGAAAAGAGCGTTTTTTTTCTTCCTTCGGTTATGGATACACAAGAGGTATTATCCAGCATGGATTTATTTGTCCTACCTTCTTTAAAAGAAGGCCTGGGCCTTGCTTTAATGGAGGCAATGGCTTGCGGCCTTGCTGTTGTCGGTTCAGATGTAGGCGGCATAAAAAGCCTGATTCAAGATAGATATAACGGTTTATTAGTCAGGCCCGCTGATAGCCGTGCGTTATCTTATGCAATATTAGAATTACTGCAGAACCCTGCTCAGGCAGAATACTTAGGCACCAACGCCAGAATCTTTATAAACCAGGATTTCTCACAAGAGAAGATGGTTTTAGAAACCGAGAAAGTATATTTAGAATGTCTACCCCGTTAGAAACTAAAAGTAAGACCCCGAGAGCTACGATGTTTCTAACGGGGTCTAAGCGCAAAGTATTAATTGCTCTCTTTGGTATAATTATTCTTTTATCAGGCTCCTTGGTAAACTTTATCCAAGGAAAGTATGTTGTACCCATAGCCATGTATCATTCGGTTAATCCTGGGGCTATGCCGGAAAACAGGCTTGCAATATCAACGGCAACTTTCGAGCGTCAAATGCGTTTTCTCAAAAGTCATCAGTATAATGTTTTACCTTTGGAGTCGCTTGCCACTTTAATTAAAGAAAGAAAAAAAGTTCCTTATAAAACCATTAGCATAACCTTTGATGACGGATATAAAGATAATTATATTTATGCCTTCCCCATATTAAAAAAATATCATCTGCCTGCAACCATATTCATTATTACTGATGAGGTAGGAAGAGCCGATAGGCTAAGCTGGGATGAGATTAAGGCGATGCAGGATTCGGGTATAATTACCTTTGGCAGCCATACTCTTGGGCCAGAACCTTTAATAAATATCAAATCCGAACAAGACTTAAAAAAACAGGTGTTTGATTCTAAGAAAATATTGGAAGAAAAATTAGGCCGCCCGATTAGCGCGTTTAGTTATCCGGAAGGCAGATTTAATAACAGAATAAAACAATTAGTTATGACAGCAGGATATAAGTTAGCTGTAGCTACCAACCCCGGTAGAAAATTTTCCAGTGATGATATATTTGCTCTGAAGAGATTGAGGATCTCTGCAAACAGCAATAGTTTATTTATTTTCTGGATAGAGACGAGCGGCTACTATAATTTTATCCGGGAACATCGGCACAAGAAAATCGCTTCGCGACGACCGAAGGAAGTCCCTTTTTAGGGATAACTTCAATGCGATTTTCAGTGGTTAGGAAAGTGTTTTATACTTTCCTATACCATAAAAAATGAACCCCGCACCTTCTTTACATTCATCTATATATCTTTATCAAAGAGGCGTGTGGGCAGATATATGCAAATATGTAAATAAAAATAGAAAGAATAAAGTAGAAGGTGCGGGGTGAAAGATACCGATAAAAGCAAGAAGATTTTGATTTTTAATGTCAATTGGTTAGGTGACGTGTTGTTTTCCACGGCTACCATCAGGAATATCCGGCGTAATTACCCGGATAGTTTTGTTGCCTGCATAATACCCAGCCGTTGCTATCCGATTTTAAAAGGCAATCCTCATCTGGATGAGCTCATCATCTTTGATGAAAAGGAACGCCAGAGAAGTTCTCTGGCTAAATTGAGATTTGTGCAATTACTCAAGACCAAAAAATTTGATGTAGTATTTTTATTGCATCGTTCTTTTACGCGGGCGCTTATCTGCCGGTTAGCAGGTATTCCGCAGAGGGTCGGTTACTATACCAAAAAGCGCGGTTTTCTCCTGACAAAACGCATTAAGCCTGTCGCTCGAGATGCTTTGCACCGTATAGATTATTATCTAAATATCATTGAAAAGGCAGGGCTGAAAGTAGAAGATAGGTACCTGGAGTTTTTTATTGATGATAAAGATGTGAAATTCGTCGATGAATTTTTAAATAAGAAATCAATAGGTAAGGATGGCTTTTTAGTTGCCATAAATCCAGGCGGCAACTGGCTGCCTAAGCGCTGGCCGGAAGTCAATTGGGCTATTTTAGCGGATAAATTAATCACTGAATTTGGCGCAAGGGTTATTATTACAGGAAGTTATACGGATATATACACTGCCCAAAAGATAAGAGACCTGATGAAAGAGAAACCTATCATAGCAAGCGGGGTATTTAATCTTAAGCAATTAGGTGCTTTATGCAAGAGGTTAGATTTATTCATTACTGCAGATACCGGGCCTTTACATATTGCAAATGCTTTAGGTGCAAAAAGAATCATCGCTTTATTTGGCCCAACCTCACCAGAAATAACCGGCCCATATCCTTTAAAGAACACAGCTATCTTATCCAAAGATGTCGGCTGCAAGATTCCCTGTTACGTGGTCCGCTGCAAGGATAACCGTTGCATGAAGGCAGTTACTCCCGAAGATGTGATAGAAAAAATCAGAAAATGGTAAACAAGATTCTTTTTATTACTTTAAGCAATATAGGCGATTGTATCCTGACTTTACCGGTTTTGGATGCTTTGAGAGAGAATTTTCCCCAGGCTAAAATTACAGTCCTGGCTGGCCCCCGTCCGAAAGAGATATTCCAGGGTAATCCGCATATAAATAGGCTTATTATCTACGATAAGCATTCCGGATTAAAAGAGAAGATAAAATTATTTAATACACTTAAGGAAGAACGTTTTGATATGGTTGCGGATCTGCGTAACAGTTTTCTGGGAGCGTTTTTGCCTGCGCAGAAGAAGACTTCCCCTTTTTTGGTTATTCCAAAAGATATCAAACACATGAAAGATAGGCACCTGTATAGAATTTCGAATCTCAAATTCCAAATCCCAAATAAAATACAAAAGGCTTCTTTATATATTAAACCGGAAGATGAAGAATACGTTAAAAATATTTTGAGAGAAAATAATATAACCGGCCAAGATAAGATAATCATTATTTCTGCCGGTGCAAGAAGCCATATAAAAAGATGGGCTCAGGATAAATTTGTAGAATTAATCCCGTCTTTAATTAAAGAATTTGGGGTAAAGGTAGTTTTGGTAGGAGATAAGGACGATGCCCCTGTTAATAAATACATAGTCCAACATTCCCGGTATCCTATTGTAGATTTAAGCGCAAAAACAAACATTGCGCAACTGGTAAGTTTATTAGAGAAATCCAAACTCGTTATTAGTAACGACAGTGCCACGCTTCACCTCGCCAGCTACCTAAATATACCTATTGTGGCAATTTTCGGTCCTACCAATGAAATAAAGTATGGTCCCTGGTCCGGGATATATTCTATAGTTAAAAAAGATATTTTTTGCCGGCCTTGCGAAAAGGCACAATGTAGGTTTGGCACATTGAAATGCATGCAACTTATAAAAACAGAAGATGTGTTGAGGCAAGTCAGAAGAATATTAATTCCGAACACCGAACACCGAACACCGAACACCGAATATAAACGCATACTTATCGTGCGCACAGATAGAATCGGAGATGTGCTTTTATCAACGCCGGTAATCAAAGCACTCAGGGATAATTACCCCTATGCCTACATAGCTATGATGGTAAGCCCTTATGGAAAGAATATAATAGAGGATAATCCTTATTTGGATGAGGTGATCATCTATGACAAAGACGGTAAGCATAAAAGTTGGCAAAGGTCCTTAAAATTTGCCCGAAACTTAAAGAAAAAAAGATTTGATTTGGCTCTTGTTCTTCATCCCACTAACCGTGTGCATCTGGTGACTTTTCTTGCCGGCATACGCCGCAGGATTGGTTATGACCGCAAACTTGGATTTTTACTTACAGACAGAATAAAACACACCAAACAATTAGGCCAAAAGCATGAATTAGAGTATGCCTTGGATTTAGTCAGATACTTAGGCATTGAACCAAAAGACAAAACTCTTGTTTTGCCTATAAAACCGGAATCAGAAAGGTGGGCGGAAGAATTATTTAAAGAGGAAGGAATAAAGAAGACTGATAGATTATTAGCCATTCATCCGGCCGCAAGTTGTCCTTCCAAAATCTGGCCGAATGAGAGATTCGCTGATGTGGCCGCTAGATTAATCGAAAGATACGGATTTAAGGTTTTGGTGATTGCCGGTCCAAAAGACCTGGCATTGGCCGAGAGCGTAATTAAACATATGCATAAGCCTGCGATTAATCTAGCAGGGAAAACCTCAGTCAGCCAATTAGCCAGCGTCCTGAAGAGATGCAATTTGTTTATCTCTAACGATTCCGGGCCAGTGCATATTGCTGCTGCGCTAGGCACTCCGGTAATTTCTATATTCGGCAGGAATCAGAAGGGGTTAAGCCCTACACGTTGGGGACCCACTGGCAAAAAAGGTAGGATTCTGCATAAAGAAGTCGGTTGCATAGAATGCCTGGCACACAACTGCGTTAAAGACTTTGTCTGCCTTAAGGCAATAACCGTAGATGATGTAGTCGAGGTAGTGGATTCACTTGACCTCTTTTTATAGTTGATTTAATTGAAATTTATGCTAAAATTATAGATTCGTATGATAAATATAAATAGAGTAAAGACATATTCCATAAAGAATAGGCGAAGTAAGGTCGGGCTTGCATATTTTGCCAAGCCGCCTGCTCGCAAGAGGAGTTTTTTGGGTTTCTATGACTCTTTGCCTAATATTTTAAGAGCCAAAGAGATACGTGCCGTAGTTAATGCCGTGATAGGAGCCGATAAGAAAAAGAAAGCAGTTATTTTTATGGCAGGTGCGCATGTAATAAAATGCGGGCTCAATCCTGTAGTGATCGAGTTAATAAAGAAAAGAGTAATTACTTGTATTGCCTTAAATGGCGCAGGCATAATCCATGATTTTGAAATTGCTTTTGGTGGTAAGACCTCCGAAGATGTAGGAGAGGGGTTAAAAGACGGTAAGTTCGGGATGGCCCGGGAAACTGCTGATTTCCTCAATAACGCTATAAAGGAAGGTGTGTCTTCGGGTTCAGGTTTGGGTTGTGCTGTGGCAGAAAAAATAACCAACTCGAAGCTTCGCTATAAGAATTTGAGTATTCTTTATAATGCCCATAAAAATAATATTCCTGTTTGTGTTTATGTAGCTATCGGTGCAGATATTATACATCAGCATCCCTCTTTTGACGCTGCCCTCACCGGAGAAGGAAGCTTCAGGGATTTCCATTTACTCGTAGAAAATATTTGCGCACTTAACGAAGGCGGAGTAGTCTTAAATTTTGGCTCTGCAGTAATATTGCCGGAAGTATTTTTAAAGGCATTAAATTTAGCAAGGAATTTAGGTTATAAAGTAAAGAATTTTACTACTGCCAATTTTGATATGATTTATCATTACCGGCCATTGCAAAATGTGGTATCCAGGCCTGTTCAGTCAGGAGGAAACGGCTATTATATTATCGGCCATCACGAGATAATGCTTCCATTATTAGCACAGGCAATAATAGAAAAAATATGAACCCCGTTAGAAACTAATTTTTCTAATGGGGTTAAAAGGAGGTTTCTAACGGGGTGAAGAATCTCAAAAAGATAATCAATAAATTTAATAAAGCTAAAATATTGGTATTGGGGGATGTAATCTTAGATGAATACATTGGGGGTAGCGTGGATAGAATTTCGCCTGAAGCGCCGGTGCCGGTGGTCTGGGCAAATAAGCATACATTTACTCCGGGAGGCGCAGCGAATGTAGCCAACAATATCCGCTCGTTTGGCGGCGGCGTATATTTGGTAGGCGTTATCGGTAAAGATAAGAATGCAAATATTTTATTATCAGAATTAAAGAGAAGAAAAATAACTACCGAAGGTATTTTTTCCGACCCGCGAAGGCATACTACGGTGAAAACCCGTATTGTTGCTGGACACCAACAGGTAGTCAGGGTGGATTGGGAACACACGCATTCCCTGCCGCAAAAACTAAACCAGGGGATCATTAAATTCATAAAAACGAATATTGATGATTTCGATGCTATTATTATCGAGGATTACGGCAAGGGCGTGATAAATATGCAGTTACTCGAAGACCTTATTGTGCTTTCGCACTCTCATAAAAAAATAATCGCTGTCGACCCTAAAGAAGAGCACTTTCAGTACTATCAGGGAGTTAGTTCTATCACCCCTAACCGCAAAGAATTAGAGAATGCAATAAGAAATTTGCGGCTCAAAGATACTTCAAATAGATTTCGATTTAATATGGATAAATTATTTACGGATAAAGACGTAGATTTAGCAGCGGTTGAGATTTTAAAATATTTGGATTTGCAGTCACTTCTGGTTACTTTAGGCGAACAGGGTATGCGTTTATTTGAGAAAAACGGCCGTATTACGCATATACCTACGGTAGCTCAGGAAGTCTTTGATGTTTCAGGCGCAGGGGATACGGTAATAGCTACTTTTACCTTGGCGCTTTCTTGTGGCGCTTCTTTACTAGAGGCAGCGCATATCGCTAACTTCGCTGCAGGTATTGTAGTCGGTAAATTAGGCACTGCAGTCACTACGAGAAAAGAACTATTGGAGAGAATTAAATAATTAAAGTAACCAGAGTACTTCAAAGAGTACAGAAAACAGAGCACAGAGTACAGAAAAATAAAATTCTGTTATTTGTTCTCTGTAATCTGTTATCTCCCGAACGAAGCGAGGGAAAATGGACGTTATCGGAATAATTCCTGCAAGATATTCCTCAACAAGATTCCAGGGTAAGGTCTTGGCAGATATATCAGGTAAACCTATGATTCAGCATGTTTGGGAACGGGCAAAACAGGCCTTGCTCTTAGAGGATTTAATTATCGCCTGCGATGATGAAAGGGTAGCTCGCGTAGCAGAAGAATTCGGTGCGAAAGTGACCTTTACTGCTAAAGGCCATGCCTGCGGCACGGATAGAATCTGCGAAGTAATAAATCCATTGGACGTAAAAATAGTTATAAATATTCAAGGTGATGAGCCGTTAATTCATCCTACTATGATAGATGCTGTTGCAAGGGCATTATTAGATGATAGCTCTATCTCTATGGCTACTATTATGAAAAATATAGAAGACGAGCGGGTCATTAATGACCCCAATGTGGTTAAGGTTGTGATTGATAAGAATAATTTTGCTCTCTATTTTTCACGTTCGCCCATTCCTTTTCATGCTAAAGATTCAGAAATAAGATTACCGGTTTATTTTAAACACATAGGCTTATACGGTTATACTAAGGAGTTCCTTTTTACTTATAAAAATTTACCAGTTTCTTATTTAGAGAGAGTAGAGCGATTAGAGCAGCTGCGGGTTCTGGAGGAAGGTTTACGTATAAAGGTTGTTGAAACAAAATATGACACCATAGGCGTAGATACACCCGAAGATTTAGAAAAGGTAAAACAATACCTGCAGAAGGAAAAAGTATAATGCGCCAGATTGATGTACTCAAAATTAAGATAGGCGATAAGAATCCTTTGGTCTTAATTGCCGGTCCGTGCGTGATTGAATCAGAAAAGCATTGTTTAGATACAGCCAAACAAATAAAAGATATTGCACAAGAATTACATATTCCTTTTATATTTAAATCTAGCTTTGATAAGGCAAATAGGCTATCCATAGACTCTTATCGTGGCCCGGGGCTAAAAAAAGGCTTGGAGGTTCTACATAAAATAAAACAACGATTGCATATCCCCATATTAAGCGACATCCATTGCTCAAAAGATATTGCCGAGGCATCACAGGTTTTAGATATAATTCAAATCCCTGCTTTTTTATGCCGTCAGACAGATATTGTGGTAGCGGTAGCTTTGACAGGTAAAGTAATAAATATTAAGAAAGGCCAATTCTTAGCGCCCTGGGATATTTTACCTATAATTAAAAAGATCGAATCTACTGGCAACAAATCTATTTTGATTACCGAGCGCGGCGCCTGTTTTGGTTATAATAACCTGGTCTCTGATTTTAGAAGCCTGGCTATTATGCGGCAATTCGGGTATCCGGTTATTTATGATGCCACGCATAGCATTCAGTTGCCAGGCGGCAAGGGCGGCTGTTCAGGCGGACAACGGGAATTTGTTGCTGGCCTTTCCCGCGCTGCAACTGCTTTTGGTTGCGATGGTTTGTTTTTAGAAGTGCATCCTCAGCCGGATAAGGCTCCTTGCGATGGACCGAATATGATTGATTTGAAAGAATTACAAAAACTCCTCAGACAGATTAAAAGAATAGAGGCAGCATTATGAGCCCCGCCCGCACCTTCAGGGCTGGGTGGGGATAGATAAGAAAGGAAGAGCGGGGTGAGAATAAATATCCTTAAGCGCGCCAGAGAAGTTTTAGATATTGAAGCAGAAGCAATTAGAACCATGAAGTCTCACCTGGGCAATAGTTTTAAGGAAGCCGTAGATTTGATATTAAAAACCAAGGGCAGGGTAGTGGTTAGCGGTATGGGTAAAACCGGTATTATTGCGCAAAAATTCTCTGCTACCTTATCTTCTACCGGCACGCCCAGTTTATTTTTACATTTATCTGAGGCAGCGCACGGAGATTTAGGAAGGGTCACCTGTGATGATACGGTAATTATCATTTCTAATAGCGGCTCAACCGAAGAAATAAAACAGCTGTTGCCTTTCTTAAAGAAGATCGGAGCAAAGATTATTGCCTTAACCGGCAAAGCCAAATCTATTTTGGCGAAATATAGCGATGCGGTTTTGGATGTTTCTGTAAGAAAAGAAGCTTGCCCTCTGGGGTTGGCTCCCACTGCTTCGACGACCGCGACTTTGGCGATGGCAGACGCCTTGGCAATCTGCCTTCTTGAGCTGAAAGGCTTCAAAGAGAAAGATTTCGCCTTTTATCATCCGGGCGGTATGTTAGGAAAACAGCTGCTTTTGAAAGTAGATGATATTATGCGCACAGGCAAAGCTAACCCTGTGGTCGGTGAAGAAAAAACTATTTCTAGTGTTTTGCTTAAGATTACCCAGGCGCGCGCAGGTGCCGCTACCATTGTAGATAAAAAAGGCAGATTAGCGGGGATTTTTACTGACGGAGATTTGCGCCGGCATTTAGGGACGGATAAAAATTTGCTTAAATCAAAAATTAAAGAAGTCATGACCAGGAATCCCTTAGCGATTACTGAAGGTAAATTAGCCGCTGAGGCCATGCGCATCCTGCAGGAAAAAAAGATTGATGAGATGCCGGTGGTGGATAGGAATCGCCGGCCAGTCGGGCTTTTGGATGTGCAGGATTTGCTCAAAGCAGGATTAGTTTAATAATGGATATAAAAGCAGAATTAATAGAGAAAGCCAAGAAGATTAAATTATTACTGCTCGATGTGGACGGTGTTTTGACGGACGGAAGGATAATTTATGATTCTTCCGGGCGCGATATGAAGTTTTTTGATGTGCATGACGGATTGGGTGTTTATTCTCTGAAGAAGGCAGGAATAAAAACCATACTTATTACTGCTAAGGGCTCCTGGGCGATAAAGCCGCGCGCCCGCGATATGCAAGTTGAGGCAGTTTTTGAAAATATCTCACCTAAGACATCCGTCTTAGAAAAAATTTTAAAGAAATACAAGGTCAATACTGAAGAAGTATGTTTTGTGGGCGATGATTTAGTGGATTTATGCCTGATGAAGAGAGTAGGCCTTCCCATTGCGGTATTTAATGCCGCACCGGAGATAAAACAAGTGGCTTCTTACATTACCTTAAAACACGGCGGACGGGGTGCAGTGCGCGAAGTAACAGAATTAATCCTTAAGGCGCAAGGTAAATGGGGAGAAATCGTAGGGCTTTATGATTCTTAAAACTTTTTTCACATTTTTAACTTTTATGCTCTTAACCTGCAACATATCTGCTCAGGACCAGAAGCCGCAGGAGTCGGACCAGCAGATTATGGATTTTTCTTTAGCCAGCTTTGGTGAAAAAGGCAAGAAAGCCTGGGACCTCACGGGAAGATCCGCAGATATATTCTCGGATGTGGTAAAACTTAAAGATGTAATCGGCAATCTCTATGGTAAAGAAGAGGATATTAAGCTTACTGCTGACAAGGGAGATTTTGATAAAGCGCAGGGCAAGATACATCTGGAGGATAATGTGGTAATTACTACTTCAACAGGTGCCAAGTTAACCACAGATTCTTTAGATTGGGATAGAAAGAATAAGCTTGTTGCGACGAAGGACG
>Ga0315288_10010582_pt1 | contig 11632 bp, 14 predicted proteins | sample YL17G11_20_MG_FD_203454 | JGI IMG/M metagenome (GOLD analysis project Ga0315288, IMG submission 203454) | Sediment microbial communities from Yellowstone Lake, YNP, Wyoming, USA - YL17G11_20 | ecosystem: Environmental > Aquatic > Freshwater > Lake > Sediment | place: USA: Wyoming | collected... | reverse complement strand
GCTGGCCCTACATTTTCGTTTCCATTAATTTGGACGAAGCAAAGGAGAAGATTCGGTATCTGCGTAATATAGTAGCAGCTACTGACCTACCTGTCCGTCCTCAAAAGTTCTTGGTAGATTCGACGACCGAACTTGAGTTCGAAGATCATTCGCGGTTTATCTCCCATCCCTGTAAACCTGTTCGTGGTAAGGCAGGGGCACGGGTTTATCTGGATGAGATGGCTCACTACCCAGAGGGGTTGGACAAGATCATATATACAGCTGCCGTTCCGGCAACGACCAAGGGCGGGGGGTATCTTCGGATCGGTTCGTCTCCTCTCGGGGCTCGTGGATTATTCTGGGAAATTGCTACACAGTCACTCAGGGTATGGCCTGGGTTCACCCGGACCTGGATTCCCTGGTGGGTTACATCTTCTCTATCAACAAATGTTGCAGAGGCCTCTCACCTTGCACCGTACATGGGGACAGAAGAACGGGTTAATAAGTTTGGTAAGGACATCTTAGGACAGATTTTCAACAATATGTTCCTGGAGGACTTTCAGCAGGAGTACGAGTGCCAGTGGGTGGACGAATCGTCCTCGTGGATTCCCTGGGATATTATTACTCAGAACCAGAGAGGTTCTCTTCTCTCCTTTGAATTCAAGGGAGTAGATGAGACGATGGCAGGGCTAGATGATGTTGTTGAGGCATGCCGGTCGGGTAAGATCGAAGGGTCATTGGCTGGGGGTATTGATGTCGGGCGGAAGCACGACTTGACTGAATTCATTGCAGTGGGCAAATCATCATCAGGTGAGTTCCCATTACGGTTATCGATTTCGTTGGACCGTGTGAAATACGACGACCAGCAAGCTCTGTTTACTAGAGTCATAGAGTCGTTGCCTTTTGTAGAAGTTCTGGTCGACCGGAATGGGATAGGAGCACAATTGGCAGAAGCCTTAGAGGATACCTGGAAGGCGACAGGTGTGGACTTTACAAACATTAACAAAGAACTCTGGGCTGTCAAAGCACGGATTCTCATGCAGAGGGGTGTAGCTCCGATCACAGAATCCAGGGATCTAGCTTACCAGATTCATTCTGTCAAGAAACAAGTAACAGCATCAAAGAATAATGTGTTCGATACTCAGAGGAACGAGAAGCATCATGCTGATAAGTTCTGGGCATGGGCTCTCGCTCTTTCAGCTGCCGATAGCGAGGGGTCGGAGGCTGAGGTCTCTCAGGTCTCATTCAGCGATCATAGAGGGTAACCGTGTCATTTTGGAGCCGTATGACAAATGCTATTAAATCGTTCAGGGAAGACTACGTAGTCTCTGATTTCTTAGACCCAGAACATTTCGAAGACTTCGCCGGGCGGAGGCTTAGGTATCAGATCCTGTGGGCCTGGTATGAGAATACCGCCTTCCGGGACATTCATACTTGGGCTAGGGAATACAGGAAACAGTACAACCTGTACAAGTACATTCGTAATATCTACAGCCCAGCTTTTCGTCTTGCCGAATTTTGGAAGATGATGATCTGGGGTGGACTATTGACCCCAGAAGCACTTGCAACAGGCTCGATTCCAGTCGTTACAACGAATGAGGGTTTGAGGCAGCCATTATCCAAACTCTGGCTAGCATCGGGTTGGTCGGTCAACAAGGACTTGATCCCATTATGGGGTGCGTCTCTCGGAGACGTAGCCATCCGGGTTGTTGATGATGTTGTACATCAGGAAGTCCGCCTTGAACCTATACACCCGTCATCGATTAAAGATCTTACGATTGACTCTAGAGGATACTGTAAGGGGTACGTTCTCGAAGAGGTTCGGGAGGACTCAGGTAAGGACTTTACATATATGGAGACTGTTGAACGGGGTGAGGGCGAATCTGTCATCTTCAGTACTTATAGGGATGGGAAGGCTTATGGGTGGGAAGGTCGTCCCCCAACTTGGACAGAGGAATACGGCTTCGTTCCCTTCGTTCCCATTCAACATAATAATGTAGGGCTGGAGTTTGGTTGGGCTGAGGTTCATCCTCTCCGGTCTAAGATTCATGAGATTGAAGATCTGGGATCGAAATTACACGACTATATCCGTAAGGCAGTAGATCCCATCTGGTTGTTCAATTTCAAGAAACCCCGGGGAGCACCAACAGAATCTGCAGCACCGTCCGAGGCCGGGCGTGACGAAACAACGGCTATATACGTGCCATCTGAAAATGCAAAGGCACAGGCTCTAATTTCTGACCAGGTAGATATTCAGCAGACATCAGCAGAGATCATGTCTCTCCTCAAAGAAGTTGAACGTGATTTCCCAGAACTCCAAATGGACATCTGGACGGCAGGGGAGGATACATCAGGTCGTGCCTTGAGACAAGCTAGACAGCGGGTTGAGACCAAGGTTATTCAGAGGCGATCCAATTATGACAGTGCCTTAGTTAGGGCTCAGCAAATGTCAATTGCTATTGGTGGGTATCGAGGGTACGATGGATATCAGGGGTTTGATCTAGAGAGTTATAAGAAGGGTGATCTCAATCACACGATAGACCCAAGCCGGCCTGTCTTCAAGACAGACCCAAGGGAAACATCTGAAATCTTCAAGATGACCTGGGAAGGAGTACGGGCTGGGACTGATGCTGGGATACCTCCTGAAGTTATGTTATCCAATCTGGGATGGAGTGATAAACAGATTGCAGATATGAAGGCTGCTCTTGCCGAGGCCGAACGTTTGAAAGAGGCTCGAGACCGTATCAAGCATGATCTTGAGATCGAACGTATCAAAGTTCAAAATTCCACTGCCGGAAGTACTGTAACGGGCTCAAGAGGAGAACCCCCAGCTACCGGGAGTTAGTCTGAGAAAAGGAGATTATCGAAATGCCGCCCACACCTGAAGAAATTGCTGCCGCTGAGAAAGCAGTAGCCGAGAAAGCAGCCACTGACAAGTTAGCAGCTGATGAGGCTACTAAGAAGAAAGCTGCTGATGAAGTCGCACGAAAGAAGGCTGAAGACGAGAAGAAGTCAGCTGATGAGAGATGGCTGAAGATCTATGAGTCGTTCCCGGACGAGGTCAAGGTTGTATATGACCTTCATACTCACGGTCTGAAATCTGCTCTCGAAAAAGAGAGGGAGAATGCTAAGACTCTCCCAGGTACTCTCAAGCGACTTGCAGAACTCGAAGACGCAGAGACTAAGCGTAAAGAAGCTGAGATGACCGAACAAGAGAAGCTGGAGTCCCAGATTACGAAGATTACTGCAGAGAAAGAGATTCTTGCGGCATCTCTCAGAGACACACAGGTGAAGAGTACTGTGCTTCGTCTTGCTGTTAAATTACTCTTCAAAGACCCTGAAGATGCTTTCACAATGATCAAAGAAAAGCTCGTGAGCATTACAGAGGTGTCAGCAGAGGCTGATACAAAGATCGAAGGTCTTCTTGGAGAGTTGTCCAAGTCGAAGCCCTATCTTCTCGAGAAGTCTAGGGGAGACGGGTTCGGGACCCCTCAAGGTCGGGGCAAGCCTCCTCTCAAAGAGGAATCGATGAAATCATCTAAGCCTCTGATCAAGTTCTAGAATAAGGAGAAGTTACTATGGCGAATGAAGTTGTTGTAACTGCTGCTCAAGTTGGTCTAGTGGACCCGTTGAAGGCAACAGTCAAATCCTATATTACAGGTGTTGCCGTCACCAAAGGCCAGTCAGTGTACGTTGTTGCAGCTACAGGTAAGCTGGCATTGTGCACTGGAGCTGCTGCCAATCAGGCAGCTCAGTTTCGTGGAATCGCCTTGAACAGCGGTGGGATAGGTCAAGCAATTGACGTTTGTGAGGATGGTGAGTTGTACGGGTTTACCCTTGCTGGAAACTACGACACTCTCATCTATGCTCATGACACAGCGGGTGTTCTTTCAACTGCTGTGGGGACAGTCACTATCCCGGTTGGTCGTGTTGTCCCACTGACAAACAATGCCCTCACAAAGGTGTTGCGCCTCTTCACGATTCGTAAAGCCAATTGGGCATAGTGAGGTGATACATGGCTGATATCACTGTTACTGCTGCGCAAGTAGGGTTGGTAGATCCCCTGAAAGCGACAGTTAAGTCGTATGTTGCTCTTGAAGCTATTACAAAAGGGCAAGCTGTATGCATCGATGCCACTTATGGTAAGGTAGTTCCGGCGGATGAGAATGACGCTGGTCACCTTCAGTTTCGTGGTATCGCTCTAAATGCTGCAGGGATTGGCGGAGCAGTTGATGTTGTTGAAGATGGTGAATTGTACGGGTTTACCCTTGCGGGGGACTACGACTCTATCGTCTATCTTTCAGCAACAGCTGGAGCTCTTGCAGACTCGGGAAGCGTAATTTGTGGACGCGTTGCTCCACTCACAGATGCTTCACTTACCAAGGTCCTACGCGTCTTCGCAATTCGCGAAGTCGATCAGACCTAAGATTTCTACGAAGGAGAATTAACTATGGCTGGAATGTTTGGTCATCTCAACATCTCGGACTCTGATCGTAACTTCATTAATACCGTTGGTCAATCGATCGTCTGGGATGCTGTTCAAGAATATCTGGCACGTGTCAATGCTGAACTCGACGCAGCGACGTCAGTATTCGTGGAGGAAACTACCTCCGATTTTAAGCGTCGATATAAACTGCCTGGTGGTGGAACCCTGCAGCGCCGTGGTCCCGATGGTCGATATGCTGCTGTCAAGGCGATTGGTCAATGGGATGTTGCCTTCCCTCTGGAAGACTTCGGTGCTCAGATTGCCAGTAACGATGTGGACATGGCTTACATGACCGCAGCCGAACTGGAACGTCATTTTCAGACAGTCATCAATCAGAACGTGAGTACTGTCCGTCTCGAAATGCTCAGAGCGTTGTTCCGAGCAACAGCTGCAACGTTCGTCGATCCTATTCAAGGATCACTCTCAATTGAACCTCTTGCAAATGGTGACTCTGTGACATATCCCCCGATCCTCGGGGTAGATGTAGATGCCACTGAAGATCACGTTCTCTCAACCGGGTATGCAGTGTCAGCAATTTCAGACTCTAACAACCCATTCGAAACTGTCAAGGGTGAGCTCGAAGAACACTTTGGAGCTCCTTCAGGTGGTAGCAATATCGCCGTATTCGTTGACCCTCTGACGATTCCCTATGCTGAGGCATTGACAGACTTCGACTATGTCGAAGATAATTATGTTCGTCCAGGTGCCGATGCTGACATCCTCACAGGTCTACCAACAGGTCTTCCCGGTCGTTTGGTTGGTCGTACCAATGGGTGTTGGGTCGTCGAATGGCGCCAGATCCCAGCGACTTATCTCCTGGCAGTTCATCTGGATGCTCCGGCTCCCCTGATCAAACGAATTGACCCTGCTGATACAGGTCTCGGTGAAGGCCTTCGGTTGGTTGCAGAAAACGAAGGGTTCCCCTTCAAGGGCAGTTTCTGGCGGAATCGTTTCGGGTATGGCGTTGGTAACCGGTTGAACGGTGTCATCGCCATTATTTCTGCAGCTGGGTACTCTGTACCTTCAGCATTTGCATAACCTAAGGAGATCTTAGAATGGCTAAAGCCTCAAGAGTTGCTGCTAAAACAGCAAGTTCGATCTCTGGGATAGAAGAGCGGTTAACTCGAATCGAGGCTGCTCTTCGAATCCTTTTGACCTTAGCGGGTAAGCCCGAAGAGAGTATTAAGGTGGGACTTCCCCCTGAACCCTCCTCGAAAGCTTTGATAACCCGTTCTCCAGTAAAATCAAGTTCTGAGAAGAAGGTCAAGTAATCAGGTTGTAGAGGGAGCCCGTTCCTCCCGGGCTCTTTCTACACTAAGGAGAATACAAAATATGAAAACTCCAAGACATGATGATGTAATTATCGTCAAAGAGTTGATCGTTGAAAAGTCTATGAAGATTGCAGGTGTAGCTCTTACGGGAGGGGCTAATCTAGCTGATGTTACAGCTAGTGCTGCTGAAATCAACAAGCTCAATGGCATGACATCATCCAAAGCTGAACTGAACATCCTAACCGGTGTAACCAGAACAGCAGCCAAGATCAATCTGTTGACACAAGGTGTTGCAGGTGATTACAAGATTGCCCGGGGTCAAGCGACAACGGTTGATGAAGATGATACCGTTGTGTCCGGACTTACAACCATTGTTGCTGTTGTTGCAACACTCAACGATGACCCTGTTGATGGTTGCCAGTTTGTTACAGCCTCAATAGGTAACCAAGCTGGTGCACCTGCAGCTGGGTCGTTCCTTCTAAAGACCTGGAAATGTGTAGATGGTGATGCCACACTTGTTGCTGCAACTACCTTCTCAAAGAAGGTCAACTGGATCGCAATTGGTACCTAATTATGACGAGGGAGGGATCTTTCCTCCCTCTAGATTGGAGATCTAATGCGTACTTCAAGTAAGAAACCAAGAAAACAAGCTGCACCGAAGCCTCTCCAGGCTGAAGTAAAGCACCAGAACCAACCCCCTCACTTCGTCCTCGAAATTCAGGATTCTGTGATGGGTCAAGGTTCTGCTATCCTCCCAAAGGAGAAATCGAATGGCTAAAGCAGCTCCTGATGCTATGATCGATGCCAGTCTAGATTATGTAGCGGCATGCGATGAAATGAACGTCTGTTCGACAGAACCGACGACTTATACCCAAGCAACTGACACCCCTGGTGGTTCCGGGTATTCATTGGCTGATATAGCAATGACTCCAGGTGCTGGTAATGGTGACTTCACCAAAGCCAATGATACCAGTGGTCGTAAGTTGACCATGACTGCCAAGAGTGCAGTATCGATTGATTATACAGGTACTGCTTTGCATGTTGCTCTTACTCTAGCAGCCGGTACAACCCTGCGGTATGTAACGACTTGTACTTCTCAGGCGTTGACCTCGGGTGGTACGGTTGACATCCCCGCCTGGAAGATCAACATCGCTGATCCAACCTAAGAGGTTGGAATGAGACTTTATGAGAGACACATCTACGAGAGTCCGATAGAGTAGGTGTGTCTCTAGAGTGATATATGGCAATTTCACAAGTTGGTGCAGTAACCGGGCCTGTAGAAGCTAATAACGCCAACCTAACAGTCACAGAACCTAGTGGGTGTCAGGCAGGTGACTATCTGATTGTATGGATAGCTCACAAGTCGACCATTGGCTATACGAATGCTGATTTCACTAAGCTATTAGATCAGTCCAGTGGTGATACGGACTCTACTGATGGTATTGCTTCTGGAGAACTGTTTTACTGTAAGCGTGGAGCTTCTGCACCAACGCTTGTATTCACCAAAGAGACAGGTACAGGCAACGTAGCTGTTGCATACTGTACAGCTTGGCATGGTATAGCTCCAACAAGTCCTGTGAGAGCAAGTACATCCACAACAGCTGCAGTCGGAGCAACTGTTGCTACTGCTTCTGCTCTATCAGGGTCAATAGGTGACCTCTGCTTTATGGGCTTGGCAGGTGGTGACAGTTATACTTGGTCAGCAGAACAAATCAATGGTGTTCCAACGAGTCTATCTGAACTGGCTGAAAATGCTACAACTACTGGTGCAGACACTTCCAATGCTATTGCAGCCCTTGTACTAACTGCTGCAATCTCCTCCAAGACTCTACAAGCAACTGCTTCTGGAGCTCTAGGTAGAAACGTAATTGCTGCTGTTTACTTTATACAGGGATGGACACTGGTAGTTGCAGATACATCACAGTTACATACTGCTGACAATGTTGCTCTTGTTCAACATAACGTTCTAGCAACAGCTGGTACTTCACAACTACATGCTGCTGATGGTCCCCTAGCTCTTGTTCAGCACAATGTGTTAGTAGTTGCAGGCACAAGTCAACTTCATACAGCTGATAACGTTGTACTTACTGCTCATGCTGCTTCGATACTTCTAGTAGTAGCCGATGCAACTCATCTACATGCTGTTGATAATGTTGTACTTACTCAACACAATATCCTTGTAGTTCAAGATGCAAGTCAGCTCCAGACTGTTGATAATACTGTACTTACTCAACACAACATTCTTGTAGTTCAAGATGCCAGTCAACTTCAGACGGCTGAATCTACCTTTCTAGGTGTGGGGCTTGTAGTTTCAAATGCAAGTCACCTTCAGACGGCTGACAGTCTTGCCCTCGGTGTAATCTTAGTTGTAAGTGATGCCCAGCATCTTCAGACTGCTGACAATATAGTATTAGGGATTGGGATCTTTGTAGGTGATGGTCAACAGCTTCATACATCTGGGAATGTTACACTTGTTGCGTATGAACCTCACTTTGATTTAGTAGTTGCGGATTCAAGCCATCTTCTCTCTAGTGAAGATATTAGTTTGACAGTATGCCTCGTCGTAGGTGATTCAAGCCATCTGCAGACTGCTGACAATTGTGGTCTGGGTGTTGGGCTATTCGTAGGTGACTCTAGTCATCTTCACTCTGCCGAAAATGTTATTCTTACAGCTTATATCCCTGAGTTTGACATTACAGTAGCTGATGCTTCTCAACTACAAGTAGCTGATAACATATCCCTCGTACAGCATAATACCCTTGCTGTAGATAGTACCTCCCATCTACAAGCTGTAGACAATATTACTCTAGTCCAACATAATATCTTAGCTGTAGATGATAGCCAGCATCTACATGAGTCTGAGAATGTAGTCCTAGCAGCTCATGAACCTGGAGCATTGTCTCTAACAGTTCAGAATACTGAACATCTCCAAGCTGTTGACAATACTGTACTGATTCAACACAATATCTTAGGAGTCAGTACTTCTACACATCTTCAGTACTCAGATGAAGTGTCTTTGACTGTTATGCTCGTGATAGAGGATGCAAGTCAGATTCAGTCTGCTGATAATGTTTCTCTCGAGGTTGGACAACTTATCCTAATCGTTCAGAATGCTCTTCACAGTCACTCTGCTACTACTATAACATTCCCCTCAGAAGCAGTCGGTGATGACAGCATATTTCGTAAGCCGTTTCAATCAGTCTTTAGGAGTTTCTAATGCCTATACTCGAAACTGACACACTTTCTAATGTAGATATCTCATCTTTCTTGGAAGTGGGATCTTATACTGCTGATATCAATCGATCGTCTCTCATGATGAACGTTCTAGTTGATAACATCGCTGGGAGTGGTAACTATGAAGTCTATGTGACTCAACAGCGGGGTGGTATTGGTAGTGAGTACCAAAGTGCCAATACAGTTCTTCCTGCTGGAGTTGTAACTTCCATCAAGTTCCCCTCGATCATACTTCCGATACTTGCTACAGACATCATTCGAATCTATCTCAAAGGACTCGGAGGGGATGTCTCAGTTGATGTTATCAGTGAATTCTGGGTTCTTGACTCTCCCTTAGGTGTTGGAGCGATCACTTGGCCTATTACGATTACAGACGGGACAAACCCTCTTGAAGGAGTTCGAGTTTGGGTATCAACAGATGTCGAAGGGGAAGATGTTGTAGCTCTTGGATATACGAATGCTCTTGGGATTGCAACTCTTCTTCTAGATGCAGGGACCTACTACTGTTGGAAGACCTTCTCGGGATACACGTTCACGAATCCTCAAGTAATGATAGTAGACATCGGAGCAGGAGGTTCGATATTCGTTGGGATCTCTTCCGGAGGGTCTGTTGAATACTACGGGACAGCTACTCAGGTTGCTTATTTAGCAAGGACATGGACTCGAGATGGAGCTTGGTACAATACAGTCCCTGCTTCTGGGGAACTCCCAGAGATTTCAGGAACGAATCCTTCCCTCTCCCAAGTTGTAAATTGGCTTGCTTTACTCTCTTCTACAGTAGACATGGCTCTAGCTGCAAAGGGATTTACAGTCCCAATTACAGTTACTAAAGCCCTTGGACCCATCGAACTACTGGTGACATCCCTCGTTGCAGATTTGTGCCATGCTGCTAATTCAAGTGGTCGTCTCTATACAAAGCAGGTCTTGGAACGGGGAGGTGCTGTTACGATCTATCGAGAGATTACCTCCTGGGTAGATTCATATGCTGATGGGATCGAAGCTCTAGGAGCTCTCCGAGCAGCTATTTCAAATATATCTTCGATTGGATATCGAAGTACAGACCTAGAAGAGAGACTCTTCGGGATATGGGACCTCTAATATGCCTCAGATAACGATTCAGACGAATGTTCCAATTGTAAGAAAGGGCCTCGAGAAGCTTCGAGCTGCTTTACCAACGATTGGTCATAAGCGACTATACGATGCTGCTCTCAATCTCCTGTCCCGTATGAGAGTCCCTGGAGCTGCAAGTCGTCGCCCTGTTCACTGGGACAGTTTTCGACAGCTCCGAGCTTACTATGCTTCCGGAGGGTTTGGTGGAGGGATTCCTACAACTCGAACTGATAGATACGTCAGGGGATGGAAGGTTGAACGTGCTAACAAAGGATATACTGTTATTAATCCGACTCCTGGAGCTAAGTTTATTGGAGGTCTATCTTCTGGAGCAGGTCAATCGCAGATTCATGTGAGACGATGGCGTCTTCTTAGGGATCAGGCAGAGATTGTACGTAGATCTCTCCCGAAACTCGTTGTAGACAATCTTCGAGCTTTTGTTAAAGAAGCTTTCAAGACAACGATTACTAAGATGAAGAGGAACTGAGATGACAGATTACTATTCTGAATGTGAAGATGGATTTGTAGCTTTGCTCCAAACATTGACGTCATTCTTCCCCCATACCTGGCAGGTATCAGATGATGATTCTAACTTGACGAAGGGAGCTGATACCTTCGTAATAGTCAGACCTGGAGCCTTCCCAACTACTCAGATCACAGATCAGATGAGAGATATTCACTGGGAGATTATGTTTGATCTAGATGTTAAGTTCGTAGAGTACAAGAAGTCTTGGGACAGGTTCAAGGAGATTCGATCTGCGATTATCAATCTAGTCTATGCAAATCCAACTCTTCAGAATACTCTTGGAGTCTTTACTGTTTCTCTAGACTCTCGAGAGCAAGCTCAGTACTTGCAATTTTCTGAGTCTGAAGCTAACCCTAACTTCATCATTCAAACGATGAGAGCAACCGTTATTCAACGGGTCGTGTTTGCTGGTGGAGAGTTCTAAGGAGAATTAAATGGTTGAAAAAGTCAAGTGCCCAATTTGTGGGTCGAACCTCAAACTCGAGGCTCACCCAAGCAAGATCAATCGACAAGTTGCCTACTGTTCTTGTCGAGGTTCAAAAGTCTCTGTTGTTGAGACTACCAAGTCCCCAACAACTCGAGATTCTATTCTCAAGAAGGAGAGTGACTAATGGCTGAAGTATCTGGTAAGATGTATGGTGTTGGAGCTCGGCGAGCTGTAATTTTTGATCTCAATGCAAATGGGTACCCTGCTGCCATTGCTCCTGCACATACCCCGTATGAAGGAGTTGAGGTTCTGGGTGTAAAGAACTTTGAACTGTCACTCCCCGCTGTCCGCAAGATTGCCCATGTTGGGAATGACCGAGTTCTTGCGAATGACTTTCTCCCAGCAACTGAAGGAGCCTCTGCATCAATGACCGTAGCTGGTCGTGATCTTGGCTTGGATGCTCTTTTGTCTGCAGGCTTGGAAGTAACTCTTGGGGAGTTGAAGCTTCTACCTCAGGTGACGGATAATCAAGGGTATGAACCTGATGTTGCAATCTTTGTCTGTCAACAGGCAAAGGATGCTACTCTTCGAAGCCGACG
>Ga0315288_10010581_pt1 | contig 11632 bp, 4 predicted proteins | sample YL17G11_20_MG_FD_203454 | JGI IMG/M metagenome (GOLD analysis project Ga0315288, IMG submission 203454) | Sediment microbial communities from Yellowstone Lake, YNP, Wyoming, USA - YL17G11_20 | ecosystem: Environmental > Aquatic > Freshwater > Lake > Sediment | place: USA: Wyoming | collected... | reverse complement strand
AGAAGAGGAGCACCCTCGTGGGGTCCAGGTATTCCATGGACTTGTAGGTGCCCCGCCGGTCCAGGCAGAGCTTCATCAGGTTGCCGATGTACTCCGCGGGGGTCAGGATCTGGGCCGTCACGAAGGGTTCTTCGATGAGGTCTATCGCCACCGGGTCGGGCAGTTTGCTCGGATTCTCGATCAACACCACGGTGCCGTCGGTTTCTCTGATCCGGTAGGCCACGTTCGGGACCGTGGTGATGAGCGAGAGTCCGAACTCCCGTTCCAGGCGCTCCTTAACGATGTCCATGTGCAGGAGGCCCAGAAACCCGCAGCGGAATCCGAACCCCAGGGCCGTGGAGGTCTCCGGCTCATAGGACAGGGAGGCGTCGTTCAGTTTCAGTTTGAGGAGGGCATCCCGCAGCAGCTCGTACCCGCCGGAGTCTGTGGGGTAGAGCCCGGCGAAGACCATCGGCTTGGCCTTTTTATATCCCGGCAGGGGAACCTCGCAGCGCCGGTCGGCCTCGGTGATCGTGTCTCCGGTCCGGGCATCGGCCAGCTCCCGGATGCCGGCGATGACATAGCCCACCTCTCCCGCAGCCAGCGCGTCTTTGGGCTCCATCCGCAGGCGGAACGTGCCGACCTCGGCGACCTCGTAGCGATTGTCATTGGAGCACAGCGAAACCCACATCCCGGGCCTCACCTCGCCGTCCACGACCCGGATATAGGGTACGGCCCCGCGGTAGGCATCGAAGATGGCATCGAAGATCAGCGCCCGGAGAGGGTCCTCGGATCTCCCTTTGGGGGGCGGCACCTTGCGGACGATCTGCTCCAGGACCGCCCCGATGCCGATGCCCTCCTTGGCGCTGGCCAGGAGGATATCCTCCTCCGGACAGCCCACCAGCTCCACGATCTGATGCCGGACCTTCTCCGCTTCGGCCGAGGCCAGGTCGATCTTGTTGATGATCGGGAGAATCACGAGGTTGGCGGCCACAGCCTGATAGAGGTTGGAGATGGTCTGGGCTTCAACCCCCTGCGTGGCGTCCACGACCAGGAGGGCCCCCTCGCAGGCCGCCAGGCTGCGCGAGACCTCGTAGGAGAAATCCACGTGCCCGGGGGTATCAATGAGGTTGAGGACGTAGTCCTTTCCGTCCCCGGCCCGGTAAGCCATGCGGATGGGATGAGCCTTGATCGTGATCCCGCGTTCCCGCTCCAGGTCCATGGCGTCCAGGACCTGTTCGCGCATCTCCCGGGCCTCCAGGGTGTGGGTCGCCTCCAGGAGCCGGTCTGCCAGGGTGGACTTGCCGTGGTCGATATGGGCGATAATGCAGAAATTGCGGATAGGTGCGGACATAAGAGTTAAACATATAATTTTATCTCAATTTGACAGAAAAGTCAATAGTTATTGCGCCTTCTTTCCTCCTTTCCCTCTCAGGGCTTGGGGAGCGGGCCTAAAATAAAACAGGGGAGGCAGTTACGCCTCCCCTGGTAGAAGGTTCGGATGTTACCGCACGACCACGACCCGTTTGGAGTCGCAGAAGGCTCCGGCGTTCAGCCTCACGAAGTACACTCCGCTCGGCACCTGAAGCCCCCGTTCGTTCTTTCCATTCCAGACCACCTCATAGGTCCCGCCGGAATGGGTCCCTTCCAACAGGGTCCGCACGGCTTGGCCCGCAAGGTTGTACACCACCAATCGCACCTCGCTGGCCCGGGGCAGGTCGAACTCCACCCGGGTCTCGCCCTTCATCACTGACGGCCGCGCCTCTCTCAGAGCGTAGGCCTTGGGCAGCTCCATGGAGATCGGGCTTCCCGACTCCACGCCCACGGGCGTGAACCCGCGGCGCAGGACGAAGAGGTTGCTCACCGTGTAAGTCCCGCCAGGCTTCGGGCAGCGCAGTGTCTGGACTAACGGAATGAACGTATCCGCCACAGGCACGGTGCTCTCCACCCGCAGCCGGTACATGTCCGCCGTCGCCCAGCCCTTACGTGTTGCACCACCCACGCTGTCCAGGTCCCGGAACGTCGCCGTGGAGTCCGAGATCGTCAGGTACGCATAGGCCGCTACCTTCTTCCGCAGCGTCCCCGTGATTCCCGTCGCCCGACGGCCCCCGGCGCTCCAGATCGTGTCCCGCAGGAAGACCCACTCGCCGGGGTCGGCCTGACCGTTGTTGTTCACGTTCCCCGCCGTGTCCCGGATGCAGAACCCCGCGTGCGCCAGGCTGGGCTGACGCGGCATGAAGTTGATCGCCGCGTTCACGTCGATGAACCCCCAGCCGAAGGTGTTGTCGTTCCCCGAAGCCCCCTCGTCCCGCGCGCTGCGGATCAAGGCCCATTTCACCGTGTCGGTCGGAGCATCGGTGTTGTACTGCCGGAGGAGGACTAACGCGCCGACCACGTGCGGGCCGGCCATGGAGGTCCCGCTCATGGTTCCATACCCGCTGGGGATGGTCGAGCGCACGTTCACGCCCGGGGCGGCGACCTCGGGCTTGATCACGGAATTGTTGCAGTCTGAGGGACCGCGGCTGGAGAAGGCGGCTATCGTGTAGGGCCAAGCCGTTGCCCCGTCCACAGCCGCCGTTGCGAAGCAGCGGACCTCGGTGGAGCAGATGTTGGCCGGGCTGCGGAGGGTCGAGGCGCCGGAGCCTTCGTTGCCGGCCGAGTACTCGATCGCGCATCCCGCGGCCTCGAGGTTCCAGATCGCCGTGTTCCAGCGCCGGTCACAGTCCTGATAGCCGCTGAACCGGCCATCCACGCCCCAGGAGTTGTTGCAGCCATCCGGTACATCATACCGGGTGGCCGGGTTGACATCCGGGTCCGCGCCCCAGTTATAGGCTTGGGTTACATCGGTGTCGAAGGCTGACCCCGTGCCCTGGCCGATGGCATTGTCCGCAATCCACTGCGCGCCCCAAGCCATACCCACCGTGTCTGCGGCGTAGGCTCCCACCATCGTGCCCATGGTGTGGGTTCCGTGGGTACCGCTGTCCGCCGGTCGGGTATATCCACCCAGAGCATCCTTCCAGGATTCGGCTAACGAACCCCCGTTGATGCGCGCGCCACGCCAACGGTTTCTCAACGCGTTGTGGCCTGCATTAACATCATCCCCATAGCACCCGGTGTCCAGGTCGAAGGTCAGACGTCCGAGCCCGGTGATGCCCTTCCGCCACAGGGAGTCCGCGCGGCAGTCGCGAATCCCGATCTCAATGGAGTTGATGCGGGGTCCGTCTCCTTTGGCCACCGGCTCGATCAATTGGACCGGAAGGTCCTCGTACACGATGTTGACATCGTTACGGTTCGCGAGGGTCTGGATGACTCCCTTCTCGCCGATGACTCCGAAGCTGTTGTCGATGTAGAACGAGCGGTAGCTCGTCACCCGCCCCGCGGCCTGCTCGCGATCCAGATAGGCCCACACGCTGGCCTGGCTCTCCTCGCACTTCTTCATCAGGGCGCTGACGATCACGTAGTGCCGCTCGTCGAGCCCGGCATCGCGCGCCAGGAGCTCTTGCTCCATCGCACCCGTGTTCACCTGGTCCGACATGTGCACCCAGGCTCGCACCACTGTCCCTGCCGGTAGATTCCCAAGCTTCGCCGCAAACGGCTCGTGAACGACACCGGCGAATCCCGCCCCGGCAAAGGCCAGGGTTAGGACTAAACCACTGCCAACCTCATGGCTTCCTCCTTTTCATCTTCGTTAAAGACAACTCGGACAACAATTACCCAAGAACAGGTTCTCCTGCCTCACCTCCTTCGAACGATTCGTTTGGTTTAAGGTTCCCTGAACAGGGTGGGGCCTCGCCAAGCAAGGCCCCACCCCATCATGAAGTTACTTCAAAAGCACGACCTTCTTGGTGGCGCTGAAGGGCTGCGCGCCCTCGACCACCAGCTTGTAGAAATACACACCGCCAGGAACCTTCTGGCCCGAGCAGTCGGTCCCGTTCCAGGTCACGGCCCAGTGGCCGGCCAAGACCGAGCCCTTCATCAGCTCACGAACCAGCTGACCCGTGGTGTTGTAAATCCCCAAGGTGACATTCCCGTTGACTGGCAGGGCATAGTCGATCCGAGTCCCGCCACTCGTGGGGTTCGGCACCGCCTTGCCCAGCGCGAACTTGGAAACCGGTCCTTTCTCGATAACCTGTTCCCCGCCGATCCCGGTGATCCCAGGTGCTAATCCACCCGTCACCACGAGGCCGAACCATACCCGCGCCCCCTGAGGAGTGCTGTTGAACCGCACGCGGACATACCACAATCCCCGCCGAGGGGACACGATCCGCGCGATCTCCTCGACGTTGCGGTTGTCCCAGGCTGCGGGGTTCGGCGTGGACCGCCAGCCCGCCATCTGGTTCCCGCGGTAGGTCACCGCATAGGGGTTCACCAGCTCTAAGTTCAGGTCATTGATGAGAGTGGGATTGGCGTTCGGCGCTGCAGCGGTATCCACCCAGGCCAGAGCCGCACGCAGGGGCAGGGTGGAGTCAGTGACGTTCACAGCGTACTGTACGTACTGCCCGGTGGCGTAGCCCGTGCGGTTGTCCACCACGGCCAGCTTCAGGGCATCTGTGCCCAGGGTATCGAAGTAGAGCACCGCGTCAAGATTCAGGCGGCCGAACCCGGCGTTGAACTCCGGAGGCGTAAATCCTCCCACTCCCGAATCCCCGGAACAGATGGTTGCGGCTCGCATCAGGGCCGCGGAGGGAAGAAGGGTATCCGCTGCCCTGGGCCTGCCCGTGGGATACCATCCCTGGCGGAAGTATTGCCTTACCAGGGTCAGAGCACCATTCACCGAGGGTGTGGCCATACTGGTGCCTTGAAGGTTGGTATAGGTGCAGGCGCCGGATCCATTGGCCGAGAGGATGCCCGGGGTATTCCCCGGAGCGCAGATCGTCGGCTTGATTCGGTTGTCCTGAGACGGCCCGCGGGAGGAGAAACTGGCGATGGTGTTGCACTGGGTGCTGTTGTTCGTGGCCCCCACGGTCAGCACGTTCTTGGCCAAGCTCGGATTCCCGATGGTCATGGCACCTGAACCTTCGTTACCCGCCGCCTGGATCATCAGGACGTTCTTGTTCCGCCAGTGCCAGGCGTCGGTGCTGGCTTCCTGGAGGAGGTAGATGCCCGTAGAGCTACCCCAGCGCCAGGACCCTGAATGCTGATGGACCGGCCCGGCAGAGTTTCCACGTCCGACGGTATCCCATACCGTGGTTAGGTCTGTGGTGACTTGGAACCCGCAATTGGCGTCGGCGAGGTCAGTGAAATTCAACCGGGCGTAGTCCGCCATCCCATCCGCCGTGTCCGGACCGGTTCCGTTGGCGATCGTATCGTCTCCGCAGATCGTCCCGGCCACATGGGTTCCGTGATAGGAACAGGAAGGAGTGTCGCCCCACACGGCAGCGCCGTAAACCTTATAGGCCACGACTTTTCGGTGGGTCGGGAAATCCCCTCGGGCGGTGATCGGCACCGCGGGATCGCGCAAAACGCAATGGCCGGTGCCGACGTTGAAGCTCAGCCCGGAATCATGTTCACCGGCGATCTGCCCTTGGCCGCGTATTCCCCGCCGCCAAACCGGACGAACGGTTAGATCAGAAGCCGCAGGCACCGTGGCCCGATAACCCATTTGGCAGACCCACTGGTCCTGGGTGTTTGCCGTTGTAGGAGGTCCGCTCCAAGTGTGGATGACCATGACCTCCGGCATGTTGGCCAACTCCACGACCTTGGACAGGTCGAGGTCCGCCCGGATGACCTTGGCGATGTAGGAAACGGTCTTCTCCTTCAGGACGCCGCCCAGGGCTTCCACCTTCGAGGCCGCCGTCTCGATGTCCGCGTCGGGATAGAGCATCATCACCACAGAGCCCTGACCCCTTGCGGAGAAAAGGGATGGTTCGACTACCTTGTAGGCGGGCTGGTAAGACCCAACCCAGACCACGGACTTCATCGCCCGGACCTTCGCCAACGACTTCTCATCCATCCGAACCGTGAAGCTGTAGTTCGGGATGTAGGAGTAGACTACCGCCCCGGCTTTCGAAAGCTCGTCCACCCAGCGCTCCTGGACAGGCCCTGAGAATTGAACCAGGTACACACCGTTGGACGTAGACGAACGATAACCCATCGGCAGAACTGGCTCTCCCTGCCGGGTGTCGAAAACGATCCCGTTCGAGAAGCTGATTACTCGGCCGTTCGGATCCTGGGACGAGGCGAAGGTCCCCGTACCCATCGGGGCGATCCACATGTCCCCGAATGCCACGCCCGCCAGGCCCAGCACGAGCGCCAGAACCATTAACCTCTTCATTTTTCCTCCTTTACGGTTTACTGAGAGAAAGCTCGGACAACTATACTTACCAACAGCAACAAACCTTGGAGCGGGGCCTTGAGAATCAAGGCCCCGCCCGCTTCGCTTAAGGTTACTTCAATATCACTACCCGCTTGGCGGCCGTGAAGGGCTGCGCGCCCTCGACCACCAGCTTGTAGAAATACACACCGCCCGGAACCTTCTGGCCCGAGCCGTCGGTTCCGTTCCAGGTCACCGCCCAGTGGCCGGCCAGCACGGAGCCTTTCACCAGCTCCCGCACCAGCTGACCCGTGGTGTTGTAAATCCCCAGGCTGACCTGCCCGTTGATCGGCAGGGCATAGTCGATCCGGGTCCCGCCGCTCGTGGGGTTGGGAACCGCCTTGCCCAGCGCGAACTTGGAAACCAGACCTTTCTCGAGAACCTGCTCGCCGCCGATCCCGCTGATCCCAGGGGCCAATCCCCCGGTGAGCACGAGTCCGAACCATACCCTCGAACCTTGAGGAGCGTTCTGGGAGTACACTCGGATGTCCCAGTTCCCCCGCCGCGGGTTCACGATCCGCGCGATCTCTTCTACGTTGATGCTGTCCCAGCCCGTGGGGTTCGGTGTGGAGCGCCAACCGGTCATCTTGTTCCCGCGGTAGACCACGCCGTAGGGGTTGGTGAGCTGTAGGCTGAAGTTGTTCACAATCGCGGGGTTGGCGTTCACCGCGGCCGCAGTGTCCACCCAGGCCAGGGCCGCGCGCAGGGGAAGGGTGGAATCGTTGACGTTCACCCGATACTGGATGTAGGTTCCCGAGGCTAGGCCGGTGCGGTTGTCGATGACCGCCAGTTTCCGCGCGTCCGTGCCCAGCGTGTCGAAGTAGAGCACCGAGTCTAGGTCCAAACGGCCGAATCCGCTTGTGTCGTCTGGCGGCGACATACCCGCAACCCCGGAATCTCCGGAACAGACAGCCATAGCCCGTATTAAGGCTGCAGACGGCAATAGCGTGTCCGCCGCGCGGGGCCGGCCCGAAGGATACCAGCCCTGACGGAAGTACTGCCTCACCAGGACCAACGCTCCGTTCACCGAGGGCGCGGCCATGCTGGTTCCCTGCAGGGCTTGGTCCGAGCAGGCCGTGGAACCGCTTGCCGAATTTACACCCGGCGTATTTCCAGGTGCGCAGACGGTCGGCTTGATGCGGTTGTCCTGGGCCGGGCCCTTCGAAGAGAAGGTCGCGATGGTATTGGAGGAGGTGCTGTTCCCCGTGGCCCCGACGGTGACGACGTTCTTGGCAAGCGCCGGGTCTCCGATCGTTCTTAAGTTGTAGTTATTACCTGCCGAGAAGATGGGCAGGACGAGCTTGTTCCGCCAGTGCCAGGCATCCGTGGTCGCTTCCTGAGTCAGGTAGGTTCCGGATGAGTTTCCCCAGCCCCAGGACCCGGAGTGCTGATGAACCGGGCCGGTTTGAGCCGTCGCACGGGCCATGGTATCGTAGAGGGTCGTAAGATCGGTTGTGACGTTCAACCCGCAATTGGCATCCGCGATGTCGGTGAAGTTGATCCGGGCATCCTTGGCCATTCCATCGGTCGTGTTCGGGCCGGTTCCATTGGCAATGGTGTCGTTCCCGCAGGTGGTCCCGCAGGTGTGGGTGCCATGGTAGGGGCAACTTGGCGTATCCCCAAACACATTAACGGTCCCGTAGACCTTGTAAGCCACCACTTTGCGGTGGGTTGGATAGTCTCCTTTTACAGTGATCGGAACCGCGGGGTCGCGGAAGGCGCAGTGTCCGGTGCCTACGTTGAAGTTGATCCCGGAATCATGCTCGGAAGTGATCTGGCCCTGACCGCGAATCCCGCGACGCCAGATGGGACGGAAGGTCAGGCTGGAGTCCGCCGGGGCCGTTGCCCGCCAGCCCTGTTGGCAGACCCACTGGTCGTTGTTGTTATGAAATTGAGGTTCCCCGCTCCCGGAGTGGAGCGCCATGACCTCGGGCAGGTTGGCAAGCTCCACGACCCTGGAGAGGTCGAGGTCGGCGCGGATGACCTTGGCGATGTAGGAAACGGTCTTCTCCTTTAGGACCCCGCCAAGGTTCTCCACCTTCGAAGCCGCTGTTTCGATGTCCGCGTCGGGATAGAGCATCATAACCACCGAACCCCGACCAGCGGCCTGGAACAGCTTGGATTCCGAAACCTTGTAAGCCGGCTGGTATGTCCCCACCCAGGCGACTGCCTTCATGGACCGCACCTTGGTCAGGGCTTTGTCGTCCATCCGAACCGTGAAGCTGTAGTTCGGGATGTAGGAGTAGACCGTGGCCCCGGCCTTCCAGAGCTCGTCCACCCAGCGTTCCTGGATGGGCCCGGAGAACTGAACCAGGTACACCCCGCTGGGCGTAGACGAACGGTAACCCATCGGCAGAACTGGCTCCCCCTGCCGGGTGTCGAACACGATCCCGTTTGAGAAGCTGATCACCCGGCCATTGGGGTCCGGGGCCGAAGTAAAGGTCCCTGTCCCCATCGGGGCAATCCACATGTCCCCGAACACTGTGACCGCCAGTCCGAGGATGAGCGAAAGAACAACTAACTTCTTCATGGACTTCTCCTTTCATTTATTTAGGTCTGTTAATTCGGGTCGGTTCAGCCCGGACGTGCTTTTTCTCTTTGGCCTTTTGCCTCCTTTCCTGTTTTTGAAAGTAGTTTTTCGGTTCCTGTCGAGGGGGCGGGTTATCATCGGGATAACCCTCCCCCTTTTACTTCTCTATCTTACGACTCTATCTTACGACGACCACCCTGCCCAGCGCCTCCTGGCCCTCCGACCTGAGCCTCAGGAAATAGGCCCCAGGAGCCACGGCGCGACCGGCTTCATCCTGACCGTCCCAGACCGCAGAATGGTGCCCGGCAGACGATTGCCCGTTGATCAGAGTCCGCACGGTCTGGCCTAAGGCGTTGTAGACCACCAGGGAAACCTCTCCACCCTTTAACAGGGAGAACCGGACCGTCCCGCTTCTCGCCATCGGGTTCGGCAGCATCGGATACAGGGCGAAGGGAACGAGTTCATCCGTGCTGGGGATCTCCTCCACTCGCACCGGGGTGTTCCCGATCTGGACGCTGTCCGTGAGAGGCTGCATGATGGTATTGCCGTCATCCCAGGAGGTCATTTCCACCCGGAACTTCTTCCAGCTCCCGGATGGTGCCCCCCGGCTGCAGCGCACCCCGAACTTGGCCGTGCGGTTGTCCCCGGTCGCCTGGCGCAGGATCTTCCCGAAGCTGCCGTTGGGCTGGGTGACCACGATGGCCGTGTCCAGGGAGCGGATGACAGCGGTGATGTTCACTGCGGAATCCACCCGCGACACGGCGTGGTTGCGCACCGTCATCCAGAGATTGGCGTTCTCGCCCGGGTCCAAGCGCCCTGTACGGTTTCCGTTGCTCGAGGTCGTATCGTCCACGTAGAGGTTCCGCCGGAAGAAGTAGGCCCCGGTCACCTTGGCCTGGTACTTCTGGCCGCCCAGGTTCCGGTTGCACTCCGAACGGATGTAGATGGAATCCGTGCTGCCCTGCCAGAAGTCGGTCTCGGCGACCTCGATGGTGATGGCGTATTCGATGAACTTTTGCTGACCGCCTTCCAGGGTATCGGCATATTCCCAGTCCACACTGACCCCATTGGCGGCATAGAGCACAGGGTAAATCCTGCCGGTCCGGCTGACCCCGTACGTGTTGTACAGGTTGACCGTATCCAGCATCTCCTGTAAGATCGCCATATCCACCGGGACGACGTTCGCGTACCCATAAGCGCACATGTTGTAGTGACCGTAGCTGTGATAATCGCAGCCGGTGCGGAACTTGTGGGCCATGAACAGGTTGCGAGCAGCCTGGGTCTCGAGCTCGGAAAAGCGGGCGGTGCCGCGGTAGGTCTCGCTGGACGGTGTGCCGCTGGACCCGGAGTTGTCGTAGCCCCATTTGTAACCGTAGTTCCTGTTCAGGTCTATGCCGTAGGATCCGCCGTTGTTCCTGCGGTTCTTCCGCCACATTCCGGTAGAGTAGGTCTCGTTGTAGACGTAGCCGTCGGGGCTCATCACCGGGGCGAAGAAGAACTGGCGGTTGTTGACCAGCCAGGTCGCCAGGGAGTCCGTGCCGTAGTTCTTGAGGAGCCAGCTGGCGAAGTTCTTGGCGACCTCCTGGCCCAACGGCTCCCGGGAATGGGTCGTCCCATTGAAGAAGGCCTCGGGCTTGGTGTTGCCCGTCAGGGGATTGGCGATCTTCAGGAAGTAGATGAAATGGGTTCCTTCGTAGAAGGGACCGGAGCTATCCAGGGAGGCGATGGTGGGATAGCGGTTCTTAAGGGCCCGAAGGGAATCCCGGACCTGACTGTAGGTCTTGAAGAACCCGAAGTTGATCGGGATTTGTGGGACGGGGGGCAACATCTCGGTCCGGAGGCCCAGGGCCGCGATGCGGTTGAGCGTCTCCTCGCCCATCAGAGCATCGAGGTACTGGTAGGTCTCGACGTAGAGGACATCGGTGTACTCGTTCAAAATCTGGAGCAGCTGCTCCTGCCGCCACCACGCCTCAGGGATGTAGACCCTCACCTTGAGGTCGCGGTCCCCGGCCAGTGCCGAGGAGGCTATCCCCATCAGCACTAACAGCATCACCCCAACCACAAACCAGCGTCTCATCGTCTTCCTCCTGTTCAATTTGAAAAGCCCATTCGGACTTGTTCCCGATGCAGGAATTGACAAAAACCACCGCCGAATTATCAGGCAAGTGGTTTAACTTCAACGCGCTTGTCTTCGGCAGCCCAGCCGTCCTTGGACCCACAGGACCCGTAGCTTTGCGTCCCCCGATCGCTCGGGGTTTGCCTTTGTCGGAACCCGGGTAATTACTGATCCTTTATTATAAGGGAATCACCCGGAAAAGTCAAGGGGTTTTTCGAGGAAAATGAAGATAATTCTTAATTCTGGATCCTTCCGGCTTCTAAGGAGGAATCCGTCTTCTAAACCCCGGAGGCGCTATCGGCTCAGGATTGGCTCGGGAGAATACATAAAACCAGGACCATTCCATCGGACCAACAGCCCCCAAAGACTCCTAAAAACCCTGAGCTGTTCGGCTCACTAAGGACATATTTTTTCACACCAAAAGACGGCCAAAGGCCCCTTTTCGCATAAGATGGGCCACCTTACAGGGGTTACGAGGAACAAGCAAAAGGACTGAAAAACGAGGGGTGGGCCCCCTAAAAATTAGGAGTGGGCCACCCAAGGGCCACCCCAACCCTCATTTTGGGGGCCCAGAGTACACCCATTGAACACCCACCAAACACCCACAGTACACCCACCCCCCTCTGATTTTGGATTTTGGAATGCGGATTGCCGACAAAAGGTATAAAATAAATCACCTCTTTTGGAGCCCTTT
>Ga0315288_10010576_pt1 | contig 11633 bp, 11 predicted proteins | sample YL17G11_20_MG_FD_203454 | JGI IMG/M metagenome (GOLD analysis project Ga0315288, IMG submission 203454) | Sediment microbial communities from Yellowstone Lake, YNP, Wyoming, USA - YL17G11_20 | ecosystem: Environmental > Aquatic > Freshwater > Lake > Sediment | place: USA: Wyoming | collected... | reverse complement strand
CCGCTGCTGTCCGCCGACATCATCGTCGTGTTGATGTCGGCGTTTGTCTCCCGGTGGTAGGCGAAGACGCCGAGCGAGTTCGCGACCGCGACCTCGGAGGCGGATGTGCGAAAGGCGCCGGCGGCCGTGACCTTGGCGTTTCGCGCCGCGTCGCAGATGGCGGCGACGACGCGTGCCCGGTCGTCGGGCCCGAAAGCGGCGGTGCGCTGTACCCAGGCGTCGACGCGACTGACCGGCTGCGGCGCCGGCAGCGACTGGAAGTCCTCATTCTCGCGCTGATGCGCCGCGAGTGTCGCCGCCCTCTCGACGACCGCCCGCAGCGATTCGTCGGAGAGCATGTTCGTGCCCGCAACGCCGATCTTCTTGCCGGTGACCGCGCGCACGCTCACCTCGACACTCGTGTCTTCGACGTTCTGGTGGATGTAGCTGTTGGCGAAGCGAGTGAGCGCGGAATGGCTGGAAAAGAGGAGGACCTCCGTCTGCTCCGCCTGGCTCATCGCCAGCACGCGGTCCGCGAAGTCCTTGAGCTGAGTTTCACCCGGCAGCATCCTGTACTCTGCCTCCTGTAGCCGAGGCTTTCTGGCCTCGGGACCTTCTATTTCATGAGCCCGACTTGAACATTCCTGAAGCGGGCGGGCGCGGCGCCGTGCCCCGTGTGCGCTATTTGCTCCGGCTGGCCTTTGCCGCAGTTCGGCGTGCCCCAGACCACCCGGTGGTCGCGGTTGCAGACGGCGTCGCAGCTTCCCCAGAACTGCGGCGTCATGCCGGCGTAGGTCGCGTTCTTCACCAGGTCGCCCAGCTTGCCGTTCTTGATCTCGCGCGCCAGCTCGGTGCCGAACTGGAAGTTGAGCCGCCTCTGGTCGATGCTCCAGCTTCGGTTCGTCTCCATGTAGATTCCATCGTCGGTGGCGGCGATGAGATCCGCCAGCGTCCACTCGCCCGGCTCCAGGCTGACGTTTGTCATGCGGATGAGCGGGATGCGGTTGAAGTCGTGGGCGCGCATGGCGCCGTTGCTGTGCTGCCCCAGCGACGCCGCCGTCTCCCGCGACGTCAGGTAGCCGACGAACAGGCCGCTCGACACCAGCGGCGTCGATTGAGCGAGGACGCCCTCGTCGTCATAGCCGAACGTGCCCAGGCCGCCGGGTATCGTCGCGTCCGCCGTCAGGTTGACGGCGTCGGAGCCGTAGCGGAAGTTGCCCACCTTGTCGGTCGTCAGGAAGCTCGTGCCGGCGTAGGCCGCCTCCGTCCCGAGCACGCGGTCGAGCTCGACGGCGTGGCCGCAGCTCTCGTGCACCTGGAGCGCAAGCTGGCTCCCGTCGAGGATGACCGTCGTCACGCCGACGGGACAGGGCTTCGCGGTGAGCAGCGCCGCCGCCTCTTCGGCGACGCGCGGCGCGTTGCCCGCCAGGTCCCAGCGCTCCACGAACTCCCAACCCTCGGTGCCCTGGTGCCGGCCGACGCTGTTCGGGTACGAGCGTTGCTGCACCTCGCCCTCGTCGACGGCCGTGGCTCCGATGCCGCAGCCCGTCTCCACCAGGTCCTGCTCGATGAAGCTCCCCTCGCTGCTGCCGAACGTCTTCTTCTCCCGCTGGTAGTAGACGTTCGACTCGGCCATGACGATGCTCTTGACCTTCATCATCGCCTCGTTCACGCGGAGGAGGAGCGCGATCTTGTCGTCGAGCGACACGGCGAAGGGGTCAGTGCGGAACGGCGTGCGATAGGCGTCGACGTGGACCTCCGGCGGGCCGATGTCCACTCGCGGGCCGCCGGCGCGCGCCGACGCCCGCGCGATGGCGACGGCCTTCGCCGCCACGCGATCGGCCTCCTCCAGCGTCATCCGGTAGCTGCCGGCGAAGCCCCAGTAGCCGTCGACGATGACGCGCACGCCGAAGCCGAGGCTTTCGTCCGCGGTCAGGCCTTCGACGTTCTGGTTGCGCACCGTGATCGACTCGGCGCGCCTTTCGACGACGCGCGTGTCGGCATAGGCTGCGCCCTGCTGCGATGCGGTATCGAGGGCACGGGAAACCAGGTCGCGCATCGCTGTCTCCTTACTAGCGCGGCGCGTAATCGCGGCTTGATGTTGTCAGTGAGCCGGCGATCGTCGTGTTCGCCGGGCGCGCCCTTACCGTAACGTTCTGTTTCTGCCGGCTACTCCCGCGGCTACCTTCTCTCGGGCGAGAGGGCCGATTCCGGCGAGCGTGCGGAAGATCCGCAGGTAGTCTCTCAGGTTGCGCGTGATCAAGAACTGCTGGCGCACCACCTCGCGGCCGCGGCGTCCCATCTCGTCGGCTTTTTCGGGGTTGCGGAGCAGGTGCAGCACGCGGCCGGCGCACTCCTCCGCCGTGTTGACCAGGTAGCCGGTCTCGCCGTCGATGATCTGGAGGGGGATGCCGCCCACATTGCCGGCGACGACCGGTCGTCCCTTCCAAAGCCCCTCGGTGACCGACAGGCCGAAGCCTTCGCGCACCGACTTCTGGACGATGACGCGCGCGGCCCGCTGGAAGGCGTTCACCTCCACGTTGCCGACGCCGTTGAGGTTGGTGAGCACCTTGATGTCCATGTCCTCGCCGGCGCGGCGCACCGTGCGTTCGTACCAGGCCCAGCCCTCAGGGTCATCGTATGCCATCGACGCCACGAGCACGAGCTGAAGCTCCGGGATGTCGCGCTTCACCATGCGATAAACGTCTATCACCCCGAGCGGGTCCTTCCAGGGGTCGAAGCGCGACACCTGCGCAATGAGCGGCCGTTCTGGGTCGATCTCGTGATTGCGCAGGATCGCTTCTACCGTGTCGGCCGGGATGTCGGCGTTCTTGGCGCTGAACGGGTCGATCGAAGGCGGGACGAAGAAGGGAATCGGGCCTTCCAGGTCCTCCTTCATGTAGTTGCGGAGCGTGAAAATCGCGCCGTCGTAGAGGGAGACGTGCGACCGCAGCATGTCCCAAACCTGCACCTGCGCGTCGGTCAGGTCGATGTGGCAGCGCCAGATCCACTTCCCCGGTGGGCGGGTCCCGCGCATTTCGATGAGGGACGAGAGGATGGCCGCGGGCTGCGGGTCATGGATGACGACGAAGTCGTAGTCCTCGTCGAACATCTCCGCGTTGGCGCGATTGTACTGCAGCCAGAGCTCCCACATCTGCGGCTTCCAGTCGATGAGCATCCCCTGGAGGCTGTTGTGCATGCCCTTTGTGACGCGGAAGAAGTCGTCGCCGGCGCGGATGACCTGCCAGTCCGCCGACAGTCCGACGTCTGCCATCAGGGGCACGAATGAGCTCAGTATCTCGGCGACGCCGCCACCGAAGGGTGTGGAGTTGATTTTGACGACGCGGGCGCCCTTCAGAGGTTTCGCCAGCTCCAGGATCTCCTCTAGAGCGTCGTCCCCGATTAGAGAGCGGTAGCTCTCCAGGGTTTTCGGGGCGGTTGGAATCGAACTCAACATTTCTTCACGGGTTCTTTCTGCATTTCACATGTCTGCTCGCAATCTCGGCGCACGGGGTCCCCTCCCTTCCTCCAGCCATCGCACTTCCATCTCAACGGTCTTGCCTAGTTCATTTCACGCAGCAGACGCAAGTAGTCTGCCAGGAATCGACAGACGAGGAAGTTCTCGGCCACGTGTTGCCGGCCGGCCGCGCCCAGCTCCCGCGCCTTTTCGGGCTCCGCGAGCAGCTCCAGAAGGTAGCCGGCGAACTCTTCATTGGTGCGCGCCAGGTAGCCGGTGCGACCGTGCACGACCTGCTTGGGGATCCCGCCCTGGGGCGCGCCGACGACCGGCGTCTCCTTCCACAGCGCATCGGACAGCCAGATGCCGAAGCCGCGCTGCAATGCCCGTTGCATCAGCGCCCGCGAGGCCCTCTGCACGACGTTGATTTCGACGTTGCCGACGTCGTCCAGGTTGGACAGGATGTGCACGTCGGGCAGGTCGGCCGCCTGCCTGATGACGCGCTCGAAGTAGGCGTAGGACTCGTCGCCGTCCGGCGGCGAAGTCGCCAGCATCACCATCTGCAGGTCCGGTGCCTGCTCCTTAATCAGCCTGTAGACTTCGAGCGCGCCCAGCGCGTCGCTGTCCTCGCTGATCGGCGCGACCTGCGATACCAGCGGCCGGTCGACGTCGACGCCGTAGCGCCGGAGGATATCGGCGGTCGCGTCGGCGGAAAGCTCCATGTTGCGCGGCCCAAGCGGGTCGACCGCCGGTGCGATCACACGTAGCGGCGCCGATGCCTGCGCCCGGCCGACGAAGCGCTCGTCCTCGAAGACCCAGCAGTCGTATCGCTGCGCGTGCCCCTCGAGCAGATTCCACACTTCCGGCTGCGCGGCGGAGAGATCGATGTGGCAGTGGAGAAGCCAGCGGGCGCGGTCCGTGTGCGGCTCGACATAAGACCTGATAGCCACCGGCTGAAGGTCATGGACGACCACGACGTCGAAGTCCTCGCTGAGGAGCTCGGCGTTCATCGTCGTGTAGCGCCGCCAGGCCTCCGTCGTCTCGTCTTTCCACTCGACCCGGCCGCCGGCGAGGGCGCGGTACATCATCTTATTGACCTGCGTGGCCTCCTCATCGGCGCGGACGATCTGCCAGCGCCAGTCGAGGCCGAGGTCGCAGAAGAGAGGGGAAGAGGAGCGCAACAGCTCCGCGAGGCCGGTCCCGAAAGCGGTAACGCTCAGGTTGAGGACGCGGAGACCCTTGAGCGGCGCGGCAAGCTCGACAAGATCGTCGATCTTGTCCTGACCGGCCACCGGCACGTAGTCCTTAAGCGATCTGGGGGCCAGGGCCAGCGTGCCGTACATCGCTTTCTCCTCTTTGTGGAGATCGACCTCTGACATGGTAGGCGAGCGGATTAATAAATATCTTGCGATATGATCCTATTGCAGCCGCAATCCGCTGTCAACGCGAAGGGGCCCGCCGGGGCGTCAATTTGGGGAGCGTCTTTCACTGAGACGGGTGCCTCTCTTCCGGAACTGCCGCACGCTGAAGATGAGGTCGTGTGGGAAGCCCGACAGGCCGATCTCGCGCGCAATCCGGTCGACCACCTCCGCTACCTCCGCCCGTGAGCGGCCGTGCACCATCGCGTAGAGGTTGTAGCGCCACTCCGGCGGACGGCGCGGCCTCCGGTAGCAGTGGGTCACCTCGGGTCGCTGCGCCAGCTGCCGCCCGACCTCGCTGACGCTGTCGTCCGGCACGTCCCAGACGGCCATGCCGTTCGCCGTTATGCCGAGGGCATAGTGGTTGGGCACAGCGCCCAGCCGCTTGATGACGCCTCGCTCCAGCAGCGGCGCCATGGTCGCGATTACGCCCTCCTCGGTCATGCCCAGTCGTAGCGCAAGCTCCTCGTACGGTTGCGCGACGATCGGCAGGCCGTCCTGGATTGTGACGAGCAGGCGCCGCTCCTCTTCGGTCAGTGCGCCATCAGACATCGAAGTGAAACGTGACCTCCACGAAGTACTCCTCGAGCGCCGGCAGGTCCATGACCGGCAGCCGCGTCTTCTCTCGAATGGCGGACAGCACGCGCTCCACCTCCGCCGGCTCTTCCGACGACACGACGAACCACAGGTTGAAGAGGTGCTCGCGCTGGTAGTTGTGTGACACGGCATCGAAGCTGTTCACGGTCGCGGCCACCTCTTCCAGGCGCTCCGGCGGCACGTGAATCGCGGCCAGCGTGCGTGCCCCGCCCAGGGCCGTCGCGTTGAGCACCGGACCGAAGCGACTCAGCGCTCCTTCGTCGAGGAGGCGTTGGAGCCGCGCCATCACCTCGCTCTCGGTCATGCCCAGCCGTTCGCCGATTTCGAGAAACGGCCGCGAGGTCAAAGGGAAGCCGCCCTGGACGTTGTTCAGCAGGAGCCTGTCCCTCTCGTCGAGCTCAACCGGCATCGTCGACTCCCATCGAGGGCGGCTGGTAGACGCAGTAGGGATCGGACTCCAGGTAGTCACCGCTGACGGCGTAGGCCCGTGCCCGCGAGCCGCCGCAGACGTCGCGGAAGTCGCAGACGCCGCACTTTCCCTTCAGCCCGCTGTAGTCGCGCAGGTCGCGGAACAGGGTCGAGTTGCGATAGATCTCCGCGAACGGCTTGTCGCGCACGTTTCCGCCCGGAAGCGGCAGGAAGCCGCTGGGACAGACGTCGCCGGTGTGGCTGATGAAGGCGAAGCCGTTGCCGTCGTTGACGCCGCGGTTTGACTGGCCGAGGCCGTCGGCGAAGCTGTAGCCGGCGCCGGTCACGAGCAGGCCCGTCTCTGACGAGGTCGCTTCCTGGCGCCGCCGCTGGATGACCACGCGGCGATAGTGCTGCGCCGCCGTCGTGCGCACGTCGAAGGGCGCGGTCTTCGAGAGGTCGTACAGCCAGTTGAAGACGCGTTCGTGCTCTTCCGGCGAGATCATGTCCTCTCGCCTGCCGCGGCCGGTGGGCACGAGGAAGAAGAGGCTCCACATGACGGTGCCGTATTCGCCGACTACGCGCGCGATGGCGTCGAGGTCGTCGACGTTGTAGCGGCTGACCGTCGTGCCGACCTGCAGCGAGATGCCCGCGCTCCTGATGTCGTCCAGTATCTCCAGCGTTCGTTGGAAGGAGCCGGGGCGGCCGCGGAAGGCGTCCTGCACCTCGGGCCGCGAGCCATCGAGGCTCATCTGGATTCGCGCCACGCCGGCGTCGCGCGCCTCACGCAGCCGCTCGAGGGTGACGAGCTTCGTTGCCGTCGGCGAGAGGGCGACGCGCAGGCCGCGGCCGGCGGCATAGCGGATGAGGTCGAGCAGGTCGGGACGCATCATGGGGTCGCCGCCGGTGACGATGAGTATGGGGCGTCCCACTTCGACGAGCTCGTCGATGAGGCGGAACCCCTCGTCGGTCGTCAGCTCGCGCGGGTCACGCTTCGGCTGCGCTTCGGCGCGACAGTGGATGCAGGCGTAGGCGCAGGCGCGCGTCACCTCCCAGGCGACGGTGAACGGCGTCTGGTTGAAGTCGACCTCCAGGAGGGGACGTTTGGGCTGTTCGGTCATGTCGATGCGCTGCCTACACTACCATCTTAAGGGTTGAGCGCGGGCGCTGGCGAGAGGGCGTCAGAAGGGACAGACGGCGTCAGGGTTGAACGTGGGGTTGCCGGAAGAGACAGCCATCCGGCGGAAATAGGGGCCGTTCAGCGGCGCGATCAGGGTTTCCCCCGATTCAGACTGATGCCCCGCTCGGTGCACAATGAGAGCGCATTAGGAAGTGGCTCAGACGGTCGCTCTCCGCTCCGGCGGCCGGACCGTCACAGACCGCCTCCGCGGGTTGTCCGCTCTGGTAATGGTGGCGGGACTAGACCGGACAACACGTAACTAACCCAGATCGCCGCCTATTGACCTGTCGAGCCGTGACCGCCCGCGCCGCGCGCCGTCTCCGTCAGCTCCTCAACCTCCACCACGTCCAGCTCCCCCAGTCGCGTCACCACTAGCTGCGCGATACGGTCGCCATTGGCGATTCGATACTCTTCGACATCGCCGAAGAGGTACATGGTCACGAGCACCTCGCCGCGGTAATCGCTGTCGATAGTGCCGAACGTTACGCCGACTCCCTTGGCCGCCAGGCCGGAGCGCGGGCGCACCTGCACGTCGAAGCCGCGCGGGAACTCGATGGCGATGCCTGTGCCCACGCGCAGCGGTCTCCGGCCGAGCACGACATGGTCGCGGCCGTCGACGCAGGCATACAGATCGAAGCCGGAGGAGCCTTCGGTCGCCCGCTCGGGCAGTCGCGCGCCTGGGCGCAATCGTTTCACCTTGAGTAGGCTTGTTTCCATCGCCGGCACTGGACGCGAGTATAAATGGCGCCTGCGATCGCGGGCAAGGCGGCTGCCTCCGATCACCCGAAGGGTGCAGCAGATTGCCGGAGTCGGAAGTGGTCTATTGCTAATAAGAGAACCCGTGATACAATCCGGAACCGTCGGTAGGAATCTGAGCAAGCGGGAGGTTGACCATGGCCGATTTCGGTCTGAATGAAGAAGAACGGATGGTCCAGCAACTGGCGCATGAGTTCGCGGTCAAGGAGATCCGACCTCACGCCGCGTACTACGACGAGCACGAGGAGGTCCCGCGCGACATCATTCTCAAGGCGAACTCGCTGGGACTGTCCGCGGGCATGTTCGGCCAGAGTGAGTCGATTCTCATATCACCGGTCGTCACCGAGGAGCTGTCGTGGGGCGACAGCGGCGTTGCCCTGTCCATCTCGTCGAGCGGGCTGGCGCTGGCTGCCATCGTTGGCATGGGCACCGACGAACAGAAGGACGAGTGGATCCCGAAGTGCATGAGCACCGAGACGGAGCTTCGTTTGGGCGCCTATTGCCTCACCGAGCCGGAAGCAGGCTCCGACGTCGCCAACATCTCCACGACCGCTGTCAAGGACGGCGACGACTACATCCTCAACGGCACCAAGCGTTTCATCACCAACGGCGGTATCGCCGACGTGCACGTGGTCTTCGCGACCGAGGACAAGAGCAAGAAGTGGGGCGGCCTCTGCGCCTTCGCCATCGAAAAGGGCACGCCGGGCCTCTCCATGGGCACGGTCTGGAAGAAGATGGGCATCCGCGCCTCCTGGACGGCGGACGTTATCCTGGAGGACTGCCGCGTGCCCGCCCGCAACCGCCTGGGCCCGCCGCCGGGCGCAGCGCCGGGAACCGGAGGCGGCAGCGGCGCTCTCGGCGCCCTGTCCGCCCTGGAGCGCACGCGCCCGATGATCGGCTGCTTCGGCCTGGGCGTTGGACGCGCTGCCTTCGAGTACGCGCTGGACTACTCCAAGGAGCGAATCCAGTTCGGCCGTCCGCTCGCTGCCAACGAGGCCATCGCCTTCAAGCTGGCGGACATGGCGATCGAGCTGGACGCCGCGCGACTTCTCATCTGGCGCGCCACCTGGATGGGCCGGACCCACGTTCCCTTCCTCCGCGGCGAGGGCAGCATGGCGAAGGCCTTCCCATCGGACGCCGCCATGCGCGCGACCGTCGAGGCTGTGCAGATACTCGGCGGCTACGGCTATGTGAGCGAGTTCCCGGTCGAGAAGTGGATGCGCGACGCCAAGATATTCCAGATCTTCGAGGGGGCGAACGAGATCCAGCGACTGGTCATCGCCCGCGCCATCACCGGCGGGATCAAGAGCCGCTAGGGGTCGCCACCTAAACGTAGCCGGGACTTTCCAGTCCCGGCCTCCGGATCGACATAGAACCTGTGGATTTTGTCTGGGCCGCTGCTAGCTCAGGGAATGGGCTTGGCGCGGCCCGGATCTTCTCTCGCGGCCGCTTGCTCCTCCGGGCGCAGGCGCGCGACCAGCCACTCCCGCACCATCTGTCGCAGCTCCTCGCGGCGCTGTCGCAGGCTGTGCTTCGCGCCCTGGAGGATGATCAGCTCCTTCGGCTCGCCGGCGCGTTCGTAGACGTAGCGCGAGCATGCCGGCGGCAATCGCCTGTCGAGCTCGCCGTGCACGAGAAGGATCGGCCTCGGCGCGATTCGAGGCGCCAGCGCCGTCCCCGCCGTCTGCGTGCTGAGCGTGACGACCGCATCGACGTCGCGCGAAAGAGCGGCGGCGTTGATCACCACCGCGCCACCGTACGAATGCCCGACGAGTCCGATTCGCCCCGCGCCCTTCCGCTTCAGGAAAGCGACGCCGGCCAGGATGTCATGCGTGCCCTCCTCGACGTCGCCGGGCGCCACGTGCAGGCGAAAGTCCAGTCGCAGCGAGCTGACGCCGTCCGCGAGCAGGTCGGCGGCCAGCGTGGCGTAGATGGCGTTCGCGGGGCCGTCGAAGCCGCCGTCGGTGCCGCCGACGAAGACAACGCCGCCTCCGCCGCGCCTACCCTCGTGGTAGAGGCAGGAGATGAGGCCGAGCTTCGTCTGGAGATGCACCGGCTTCGCGCTTCCGGCCCGGTCGATGGGCATATATCCCTCCATCGCGCGTAGGTCGGGCGTCTCGCCCGACCGTTCTTCCCTCTGCCGAGCGGGCAAGATGCCCGCTCTACGCGAAAAAGGATGGCCATGCGCTCCTCTAGGAACCGTAGCCGCGACTTTCCAGTCCCGGCGTCAGTCCACGCGCGGGATGCAACAAATGAAGCGCAGCACGCCGAAGCCGCTGTTCACGAACTGGTGCATCTCATTCGGTGCGACGAACACCACGCGGTTGGCCTTGATCGGCGTCTTGCCATCGCTGCTGACGACCTCGCCCTCTCCGGCGAGCACGAACACCTCGTGCTCCCAGTCGTGCGAGTGCCAGGGCGTCGAGCTGCCCGGCTGGACCTCAAAGACGCGCATCACGAAGTTTGGCGCGCCGTCCTCCGGCGAGATGACCAGGCGCAGGCTGACGCCGGGCATCTCCTCCCTCTCTGTCACTTGTCGGAAGTCTCGAATCTTCATACCGCACCTCATCGCGTCGGTAGCTTGGTTCTTCGCCGTCGGGCAATTATAGTTGCTGTCGTGGGTGGACGACAATTGTGTAGGCCCCGCCCGTGCCGGCCGCGGGCGAACCGTGACGAACGCCCGTGCGACGGGATATAATAGCATCAGAAGATTTTTATGAGAGGTAACATATGCCCGATAAGGTCATGATCTACATCGATGGTAGCAACGTCTACCACTCCCTGAAGTCGATCTATGGCTACACAAATCTCGATTTCGAAGCCTTCACCAAGAAGCTGGCCGGCAAGCGCCAACTGGTCCGCGTCTACTATTACAATGCGCCTGTCGACCACACCAAGGAGCCTGAACGCTACAAGGAACAGCAGACCTTCTTCAACCGGATGCGTCGCATACCGTACCTGGAGGTCAGGCTGGGGCGGCTCGTCTATCGCAACTGGCCGACTGAACCGGCCTATGAGAAAGGCATCGACGTCAAGATTGCAACCGACATCTTGGACCACGCCCATCGCGATCTCTATGACGTCGCCATTCTCGTAAGCGGGGACAACGACTTCGCGGACGCGCTCCAGGCGGTCAAGGACACGGGAAGACACGTCGAGGTGGCGCTTTTCGGCGACGCCTGGTCGTCGCAGCACCTGCGTGACGTCGCCGATAGGGCGATACGGATCGACAAGACGTTCATGAAGGGCTGCTGGAAATAGCACAACGGGTTGCAAAGCAACCCGTTGAAGCTAATCGCCTGAGATTGCCCGGCATTCTCAGGGGGTCCAGCGCTTGTATTATAGTCCGCCGCGGCAGGATGTCAACCCCTTTCGCGCAGATTCGTCGAATATTGCCGCGTTGATTTCGAACTCGGCGACTGCAGGAAGCGAGGACGGGACCATGAGGGTCGGCGCGCACGTCTCCACGTCGGGCGGCCTGGACAAGGCGATTGATCGCGCGCGGGCCATGGGCGCGGAGACGATCCAGATATTCGGCGGCCCGCCCCAGACCTGGCGCCGTCGCAGCTACGCTGACGAGGAGACCAACGCTTTCCGCGAAAAGGCCGCTGCCGCTGACGTTGGTCCCGTCTTCCTCCACGCCATCTATCTCATCAGCCTCGTCAGCGACGACCCCGTCGCGAAGGAGAAGGGGCAGGCGTCGCTCGTCGCCGACCTGGAGCTTTGCCCGCGCATCGGCGCCAAGGGGAGCATCGTCCATGCGGGCAGCCACAAGGGCGCCGGCTTCGAGGCCGTGCTGGAACGCGTTGCGGCCGCCATCCGGCGCGTGCTCAAGGCG
>Ga0315288_10010575_pt1 | contig 11634 bp, 8 predicted proteins | sample YL17G11_20_MG_FD_203454 | JGI IMG/M metagenome (GOLD analysis project Ga0315288, IMG submission 203454) | Sediment microbial communities from Yellowstone Lake, YNP, Wyoming, USA - YL17G11_20 | ecosystem: Environmental > Aquatic > Freshwater > Lake > Sediment | place: USA: Wyoming | collected... | reverse complement strand
ATTTTACGAAAACCTTTTAACATAACCAATCCATAACCGTAACTGACTACTTTTTTGCTCAGAGGCGAAACTGCCTCTAGCAGAAACAAAACCTATGCTCAAAGTAGTTTGTCATCAGTTTCAAATATCGACTAATAACCTATTCCGCTTTTTGTTTTCCTTCGTTCACCCAAAATGGTAAAGTCCTTCTTCTGAATCGCTTTAACCACGATTTCTCTATTTTTATATAATGATCTTTCTTTATAATTTCTAATGGCTAATCCTATATGGACGATCAATCCAGAGACAAACAATGCTACTGCTATCTTTTTCCATAAACTTGCTTTTAGATAATCCTTGAAAGCATAGAAGAAGTAAAACATAGCCAATGGTAACATCAGATAGAATGTATGAGCAGATGGACCTTTAATTGAAAAGATGGAACCGAGATAAACCAAAAAGATTGTGCCTCCAGTCAAAGATTTCAATAATTTCCATGATTTTTCTCTTTCCTTTTTAAAGAGCTTAATTAACATGATTACCACCTGTGCAAAGCCGATGATGGCGGCAAACACTATAAAAGGAGTCACCCAGAAATATTCTTTTAAAAAAGCAAGTCTACTGACTGTTCCTGCCCCTGCAAATCTTGCGATTTCGAAACTGGCGAAAGAAAGAAATCGGGCTATCACTGCAAAAATATTCAAAAGATTCTTCATTTCAAACTGAACATTCGCACCGGTTCCTCCACTACCTTGTATGAAACCATACTTTATATAGGTTGGCAGAACAAATATTCCAGTGGATAAAGATCCTCCCATAAAACACAGTATCAATTTTAAAAACTTTTTTCTTTTATCTTTTAATTGAAGATATAAAACCAGAAGGATATGCGGGGTAATGATTATCCATGACATGTGTAATTGAAAGATCCAAAAAAGACCAAATCCCACCATGGCCATGGCCAGACCAGGGGGAATTACATTCTTACTTAAAGGAGGTATCAGCTCGAAAATTCCTACAAAAAAGATCACCGCTCCAAAAAGAACGTAAGATGGATTTACGACATGGGTGGAGAAATTCATCACCCAGGGAGCGGTGAAAACCCATCCCCATATAAACCATTTTGGAATTTCAGGGAAATGTTTGAGACAGTACCAACCCAGAAGCAGTAAAGCCAGAAAAGACAAAATATTTAAGAGTATAAAAGGTGACTCCGGAAGTGGCAAAACATAAAGTGGTATACCGACCAATAAAGATTGGAGTGCTCCTGGAATTTGAGAGCCAGTATATACAACGTCTGGCCCAAAATAGGGCCATAATCCAGTGGTGTAAAACTTTAATCCTAATAGGTAGATCTGCTTTTCATCCGGGGACCAGAATTCGGAAAAAAGTCCAAAAATTAATCGCGCTAAAAATATTAACGTGAAAATCAAGATGGTGACCAAAAGCCGATTTGTCTTTTTGTTATTCATAGACGTCACCAATACAACTGCATATTATTATAACTAAAACAAACGAAATAAACGAGATGTCATAGCCCAGACGGGCAGACAGACTCCCCCGTCTGGGCGCCCGTGCGAGGATCGAAGTAACGAAGTCCCGCCTTTGGCGTGGCTTCACTCCCTTTCCACGGAAAGCGGATCCGCCTTCGACAGACTAATCCAGCAACTATCTTTTTCTTATCAAGAATCAAGGCAGTTAAATAGGAGAAGAACCATAATAACAAAATAGCGGCGCAGGGATTCGAACCCCGGACACGAGGATTATGATTCCTCTGCTCTGACCAGCTGAGCTACGCCGCCAAGAGGCTATTTATGTATACGAAAACCACAAAGATTTGTCAAGCTCAAGATTCGTTCGAGAGCTAGGCATTAGCATTTTTACCTCACTCCCTCTCCTGTGGATCTTCGATATCCCCCTCTCCTTAGCAAGTTGAAAATCCCGTCCTTCGACAAGCTCAGGATGGTGAGCGACTTGTCCTGAAGGCTCGTCCTGAAGGAAGTCGAACCACCTAAGGCGGGGGAGAGGGGGAACAAAGGGGGAGAGGTTGAAGAGAGTCCCGCTGTTTCTCTTACCGACATATCTCATATGGTATCTAAAGACTCGTATGAGTGCTTATGCATGTTCACATGAACTCTTGGTATAGACTTCTCAATCATAAATTTCTATTGGAGAAGACCATCAAATGGTAACCTCTTCACCGAAATCTGGAATCAGCACATTTTGAATTCCTAAACCTTTGATCCCTTCGGCTAAGGCTTGAGATTGTTTCTCTTCCCCGTGCACCACAAAGACTCCTTGAAGCGAGTCTTTGGTGTTATCTACGTATTCCAAAAGCTCGTTTCTATCTGCATGAGCGGAAAATGCGTCAAAGACCTCTACCCTGGCTTTTAACCGCTGTTCCTCTCCAAAGATTTTTACCTTTTTTTGCCTTTCTACAATTCTCCGTCCCAGAGTATCTTTCGCCATGAATCCGACTACCATAATAGTATTCTTTGAATCCCCGATATTGTTTTTCAAATGATGCAGAATTCTTCCGGTTTCACACATCCCGGAGGCGGAAATTATGATGCAGGGCTGGTTTATCTGGCTTAATTTCTTCGACTCTTCCACGTCTTTTATGTATGTAACGTCTCTTGTGCCGAAGGGATTATCATTTTGAGCGATCATCTGGTTAGTCTCTTTGTCGAAGCAGTCAGGGTGAAGCTCGAATATTTCAGTTACATTTACTGAGAGTGGGCTATCCACAAATATCTTAAGGTGAGGGATTTTCCCCTGGTTCTGTAGCTTATGAAGGCAATAAACCACCTCCTGAGTTCGCCCCAAAGAGAAGGCGGGGATGATAATTTTCCCTCCCCTCTCTATGGTTTCATTTACCACCTGGGCTAATCTTATCTCGGTTTCCGACAAATTCTCATGCACCCGGTTGCCATAAGTGCTTTCGATTATCATGAACTGAATGCCCTTGACCATCTCCGGGTCTTTTAATATGGGAAGATTCTTTCTCCCCAGATCCACGATGTAAGCCAACCTTAGATTTCTTCCATTTTCTTTTATATCGAAAATCGACAGCGCAGAGCCGAGGATGTGTCCAGCATCGAAAAAGGTCAGTTTGATATCAGAAGCAACATAGAATCCCTTCTGATAGCCGATCCCTCGAAAGAGAGAGAGTGTCTGATTCACATCCTCGACATCATAAAGAGGTTTAATCGGAGGTAGCCCTTTACGTTCTTCTTTTTTGTTCAGATATTCTGCATCCTTCTTCTGTATGTGAGCGGTATCCTTAAGCATAACCAAACACAGGTCGCGGGTGGCGAAGGTGGAGTAAATGCTGTTTTCGTATCCTTGCTTTACTAAATTGGGGAGATTGCCGGAATGATCTATGTGCGCATGCGACAGCACCACCCTTTCGATTGTCTTGGGATCGAAAGGGAAATTGCGATTACGATTGTTCGACTCCTCTCTTCGACCCTGGAAAAGCCCGCAGTCTATGAGAATCCTGTTGCCATTCGATTCAATTATGTGCATGGATCCGGTAACCGATTTTGTGGCACCTAAGAACGTTATTTTCAAACTTCCTCCAGTCTTTAGTTTCCTATCCTAAGTCCCTAGTCCCAAGTCCCTTCCTTAAGGGGTTATTGAAAAAGTATCTTTTACTGTCATTGCGAGGAGCGAAAGCGACGAAGCAATCTCTAACTCGTTGATTTACATAAATTGAGATCGCTTCGCTTCGCCTTGCACCAGATGGTGCAGGGCTTCGCTCGCAATGACGACAACCTGACTTTTTTAACACACCCTTAATGGTTAGAGGTTAAGGTCATGAGCGGTGAGTAGAAGTCATTCAGCCTTTAGTTTTTCAATTAATCCTCTTATGGAATCCGCTTTGGGATCGTCAGGCTGCATCTGTAAATACGTCTGATAAGCAAAAGTCGCATCTTTCTTTCTTCCCAGACCCTCATTAGTTAATCCGAGCTGGTAATATCCCAAAGCGAAATTCGGATTTATCTGCAAAAGCACGTTAGTCTCCCTCAATGATTCTGTCAATCTTCCTTGCTGGTAATAGACAAATGCTAAGCCATAATGAGATTGGACGAGATCTTTCTTTTTGGCAATGGCTTTTTGGTAAAATGAAACTGCTTTATCCAGATCTCCAAGTTGGGCATAAAGAATTCCCATATCGTTAAAAACATGTGGATCATTGATACCCAATTTCATTGCTTTCGCATAAAACTTTTCGGCTTCTTTGAACTCTTCCTTTTGCATGTGTAAATCACCTAGATCAGCATAAGCCAATCCGTAGTCTGGCTTAAACTGCAAAGCCTTTTTTAGCTCCATTTCGGATTTTTGTAGATTTCCAGTCTTAAAATAATATTGACCCAATCCGTCGTGTGCTTGAGCAAAATCCGGAGATAGTTGAATCGCTTGGATGAATCGCTGGTAAGTTTGATCCAAATCACCTTTTGCCAAAAAGGAGAATCCTTGATTGGCCAGCTCGACTTCAGGAAACTTTTCCTTTATCATCCCGTTCTCTTTATCCACCTCTTCTGCTCTGCCCATCCGGTCAAAATAACCAGCTAATATAAAATGCCCATTGCGACTTTTCCTGGGATCGAGGTCCAACAAGTTTCTGAATCGAGCTACAGACATGTCTGGTTGCGAGTTTAGAAATATCCAGGGGAAAATAAAAAGCAGGCTAACGATAATTAAGTTAAGTTTCAGATAGCTGGTTTTTGGAGCTGGAGGAATCCGGCTGAAAAGATATAAAGCCAAAATGGTATACCCCAGTCCCCCGCTGGCAAAAAGATCCCAGTCTCTGGGTGCCCCCAGTCCGGGGTTGATAAGAAAATTGAAAAGAAGCTGTGCCACCGAGACGATCAATAGAAACTCAACTATTCGATCTTTTGTACTCAAAGTTTTCAGCTTGAAAATTAGGAAGCTTAGAAACAAAACTAAGCCAATTGGAGAAATCAGAAGCTGTTGATTGAAGAAATCTAAAATATGAGCAGGAGAGAATAGGGTATAGTTAGGACCGGTGTAACCTCCGTGCAGAATCGGCATAAGGTAACCGAAAACAAACCAGTTATATGTGCGAATATATAAAAATAAACCGACAACCAGAATCAGCAAGAATAAAGAGACCATCCATGTCTTTTTGTTGACAAGAATATGGCTTAAGTTTTTCTGGTCTCTGCTAAACAGAAAAAGAAACAAAATGGAGGGGAGAAGATACAAAGAGGAGAAATGGAACGGCAGGAGGATACAAAAGATGATCGACGGAACCCATATCTTAATTTCCCCCTTAAGATATTTCAGAGAATAAAAAAGATATATCAAAATTCCACTGCAAAGCAGAGGATAATGTTCGGCATATCCGAAAAAAAGTTCTATGCTCCCCATCCCCATCAAAATGAGGAACACAAATAGCCTGGTAGAGGTGCTTTTCCCCAAGAAGGCTGCCATCCTTAAGGCAAAGATAACGTATAATATTCCGCTTAAATAGCTAACCCAAGCATAAACTCCCGCACCATCCAGATGAAAGATGTTATTCAGCAGGTGGTAGGAGGATAGATAAATCCAGATGGCTAAGGGTTGACTCCAGTTAGGAGTAAGAGAGCCGGCATTTATGCTGTCGAGGATTTGAAATCCATCACCCAAAAGATGAGTTTTGGTTCTGAAGAGATAAAATATTATAAGTGAAGAGGCTGGTATAAACAGATAGCCCCAGCGCTTTTGTTTTTCTATTAAGAAGCTAAAGCTTTTCACCGCGGATGGCTTTAAAAAAGTCCGAAATCCTTGGTTTACTTTGGGAATGAATATTGAAAATGCAAAAGCGATCACTATTGTTCTTAACCAAAACGGGAAATAAGCCCAATGATTTATTCCCCAAAGTCTTTTATCTGGAAAGAAGGAGCTGACCCATAATAATAACAGCAAAAGCAGACTGAATGCGACCACCAGGCTTTCCCAAGGTGGCTGTTCTACCTTCAATCCCTGCACCTTTTGTTCTACTTTGCTTTTTTTCTTCGACTTCATGAAAAGCCAGCTTTCCTAAATAGACATATTCTTCATGGAATATAAAAGAACATGTTCGTTCTGTAAAGAATCTTGTTAATTTCTCAAGTGGGAATAAAAGAAGAGCTATTTCCCATTACATGCTATATCCGATCCCGGGAACGTTGGAATGGATGAACATGAAGAAGACATAACCTAACACGCCGAATACCAAACCAACTATGGCTAATATTCTAATCAAAAGGGCATCAGATTTTCCTTGTGCTCGTTCCAGAGTAACTCCTCCCAGAGTTATTGCCCCTATGATCAAAGGTATACTGCTCATATAAAGAGCAGGGAAATACGTGAAAATACAGGACAGAATTCCCAAAAAAATGCTTGAGATTGATAGTGTGTAATAAAGTTTTTTGCGAGGGAAGAAAGGTTGAGGAAGAGGAAGGACAAATGAATATCCGCACACTTCGCAGAAAGTGTTCTGCTCACTTAGAATCGTATTACAAAAAGGACATGTCTGCATTAAAACTCTTCTCTGCTCGGGTTGATACTATTCTGTTGCGTCAGATCCTCTCCGCTGAATGCGGATCTGCCTATGGCAGACAGACCTGACGCTCTGTCAGGAGAAGCTCCTGACAGACCAGTTAATCGGTGAGAAATGAATTACCCCCTCACCTTAGTCCTCTCCCCTTTGGGGAGAGGGATAGGGTGAGGGGACACAAGCTTTCGATTACTCCTTTACATTCTCTACAAAATTTCGGATACCCTGATAGATAGCTTCAGCACATTGCTTCTGGAATTTGTCGGTTCCCAGAAGCTCCTCTTGCTCCGGAATCATCATGAAAGCACATTCCACTAACACCGCCAGAAGCTGATATGGTCGGGTGAGGGCTAAGTTTCCGTAGTAGGTGCCATAATCCGGTAAATTGAGATTTTTAAGAAGGTCAGATTGAATCGACCTTGCCAATGCTATTGATTGAGGATGATAGTAATAAGTGGAAGTGCCATTATTATAAAAAGGATTCACTCCATCGGACAGGGCATTATTGTGAATACTAATTAAAATGTCGCAGTTTTCCTGAATGGCTTTCTTGGGACGATCATAAAGAGCTACACTGTCATTGTTCGATCGAGTCATCACCACTTTTGCTCCGTTTTTTTCCAAAACATTTTTCAGATACAGAGCGATTTTCAGATTAACCTCTTTTTCCACCAGACCGGTGGGACCAACTGCTCCCGGATCAGGAGAATGCCCCGGGTCCAAAAAGATTTTCAGATCTTCCAACCCTCTTTCCAAATTGGGCGTGTGCTTTATCTCCAACACCAGATTGTTTCCCTCATAGAAAACGTCATATCCCCATTGCTGTTTCTGTTTCAAAAAAACCTTCAAAAGATAAACTCCTTCCTGCGGTTGATCCCATTGGATTTCTTTAATTAAAGTATCGTAAGAATCATATTTAATACGATCTGTGTTGGACGAGAGTCCATAGACCGTTAAGAAGAGAGCAGATGGGTCGGTATGTTGTTCAACTTTAAATGGCAGTTTTCCCGTTACTCCGTAAAGGAGAAGCACTACTTTCGTTTTTCGCTCCTGATTTTTAGTCTGTATAGTGTTGACCATGCTCTTGGGAATTGGTGTTCCCAAAGGCAGATATTTTATGCTATCCTGATGCACCCAGACGTTTTCGCCATAAGCTAACTTTAACCGCACCCATTCCCCCACCTTCCCTGTGGTAACCGCGCGTATGCCCGGAGGCTGATATATAAGCTCATATCCCAGTCGGGGACCAGCTCGAGCTACCACTGAGGACCCAACAAACTCCACCACTTGTGGAGTGGTGTAATCTGCTACGGTGATTCTATTGGTAGATGATTCCGTAATAGAGCGGGAATCTTTGCCTTTTTTCTGGGTTAGTTTGAAGATAATCTTGGCTTCTTTTATTTTATCCGAGTTTCTAATCACGTAGGAGCCAGTATATAACCCTTGGATGGGACGCGATTCCGATACATCCTCCTCATCTTCTTCTATCTCTTTCTCCGGATATGCTGATTCAATTCCCACTGACCCTAATTCGGACATGGGAATATTTTCTGCCACACCTTCAATGGAAAAACTTGCCCGGCAATTGGGGGTTCCTCTGAACTTAGTTTCAAGAATGTCTCCAGTGGTGAGGACTAAATCCTCCTTGGGCAGAATGCTGTTTTTAACGATACAAAAACTGTCCTCCGGTATGGAGTAAATGGAATGCGGAACTTTCACCTTAACCTTTTTTATTGATTTCCCTTCCTTGTTTTTGGCTACCAGCTCAAATACGAAGTCTCCTGGTGTAAGCGGGAGAAAAGCCAAGAATGCTCCATTGGGGTGGACGCTCACTGGATATCCGTTTATCTTAAATTCGGATTTTTTGGAGTTTGGATCCGGGGGTGGGGTAATTGATCCGAAGATGAAGGTTGAATCGGAGACAGTTATACGTGCACCCTCTCTAGGATAAATCACAGAGATTTCAGGAGGGGATTTTTCTTTCGCTTTGATTTCGACCCAAGTATAAACTATTAAGAAGATAAGAAAACAATAGATAAATTTTATTTTTCGAATTTTCACGTTTCCTCTTTTAGTAAGAGTTTCCCAACAGATTAAACGGATGAAACAGATGAATTGCCTGATTCCGCTAGCGCGTAGCCAAGCCTTCACCATTGTCCTGAGCTTAGTCGAAGGATGGCTTGGCTGGCAAGCCGTAAAGGCTTGCCTACGCATTATTTCTTTTCGGCACAATCCCCAATCCGGGCAAATCGGAAAGATAAATCATTCCATTTTTTACGCTCATTCCCTCATAAGGATCGTTGCTTAAGAGCAGGTTAGAATCCAAGTCCAGAAAGTCTGCCAAAGAGCCGATCTGAGCCGCTGCCGAAATGCCTAACGAGCTTTCGATCATACAGCCCAGCATCACCTTCAAGCCATGTGCCCTCGCTACATGGATCATTCTTAAAGCCTCCCGAATTCCACCGCACTTAGCTAACTTTATGTTTATTCCATCACAAAGTCCCACAAAATCCGGTATGTCCTTTGAGGTCATCAGATGTTCATCAATGATGATCGGAATCCCCGACTCCTTCTTTATTTTTTCCAGTCCACGTTTGTCATTCGGATCAATGGGCTGTTCTAGAAACTCGATTTCGTATTTTTTAAGTTGATCAATTTTATACAAAGCCTCGTCTGCACTCCTCCATCCCGCATTAGCATCTACTCTGATTTTAGCATTGGTGACCTCTCTCACCGCTTTTACCATCTCCACATCATTTTCTACTCCCACCTTAACTTTATAAACCAAAAAGCCTTTTGTCTCTTTGGTTTTCTCTTTCATCTTCTCCGATGTGTCGATTCCAATAGTATATGAAGTGATCAGAGGTTTTTTCCCATCCAATCCCAGAAGTTTGTAAACGGGGATGTTTAACCTTTTTCCTACCAGATCATGGAGCGCCATGTCAATTGCTGCCTTAGCGGAGTAGTTCCCCGTAATCTTTTTGTCCAGATTCGAAAGAATTGACTCTATCCGAAAGGGATCATCATCAATTTGATCTTTCACCTTTTCAAGACACTCGATAACCGTATCTGCATTTTCTCCATAATACGCGGAAGGTGCGGCTTCGCCGATCCCTTCCTCGATTTGAACGATCACATTCTTTTTAATCTCGGTTACAGAGCGGGAGATACGGAAAGGGTGCTTGAGTTTTAGATCGATGGTGTGATAAGTTAGGTTCATAGGTTTTGAACTCACCCCCAGTCTTCCTCTCTTAATAAGTGAGGGGGATTAAGTTGTAGCCGCAAACTTTAGTCTGCGCAGGTTTTTGTGGGGTATACTCCACCCCCGCACTCTAAAGAGTGCGGCTACACAATTCCTTCCCCTTATGTCCCCCTCTCCATTTTATGGAGAGGGGGACTAAGAGGGTGAGGTTCTAAGCTAATCTCACTTCGGGTTTAAATTTACCCTGTGATGAGATGTCTGTCAAATAAAAATATCTGCTGCTTTATCCAAAGTTGGAAAAAGTAGGTCAATCATGAAAGAATAAATGGTTGCGTTTGGAGCCAATCCTGACAGAACAAGAAAAGCAGAAAAGGGTTAGCTTCTCAGTTTGTGTTTATTAACCTATCCTAACCATCGCAGTTCATATTAGGAAGACGGTCGGCTGTTTACTATTCCCGCTTTCGGTCCTTATTTGTTCCACCATCTTCAAACATCTCATTTCACCTTTTCAGCTCAATTTAAGTATTTAGCTTTAAGACCGATAAAATAATTATGAGATAATCTTATCAAATAACATAAACTATGCGTATAGTTGGTGAAGTATAGAGGTTGAAGTTAAAGTAGGTTTTTGTTAGCTCAAAATTATAAAGCCACGAAAGCTTATTTTTCCAAGACTTTCGTGGCTTTTTATATACAGAAGAAAGGAGGTGATTTGATGATGCAAGGTACGGTAAAATGGTTCAATGAGTCCAAAGGGTATGGATTTATTACTCCGGAAGACGGAGGACAGGACCTGTTTGTGCACTTCTCTGAAATACAGAGCGAAGGATTCAAAACTCTTCGAGAGGGTGACGGAGTCAGCTTCGATCAAGGACAGGGACAAAAAGGACCTCAGGCAACAAATGTCCAAAAGATATAGTTTAGATAAATCAAGATTCTAAAATATGTCGTTGGTCGTTCCGAGGGCTCCCTTGGCCTCGGGACTTTAATGTGGCGGGAATAAAATCCCGCCACAATTAATATAAATGGTTTCCTGGCTACTGAAGTCCCCGCTTATTTATCTCCATTACAATGTGCTCGGATGTCCCCCAAACTTCTCTTTAAGATTCACCAGCTCGTCATTAATCATTATTTCGTTTATGTGGTATCTTAGGTGCAACTCCTCCATAGCTTTCATATTGCCATCTTTGGCTTGTCCACGCAGGAGCTTAACTCTTTCCTGATAGGGCGTTGGTTTTCTAAGCACTACTCCTCCTTTCCTGTAGCTTTTGATGTAGATTTAAAAAACGGTAAAATCAATTTAGGTAAAGAATCCACTCTGCTGCAATCCTTTCACGTGTCATAAAAAAGACATTAATTAATCGTGTAGTTTGCGCGTTTTAAATTTTACACTAACTAAATTCATTTCCCTCCCAACGACACTATACCAGCGCTCACCTAAAAATGCCCCTTCTTTTTTGCCCGATTATCACTAACAATATAGCTAATCGCTATTCGCTTGTCAACCTAAAACTTGAATTTTCAATTTTATTATACTATCTTCAAGCTTGTAACTCTATAGGGGAACTTGGGGATCAGTGATTTGTTTAGGCTCAAAACAAAGACATTTATCTATGAAGTCTGAGGAGAAATAGCGTCTGGGGGTAGTTTTTTTCCGATCCATCTGAAACCCAAAGCAGACAAAAGACCCAAAGAGGCGATTATTCCCCATAGTAACACCGGCTCGTTACTTAGAAGATCGATCAACACCCCTCCCACTAAAGGTCCGATAGACCAGCCCAAGGAAAAGAAAAGCCCATACCCTCCCATATACAAACCATGATGCTTTTCCTTGGAAAGATTAGCTACAATAGCCATGGATGCAGGCAATACCGTAATCTCTGAAAAAGAGATAACCAGCATACAA
>Ga0315288_10010574_pt1 | contig 11634 bp, 7 predicted proteins | sample YL17G11_20_MG_FD_203454 | JGI IMG/M metagenome (GOLD analysis project Ga0315288, IMG submission 203454) | Sediment microbial communities from Yellowstone Lake, YNP, Wyoming, USA - YL17G11_20 | ecosystem: Environmental > Aquatic > Freshwater > Lake > Sediment | place: USA: Wyoming | collected... | reverse complement strand
AGACTCCATATGAGCGATTTCGAGAGAAAGTCGGGCTCTCGGTGTAACCGGTCATGGTCGTATCCACAGGTTATTGACAGTGCCACCCGGCCGGTAATATACTTCTGGCATGGATAGGCGGGGAGATTCAGCGCTAAGGGCGGGAATTCGCCATGCCGCGGAAAAAGGAAAATCCTATAATTTCGGACTTTGATTAGGAGGAGGGGAGCATGAAACTCTGTAAAACTCTTTGGGCGTTGGTCCTTTGTTTATCCCTGGGTTTCGTCCTTTATGCGCAACCGGACACGATCGCGAAGATCCGCGAGGAGGGGCTCCAGCGCTCGCAGGTGATGGACATCGCCGGCTATATCGTCGACGTCCTCGGGGCGCGCCTGACGAACTCCGAAGATATGAAAAGAGCCCAGGCCTGGGCCTCCAACAAGATGGAAGAGATCGGCCTGTCGAACGTCACCATTGAGCCCTTCATGGACTACGGCGTGACGTGGGACAACGAGCGCTTCTCTCTCCACATGCTCGAGCCGGATTACCAGCCCATGACCGGTTTCCCCCTGACCCACACTCCGGGGACGAACGGAAGGATCGTCTGCCCCGTGGTCGTCGCCGATATCCAGACGAAGGCGGATCTCGCCAAATTCAAGGGCAAGCTGAAGGGCGCGGTCGTCCTGGCCTCGCCTCCGGTCCCCCTCGATCAAGCCGTGCTTTCCCAGGGCGTCAACCGGCTCACCGAAGAGGACCTGAAAAGGATCGCGGAGGCCGTCGTGCCGCCCCCTCCCCACCCGACCCCTCCCCCGCCGAATCCCGATGTCCTCAAACCCGAGGAGAAAGCCGCTTTCTTCAAGGCCGAGGGCGCCGTCGCCGTCATTCAGTGCGAGGGCGGGAGGCCCGGGATGGTCCGGGGGGCCTCCCGCCCGGGGGCCGAGGACGATAAATGGTCGCGGGCGAAGAGCCTCGAATCGCTCCCGATGATGGCCGTGACGCTCGAGCACTACAACCGGATGTACCGGATCCTCAAACGCGGCATTCCCGTCCGGATCGAGGCCGAGATCCGGAACCGCATCGGCGAGAAGGTCGAGAAGGCTGCGAACGTCATCGGCGAAATCCCGGGCACGGACCTCGCGGACGAGATCGTGATGATCGGCGCCCATCTCGACAGCTGGCAAGCAAGCCCCAACGCGAGCGACAACGCCTCGGGCTGCGCCGTCGCCCTCGAAGCCGCCCGCATCCTCCGGGCGATCGGCGCGAAGCCGCGCCGGACGATCCGCGTCGCCCTCTGGGGAGGCGAGGAGCAGGGCCTTCACGGATCCCGCGAGTACGTCCTCAAGCACTTCGGGGACCCCGCGAATCCCAAGGCCCCGATGACTCCGGAATACGGGAATTTCTCGGTCTATTTCAACCAGGATTACGGCGCGGGCCAATACCGAGGGATCTACCTGCAGGGCAACGAATTCGCCCGCCGGATCTTCGCGGCCTGGATGGAGCCTTTCCGGGACTTCGGGTTCGAGACCCTCTCGATCCAGAGCGTCGGCAGCACGGACCACATCCCGTTCGATGCCGCGGGCCTTCCCGGCTTCCAGTTCATCCAGGACAGGATCGCGGGGACGGGCGGGCATACGAACCTCGATTATCTCGACACCCTCTCGGCCGAGGACCTGATGAAGAACGCCGTCGTCATGGCGGCCTTCGCGTACGATGCCGCCATGAGCGACGAGCGGATCCCTCGGAAAACGAGGCGGTAAAGGCGTTATCCCGTTTCCAGGTCGAAGGCCACGCACTCCTCGACCGTAAGGGAACGGGCGCGTATCCTGTCCTCCAGCCAGGCGGCGGCCGGGAACATCCGGCGGCGCCAGACGTCGCCCCGTCGCGAGCCTCTGAAATAGCCGGCGGCGTTTGTGAGGACGACGGCCAAAAAGAAAGGAAACGACGAGACGTTGCGCCGCGCGCATGGAAGCCCAGAAGTACGCTCCCCTCGACTCTGCGTGTTATTAATACACGAACACTTGACTAGTGACCTTGTTGTCGTTTCCCATCCCGGCTCCATAGACCCTGCCGGTTAGAGTCAAGACCCCAAGTTTTGCCACGTCAGAGGTTACATTAAATCTGTACATGGCATAATATAAGGCGGGAATTGAGTTAGAACTGCGATAAACCTTATAACCGACACCATCCCCACGCCGCAGGTCATATTCAAGTTTGAACGATTGAATTGAAGACGACATATTGCAGACGATAATCTCCATATACCATGTTTGCCCGGCGGCATAATCAATAAAGTAACGAGGAGTCCAGGAAGGGTCGCCGATATTGACGCTCAAGGCCACAACCGCCCCCGGCGTTGACGCCACTGTTGCCGGTATGTCTGTGATTGAGCCTAAATAAAGCTGCTCTTGCTGCGCGCCCAGATAGCTGAATTGAGCAAAGCCAAAAACCAAAACCAGACAAAATATTGAACGTTTCATTATAACCTCCTTAAAAAAATTACTGAATTTCATTTTGCTAAGGATAGCAGGGCGTAAGTGTTTGCATGGGTTTTTCTTTGGTTCTCTCCTCAACACCGATATGATAAGCCTCAATGGTCGGCAAGATCAAGCCGGAATCAGCAATGGGCCGTAGATAGGCCATTCTTGCCCATTCTACAGTTTGAGGCACGCATGGTGAAAATAATTATATTGTTTTGCTTGCGTTCGTGGGGGGGGGATATAATAGTTGCCAGTTAATGGTGGCTCCATGGTGGGGCGGAAATCCTTCGGGGAAAAGGAAGCCATGATGACCAAAGCAAAAATGAGACTGTCGTTCCTCATCTGGATCGTCGTTTGCTCGTCTTTTTGAGTTTCCACGAGTTGGCCGCTTGAAAACCATGGCCCCGCGGTCCAAGCCAAACGGATATCGAATCCTTCTCCCGGGTCAGATGCGCCGCAAATCGGCCTGGACTTTGAGAAGCTTCCCCTCTATTTCATTCCCAATCTGGGGCAGGTTTCTCGAGAAGCGCTTTTCTATGCCAAGGCGACAAACTACACTCTCTGGCTCACTACGGAAGGCCTCATCTTCGATGGGTTTCAGAAGTTCGATGAGCGGAATAAGGCAGGAGGAAAATCAAGGGTCCGCGAGTCCGGGCGCGATATCTCCAGGCTGACGTTCCTCGATGCCGGTAACAAGCCCGAGGTGATCCCTTTGGAGCCCGCCGAATACACCGTCAATTATTTTCGGGGCAGGGAGGTATCGAAATGGAAAACGGCTATCCCCACCTCCAAAGCCGTCCTTTATAGGAGCCTTTATCCGAACATCGACCTTAAAATTTATGGCGTCGAAGGCCAAGTCGAATACGATTACCTGATCAAGCCCGGCGGAAAGGTTTCGGATATCCGATTTGAATACACGGAGGTTATAAAGACGACCATTGAAAACGACGGCCATCTCCTCATCGAAACCGAGTTCGGAGAATTGAGGCATGCTCAACCCCGATGCTATCAGCAGCTTGACGGCAAGAAAGTCGAGGTGGCCGGTCGATTCAGAAAAATTGCGAAGAACGCCTACGGTCTTGAAGTCCCGAAATATGACCCCGACGCCGAGCTGACCATCGATCCCAGTGTCATCTATTCCACCTATCTAGGAGGAGTTGATCCCAGGGATGATGCGCACAGCATCGCCGTTGATTCCCAGGGTGCGGCTTATGTGACCGGGTGGACGGCTTCGGCCGATTTCCCCCTCATGAAACCCTTCCAGAAAAAGATCAAGGGACAGACGGATGCCTTTATTTGTAAAATCAAGCCCTTGGGCCAGCAGCTGGTCTACTCCACCTTCCTGGGCGGTTCGGATTTTGATTATGCCTACAGCATCGCCGTCGATAAAGACGGGGCGGCCTATGTCACCGGAACCACGTACTCGATGAACGATTTCCCTCTCAAGAACCCGTATCAAAGCGTTTTTGGAGGATCTTGGGCGGATGCGTTTGTCTGCAAAGTCACCCCCTCTGGGTCCCGGCTTGTTTTTTCGACGTATCTGGGCGGAAACAGCCATGATTGTGGCTGGGGGATAGCCGTCGATGCCGATTTTGCAGCCTATGTGACGGGGGAAACCTCTTCCCCCAATTTTCCTCTCATGAATCCGATTCAAGCCGTTCACGGAGGATACAGAGACGCGTTTGTCACCAAGCTGAGCTCTTCAGGGAACACCCTTCTCTATTCCACTTACCTGGGAGGCGCCGACAACGATAACGGGTATGCCATCGCCTTGGATTCGAGTAAAGCCGCTTATGTCACGGGGAACAGCTGGTCCTTCAATTTCCCCGTTCAGAAGGCTCTGTCCGGAACCTATCGCGGACATGGGGATGCCGTCATCGCCAAGATCAATCCGGCCGGGAATGCGCTGGTTTATTCCACCTACTTTGGCGGCACGGGCGAGGAGGAAGGCAAGGGAATCGCCCTGGACGCGAGCAGATCTGTCTATATCACAGGCTGGACCTCCTCCAAGAATTTTCCGATCAAAAACTCTTTGAAGCCCCACGCCGCCTATGCCCCTTTCGAGGCTGATGCCTTCATCATCAAGTTTGAACGGAGCGGTAATAAATTCGTTTACTCGACCCTCTACGGAGGCAGCGGCGACGATTGGGGCATGGATATTGGCCTGGATTCTCTTGGCCAGGTCTACGTGGCGGGCCACACTTATGCCAAGGACTTTCCCGTTAAAAACGCGATCCGGGCAAAATCCTCAAAAAACAACGACGGATTTGTGCTGAAAATTAAATAATTTGATGAGCGCCCCCTTCTCCTCGCGCGGCAAGTCGACCCGGATTTTCGTCAAGGAAAAAAAATCAGTGGCTCTGTAAAATATAGGAATTTGCTTTTTCCGAGCGAGCTGAATTCCCGCTCCTGAAGATGAATCTCCCCGCCTCGACATGCCGGAAGCATATGGCCGGCCGGGTGGCACTGTCAATAACCACGAAAAGCCACAAAGATCGGCATTCAAAGAGCATGTCGGGGGAAAAAACCCTCCCGCACCGGCTGAAAGACGATAGACTCCCGCTCCCCCCTGATCACAAAATACTCACCAATATTCCACGTTCTCCTCGGCCGCCGCGTGTCTTCGAGCAGGTCGTTTTGATGGCGGCCGAAACGGGACGGAATATTTTTGATCGTTAGCGGCGATTCGTTTTTATAGCGGATGAGAAAGGTCCATCGTCTTGTGAGAGATTACGCAGTCGTTTGCGACGATATTCGGCGCCTACTATTCTATTCTATGTTCGAGAAAACGGCGAGCATGCCGGTTCCATCCTCAGTGCTGAATATAAAGTTCAGACCGAGGCCGCCCTTCTCGCCGCCGACCAGCCCGCCCGGCCCCCCCGCAGTATTGATGTGCGCCTGCCAGCCGGCTTCCTTCAGAAGCTCCACGTACCGCTCGATCCCCCCCTTCTCAATGTCGAGAAAGTAGATGTTGAACTTCATCATTCCGCCTTCCTCGCCTTTGCTCACGCGTTCGATCTTTCCGAAGGTGAACTTCGGCACGCCCTCAAACATATCAGCCGGCCACTCGGCTGTTCCGTCCAGGTCGTGCTTAGATCCCTCACCCTCGATCTTGAGCAACTTGTCGTCATCGTGACATCGGCGTCTTTTTCCCTTCCCCCGCAGGAGGCGAAAACGAGAAGACCGGCGATGATCGCGACCGTTCCAACAACTGCCGAAAACTTCATGATTCTCATGGTTCCTCCATCGCCGCGAAATACCTGACCGACCTGACGATCTCCCGGATGGAGAAGCTCGTCAAGCTCTGCCGGGAGCTCCGGAAAAAGCTCCTGACGAAATACTCCGGCGACGTCGCCTGATCACCTGCCGGATCGAGCCCTTTTTTTTCGAGCGTTCGTCGCGGTAAGGACGCCTAGTCCTTGAAGCCCTTGACCTTCTTGTAGCCCGCCGGGACGTCGTAGTTACCGGCCGGGGCGGACTTGTCAGTGCACTCGAGGAGTTCGGTTGTCGAGGTCATGTCGGCGCCCATCATGCTGAGGTTGGCCGTCTGGTAGACGATGACGCCCTTGACCTTCTGCATCTCCTTGACGATCTTGTCGAAGCCGGGCTGGGAAGCCAGCATTGCGTTGGCGCTGGCGAAGTAAAGACTGTAGTCGATCTTGAGGTCCTCGGTGGCCCACGCCTCCGCCTGCGACTTGCCCATGCCCATGTCCATCTCGATGAGGTACTTGCGGCAGTTCCAACTGCCGATCTTCTTCGTCTCGCCGGTCTCGGTCACCTTGGCGGACATCCCGCTCATAACCCCCTTCATCAGGCCCTTCATGAAGCCGGGCATTTTCTTCTTGGCCTCGGCCATCTCCGGGTCCTCTCCGGCTCCCGCCGCGGCCGCCTCGTCGAACATCTTGTCGAAGTCCAGGGGCATCTCCGAGTACTGCTTCTTGTTGTGGTCGATCATGTAGAGGATCTTCTTTGCGCCGAGGAGGATGGAGGATGAATTTCCGGCCTCCTGGTCCGTCCTCGCCTTGTTCTCCCCAAGCCAGAAGACCATGATATCGTCTTTCTCGGGCTGGGTTTTGCCCATCATCTTGAACGAGCCCGTATGGACCTTCTGCTTCATGTAGATATCGGCCTGGGCCTGGACGGTCGCGAAGACGAAGAAGACGAGCGCCGCAATAGCCAGGGTGTAAAGAATCCTTTTGTTTTTCATGAGTTCCTCCTCAAGGATGGCATAATGAATGATTTCTTATACCCCTGTCAAGGCAAAGTGAATATGTCCGGTATTACCATGGGCTAAATTCTTTCGAGATAGCTGTTATGATGAAGGATTGGATTCCGGATCACCCCGGGCGCGCCGGCTCGATCTCATCCCGGGGCTTCGGGACAGGAAGATTCACCTCCGGACGCGCGGAAAACCTTCTTTATGATGTAACCCTTCTGCTCGCCGTACTCCAGATTTTTTAGAAGCTTCTCCGCCTGTTCGGGGGTTTCCGGCCGTGCCGGACCGGCCAGGACCCGGACCGCCTGGTTGCGGCCGTGGGCCTTGGCGTAATAGAGGGCCTGGTCGGCCAGCATCATGATTTGCTCGAAAGTGTACCTGTCCGGTTCGGCGAGGACGAAGGACCGCTCGGCGATCTTCGCCAGGATCTTTGTGGTGAAAAGGTCCAGATAGGCGATGTCCGCATTCTTCAGCACGACCAGGAACTCTTCGCCCCCTGTCCGGACCACGACGTCGTTCTTGCGGATCGAGCCTTTCAGAAGCTGCGCGAATTCCATCAGGAAGCGGTCTCCCGCCTCATGCCCGAAGCGGTCGTTGAGCTGTTTGAAATGGTCGATGTCCAGCATGAAGACGCCGAAGACGTTGGCTTCGCTCAGGCCGCGTCGGTTGTTCCGGGACGAAAGGACATAATTCTTGAAATCGAGGAAGGCTTGAATGTCCGTAGACAGGACTTCCGTCAGAAAACGCCGGTTGCGGAGGCCCGTGAGCGGGTCCGTCAGGCTCATCTCTCTCAATTCATGCGTCTTCTGATCGACGAGCCGCTCCAGCTCCCGTCCGCGGCGCTTGAGGCCGGCGAAACGGACGCGGTAAACCGCTAGGACGAGGCTTAGGAACGATAAGAGCACGAGGGCGATGAACCAGCGGGTCTTCCAGAACGGCGGTTTGATATGGACATGAATGCGTTGGCCGTCCATGTTCCAAACTCCGTCACCGTTTGCGGCCCGGACATGGAAGACATAGTCTCCAGGAGGCAGAGTCGTATACGTGGCGAATCGCCTCCCCCCCACATTGTTCCAATTCTCTTCCAGCCCCTCCATTCGATAGGAGTAGCGGTTCAGGCTTGGGGAAACGAAGTTCAGGGCGGCGAACTCAAAGGTGATGATCTTGTCCGCATAGGAGAGGTCCAAGCGGTCGGCATAAGGGATCGAGCGCGGCAGGAGACTGCGTTTGTCGGGGAGCGGCCCGATCGGGACATTTTGATTGAACAACTGAAGCGCGACGATGGCGACTTCGGGCGCCGTTTCGTTATCCCTAACGTCGTCCGGATGAAAAACGTTGAATCCATTGCCGCCGCCGAAGAAAAGTTCGCCGCTTCGGCTCTTTAAAAAGGCCCCCCGGCCGAACTCGTCCCCTTGCAGGCCATGGGCCCTGGTAAAGGAACGGACGCTCCGGCTGACCGGGTCGAAGCGAGCCAGCCCTTTGTTCGTGCTGAGCCACAGCAGGCCCGCCTCGTCTTCGAGGATCCCATAAATGACGTCGTTGGGAAGCCCGGCGTTGGAGCTGGAAAAGATCTCGAAAGTCCAATCCTCGGGAGAAGTCCCCCGACGGACCAGCCGGCAGAGCCCGCCGCCGTTGGTCCCGACCCAAAGGTCCCCCTTGCGATCACGGCGGAGGCTGCGGATGAACGGATTGGGAAGACTCCCCGGCCGGGCCGGATCCGGCAGAAAGCGCACAAAGCGGCCTGTGCTCACGTTCATCAGGTTCAGCCCGCTGATCGTGCCGACCCAGAGCGTCTCCGGACCGGCATCCAGGATGACGTTGACGTTATCGTTGCTGATTGTTCCGGGATCGGCGGCATCCGTGCGGTAGGAGATGAACCGCCTGGCCGAAGGGTCAAACCGGCAAAGTCCCCCATCGATCGTCCCGACCCACAGGACGCCCCGGCTGTCTTCGTGAAGGGAAAGGATGAAATTGCTGGACAGGCCGCCGGGTTCGCCGGGTTTAAGAGTGAATCGGGCCGTTTGAGTCGGGCGCGAGGAATCGCCGGAAAGCGTGATCCTGGTTAGTCCGCCGAGGTAGGTCCCGACCCAGACGGAGCCATGGCTGTCTGCGAGCAGCGCGGTCACGACCGTATCACCGATTTCCACCGGCCTGCCCTGGGCATCGTTGATGACTTGGAACCTGGCCGGGGACCAGGGATTCTGGACAGGGGAGAGCCTGCGGATCCCTCCGCCCTCTGTGCCGACCCAGAGTTCCCCCCGCCGGTCCTCGCAGAACGAGGTGACGGCGCCGCTGGGCAGACTGCCGGCCGACCCAGGAATGTGCCGGAATTGAACGAACCGTTCCCGGTCGCGGTCTTTGCCCTCCGATCGTGTGAAAACCAGCTTGTTGAGCCCTGCGAGATAGGTCCCGATCCACAGAACCCCGCTGCGGTCTTCGTAGAGGGATTCGATGGCGTTGCTTCTCAGTCCGGCGGCGTTCGAAGGGTCGTGTTGATAGCGGGAGAAAACGTACCGGGCGCGTTCACGGTCGAACATCATCTTGTTCAGACCGCCGCCGTCCGTTCCGATCCAGAGAAGGCCTCCCCGGTCGCGATAGATCCTGCGGATGTAGGCGTGGCTGATGCTTGATGGGTCCTCAGGGCGGGGGAGGACCGCAGACCGGCTGTGCCGTTCCGGGTCAGCAAGAAAGAGCCCGTTCGGGGTCCCCACCAGCAAAACCCCGGCGTCATCGCCGACGGCGGTCACTTGCTCAAACCCGGACATGACGGAAACCGGGTGGAACCTGCCGCCGCTGTCTTCGATGCGGACCACCTGCCCCGTAGCGGTCCCGATCCATAGGCCGCCGCGCCCATCTTCATGAATGGCCGCGATATTGGAGCCGGTGTCCGCCAGGTCGATCCGGTGAATCGATGGATTTTCCGGAAGGGTGCCGGTTTTATCAAGCAGGCAGAGACCGACCTCCGTGCCGATCCAAAGCCGCTCTTGCCGGTCCAGGAGCAGGCAAGTGATGACATCGTTGGGGAGAGAATCGGAGGATTCCCCGGCTCGAAAGACCTTGAATGTCTCACTTTCCGGGTCATACATGTTCAATCCCTCCCCGCTCGTGCCGACCCAAATCCGGCCGCGAGGATCTTCGGCAAGACTGAGGATGAAGTTGCTGCTGATGGCCCCAGGATCGTTCACGTCGGGGCGGAAGATGCGGAAAGAATATCCGTCATACCGGTTCAGGCCGTCTTCCGTCCCGAACCAGAGAAAGCCCCGACGGTCTTGAAGGGTGCAGAAAACGGAGCTCTGGGAAAGCCCCTGTTCGACCGAGAGGCTTCCCAGACGCAACGGGTGGGAAAGGCTCGCCCAGCGGAACGCTTCCGCCGCGGCCGGAAAAGAAGCGCCGGGCCGGACGATAAAGGCGGCGAAGAACAAACAGAAGCTGAAGAACAGGGATTTTCTTTTTGGCCCGGTCGGCCGTCTGTCCGCTTTTCCGCTCATTTTTCTGACCTCTCTTAACAGCCATGATATATCCCGGGGGAAAAAGGCGTCAAGCGGATTTATGCGCCTCGACCGGCGCTTTTCCGGTTTGCGAATGCTTGGGAAATCAAATACAATCCGTCCGGACCCGAGAAAGGAGGCGTCATGAAAAGAAATACCACAAGGATCCTTTTGTTTTCCGCGCTATTGTTGGGGCTCTCAGCTCTATCCAGTTCCCAAACCACGAAAAAACTGAAGGTTTTCATCTCGGTGGACATGGAGGGGATCAGCGGACTGGTGACGAGCGAGGAAACCAGCGAAAAAGGCCCGGATTATCAACTTTTCCGCCAGTTGATGACCGAGGAGGTGAACGCCGCCATCGAAGGGGCCCTCGAAGCGGGAGCGACCGAGATCGTGGTCAGGGACGCCCACGGCAGCGCGAGGAACATCCTCCCGCAGCTCCTTAACCCCGAAGCCAAGCTCATCCGTGACTGGTCCGGAGGCCCGTTGGACATGATGGAAGGGATCGACAAGACGTTCGACGCAGCGATGATGATCGGCTATCATGCCCGGGCCGGAACCCCTGACGGCATCCTCAAACACACCATCTCCGGAACGATCTTCGACCTCAAGCTCAACGGGAAAGCTGTTCCCGAGGCCGGGCTTAATGCCGCGATCGCCGGCTATTTCGGCGTTCCCGTCGTGCTCGTCTCGGGAGATCTGGCGGCGGCCGGGCAGGCCAAGGAACTCCTGGGCGAGGTCTCGACCGTCGCCGTCAAGGAAGGTATCGGAAAGGCGGGGAGGATGCTCCATCCCGAGAAAGGCCGGAAGCTCATCAGATCGGCGGCCGCGGACGCCCTGAAGAACCTGGGCAGATACAAACCGTATGTCCTGACCGCCCCGATCACCATGGAGATCACTTTTACAAGGGAAGACCTGGCGATTAAACCGGCCCAGTACCCGGGTGCGAAAAGGACAGGGGAGCGCTCGGTGGCGTTTACCCATAACGACCTTCTGGAAGTCCTGAAGTTTTATCTCGTGGCCGCGGAATAATATATCATGATCGGAATAAAGGGGGTGACCCATGCTCAAAGACATCATTAAAAAAGAGATCGTCGAGACCATCACGAGCGCGAAGTTCGTCTTTACTTTCCTTCTCTGCGCCGTCCTGATTCTGCTCTCGGTCTATACGGGCCTTTCAAATTACAGCTCCGACCAGAAGGAATATTCCGCGGCCGTGGCCCTCAACAAGAAGAACCTGGAGAGCCAGCCGAGCTACACGGCTTTGGCCGGTCTCGGGACAAAGATCAACAGGTCGCCCCAGGTCCTGAGCGCCATCGCCAGCGGCGTGAACGAGGCTGTCGGACGCGTGGCCTCGGTCAACATTGCCTACGACCCGAACCTGATCGACTCTAAATATGAAGCCAATCCCGTGTTCTCGGTGTTCGGCGCCCTGGACCTGACCTACATCGTCAAGATCGTGCTCAGCCTGTTC
>Ga0315288_10010573_pt1 | contig 11634 bp, 8 predicted proteins | sample YL17G11_20_MG_FD_203454 | JGI IMG/M metagenome (GOLD analysis project Ga0315288, IMG submission 203454) | Sediment microbial communities from Yellowstone Lake, YNP, Wyoming, USA - YL17G11_20 | ecosystem: Environmental > Aquatic > Freshwater > Lake > Sediment | place: USA: Wyoming | collected... | reverse complement strand
CCGGCCTTTTGCCAGGAAACGAAGGGAGTCTTCGCACCGTATGTCTCCCGGCTGGCCGCGGAGCCCGCCGGGCGCCAGGTGAAGCTGACATGGAAGGACTCCGTCGACGCCGCGGGCACCTGCGTGGTCTACAGGCACACCGCGGAGATCACCACGCAGACGGTGGACGGCGCGAGCGTCGTCGGCCGAGTCCCCTCCGGGGTGGAGTACTTCCTGGAGACCCCCCCCGACGGCAAGGAATACTTCTACGCGGTCCTCATCGAGGACCTCTCGAAGAAGCTCTACAGGATCCTCGTTCCCTTCAGGAACACCACCTCTGCCGGGATTGCCGTGGCGCAAGCCTTCCTGGAGGAGCAGCCCGCGGCGCGCGTCACGGGCATCCGCGCAGCTCTCAGCGCGGACGGCCAGGCGATCGATGTGAGCTTCCTCTCATCCAACCCGAGGCGCGACCTGCTCGTGTTCTGGGGCACTTCGCCCATGACCTCCGCGGAGGACCTGCTTCGATCCACCTCCACGTCCCAGCTCGACGCGGGGGTGATGCGCTACAGCGTTCCCACCCTCGCGGGGGTCGACTCCTACTTCGCCGTGCTCGACGCGGGTCTGTACAAGCTCGGCCAGATGCCGCTCGTCGCGGGGGAGAACTCGACCACGACCCCGGTGCAGGTCCCCCTCGGCTCGGGGCCCGCGGGCATCGCGCCGCTCGCTCCCCGTCGCCCCATGCCTCTGCCCGGGCTGGACATCGAATCCAGCGTGCAGACAGGACTGGCCCTGCAGGGCGCCCGCCAGCTCGCGCTGCCGGCGGAGAAGCCGGTGTCCGCCGAAACCTCACGGGCGATCTCAGAGCTCATGCGCAGCCTCGGAGACACGGCTCCCGGCCCACGCGGGCAGCAGATCCTCGCCTCCGAGGCCACACCGGCGGCGAGCAGCGAGCTTTCGGGCCTGCAGGCCATCGTGAAGGGGCCATTCACCGGCGGCGACCTGCCGGAGGCGGAGCGGCAGCTGCGGAACTTCCTCAGCGTGACACGGCCGCCGGATGTCGATGCGCGCGCGCGGTTCTACCTCGGCCAGACCTACTACCTGCAGGATCGCCCCCGGGAGGCTTTCCTGGAGTTCCTGCTGGCCGAAGATTTCCTCTCCCATGAGGTCGCAGCGTGGAAGGAGGCGTGCTACCTTCGCCTCGGCGCCCTCGCTCCATAGCCCGCCTCCGGTGGGCTATGGAGCTGGCGTCTTTTCGAAGCCCACGCTGAGGTGGTTCTGCCAGGTCTCCCCAGGAACGAGAGCGATCCGCCACTGCCCGACGAAGCAGTGGGACTGGAAGATCCTCTCCTCGCCGCCGGGGCAGCGGCTGAGCGTCTCGATCGGCAGGCTCCAGAAGAGGAACTCCTTCACGGATGACAGGGTGATGGACACCTCATTCATCACGTCGCGGACCAGCAGCCCCTTCACCCCCTCGATCTCCGACCTCTCCAGCCCGATCTCGGACTTCCTGTCCTCATCGAGGATGAAAATGCGGCCGCTCTCCGGGGTGCGGGTCGCGAGGGAGACGTTCATCTCCACGCCGAATGCCGCCGCGAGCGCCTCTGCGCCGCTGTTGGCGACCTCGTAGTACACATCGATCGACCGGGGCCGAAACACGTAGCGCTTGTCGATCCGAACGGGCTGGGAGAGACCGTCGGCTGTCCTGACGCTCCCCGTCCTCCTCAGCAGCACTTCGGGAAGCGAGCGGTTGAGCTCCACCACCTCGTAGAGCCCGCCGACGAAGTCTCCGGCCTCGACGGAGCGGCCGGCGTCGAACGCGCCGATCGTGCAGCCGTCGGGCAGGAAATGATCGAGGAAGGCCTTGCGCGAGAAGGAGCGCTCCTGCGCCTGCCCGTCCCTCTGCGTCATGGTGTCGAGGTAGTTCGTGGAGGCGGGCAGGAAGTCCAGCTCGAACAGCGAGCCGCCTCGGGTGTGGATGTACGCGTTCAGCTCCGAGCCCTGGTACAGGTACTCGGTGCAGTTGTCCATGTCGTAGTCGGCGCTGAGGATAGAGGGGGCGAAGATCTCCGTGGCCCGTGTGATCTTCTCGGCCTCGATCAGCGAGCGGTAGACGGCCTTTCGCAGGGGGTTGGAGTAGATCCCGCCGCGGGCGCCATGCCAGTACGCATAGTGGCACTGCCCCCTCCACAGCTCGTTCTGGGCAGCCCTCTTCTTGTACCTGTCGCCCCGCACCTGGTTCACCAGAACGTGCGTGTACATCATCTTCGCGTACATGAGCCCGGCCTCGGGATAGCGGGTGAGGAACTGACGGAAGTGACCCCCCGAAAGCAGCCTTCCGATGCCCCCGGGGTCCCTCTCCCTGCGCCGCGCCTCGCGGAACAGGCTCCTCGCGTCGGACGGGAGCGCCCATTCCGTCATTTCGGCCGATGCCGAGGAGGGGATGTACAGCTTCTCCGTGGGAGGACAGTCCCGCAGGTACCGTGTGGGGGTCAGGGGCTGCAGCCATTCGGCCGCCTCCCCCGCGAGGCGGAGAAGCGACTCGAGCCCTCCCTCGGGAAAGGCGAGGCGCGCGCCGTCGACGAGGATCGTCACGACCCCCGCGGGATCCGGGCCCGCCAGGCCCTCGAGGGCGGCGATCAGCTCCTCGGGACCGCGCACGGAGGGGAGCAGCCCCGCGGCGATCGGGAAGACGGAGACGATCTTGCCCTGGTCCTCGGCGATCGCGGGCCGCATGCACTCCGGGTCCCCTGCGCCGGCGCGGCGGAACTGGCTGTCGTCGAGGAACGTGAAGTCCATCCCGCTCGCGCGCAGGACGAAGGCGAGGGAAGGCTCCCACACGCTCTCGGCGATCCAGCACCCGCGCGGCCGCGTCTCGAAACGGACGCGCAGGTGAGTCGTCATCTTCTCCAGCTGGCCGAGCTTGTCGTTGGTGGGGATCATCGGCAGGATGGGGTCGTAATAGCCTCCCCCCAGGATCTCCACCTGTCCGCGCTTCACCATCTCGCCCAGGAGCGTGATGAACTCGGGATGATGCTCGTCCAGCCACTCCAGCAGCAGGCCGCTGTAATGGAGGGCGGCGTGGAAATCGGGAAAGCCATACAGCTGGACAAGAAGCGGCTTCCAGGCGGCCTGGTAGGCCCGCTCTGTCTCCTCGTTGTCTTGGCCGAGCGGCAGATGGTTGTGCGTGCCGAAAATGAGCCCGAGCCTTTTCATGAGGGCAACCCCAGCGCAAGGGCCAGCCGGCCGAGCAAGGCCCTGTCGAAGGCCATGAAGGCGAGCGCGAGGAGGCCCGAAGAGATGAGCGAGAGCGGCAGGCCCTCCAGCGCGCGCGGCACCCACTCCGCGTCGAGCTTCGCGCGGATTCCCGACAGGAGAACGAGAACGAGCAGCACGCCGCACCCGGCAGAGAGCCCCGCCACCAGGCTCTGGACGGGCCCGAGCCCGCCGCCCGAAGCGCCGCCCGATCGGCCCACCAGCAGCGCCACGCCCAGCACCGCGCAGTTCACCGCCACTCCCGAAGCGGAGAACCCCGCGGCGCGCAGCAGGTGCGGGGCGAACCGCCCCGCACCCGCCTCGAACAGCCACGCGAGGCCCGCGATGGCCAGCACGTACGCCACGACCTGCAGGTACTCCAGGCCGATGGGAGCGAGCACCTGCGTGCGGATCGCCCACGCGGCGAGGGATGCCAGGCTCATCATGACGGCCGTGGCGATGCCGATGCCGACGGTCGTCCCCATCCGCCGCGGCGCCCCGATGCACGGGCAGACGCCGAGCATCTGGACGAGAACCACGTTGTCGACGAGGGCGAAGGTGAGGATGAGGCCGAACCAGCTCATGGGCGGCTCCTCGCGCCGCGGCGGCGGATGCTGCCGGCGAGCGCGGCGAGGTAGCCGGCGGCCAGGAAACCACCGCAGGCAAACGTGGCCGCGCGCGCGGGCGAGGCGGCGAGCGGCGGTATCACGAGCGTGCCCGAGAACGCGCCGAACGGAAACAGCGTGAGCGTTCCGAAGCCGAGGGCTTCGCGCGCCGCGGCGATGACGATGATGCAGGCAGCGAGCCCCGCCCCCGCGCCGAGAGCCGCGAGGAGGGCCCTGCCCACCGGCTGCCCCCGTGCCGCCAACTCCGCCCTGCCCGTCACGAGGCAGTTGACCGCAAGCAGGGGCACGTACAGCCCGAGCGCCGCGTGCGCATTGGGGGCGAAGAGGCCGATCAGCAGATCGGCGCACGTTGCCAGGGATGCGGTGAGCAGCAGCGAGGCGAGCCATCGAGCCCGAGTGCCCCTCCCCGGCGCGAACAGCCCGACGATCGAAGACAGAAGGGTCGAGGCGAGCAGCACGCACAGGATGGCGAGGGACATCCACAGGGAGGTGATGAGCCGGGTCGACACCGCGAGGACCGGACACAGCCCGACGAAGAGGACGAGCACGGGGTTCTCGGAGGAGAGGCCCCGGATGAGCTCGACGCCCGGCTTCATCGCCCGCCTCCCCGCCGATCGGCCGTGCCCGCATCCATGCGGCGCAGCGCTGCGAAGCGGACCGGCTTCGTGCACCTGTCGATCAGGGGCACCGTGCAGTTCATCAGGAGGACGGCGAGCGGGGCGCCGTCGGGCATCGAACCGTAGAACCTCAGCAGGAAGGTCGCCGCTCCGAGCCCGATCCCGTAGACGATCATGCCCGTCGACGTCAGAGGCGAAGTGACCGGGTCCGTTGCCATGAAGAAGGCGACAAGCAGGAGGCTTCCGGCCAGCAGATGGAACACGACGTCGCCCGTCAAGAAGCCCCCCCCCGCTCTGAAACCGCCGAACGCCCATGTGAGCAACGCGAAGGTGGCGAGGTGAGCAGCGGGAAGCTGCCAGCGGATGACCCGCCGGACAGCGAGCACAGCGGCGCCAGCCAGCAGCAGGGGGATGGCCGCCTCCCCCACCCCTCCGGCCCTGATGCCGACCAGAAGGTCGAGCGAGCCGGGGGGAAGCGACATGCCGAGCGGGGCGAGCCGGGAGTTGAGCCAACCGACCACTCGCCCGTCAGCGCCGCTCACCGGATACCCCGCAGCCGCCAGAACGTCGAGGGCCCTGCCGGCCGCTGATCCCGGGGCCGAGATGGCGGCAGCGAGGGCGTCGAGCGGAACCTGCGCGGGGCCCGTCCACCGGGTCGAAACCAGGGCACCGAAGGCGCCGGACCACGAGACCCGGGCGAAGATGACCCCCGCGAGGGCGGGATTCATCCAATTGCGGCCCAGGCCTCCGAATGTCTGCTTGACCACGAGGATCGCGAAGGCCGACGCGGCGGCCGGGACGTGCAGGGGCGCACCGGCAGGAAGCAGGCAGCCGACCATGAGCCCCGTGAGAAACGCGCTGCCGTCAAGGAGCGTGAACTCCCGCCTCAGCAGGCCGGTGAGCAGCTCGCAGATCAGCGCCGAGACTATAGACGCGGCGAGGACGAGCGCGGCGGGGATGCCGAAGACCAGGATGCCCCACGCCGCGGCGGGCAGGAGGCAGAGTGCAACGCTCCAGATCAGCGCCGGCGTGCTCGCGGCCCGGCGCACGTGAGGGGCGGGGTGAGCGCAGACGTGCGCGGCGATGGAGCTCATGCGCGGGCCCCCGCTGTCTTCCCCCGCCCGAGGCCGTGCGCCAGCGGGATGCGCGAAGGGCAGGCGAAGGCGCAGCAGCCGCACTCGCTGCACTCGGCCAGTCCCTCCTCGAGCGCGGCGGCGATCCGATCGTGGGCCACGAGCTTGTACAGGCGCGCCGGGACGAGGCCCCAGGGGCACGCGTCGATGCACCTCCCGCAGCCGATGCACGGCCGCTCCCGTGGGACGCGCGCCTCCTGCGCCGACAGCGCGATCACCCCGCCAACGGTCTTCGTGAGGGGGGCATCCGGCGAATCGACGGCCCGGCCCGTCATCAGACCTCCGAGGACGATCGCCCCCGCGGGAGCCGTGAGCCCCCCGCATTCGTCGAACAGCTCATCGATGCGCGTGCCGATCCTTGCCTTCAGGTTGCGGGGCCGGCGCACGATGGATCCGCTCACCGTGACCATCCGCTCGATGAGCGGCTTGTCCAGCGCGACCGCCTCGTACACGGCAAAAAGCGTCGCCGCCGCGAGGACCACGACCCGCCGGTCGGCCGGTCGATCGGCCGCGCCGCGCCGCTGGCGACGGCCCGCGCTGCTGTCAGCGCGGTCGCCGTCGAGAAGCGTGGCGGCGAGCTGCTGGGCGTCCCCCTGCGGGTATCTGGCCGAGACGACCGTGATCTCGATCTGCTCTCGCGCTTCGTCCACGGCGCGCTCGAAGGCGGGAACGAGGTGCCGGTCCGCCTCGCCGACGGCGAGCACGGTGCGCGATGGGGCGAGGAGCTTCCGTGCGACAGCGATGCCCTCGACGATCTGCCGAGGCTTCTCCCGCAGCAGAACCGAGACGCACGAGAGCGACGGGTCGGATTCGACCCCGTTCGCCGCCAGAAGAGCGACCGTCTCGCCGGGCTGCGAAGCGAGGGGGAGGTGCGCGGGCAGGAAGGGTCCGCCGAGGTCGACGATCCCCGCGGACTGTATCTTTCCCAGCAGATCGAAGCGGGAGAGCTCCCGCCACTCCCGTTCCGCGCTCGAGCGCCCCGAGCGATCGAACTCGCCGCCCAGCTCGATCGCCACGGCGGGGCAACGCTCCCCGCCCGGCCCGGCCGTTTCCGTGACCTCGACGACCCTGCCGGGGATCGGGGAATGGACGTGCGCGGAGCGCGGTCCCGGCGCCCTGCCGATCATCATTCCCTCCCGCACGAGGTCGCCCGGTTGCACGAGGCACTCCGCCGGCATCCCCGCATGCTGGCTCATGGAGACGACGGCACGGGAGGGCACCGCCGCATTAGTGACGGGCTCCGATCGGGAGCGCTCGCTGCTGTCCGGCGGGTACACCCCGCCGCGGGGGAAGCTCTTCGCTTGCGTCATCGGGTCGTGTTCTTGCGCGCGGCAATAGTAAAGCGCCAAAGACCGCCCCGGATCAAGTGTCGCGGTCCGAGCCGCCGCAGCCCCAGGTCCCTCGCAAAGGAGGCCAGCAGCGCGCAGGCGCACAGCACCGCCGCGACGAGCTCCCGCGCAAGGGCGCGGCGGCCGGGCATCCTCCTGACCATCACCGGTCTGCCCTGCTCAAGCAGCAGCCTCTCGAGTGAGGAGGGGGCGGGATTGCGCGTCGCGCCCTCCAGCCAGACGGAATCGAAGGTCCTGATGGTCCGCGGCCGCGAGACGATGAGGCCCGTCGCCTGGTTCGTCAGGTACTCCGTGACTGTCACCCGCTCGTCCCGCGTCGGCAGGGCGTACGCCCGGCCGAACATGAGAGTCTGCTGGTAGGCCGTGTGGGTCAGGAAATCGGCGATGTCGGGCAGGCGCGTGCCGTCATCCGCGGGCCTGCAGGCTTCAAACTCCCGCACGGAGCTCCAGGAGAAACCATGGAGGCCGGGGAGCGCCGATGCAACGGGGAGCAGAGGCGCCCTCGCCAGAGGAATCAGGGCGAGCAGCAGCGGAGAGACGAGGAGCAGGAGAGTCGCGGCCGGTTTTCGCCGAAACGGACCTCCGGCTCTGCGAATGAGCGGGGCCGACGGAAAAGCCCTCCTACGGTTCCAACCCTTGCGGAGAATGGCGAGAGGCTGCTGAAGGCCCAGAACGAGAACGGAACAGACCGTGGAGGACAGGGCGCCGAACAGTCGAAACCAGGAGAAACCCGCGATGAGCAGGAGAGCGATCAGGCCGGTGGCTGCCAGGCCCCCGTACAGCGCGAGCGCCTTTCCCCCCCCGCGGCGGAGTCCGGCGAGGGAGACGGGGTGCAGCTCACGGGCAAGGCCCAGCCATGACGGAAAAAGCGCGAGCGCGAAAGCGAGCTCCGCGATGCCCCCCGAAGCGAGGAAGGGCAGCCAGCACAGCGCGCAGCCCAGGGTGAGCCCGGGAAGCCCGTCCCTGCGCTTGCGCGCCCTCGCCCCCGCCGGCAGGGGAGCGAGCAGCCCAAAGGCAAGAGCAGCCAGGAGAACCGCGGCTTTTTCGACGGGGTCGAACTCCACGAGGCGCCATCCGCCCCGGGAGGGAGCGCCGAGCAGGCGCGTCAGTCTGCGGAATGTCGCGAGGCTCGTCCGCCGGGCGGGGATGTAGGCGACTCGCCACCGCGCCTTTTTCGTAGAGGCGCTGAAGTATCCCCCCATCGTCTTGAGGTACCCGTCGAAGCGCGGGTCGTCCGGGTCGAGCCTGCCGGGGAGCTCGGAGTACAGGCAGCTCGCAGTCGTCTCCAGGTCCGAGAACGAGACAGCCGTCGTGCCGGACGAGACGACGCCCGGGCCGACCGACGCGAGCGCGCGGATCATCCTCTGCTCCCCGACCTTGTCGGCGCGAATGAGCAGGGTGTAGTATCCCTTCCAGAGTCTCGTCGTCTTCGGGGCCACTGAAGGCGCTGCGGGGAGCCAGAGCAGGAGAAGGATCGCCGCAACGAGAGCGGGGGCGAAGGCGGGCGACAGGGGCGGCCGCCGCATCAGAGCGTGCTGAAGGCGAGGGCGATGAAGAACCCGAGCAGCGCTCCGACGAAGACCTCGGACAGCGTGTGCCCGTGGATCTCCTTGACCGGCCGCGCACGCAGCGACCGGCGGACGGACAGATCGCGGATGAGCTGGTTGAGAACCTTCGCCTGCGCTCCCGCGGCGCGGCGAACGCCCAGGGCATCGCGGAAGGTGAGCAACGCGTAGAACAGGGTCACGAAGAAAACCGATGAATCCGCGCCTTCGGCAAAGCCGACGGAGGTGGCCAGCGCCGCCACGACGGCCGAGTGGCTGCTGGGCATCCCCCCCGTGCTCCAGAACAAATTGAGCAGGATTTCGCGCGCCGTGCGGGGCCGGTTGCGGAACAGCGCGACGGCCGACTTGAGGATCTGGGCGATGAACCAGCTGGAGAAGGCCGAAAGGAACACGGGATGCGCGAGGATCCTGGTCACGAGATCGACGCCACGGAGGGGAATCATCGAGTGAGTCTCACTTGAGGTTTCCCCGCGTGTCAAGCCGCTCGAGGCGGCGTCAGTTCCTGCGCCGGCTGAATCCCCATTTGCAGAGCGACAGAGGGCATGGTATACTTGGAGGAGATCTGAAACCGTATTGAGAAAAGGGGGTGTCCCCGTGAAGAGGTCGCTTCTCTTTCTCCTCATTGCCATTCCCGCGACCGTGGCCCTCTCCCAATCGATCCAGCCGCAGTCTTCTGGCATCCGCACTCCCTCCCGTCTCTCAGTGCACCTTGCTCCGAGCATGGCCTTCCCAATCAGCGAGAGCGCATCCCTTTTCAGCCCGGGAGCCCGCGTGGCTGTTGGCGCCGAGTACAGACTGCTGTCGTCCCGAGCGATGTATGTCTCGGGTGACCTCGGCTATGGAATAGACCGGATCGCCGGCACTTCGGAGAGCATCTCGACTGTGAATGCGACCCTCGGCGGAGGCGCCGCAATTGATCTCCTGCCTTGGTTGTCGCTGACGGCGGGCATCTCGGGAGGATTCTTCTACAGCTTCTACCCCAGCCGAGGGGTATCAGGCGGCAACCCCCTCGTGGGTGCACAGGCCGGGGTTGTGCTGCTGCCTGGCCCGTTCCATGTAGGATTCTCTCTCTCCGGTCAGTACCTCTGGGGCCTGCACATGGGCGTGAATGCCACCCTGGGAGCGTCGTACGAGATGCCTGAGGGAGTCGCTGCCAGGCGAACCAGTCCTGCGAAAGTGGAAGAGCCGATTCCCGTCAAACCGACACCCATCACTCAGGAACCTCCGAAGAAACCTCCAAAAGAGAAACGAACCCCCGCTTTCACTCTGCAAGATTTCTCCTTCGAGCCCGTTTTTCCTGTGTTCCACAAGTACTATGACGACCACACGATAGGGAAAGCGGTGTTGTCCAACTCTCTGGACCAGCCCGTGAGCGACATCAGGGTAGGCTTCATCATCAAGCAGTACATGGACGAGCCCAAGGACTGCCCAAGTCCTGCCCTCTTGAATCCCGGAGAGTCGGCGCCTGTCGAGTTTTTCGCCCTGCTGAGGCCGGACATCATGGAGATCACCGAAGCGGCGAAGGTGCAGGCGACGATCAGCCTCGAATATGCGTTGAACGGGCGAACTCAGCGCCAGACCTTCGTGCAGAGCATCAGGATACTCGACAGAAACGCAATGACATGGGAGGACGACCGGAGGGCGTCCTGTTTCGTTACTGCCAAGGATCCCGCGGTTCTCAGCTTCTCGAAGAACGTCTCCAGCATCGTGAAGGGCAAAACCGCAGGGGCCATCAATCCCAACCTGACGACGGCCATCGCCTTCCACGAAACCCTCAGCCTCTGTGGTCTTTCCTACATGCAGGACCCCAGCGGCTATGCCCAATCATCTTTGAAGAAGAAGAATGTGGACTTCCTTCAGTTCCCCCGGCAGACGCTCGAATACCGGGCCGGTGACTGTGACGATCTCTCGCTCTTGTATTGCGCGCTGCTCGAGTCGGTCGGCATCGAGTGTGCCTTCATCACCATCCCTGGTCACATCTTCATGGCATTCTCCACGACTCTGAGCCCTGAGGAGGCGCGCAAGGCATTTTCTCGGGTTGATGATCTGATATTCCGCTCCGACAAGACTTGGATTCCGATCGAGGTGACCGAAAGGAGGGGCTTTCTCCAGGCATGGCAGACCGGGGCAAAGGAGTGGAGGGAGAACCTGGCCAGAAACCAGGCGAACTTCTACCCCCTGCGAGAATCGTGGGATCTCTACGAACCAGTCGGGCTGCCGGGGAGCGGGAAACCTCTCGACCTGCCCTCCTCGGACAGGATCCAGGCCAGGTTCATGACCGAGTTGGCTGCATTCATCGACCAGGAGATAGTGCCCAGGGTGGCGGCACTGCAGGACAAAATCAAGAAGTCGCAGGACAAGCGCAAGCCTACGAACGAACTCGGTTTGCTCTATGCGAGATATGGCCTGTACGACAGGGCGCAGCGTGAGTTCGAAAAGATCCTCGGAAAAGACGACTACACGCCTGCCCTGCTCAACCTGGGCAATATCTGCTATCTGAGCGATCAGAAAGAGAAGGCCCTCGATTTCTATACTCGTGCCTACGCGAAGGATCCGAACAACCCCAGAGTCCTTCTTGCAGTCTCGAAGGTGAACCACGATCTGGAGAACTACTTCGCGGTCAAGAAAGCGTACGGGGAGCTGAAAAAACTCGACCCTGACCTTGCGGTCCAGTATGCGTACCTGGACCTGAAGGGCGAGGAGGCGACACGCGCCGGGGAGATTGGAGGGGTGAGAGGAGGCGTTGTATGGGAGGAGTGAACAGGACCCCTCCGCGCCGGTCTGCCTTCCTAGCGGCCGGTGCTTGCATCACTGCTGCCGTCCTGCTCTCCAGCTGCGGGGACACTATGGTCCTGCAGCTCGTGCGGGATACGGTCGCGAAGTTGACCCAGGTCGCGACGCCGCAGTTCAGCCCTGCCGCCGGCACGATCAACGGCGACCAATCTGTCAGCATCAGCTGCGCCACCGACGGCGCGGACATCCGCTATACGTACACCACTGACGGGACTGCACCAGCCGATCCGACGCCGGCCTCGACGAGGTATGTCGGGCCCATACCTGCCGCTGGCAAGGGCACCATGATGGCGATCAAGGCGATGGCGACCAAGTCGAGC
>Ga0315288_10010572_pt1 | contig 11635 bp, 12 predicted proteins | sample YL17G11_20_MG_FD_203454 | JGI IMG/M metagenome (GOLD analysis project Ga0315288, IMG submission 203454) | Sediment microbial communities from Yellowstone Lake, YNP, Wyoming, USA - YL17G11_20 | ecosystem: Environmental > Aquatic > Freshwater > Lake > Sediment | place: USA: Wyoming | collected... | reverse complement strand
ACTTTCATTGTTCTATGACCATTATCCCATTTTGTTCAAGTAATCTGAGAAATCCTATCTGTTCAGCAAGAGCCGACTGAATCTATTTATCACACGAGACACAAAAGCACAAAACCCTTATGAAATTATATTATGCAGGGTGCGAAATACAAATTTCTAACTCCGGCAAACCCGAACATTACCAGAAGGTAATTTTTTGGCAAGCTTCCGGTTGGGAAGGGCGCGTATTTTGAGAGACAAGATGCCGGGGCGCCGTTATATTATTAGAGTTACTCGGACGAATATGAAAGGAGCCGAACAATGGCGCGCAAAACTGTAAGAATGGCTGAATTATCATATACCAGGACGGGATTTACGCTCGTGGAGCTTTTGGTGGTGATAGCTATTATTGCGCTGCTCGTTGCGATACTGATCCCTGCCCTGGGCAAGGCGAGGAAGTACGCCAAGGTGGTTAACTGCCGGGGCAATCTCAAGCAGTGGGGTCTGGTTCTCGATTTGTATTGCGACGGGAATGAGAACCGATTTTTCAAAGGGCCTGTCGAGAGTTCGTGGGATGACTGGGTGGAGATTCTGAAGCCGTACTACGGCGGGCGGGGTGGAATAGCGTGCTGTCCGTTTGCGACGAAGACCAGGGAGCAGGGAGGTCAGGGCGTTTTTGCGGCGTGGAGCGACGAAGAGGGGGACTATGGCAGCTACGGACTGAGCGTGTGGGTGTGCGATGCGGACGAGAAGACAGTCTTCGGGGGCGAGAAATACTGGAAGAGTCCCGACGTGCGCATTGGCAGTAACGTACCGGTTTTTCTGGACTGCGTTGGCACCGCAGGCTGGCCGGACCATAACTCCGTGCCTCCGGCGTATGAGGGCGAGTTTGCGAGCGCAGCGACGCTGGTTGAAGAGATGAAGAACTTCTGCATCAACCGGCACGGCAACGCGACGACGAACTGCCTTTTTATGGACTGGTCGGTGCGGGCGGTCGGACTGAAGGAATTGTGGAAGCTGAAATGGCGCCGTGATTTTGATACCGATGCACGCTGGACTCTGACGGGAGGCGTGAAGAGGGATGACTGGCCGGAGTGGATGAGGAGGTTCAAGGATTATTGAGTGTGGCGGACTTTGCGTGCGTGGGGATGTTCGATTTTCAGACTATCGAAGACGTGATTATCGCCAAGAAGGCTTGCTTCTTGAAGTGTCTATACGGCGGGTTTTAGTTTACCGCTATTCTTTGTCAAGGTTATGAGTGTCTTGTAAAAGCAGGAATATGTGATGACATATCCCAAGAGAAGCTTTCGACAATCGATCTCGAGGGGCGTGCATCACCGGTCAGCCTACACGCTCGTTGAGTTACTTGTTGTGATCGCGGTTCTTTCTTTGCTTCTGGGGATTCTGCTGCCCGTTCTGGGCAAGGCCCGGACCACCGCGAGTCGCGCCGCTTGCCGTGCCCAGCTACGCGGTATAGGAACGGGCTTGCGGATGTACGTCAACGAAAACAACGACACCATGCCCGTCGCCGCGCAACTCCCCTCGGAGGAGCCCAACCTGCCGTGCATTACCGAATCCGCAAGCACATCCCTGCAATGAGGCAGCGCATGAGTGAACGGGGAATCACTTCTACTTACCCGTTTTGATTTGCTCATTTGCGATGACAGAGGCGCGGAAGATCTGCCATAGACCGTTAGTCTCTGTTGGCGATGCAATAGATATTGTTCATTCCTACGAGGAAGATTTTTTCGTCTGCGACGGCGGGGGAGGGGTGGCTGCCGTCGCCGAGGTCGTTGACGGCGAGTATGCGGAACTTGGGGCCGGTCTGGATGACGTAGCTCTTTCCGGCGTTGGCGAAGAATAGTCGGCCTTGTGGGTCGGCGATGGGGCTTGCCCAGATGCTTGAGATTCCTTTGAGGGTTTCGGAGTAGATGAGGTTGCCCGTTTTCAACTCGCGGCACTCGATTTTGTCGGGCCTGTAGAGGCGATAGAGGTAGTCGCCGACGATGGTTGGCGAGCTGAGGGCATCGGGTATGTATTCGGCGGTCCAGCGGATGTGGGTATTCGAGACGTCGCCGGCGCCTCCTGGGTCAACGGCGATTCCGGGGCCTCCTCGCCCGCTGTCGAAATAGACTAAGCCTGGGGTGTATGCAGGCGAGGCGACGTCGCCCTGGCCGCGGCACCACCAAAGGAGCTTGCCGTTGGACGGGTCGAGACTCTGAAGTGCGTTGGGCGAATCGACCATAGCCGAGGCGAGCAGGAGCATTTGGGGCTTTTCGTTGACCTGGATGATTAGAGGGGTGCTGTGGCCGAAGCCGGTATCGGGCAGCTTCGTTTCCCATTTGATGCTGCCGGTTGTCTTCTCGAAGGCGACCACGCGTGAGTCTTCCTTCTTGCTCATCGCGCAGAAGAGGATGAGGGAATCTTCGTAGAGGATTGGGCTGCTTGCGAGAGTAACGTCGAAGGTGCAGGGGATGATCTCCTTGCGCCAGACGATGTTGCCGTGAAAATCGACGGCGGCGAGGATGGACGAGGCAAAGGCGCAGAATACGAGTTTTCCGTCGGTGGTCGGGGTGGCGGCGGCGTAACCTCCGCCCGGCCCGCTGCGAAAATCGTCGCGGAGCCAGGGGCCGGGCGCGATGAGCTTGTCCCACCGGAGTTTTCCGTCGGCGGCGTTGTAGCAGGCCAGGTGATGCTCGGGGATGACCGTTTTGCGGTCGGCGACTTCCGGGGGCCAGTTGACGGTGCAGACGAAGACGGAGTCGTCCCAGACGATTGGGCTGGCGTGGCCCTGTCCTTTTAGCGGGGCCTTCCAGAGAACGTTTTTGTTGTCCGGGCCGCCCCAGGTCACCGGCAGGTTGTTTTGATCGGTGTAGCCCAGCCCCGTCGGGCCTCGAAATCTCGGCCAATTCTCACCGTGACTTACCGTGGTCAACCCGGCAAGAATTGCGATAACGGCTATTATAGTTGGCTTGACAGGCTTCATTTGCGGTTCTTTATAGACGGTTGTCCCTCCGGAGTCAAGATTTCAGTTTCGCGGGGCAAGGAGGCTAAACAATTGTTTCGTCACAGACCACTAATCATTCTTGAGGACGGCGCAGAGGTTGAAGTCGCGGATTTGCACGGCGGCGTTGAAGCTGCCGGGAATCTCCCAGCCGAGGTTCATATTGACGACCGCGTAATGCTCCGGCGCGGAATCGGAAAAATTACCCCTCTTGACGGCCTCTTTCAAGCCGTCTTTGATGTATGGGAGCAAATCCTTCTCTATCTTTATCCAGTCTCCGTTTGCCGGCGGCGTTGTATTGACCTGTTGGCCGTCGATTGTATATATGAATTTTCCGGTCGCATCTTTCTTGCCGGCATCCTTTGCCATGTAAGAGGGCGGAATGTCATATCTGCTGTCGAAAAAGGGGACGCCAAACCAAAAGTAGTCGCCGGCATCCTTCGAGCCGGCCTCAACATTCTTTACGATGAGAAACAACTGGAACTGCGCGGTGTGGAGATTCGGGTCGTATTGTTCCTGCGCCATATTGCTCTGACAACTGAGAAGCCTGAAGGTTATTTTGAGGCGAAGTTGGTTCAGGGCGTCCAGCGTATAAGTTTCAACGGCATCCTGCTCGACGAGGAGGTGCGGCCAGCTCTGGCCGAATTCCCTTATTGTTTGGCCGTATTCGGGTTTGCCCCTGACTTCCAGAATCAAATCTCGGTTGGGCGAGATGTGACCGCCAACAACGACCTTCTTGCCCTGGTTCTCATACATCGCGTCGCCCTGTTCGTTGCGAACAGGCTGCGTATCTGCCAGCGAGTACTTCGTGGCCCACTGGCACAGTCGCCAGGCCGGCTTGTTTTTGTCGTTACCCAAATTCAGGGTTGCCTCGATACTTCTTTCTTTGGATGTATCGGGATAGCTGAGCAGGAATCCCTGTTGGAATCGGGTGTCGGCGAAGAGGGGCCTGCAATCTTCATCCTGTTTTTTCCAGGCGCGGACGTATTCGATGCTGTATGTCGAGGGCAGGTCGGCGTCTTTGGGCAGGCCGAACCAGTCGGGCATTGTCTCGCTGTCGAAATTCAGGGTGAGGGGTTGATGCCAGTGGGTGTTTTCGACCCATCTGACGAGTACGCCGTCGAAATACCATTTGATCTTCTCGGTGTCCCATTCGAGGGCGTATGTGTGGTAGTCGTCGGCGAGGTTGGCAGGGGCCATCCACGCTCCGCCCTTCGACCAGTGCTTCTGCTCGGCGGGCGTTCTAAAGACGTGTAAGTTCATATTGTATTTCTTCTCGAATCCGGGTGCGCGGCCGCCGATTTCGAATACGTCGATTTCTGTCCAGAGGTCCGGGGTCTGGTGATAGAACCAGAAGGAGCTGGAGCCGGCGGATGCCATCGGCCTGCACCTGACCTCGAAATAGCCGTATTTGACTATGCCTTTGCTCTGGACGGCGGCGGAGGTATAGGTGTGATAGCCCTTGTCTTTTGGCACATAAGGCGGCTCGTTCTTTCTCATAATCAGGTGGAGTCTGCCGTCGGCGACCGTGACGTTGGCGGGATCGAACCACGCGGGCTGTCTTCCGAGCCAGGTTGGGTTTTTGGGCCACCATTTGTTGGGGTCGAGTTCGCCCGCATCGAATTCGTCGCTCATCGGGTCGTATTTTGCCCAGCCGGCCTCGTTGGCTTGGTCGGAAAGAGGATAGGCATCGGTTATGCGTTTGGGTGTTGGGCCGGGCGGGCCGGTTCTGTCCCAGCTCTGAGGTGATTTCTGTTCGGCGAAGAGCGGGCAGGCGGCAAGCAAGATGACAAGCCAAACGCTCGACTTTAACGGAAGACTACTCGTTTGTTTCATTGTAGGACCTCGATATATGCGCAGCTTATGCTGTCAACGGGGTCAGGATAGCATACTTGCTGTGAAGTCGCCACTACTTGGAACCTCTGACAGAACTTGATTCAAAAGCGAAGGGCCGCTGCGTGGACTTATTTTAATAGATTTCTCGGCTGCGCTCGAAATGACAAATTGGGACTTGTCGCAGGGTTTTGTGGAATTGGTGATGGATAGTTGGATAGGGCGAGGAGGTCTGTCAATAAAGATGAGCTGCTTGCGTTGGTTTTCTTGACGGGGCGCGGGTGATGGCCTATAGTATGAGCCTTGAAAGAGTAGTTGGTAATGTTTGCTGTGTTTGGAGTTTGTGGTAATGGCGAAGAAGGTTCAGTGTGAGGCCTGTACGGGGCTGTGCTGCCGGTATTTTGCGCTGCCGATAGATACGCCGGAGGATAGGGGGGATTACGATGATATAAGGTGGTTTCTGTGCCACGAAGATATAACGGTTTTCGTGGAGGACGGCGACTGGTACATCAACATGAACAACAAGTGCAGGCACCTGTCGAGGAATGACCATCGGTGCGAGATTTATCATAACAGGCCGAGGATTTGCAGGAAGTATCGGCACGCGGACTGTGATTTCGTCGAGGGCGAGTATGATTACGAGCTGCACTTTACGGACGATAAGCAGATGGAGGAGTATATAAAGATAAAGTTCGACAATAATAAGACCGAGAAGCCCAAGGCCAGAAAGAAGGGGAAAAAGAAGAATCAGATGCGAAGGCACAAAGGGACAAAAAAGAGATGAAGATACAGCCGGTAAAGGGGACAAGGGATTTTTATCCGCCGCAGATGGCGGTGCGTAACTGGATAATCGATGGGTGGAAGCGGGTCTCTGTCCGCAACGGGTTCGAGGAGTACGACGGGCCGATCTTCGAGTATCTGGATATGTATCAGATAAAAAGCGGGGAAGAGATCGTCGAGCAGCTTTTTTCCTTTGAGGACCGGGGCGGCAGGAAGCTTGCGATAAGGCCGGAGATAACTCCGACGCTGGCGCGAATGGTCAATCAGCAGATAAATTCACTCCCGCGCCCGATAAAGTGGTTCTCTGTGCCGAGGTTGTGCCGCGCCGAACGTCCTCAAAAAGGCCGCCTGCGAGAGTTCTTCCAGTGGAATATCGACATTATCGGCGTGGAGAATGAACTTTGGAAAATCTTTGCCGATGCCGAGGTAATATTCACTACGGTGGATTACTTGCGTTCGGTGGGACTTACGAGTGATGACGTTAAGGTCAAGATATCAAGTAGAGAATTGTTGAGGGCGTATCTTATTAGCTTGGGTATTCCGGAAGAGAAACTTGAATCTATATATGTACTCCTTGACAAGAAGGCCAAATTGGCGCCCGATACTTTTGAAGAGATTCTAAAAGAGCATGTTCGAGACAACGATTTAGCTGAGAAGATTCTCGAGTTCATGAACGTTAGATACGCGTTTGACCAGATGGTCAAGGCTTCGGGGGGGGATTCACAAGGGGCGCTCGCTGACGCGGCAAACGATCTGGACATCCTCTTGGAAGACCTGAAAGCTATGGGAATTGGAGAGTATTGTGAGTTTGATCCAAGCATCGTGCGCGGGTTAGCTTACTATACCGGGATGGTGTTCGAGGTTCATGCGACAAGCGGTGAACTTAGAGCAATCTGCGGGGGCGGCAGATACGACAACCTGCTGCGAGATTTCGGCGGGCCACCGGTATCGGCGACCGGCATGGGCATGGGCGATTGCGTGTTGGAAATAGTCCTTAAAGAGAAAGGGCTGTTGGATAACCAGGTTCCCAAGAGAGAGCTTGATTATTTTGTCGTTGCCATTGGCCCTGGTGCTCAGGGTGACGATGTGTTCAGGATTATTGCAGAACTGAGGTCGAAGGGATATTCTGTCAACTTTAGCTATAAGTTCGGTCTTGCAAAGCAGATGAAAGAAGCTGCAAGTCAGAATGCGAAGTGGTGCATTATTATGGGCCTGGAGGAACTCGATAGTAAGAATGTCAAACGCAAAGATATGCGGACGGGTGAGCAGGAGGTTATGGATTACGAGGAGTTTCTGGCGGGACTGAAGTCGAAGTAAGAGCGACGTTAAGCGGTGGGAGTCTTATGGAGGTTGTTTTATGAGAACAGGCAAGTCGGGCTGTGCGATTTTGGTCTTGTTGGTGATGTGTTTGTTGACGGGAGCTCTCTTTGCCGCGCCGCCGGAAGTTCATTCGGACCGCCGGGTGACGTTTCGGCTTAGGGCGCCGAAGGCATCGAGCGTTAGCGTGGAAGTGCAGTTTGTGCAGGGACCGCAGGCGATGACGAAAGGCGAGGACGGGGTGTGGAGCGTGACATTGGGGCCGGCTGAGCCGGATATTTACGAGTATAGCTTTGTTGTGGACGGTTTGCAGGTTAGCGACCCGGCGAATTCGTGGCTGAAGTTCTGGGGCGGAGCGGCGAAGAACCTGGTCGAAGTGCCCGGCGAAAAGCCGATGTTCTTTGAGCAGCAGGATGTTCCGCACGGAACGGTGCACATACACAAGTACCGCTCGAAGTCGCTCGGCGTGACGCGGGGGCTTTACGTATATACTCCGCCGGGCTATGAGACGAGCAAGGATACGAAATACCCGGCTCTCTACCTGCTGCACGGGATGGGCGACACCGAGGATACGTGGACTGTCGTTGGGCGAGCAAACGTAATTGCGGATAACCTGATAGCGCAGGGCAAGGCGCAGCCGATGGTTATTGTTATGCCATACGGCCATACGCCTTCGGCGCCGCCGGATATGCGAAGCATAGGAAGGTACGAGGCGTTTGGGAAGGATTTGATTGAGGACGCGATTCCATACGTTCAGGGGTCGTATCGCGTTAGTGCAGATCGTAAAGACCGGGCGATAGCCGGTCTTTCGATGGGCGGCGGGCAGTCACTGACGGTGGGCCTGGGGAATCTTGATTTGTTCGGCTGGGTGGGGGCGTACAGCTCAGCCATACCGCGACCGGAGAATCTCGACGGGTTGCTGGCCGAGCCGAAATTGATAAACAAACAGCTCAATCTATTGTGGATTGGCTGCGGCAAAAGCGATTTCCTCTTCGATGCGAACCAGAAGTTCATCGAGCGACTGAAGGCTGAGAACATCAAGCACGTCGCCCATATCAGCGATGGGGGCCATGAGTGGCGTGTGTGGCGGCGTTATCTGAATGAATTCGTTCCGCTGCTGTTCGGGGGCGAAAAACCCGGCGGATAAGGAGAATTGAGAAAGGGGCGAGAGGCAATGGGTATCCGATTCAGCATGATTGGGATATTTGTGAACGATCTCGACAGGATGGTTGAGTTCTATCGAGACGTTTTGGGGGTCGAAGTCAAGACAGCCGGTGAGCATTACGCATTGTTCCAGCATGAGGGCATCGACCTGGGGATGTTCGCGAGGTCGATATTGCCTGAGTTCTTGGACGAGGAGCCGACGTATCCGAGCGGCCTTAACGGGACATTTGAGCTTGCAATAGATGTGCCTGATTTCGAAGACGTGGACCGCGAATTTGAGCGCGTCGTGGAAGCAGGGGGCAAGCCGGTCGCCGAGCCTAAGGATGTGCCCTGGGGCCAGCGCTCCGCTGCGATTGCCGATCCGGATGGCAACTTGATAGAGATATCGTCGTGGGGCAGCGGGGCAAACGAAGATTGAGTATGGACCGCGTTTGGCGCGGGGCGCCAAGAGAAACGCAGATGAAGGATTCTTTCCCGAATCATTATGAGCGGGCGTTTGAGAACTGGCTGAAAGACCATCGGATTCAGTACGTTGCCTGCGACGAGCACAGAAGGGCGACGGTCTTGCGGCATAAGGTCAAGAGTCCGGATTTTCTGCTGTATCCGCACGACGGGCGGACGATAATCGCGGAGGTTAAGGGCAGGAAGTTCCGGGGTGCGAGCCTTGAGAAGATGACGGGGTTTGAGTGCTGGGTGACAGCGGAGGATGTGGACGGGCTGGCCAAGTGGCAGGAGGTTTTCGGGGCGGACCATACGGCCGTCTTTGTCTTTGCGTACAAAGTCGAGAGTGTTGACGTGGATTTTGACGGCAGGGATGTATTCGAATTCGGGGGTTACAAGTACCTGTTTTTCTGTGTTAAGCTGGATGACTATCGTCTTTATATGAAGCGGCGCAGCCCCAAGTGGCGGACGGTGACTCTGCCTGCGGAGAATTTCCGCGGGTGCGCGATTGAAATCGGCAGGTTTATGGCTTGACACAGAGCAACAGTGTCTTTTGACATTTGGATTTCCGCTTGTGCGGCGAAGGAGGCACCTATGTATGAGCCGGTTGCGATTTGGGATGAGGCCAGTGCGGGGATGCAGTTTGACAAGATATTAGGCATTGGTATCGACAGCAAAGGGAGGGTGTATGCGACGGCGGGCAAGGGGGAGAAAGGCGTGCTGGTTTTTAATGCGGCTGGAAAGGTTGTTGATTCGTGGGGCAAGGGCTTTGTGGATAAGCACGGGCTTCGGGTGATTGACGATAAGGTGTGGGTGACGGACAGGGAGCGGCACATCGTTATGCAGTTTACTTTGGATGGCAAGCTCGTCAGAACGCTGGGAACGGACGGCAGGAGCGGGCTGGGTGAGAACGAGTTCAATAAGCCGTCGGATGTCGCAATCGCGCCTAATGGGGATGTCTATGTCTCGGATGGGTATGGCAACAGCCGGGTGATGCGGTTTGGTGCGGACGGCAAGTTCAAACAGAAATGGGGTGAGAAGGGAGACGGGCCGGGCGAGTTTGACCTTGTGCACAACATGGTGATCGATAAGAAAGGCAGAGTGTATATCGCCGACCGTGAGAATGAGCGGGTGCAGATATTCGATGCAAATGGCAAGTTTCTTGAGCAGTGGAAGCATGTTGGCAAACCTTTTGGGCTTTACATTGATGATAAGATGAACGTGTATATCACCGACGGTGAATCGAATAATGTCTATGTTGTGAGTGAAAGGGGCAAGGTGCTTTCGAAGTTCGGCAAGACCGGCGGCGGGCCCGGCGAGTTCAAGATGGCGCATTCGATCACTGTCGATAAGAAGGGCAATATCTACGTTGCGGAAGGTGACGGGCAGAGGATACAGGTATTCTCGCGGAAGATATAGGCATCTTGTCCGGTCTGGGGAATTGGGTTTGGTTTTCGTATTGCGTGTTGCGTATCGCGTATTGCGTTGGGGGGATTGGCTTTGTTTGGGTTTGTTCTTTGGGGGCGGAGCGGAGCGGGATATTGCTGTAACTCTGTGTGGCATAAGATGTTGCGGTAGTTTTGTCGTTTGGAGAATTGGGTTTGTTTTGCGTAATGATGCTGGATTCCGCCTTCGGCGGACAAGCCTGGATGGTTGATGTTGGATGGTTTTGGGCCGGTTCGGGGGTTTTGTTTGGTTCTGTGCTGCCCCCCGGCACAGGGCCGGGGGCTAAACGACGGTCTTGGGGTTCGAGATTTGGTTCTGAAGGTTCGAGGGTTCGGAGGAGGCGGAGTCTTTGGAGTTCGAGGGTAGTTTTGTATAGGCTGTGCTCTATTCTTCTTTCGTACATTAGGAGGCGGTCGAGGACCCTTTCGTTTGAGAAGTCTTTTAGTGCGATGCGGCCGAGGGTTAGATCGGGGTCTTGATTCTCGGGAGTGAGGAGTCTGGTGAGGGCGGGGAATGGTTTAGCGGTGCTTTCCTCGTGCAATGCGTCGAATGTCTGGTTTTGGATGAGGTCGGCTCGCTTTAGGCGCCATGAGAGGCTTACGATGCGGTCTGCGAGGATTGATTCCATCGGGCTTAGGGGGGCGAGTTCGGCGAGGAGGGCATCGCGGTGGAGGTCGAAATCTGCCTGGCTTTCTGAGGTGATTACGTCGTGGCGGGCGGACAGGCCGTGCTTTAGGGCGTTTTGCGAGACGACGGCCTTGCCTTGAGGGGTTTGGGGACCGGTGGATTTTTGGGCGTTTAGGCGGTTTGCGTGGATTCGGGCTTCGGTAGTCATGATTTGAACCTCCCTTTACAATTGATTAGTGATGATAGATTATTGATTATTTAGTCTCAAAAAGAATCCTCCATTAGTTAGGTATATATTATATCAGATAGAGAGTTAGATGTCAAGTGAATTTCAACCACAGATCCGTTCGGCTTCGCTCAGGACAGGTTTTCACAGATTTTCGCAGATTTGGTTGAAACCCGAAATCCTAAGCACGATCCGGCAGAACGACGGCGGACAAGAATCCGAAACAATATCGAAATTCGAATGTTCAAATGGTCCAAACGTTCGGATTATGGAAATGCGCCTACGGCGGGGTTGGTTGGCGGGGGAGGGGGGATATTTCGCAGCAATTACTGTTGTTCATTCTTCTTTAACCTGGTTATCCGTCGGTTCGGACATTTCCGGGGCGAGGCGCTTGACGCGGGCGGCGACTTGGGCTTTGCTGTGTCCCATCTGCATTAGCAGGGCGGTATAATTTTTGATAGCAGTCTCCAGATGCGGGTGCGGATGGCCGGTGCGGCGGGTGAACTGTAGAAAAATTACCAGATGCCGTTCCATCAGGGGCTCAGCCTCTTTAAGGCGATTGGTCGCCTGATACAACTGCGCCAGGTTGTTCAGGGCTGTTGCCACATTCGGATGATCTTCACCTAACGACTTCTCAAAGATTTTAACCACACGCTCCAACGGGGGCTCAGCCTCTTTAAGGCGATTGGTGGCCTGATACAACTGCGCCAGGTTGTTCAGGGCTGTTGCCACATTCGGATGATCTTCACCTAACGACTTCTCAAAGATTTTAACCACACGCTCCAACGGGGGCTCAGCCTCTTTAAGGCGATTGGTGG
>Ga0315288_10010569_pt1 | contig 11640 bp, 8 predicted proteins | sample YL17G11_20_MG_FD_203454 | JGI IMG/M metagenome (GOLD analysis project Ga0315288, IMG submission 203454) | Sediment microbial communities from Yellowstone Lake, YNP, Wyoming, USA - YL17G11_20 | ecosystem: Environmental > Aquatic > Freshwater > Lake > Sediment | place: USA: Wyoming | collected... | reverse complement strand
CTGTACAGTGTTGCGATTATGGGTGATGATGATGAACTGGATAGTCTGGCTTAATTCACGCAGTAAATCACCAAAACGCATCACATTGGATTCATCTAGCATTGCATCCACTTCATCCAAAATGCAAAATGGGGTTGGCGAGACCTTAAGCAGGGCAAAGATCAGAGCCACAGCCGTCAGACTGCGTTCACCGCCGGAAAGAGACGCCAATTCTTGTTTTCGCTTTCCAGGCAGGGTTGCCTCAATGTCGATTCCAGATTCAGTGAGGTTTTCTTCATCGGCAATAATCAAGTTGGCTGAACCACCGCCAAATAATTTTTCAAAGATTTCTTTAAAAACCTCATTGACCTTTTTGAATGTCTTCTGGAATTCGGTTTTCATCAATTCATCCAGTTCCCTTACCACCTGCCGCAGATCACCTTCCGCTTTTTCCAGGTCTTTGAGTTGTTCGGTGATAAATTGGTGCCGTTCCTGAACTTCTTTAAATTCCTTCTGGGCTTCAGGATTGACTGGACCCATTCGCCGAAGAATAGATTTTTGTTGCTTGATATTTTCTTCCAATTCATCTGGAATCTGGGTGAGTTTTGGCAAGCTTTCAACCATTCCTTCAATGGGCAAAGGCGTGGGTCCATCTACCGCCTGTCCATATTCATAAAATACAAGACCAAAATCCTCTTCAATCCGTCTTTCCAGGTTTTCCTGTTGCTCCCGAACTCGGCTTAATTTCATTTGCGCCTGGATAGCATGCCTTTCAATCACAGTAAATTGCTGTCTGGCTTGATCCTGCTCGAGCTGTTGTTTTTGGTCTTGAAGCTCTGATTCATTTAATTCTTTTTCGGTTGGTGTGATTTTCTCAACCAATGCACTCAAATCTTTTTCAAGTGACTTTTCCTGTACCAATAGCATTTGAAATTTATCATGAAGTTCTTTCAGACTTTTTTCTGTTTCTCCAATTTTTGTTGTAGTTTTTTCATTCTCATTCTTGATTGTGTCAATTTGCAATTGAATTTCATTGACACGCAAATTTAAATTATTAACCGCTTGTTCTTCCACAGCTTTATTGGCATTGCTGATGAATAATTCTTCCTGTAGATCTTCCATCGGAAGTTCTTTAAGTTGATTAAATAAAGTGTCATTTTCCAGCTTTTTTATATTCACTTTTTCTTTTAGATCTTCTTCTTCTTCCGCTATCCTCTTCTTTTCTTCTACGCTTTTTGCCAACTGCTGTTTAATAACATTAATTTGTTCAGTCTGCCAATTCATCCTTGCTTTTAACTGGTTTAATTTGGTGGTTAACCCATTAAATTGGTCAGAGAAATCCAACTTTGTTTTTTGTTGAAATTCTCTTTTTTCTTCCAATTTCTTTTTGTGTGAATTTTGATTATCAAGATTCTTAGAATCTTCTTCCAATTGCTTTTTAATATCTTCAATACTTCTATTTATAGACTCAATTGCTTTTTGCAGCGCATCTTTTTCTCGTGCCCTTGAAATTGTTTTTACTCTTACTTCTTTTCCAGCAATTACTACTCCATTCGGGTAATAAACTTCGCCTTTCAATGTGACAATTTTGAAATCATCCTTTGCACTTGATAATAATAAGTGAGCTGTTTTTCTATCTTTTACAATAAATACATTGTGTAACAAAGCATTCACAATTAATCGGTAGGGTTCTTTGACCTGAACAATATCCTTGGCGGAAACTACCATATCTGTCTGATGTATTTTGGATAAATCAAGATCAGTTTTTATCCATGATTTGACGAGGAGAGCTGTTCTTCCGCTTTCATTCTCCTCAATAAATTTCATCGCTTTCTCTGGATCGGTCGAATCATCAAGTATTATTGATTCAATCAATTCACCCAGAACAGAAGCGATCGCAATTTCATACTCAGCAGGGACACGCATTTGCGATAGTAAAAGCTCAAAGTGGCCTGAAATTTTACCTGCCGTAGCTGCCTCATAAAGCGTTTTTGAACCGGATGTGAAACCGCTTAATGTCTGTTCTGCATGTTCCAGCACATCAAATTGGGCTTTTTTGCTAAGCTGACTTGCCTGCAATTGAGAATATTCATTTTGATCTTTTTTTAACTTATTTTCAAGATCCATAATGAAATTTTCTTGGTTCAAAATTTCTGTAGATAAGGTCTCAATTTCTTTTTGAATAACATTATTCTTTTCTAATTGCTGGATAATATCATGATCAAGTATTTCCGCATTAGAATTATCCTTGCTGCAAGCAGATTTTAAATCTTCAATGTTTTTTTCAAGTATGGCGATCCGATGGTCTAATTCATTCTTTTGAGCACGAATCTGAACTTGACGTGTTTCCCATTGTTCAACAGAAGACCTTATTGTTTTAATTTCAGATTCAATCTTTTGTCGTTGTTCTGATCGTAATAATATTCGCTTATTGATTTCTTCATATGAATTATCCGCGTTAATCAGGTCTTCAAATTTTTGTGCTTTTTCTTTTACCAATTCTTCATATTGCTTTTGTTTCAAATTATTTTGTTCTTCGAGGATAGTAATCTCACGTTCAAGGTCCTGTTTTTTTTCTTCAAGAGAATTTTTCCGCTCTTGCAAAACAGCAATTTCTCGATTGATCTGTTCATCCTGGTTATGAAATACCGATGACTCCTTATGCCATTGAGCCAGATCGGTTCTATTTTTACTTATTGCTGCTCGGGTATTTTCTATCTTAATATTTAATGTAGTTTGCATTTCCCGTGCGTTATTTAGCTGCTCATCCTGTCTTTGTTGCATCTCCTTGGAGAATGACAACTCGTCCTGGATTTTATTCCACTGAAAACCATACCAGTCCCTTAAATAGATTAAAAGATCTGCCTTGATCCGGTCATATTCCCTAGCCCGATCAGATTGCTTTTCCAGACTTTTCAACCGCGGACCAAGTTCGCTTAATATGTCTCGAACGCGGTCCATATTCCTGAGTGTATTATCCAGTTTTTGAATCGCTTCATCCCGTCTTGACCGGTATAATTCAATCCCAGCCGCTTCTTCAAAAAATCGTCTTCTTTCTTCTGGTTTCAATGAAAGTGCAACATCAACCAGACCCTGTCCAATGATGGTATAGGTCCTTTCAGAAAGACCTGAATTTGCTAATAATTCATTAATTTCTTTCAAGCGTACTCTTGTATTATTTAACAGGTATTCATTTTCCCCGTTGCGGTATGCGCGCCTGGTCAGTGACACTTCAGCATAATCAATCGGCAGCCAGTTATCCTCATTGTCAAAGACAATCGTCGCCGAGGCCATTGAAGCGCGTGGGCGATACTCGGATCCAGCAAAGATCATATCCACGGTTTTTTTCCCGCGTAGAATGCTATAAGCTTGTTCACCCAAAACCCATCGGATGGCATCCGCAATATTGGATTTACCTGACCCATTAGGACCAACAATTGCTGTGATTTGGTCTGGGAATTCAAAACGCGTTTTGCTGGCAAAGGTTTTATAACCGTGTAATTCAAGAGTTTTAAGGCGTTGCTTCATGATTTCCTTTTACTTTTCGATAATCCCAATTTTTATCAAGGCAGTTCTGGCTGCTTTCTTCTCCGCTTCTTGTTTGCTTGTCCCTTTACCGCTTCCTAAATCCTCTTTATTCACAACCACTTGGATGTGAAAAATTTTGGAATGATCCGGTCCTACTGAATTAATTAATTGATATTTTGGTGGGGGATAACCGAAAGATTGCGCCCATTCCTGTAAGATGGATTTAGGATCTTCATTTTTATGGTTAACCAGAATTTCTTGCGCAGCAGACTCTAATTGGGAATTAATAAATGACTTAACTCCCGAAATACCCGAATCCAAATAAATTGCACCAATTAAAGCCTCAAAGGCATCACATAATACACTGTTGCGTAATCTTCCACCAGCCTTGGATTCACCTTTACCTAAACGAAGCGCATTTCCTATTTTTATCTTTCTCGCAAATTCCGCCAATTGTGGCGTTTGTACCAAAGCTGACCTCATTTGTGTAAGTCCTCCCTCTGGCATCTCTGGGAAGCGGTTATAAAGCCACTCCCCAACCACAAAATCGAGTACGGCATCTCCTAAAAACTCCAACCGCTCATTATCTTCAATCTCCTCAGGGTGCTCATTAATAAAGGAACGATGAGTTAGTGCCCTCGTTAACAGCGAGATATTACTGACCTTAAGCTTTAATCGCCCAGCCAACTTTAATGCAGTTTCGGAACCTTGAGCTGGCTTTTTTGATTTCAACATACCCTCATAATCCTGGAAATATTTTATTAATTTCTTCAAATTATTTTACCAATAAACTACTTATATAATTGCCTCACTGGAAAGTTTAAGAAAAGGGAATTTATACCACTGCTATAATTGTCAGAGTGACGTTCAATATTTTTGGTCAGACAGCTCGAAAATATCAGATTTCTACTGAAGTATTTTCAGGTCCCCTCGATTTGCTTCTGCAGCTTATCGAACGCGCCGAATTGGATATCACCAGATTATCCCTTGCCAGAGTCACGGATCAATATTTGGAACACTTACACACAATTAGTGTGCGGGATCCCATTGAAGTTTCTGCGTTTCTCGTGATAGCTGCTCGTCTGGTTTTGATCAAATCTCTCGTTCTTCTTCCACGTAACGAAAATATAACTGCATTACCAGAGGAAGATCCTGGTGAAATATTGGCCAGACAATTAATAACTTATAAAAGGTTTAAAGAAATTGCTTTATTTTTAAGGGATAGGGAAGACAAGGGATTTCACTCGTATTTACGAATGGCTCCCTTGCCTAAATTACCTGGGAAATTAGAAATCGGAAATTATAATGCTGATGATCTTGCTCGAATTTATTCAAAAATAATCAGCGCGAAGGAGCAGCCCCACCCTCTCAGCCAGGCAGTCACTATTTCTGCAATCACCTTACGAAAAAGAATTAATGAAATCGTTTCAATTTTACAAACCACTTCTCATTCAACTTTCCATTCACTTCTCCTCTCCGATCACACTCGTTTGGAAATTATTGTCACTTTCCTGGCTTTATTGGAATTGATTAAACATCATTCCATTTTTGCACTGCAAGAAAATCCCTTCGACGATATTCAATTAGAAAGCGTTGGGGATTTGAATGCAGATATTGAACCCGAATTTTAATTTACAACTTTTTTGAGAATTAATTCCTTATGTTTCCAGAAAACATAACCCCAATCCGCAAACAATACCTTGAAATTAAAAAGCAATATCCAAATACCATCTTATTTTTCAGATTAGGTGACTTTTATGAGACCTTCGATAAAGATGCTGAAACCACTTCGAAAGTCCTGGATATTGTTCTCACTTCCCGAAGTGTTGCCAAAGGTCAGCGGATTCCAATGGCTGGAATACCCTTCCATGCCGCCGAAAATTATATTGGTCGTTTAATCGACCAGGGTTACCATGTTGCTATTTGTGAACAAGTTGGAGAACAGCCAAAACGAGGACTGTTTCCAAGAAAGGTGGTGCGCATAATTACTCCGGGAACTGTGATTGAACCCGGATACCTCAAAAATGAAAAAAATAATTATCTGTTATCAATTTTGAGAAAAGATGAAAAAGCTGGAATTGCCTATATAGATATTTCAACAGGAGAATTCTTATCAACAGAATTTGAGGGGGCTGATTGTGAGCAAATGATCCGTTCAGAGATATCACGGTTGAACCCTGCGGAAATCTTGCTCCCCGAATCACAAAATTCCATAAAGCTCAATACATTCCATATTTCGTTATTACCAGATTGGCGTTTTGAATTTAATCGCTGCAATGAAACTCTGTTGAACCATTTCAAAATTTCCTCAATGGATGGCTTTGGTTTCCGCGGGAAACCTCTGGCAATGCAGACTGCGGGTGCCATCTTGCAGTATTTAGATTCAACTGACCAAAATGCTTTGCGCCTAATAAAAAGGCTTTCCTTCTACTCCATTAATGATTTTATGGTGCTAGACACCGCCACCCGTCACAACCTTGAACTAACAGAAACCATCCGGCATTTAAATGAAGAGAGTTCGCTTTTAAACGTGATTGATAATACGGTCACTCCGATGGGTAAACGTTTGATCCATCAATGGATTCATAAACCCTTAATTCAGATAAAAGCCATACAACAACGACAGGAAGTGGTAGGATTTTTCATGAAAGATGGCCTCCTAAGAACTGAATTCAAATCTTTTTTACGTCGCATTGCAGATATCGATCGTCTGATTAATCGAATTCTTACAGAACATGCCATACCGCGTGATCTAATTGCTCTAAAAAATACGTTGGAAATCTTACCGAAGATATTGCAGCTCCTTTTGCCACATAAAAATTCTTTGGGTGATTATTTGGATGGATTTACCAATTGCGAAAACGTATTTTCTTTAATCAATCAATCTATTTCCGATGATCCACCTGCTACTTTTCAAAATACAGGCATTATCAAACAGGGATATTCACCTGAATTGGATCAGGTAATAAATAATGCTCGGGAAGCGCGCGATTGGATCTCCAACCTGGAAAAAATTGAAAAAGAGCGAACAGGTATTAAGACCCTCAAAGTTGGTTATAACAAAATATTCGGATATTACATTGAAATTACTCATGCGAACGTTGAATTGGTTCCCGCGGAATATATCCGCAAACAAACCCTAGTAAACGCAGAGCGCTATATCACTCCAGAGATGAAGGAATATGAAGCGCTGATTTTAAATTCTGAAGAACAAATTCATACATTGGAAATACGTCTTTTTAAAGAGATTTGTCTGGAGATTTCTAAATCAGCACCAAAACTATTATCAACCTCCAAATGCATAGCGGAATTGGATGTTCTTAGCTGTTACGCAGAAACCTCCGTAAATAATAATTATTGTAGACCTGAAATGGTTGAGGATCGCTCCCTTGAAATTCAGGATGGACGTCATCCTGTTGTAGAACATTCAATAACCAATCATATGTTTGTCCCAAATGATGCTTTTTTTGATGAGAATGAAATTATCCGTATTATTACCGGACCAAATATGAGCGGGAAAAGCACTTATCTGCGCCAAGTAGCTCTAATCGTCTTATTAGCCCAGATTGGGTGCTTCGTTCCTGCAGCTAAAGCGAAGTTGGGAATAGTCGATCGGATTTTTACCCGTATCGGTGCTCAGGATGAGATTTTTGCCGGGCAATCAACTTTTATGGTGGAAATGGTCGAAACTGCAAATATTTTAAATAATGCGACTCCCCGCAGCCTCATCATTTTAGATGAAATTGGACGAGGCACCAGCACTTATGATGGTTTATCCATTGCATGGGCTGTTGTGGAATATATCCACAATCATCCGGATTTGCGTGCACGAACTTTGTTTGCCACTCATTATCATGAATTAACTCAATTAAGTGAACTCCTGCCTTTTGTTAGCAACTTTAATGTGGCAGTTAGTGAAGCGGACAATCAAGTAGTGTTTCTACATAAGATCATTCCCGGTGGTGCTGATAAATCTTATGGCATCCATGTTGCTCAAATGGCTGGACTACCGCCAAGTGTAATTCAGCGCGCTCGAGAGCTGCTCATTCAATTGGAAAAAACTTCCAGGGAAATGAAACACCCTGAAATTAACTTGCCCCAACAAATACACCTTTTTCCTGAAACAAATCCCATTCTTGATGAATTAAAAGATATCGACCTCAATACGCTAACCCCCTTGGATGCAATTAACCACCTGTATGAATGGAAAAAAAGGTTTCTTAAACAATAACCTCAATTGTTATAACCTATCAAAATCTTCAAAAGAACTATTTCGATTCTATTCCCGATCTAACCAATTATGGGCTCCGCGTAAAAATTCCTCACCAGACATGGGTTTTTTCCCTGCTTTTTGAACAACATCCATTACCAAATATCCTTTTACTGTACCAATAGCTGGTTTCTTTTCAAAAACCATTCGCTGATAAGGCTGCGTTTGTTGGTTATCAAGAACATGGGCACGTATCACTTTAATTTGAAGGGAATTCCAAACGAAAAATGTGGATGGCCAAGGATAATAAGCTCGAACTGCTCTTTCTAATATTTCGGCTGATATATTAAAATCCAATCGACCTTCTTCTTTTTTTATTAAATGAGTCTTGGTTGCCTCCTCATCATTTTGATTAATCAATTTATTTTTTCCTGAAAAATATCCGTCTAACGATTCCAATAATAAGGCTGCACCCAGATTTGATAATTTTTCTGATAATGAAGAGGCAGTATCATCACTTGAAATCGTAATTTCTTTTTGTGCGATTATTGGTCCGGTATCCAAACCCGCAACCATTTTCATTATGCTAACACCAGTTACAGAATCACCAGCGAGTATTGCTGCTTGAATTGGGGATGGCCCTCGCCAACGCGGCAATAAGGAAGCGTGAACATTAATGCATCCAAAGTGCGGAATTTCAAGAATACTTCTAGGAAGAATCTGTCCATAAGCAGCTACAACGATTACATCAGGGTTCAATTTACGTAAATGATCAACCACACCAGAATCCCTAATCTTAATTGGCTGAAGAATAGGTAAACTTAATGAAAGGGATATTTCATTAATCGCTGATTGCTCAATTTTTCTTCCTCTGCCCGCTGGTCGGTCTGGTTGAGTAACCACACCGATAATATCACTAGCATCTGCCAAATCTCGCAAGATTGGCACTGCAAAAACAGGTGAACCCATGAAGATAATCCGTTTTTTCATCGTTACAATTTTAACATGGGGTTTCCTCTAAGAGCATACAGATACAATAAGGTCACACTTTTTAATATTGATATATTTTTGGCATAGATAATAAAAAAAACGTGTTTTTTGTATTAAAATCTAAAGAGCAGAAAAAATTTAATAATATTTTTTTAGGAATTAAATGAATCGACAAAATGTTATCCTAGTTTATGGAACCCGATGGTGTAGCGATACGCAGAGAGCACGCCTTTTTTTGGAAAACCACAATATTGACTACCACTTTATTGATATTGACCAGGATAAAAATGGAGAAAGAATTGTGCGGGAGGCAAATGAAGGGACTCGCTCAGTACCCACTATCATCTTTTCAGATGGCAGCATCCTTGTCGAACCCGACGAAAATACTTTAGCAAAAAAGATGGGGATTTTCTAGATAAGCTAACTATTATTTACCAATGATTTTATTGATTATTAAAAATAAAATTATTGCCAAAATAAGACCGACGATGATAAGTAATAGAAAAAAAGAAGGATTATCCTGTTCCAAATAAATCTCGGTTTTATCTAATAAGCTCTTTTTTAATTTCTGAACGTAACTCGGATCAGGACTTACGGGTTTGAATATTTTTCTTAATCGATTTTCAAAAAGCTTATCGATTTCTCCTTTAGTTGATGTGTCATTCAATGTCTCCATTTCCGCTCCATGTTCCTAATGATTATTAACACCGAAAATTTATTTTAGTTTTTCATCTTCAGTTAATTCACGTAGGTCTAGTAGGGTACGATGATAAAGGCTTTTTACAGCTCCTTCACTACGTCCAAGAATTCTTGCAATTTCCATATTAGACATGTCTTCTACAAATTTAAGAATTATCACTAACTGTCGATCTGAAGGCAATTTCCTAATTACATGTAACACAGATTCTACTTGTTCATTTTTTATCAGTGTTGTTTCCAAATATTCAGATTGTGGAAGATTAAATTCTTGTTCTTCAATTGGAACCTCTCTCTTGCGGTTGTTATCCCGGTAAAAATTAGCTACCAGATTATGCGCAATACGGTACAACCAGGCAGAAAAAGGAACTTCTGTCTTTTTGTAGGTTTGAATATGTCGTAAAGCACGTTGGAATACCCGCGCAGTTAAATCCTCAGCATCCGACCTGTTCCCTGTCCGGTAATAAATATAGTTATATATTCTTTGGATATTTTCTTGATAAAGATCACCAAATGCATCATAGTCCCCACTTATCGCCTTATCAACAATATCAATATTAGTCTCAGTCAGCTTTATTTTTTCCAATAACTTTTACACTTAATATGTCTTATTTACCACTCAATGGATTTTACACGAATTTTTTACATTGGATAACTTGCAAAATAAGAATACATCATATAAACTAAAGTCTTTTATTAAATAATCAGCCTTGGAGAATAAGACGAAATACAGAGAATTTACATTACCAAATTACAACGAGCATTCAATTTTTACCTGTGAATGGAAACCAGAAAAAAAAGGCTAAAGCGGTCGTTGCTCTGGTGCATGGTCATGGAGACCATTGCGGAAGATATCAGCATGTGGCTAATTTCTATACGAAAAATGGATTTGCGGTTATTTCCTTTGATCTTTTCGGGCATGGAAAAAGCGGCGGTCAACGCGGCCATTTACCTGAAGGTGAGGCATATTTATCAAGCTTAGACAACCTACTTGACTATGCTTCAAGCCAGTATCCTGATCTACCTATTTTTTTACGCGGGCACAGTTTGGGAGGTGAAATTGTACTTTGGTATGGCATGGAAAGAAAACCAAAAATAAACGGGATTATTGCTTCTGCCCCATTATTTGCATCTTTTGAACCTGTTTCTCCTCTCAAATTATTCCTTGCAAAAACCATGAATTTTATTTTTCCCGCCTTCCCAATGAAAAGTGAAATAAACGCAGATGCACTTTCCAGAGATAAGAGCGTAGTAACCAAGTACAAGGTTGATCCGCTAGTGCATGGAATGATTTCCGCCCGCTTGGGATGGACAATTATTGAAAAAGGTAAATGGTTACGGGATCATGCCAAAGAATTCCCACTGCCCCTGCTTCTCATGGTAGGCACTGGTGAGAGAATCGTCAATCGTTCAGATATTGATGAATTTGGTAAACAGGTACCGAACATAGACTACAAGATTTGGGACGGACTTTATCATGAGCTGCACAACGAGCCTGAAAAAGAAGCTGTTTTAAGTTATGAACTTGATTGGGCAAATAAACATCTAAAATAGAATGAATTCTATAGTTTAAAAAAAAGGATAAATCTCTTTCAAAGTAAGATGATTTTGCTTGACCTATAAATTTAGTAAAGCTACAATAGCAAAAGATGATTTTTTTTCTTTTGCGTTTTATGATCGTAATACAATTTACGATAAGATGAGAGTATCATTAAAACCACTTGTTTCTTACGCAATTCTGTATCTGCAGTAAAGGAAAAACAAGTGGTTTTTATTTCTATAAGGAGTAAATTCTATGTCTGATTTTCTCTTCATGGGTGACTTGAAATCAATTGATCCGCAGGTCAGCGAAGTGATCCGCATGGAAACGGAACGACAGGTGAGAAAACTGATTATGATTCCCAGCGAGAGTACAGCACCGCAGGCAGTCCGTGAATGCCTTGGGTCAGTTTTCCAGAATCTGTATGCAGAAGGTTACCCTGATGAAGAAACGAGATGGATGGATGAATCCGAGCTATTGGATTTTACAACTCGATTAAATCATTTCCGCCGATACTCTGACCCCCGCTATTACAAAGGTGTGGAATTTGCAGATATTATCGAATCATTAGCCAGAAGACGCTGTGCTCAGCTTTTCGCTACAAAATCCATCACGGCTGATAATCTGTTTGTGAATGTACAACCTTTATCCGGGGCTCCCGCAAATAATGCTGTCTATCATGCCCTGATTGAACCCG
>Ga0315288_10010568_pt1 | contig 11641 bp, 12 predicted proteins | sample YL17G11_20_MG_FD_203454 | JGI IMG/M metagenome (GOLD analysis project Ga0315288, IMG submission 203454) | Sediment microbial communities from Yellowstone Lake, YNP, Wyoming, USA - YL17G11_20 | ecosystem: Environmental > Aquatic > Freshwater > Lake > Sediment | place: USA: Wyoming | collected... | reverse complement strand
GCTGTCCGACGTGGCTAAGCTTGACGAGATCAACGTGGCTTCGCGGATGGTCGAGAAGGACCGTAAAGAAGCTGCAAGCACACGTAAGGTTCGGCAGAAGGATGTCCTGGAGTTGCAGACCGCTGTAGCTCGCTACGACGGCTTCGATGATGTGCTGACCCGTGTGACCTCTGTCGAAGAAGCCGACACCCTTACCGAGGCCGCTGCTCAACGTCTGGACAAGCTAGAGCATTTCGTGGAGTCCGCGTACGGGGTGGCCGGTCGGATCAAGGGTTTGGAGAAAATTGGGTCTGTGGTAGTACCGGAGGTCCAGCCAGTGGTGCTGGGGTGCTCGAAGCTCACGACCTTGCGTGCTTTTGATGCGAGCTTACAGGGCAGTTTGACCGCTGTTGCGGCACTTGCCCCGGTAGAGGGGCTCACACTTCCTGAGGTCCATCCGGTGACACTGGGGGGCTCAAAGGTTCTGACGCTTGGCGTATTGGTCGCTGGTCTGAACGACAAGGAGACGGCCGTGGCTGGTTTGGCGGGAGTGGAGAAGATCCTTCCGCCCAACATCGAAGGTTTTGAGGCACTGGGCACGGGCTACCTGAAGCTCGTGCAGTGGGCTCTCAAGGTTGAGGGGCTGCGTGATTTCTTCACTAGGGCCAAGGGTGTCCCAGAGGGTGTCCCAGCCCTGGAGCCCCTCGTAGTGTCCCGTGATGCGTACCTGCGGTTTGGAGAGTGGGCAGAGAAGTTGCAAAGCGTTGCAAAGAACCTGATGCAGGTCAAGGTGGACCTGGACGCTGTGACCCAGGCTGAGGTTGAGATTCTGGCTGAGTTTCAAGCCCTAGGTGTGTGCTCAACTTGCAACCGCGAATTTACGGCTGAGCACCAGCATGGTGAGGTCTAGATGCCCCGCATTTCGTTCATCTTCCGTACGGATACCCATGTCTCGGACAAGAGCCCAGCTTCTTGGAAGGGCGATTACCCCGAAGAAATCTGGTCCAACCTGGAGCAGATCGGGCGTATGACGGTAGAGCATGGGGTAACCGCAGTTCTGGATGGTGGGGACTACTTCCATGTCAAAGCGGCGGGTCGCAACAGCCACGCATCGATCTTCCGCACTGCTGAGATCCACAAGGCCTACCGTTGTCCGACCTATTGTATCGAGGGCAACCATGACCTCGCGTACAACAATCTTGAGAGCATCGATCGTCAGCCTCTAGGGGTGCTGTACGCCTGCGGGGTGTTCCAGCACCTGCGGGAAGCCGTCTTTACGGATGGAGGATTGCAGGTGCGCGTTGTCGGGGTCCCCTACAACCCTAAGCGAACGCTCGAAGAACTGCGCTCGATCCAAAAGAAGCCTGGGGACGACTTCTTGGTGGCTATCGTACATGCGCTTGCCGCTGAATCACCCCCGGCAAAGGTTGAGGACTTCTTCGGCGAGCCGGTGTTTCGGTACGCGGATCTCGTGACGCCCAATGGTCCCGACGCTTTCTGTTTCGGGCACTGGCATCGAGATCAAGGCATCGTTGAGATCCAAGGTAAGCAGTTCGTGAATCAGGGTGCAGTATCACGTGGGGCTCTGATCCATGAGAACACGACCAGAACCCCGCAGGTGTCCTTGTTGGAGTTCGAGCCTGGGGTAGCTAGGTTCCGTACGTTGCCGCTCATTGTAGCTCCGGCTGAGGACGTATTTGACTTCGAGAAGAAGGAACGCGCTGAGAGCGAGAACCATAGCATCGACTCATTCATCGAACGGCTGCAAGAGGATGCTGTGTTTGATCCTACGGCAACCATTGAGGGTAACATCCGTACCTTAGACTTTGCTACAGAGGTCAGGGATCTGGCGCTTCAGTACCTAGAACAAGCACGGGGCGTAGGCTGATGTATATCTCATACTCAGCACACAAAGTCTTCTTGGATTGCCCTCGCAGCTACTGCCATAAGTATGTGGACAAGACGCCGTTGCCGGAACCGGATAACCGCGTTCACATGCTCTACGGGGACACCGTGGGGAAGATTTTCGAGGCGTTCTACAGAGATCAGCTTTGGAAAGGGGACGCTCTGGTTAACTTGCTTGCTCTCGTAAAACCTACTCTGGAGGGGGTTGTGTCGGACGAGATCAAGAAGGGCGGGATGCTCAACTGGAAGGAGAAGGGGTTGAAGGAAGGAACCCGTTCTTTGGTTGAGATTGAGCACGAGGTGCGTGAGACGATCCCGTGGGGCCTAAAGAGCATCAAGCACCACCGCTTGTTGGGTAATGGGGCTCAGGCCGAGATGGTGCTCGATACCGACGTCGATGGACACCGTATTGGCGGTAGGGCCGATTTTGTGCTGCGTCGAATTGCCCCTCACGGGGACTTAGTGATCGTGGATGGTAAGGGGTCTAGGTGGCGCGACAAGTACACGAACCACCGACAGCTTCGGTGGTACGCGATGCTGTACTGGCTCAAGTTCGGGGAGATCCCTGCCAAACTCGGTTTTCTGTTCTGGCGCTACAAGCCAGAAGAAAGCATGGACTGGAGCACGGTTTCCCTCACAGAGCTAGAGGACCTCAAGAAGGCAATCTTAGCGTCTATCTCGGAAATCGAAGTTGCTAAGCAGACTTTGGTACAGTTGGGTCCAAAGGCTAACCGGGGGGCGGTGTTTCGTCCCAAACCCGGTGAGGATTGCAAACTGTGTAGCTACCTGCCTCTGTGTCCTGAGGGGCAACGTTCTATGCAGCCAGACATCAAGGCTGAAATCGCCGCTTCGAGTCTGCGTGGTGTAGAGGACGGCGAAGTCAGTTTCTAGGTCCGCGTGGCCTAGGCAAACACGAGGTGGGTATGTCAGACGACATTAAGAGTAGGATTGATGACCTACAACGGCGTCACAACGCCGTTGTACAGAAGAAGGCTGGTCTAGCTGGGCAGCTTCAGGCAAAGAAGGAAGAACTGGCAGCTATCGTCCAGGAAATTAAGGACGCCGGGTACGATCCGAAGAAGATCACTCAGGAACGGGATCGAGCCAAGCAAGAGCTTGAGACCATGATCGTGAAGTTGGAGGGCGAGCTAACCGAGGTTGAGAACGCCCTCTCGGCATTTCAACAGAAGTGAAGGGAAATCTACATGGAAATCAAATTCAAGGTCGATTCGGCTGAGTTGAACGCGGCGTTGGGGGTTGTAAAGATCGTGACCCCTCAAGTGACTCCGACAGGGGGCGGGGGTTACCTGTTCGTGGTGCAGGGCGACAAGTGCTGCATCTACTCGAAGAACAGCGGGCATGAAGCCCGAGCCTCCTTCAAGATCACTGACGTGGAGGGTGAAGGTCCCTTCATGTACCCGGCTGATCACGTGGATGCCTTTGCGTACGTCAAGGGTACCATCTCGATGAACGCTACGTCGGAAGGCGAGGCGTTCAAGGTGAAGTACACGCACGGTGGATCAGGTGTTTCGGAACACGTGTCTTTCGATCCTCGTATGATGCACTCCTTTGAGAAGGATGTGGTGGCTGCTCAAGCGGCGGTCGATAAGCCCAAGCGCTACAGTATCAAGATCCTCTTGACTGCGCTGGGGACAGTCAAGTCTTTCATGGCCAAGAGTTCCGATCCCGTGTCGGATGAGGCGAACAAGACCATCCGTATTTTCGGTGAAGCCGATCCTGAGCTGGCAAAAAAGGCGAACAACTACATGTTCGCGTCCAACGGAACTGAGGCGTGTTACTTCTACAGCACGGCTTTCTTCGGTCAGGATCTCTCCGCCCCGGCACAGCACCTACCCTTGATTGAAGCCTTTCTTTCCAAGTCTTCAGGATCTGTGACGGTGTATCCGACTCCGAAGAACACATACCTCATCAACGCAAATGATGACGTCTTCGGTTGGCCGCACCACGACAGTTCCTACAAGAGCTTCGCGTATTTGGCGAAGTCTGATGAGGTGGTGGCTCACGTGGACGCTAAGGCCATGCTCTATCAGCTCCAGTACATGCGTGCGGAGCTACCCAAGAAGAAGACCAAGATCCGTCTGCACTTCGATCCGTCGGACACCACGTTCAAGTTCTCCAGCTTGGGTGACACCAACGCGGTGACGAGCTTGCCGGTGGGTGGCGAGAAGGCCGAGTTGAAGGTGACCTCCGAGGTGGTGGCCCCGGCCAACGTGGATCACCTGATCCACCTATTTGAGGGAATTAAGAGCGAGAGGCTGGAGTTCCGTATCAAGATCATCCCGGCGGATGCTAAGGCTAAGCGTCCGAAGGATCTCTACATGTTCCGCTCCATCGATGAGTTCCTCGTGAACGAGGAAGGTACGTTCATGGGCATGGTTTCGGCCATCCCCGAGGGGTTCCACGTATGCAAAGTGACGCGATTCGCTCCGGGCATCGACTGAGGGTCCGGGCCTTACGGGAACAAGCTTCTGGCTACCAGGCCCTGCGTACGCAGATCCAACGTGAGTTGGGTTCGCGTATGCAGGAGGTGGACGCCCTGTCCGCTAAGCTCGATACGCTAACCAAAGTCGGGGAGCTGTTCCGGGCTCTCATGGACCGCCTCGTGCTGGATCACGTGAAGTCCATTGAGGGCGTCGTCACCGAGGGCCTGAAGACAATCTTCGTGGATCAGGACTTGTCGTTCGAGGCTGAGGTCTCGCAACGGTACAACAAGATCGCTATCGACTTCTGTCTGCGTCAAGACAACCAGCGAATGCCTATCAAGGGGCACCCTATGGAAGCGTTTGGTGGGGGGCCTACGAGTATCGCGTCGTTGATCCTAAAGGTGCTGGCCTTGCGCAGGCTCAAGAAGTGGCCGCTGCTAGCGCTGGATGAGACGTTGGCGGCTGTCTCAGACGAGTACATTGATCAGACAGGGTTGTTCTTGCAGCAACTGGCGGTCAAGACGGGGATTCCAATTTTGCTTGTGACGCACAAGCAGTCCTTTCTTGACCACGCTACTGTCGGCTACAAGGGCACTGAAGTCGTTGCAGAGGACGGCACCCGTCATTTACGTCTGCAACGGGAGTCCCATGCGCTCGGACACTGAGATTCAAGATCGTATCCGATATCTCCTGACAGTGGAGTTGGATCGTCGGGTGGTTGGTGCGAAGTCTCGCTTGCCTCACCAGTGCGTTCATAACCACCGGCAGCCTTTGGATGTCCGTAAGGAAATCGAAGGGGAGACTAACCCGGACTACAATCAAGTTGCCCGTCACAGGCGTTTACCTGTCATTGGTTTGTGCATGCTGGGGGCTGAAGATCCTACACAGTGGAACGGCACCATCTGCGAAGACCCCATCGACGCTCAACGTTGCCCCTACTACTCAGACCCGAATAGCACCCGAGAAGCTATCGAGAAGGCCTTTCAGGATCAGATTCAAGATCTCCGGTGGGTGGAGTTAAACTTGCCGGAAGCCTATGGTCTGTTGTGGGCACTAGGGTCTGAGACGATGCTACGCCTACCATGGTGGAAGGCCATCTGGTTCCGGTTTATCCGGATCCGTCCCGATGCCTTGACCAAGGTGCCCCCACCTGCACTAACAACATCGACTTTCGGTGGGTAACCGTGCTCTCTTTGCTGGCTCATATCTTTGTGACCGAAAGGCATCGCCCTCGGGCGGGTCAGGTCGGCTTTTCCGTGCCAGCCTTCTCAGAGATCGACGTCGGGGAAGACAACATCGAACCGTTGTTGGCCACCAACATGCGGGGCACCTTTTTACGGACCCGTGTGTCGTTGCACAGGCAGGCTAGGTTCGGCTTTTCGGAGTGCGGCTTGGCCCAAGAGGGGGCTTTGCTGCGTGACTTCCATCGGGTGCTCGTAGAGACGGCAGCCCACGAACACTGGGACAACGTGGTATCGAGCATTCCTGAGGCTCTGGAGCGTATGCAGGGCTTTGGGACGGCCCCTAAATTGGTCTTGCTTCCCGAGAGTTCGTCCGACTTTGAGCCACCCCCTGGGGTGCTTCCCCTGCTGATTGGTCTATCGCCTGGGACAGCGCTGGTTGTGGCCGCTCCGAACTTGGCCGGACTGCACACCAGGATTGGGGATCATGTTGGGATCCTGGCCCAACGGGTAAACATGACCTTTGTGGCGGTGATGCCGTGAATTGGCCCCAGGCTTTGGCGGAGTTTGCGGCAACGCAGGTGACCTCTCGGGAACGTGAGGCGTTGTGGGGTCGCGGTGTCTCGGATGAGCAGATCAACCTGTACCAGCTCGGGTACTTGAATCGAGCCCTGCCAGAGGGCCTTCCTGAGCACTTCGTGCGGTGGGCCATGAGCGGCGATAAGCTGGAGGACACCTTCCTGCTTCCGCTGACCACGACCTTGGGTGAGATCAGGGGTTTTCAACTTCGGCACGTAGATCGTGAGCGTGGCGGGTACTCGGATTACTTCCTGGACCGCCGGGAAGCATGCTTGTTCGGGCTCCATCAAGCCATCTCGGCCATGTGGGCGTCGGGTACCGTGTTTTTGGTCGAGGGTGCGTTCGACTTGTTCCCAATTCAGCGGGCCATTCCGGGGGTTGTGGCGACTTTGACTGCCCGTACGGGGCCTCAAACGATCCGTGTCCTGCGGCGAATTGTGACCCGTGTGTGGGCTGGGTACGATATGGACGAGACAGGGCGTAAGGGGTGTGACGATTTCGCTCGGGAGCACGGCGACACTTTCCAGGTGTATACGGTGGTCTACCCGAGGGTGAACGGTAAAGTGGTGAAGGACCCCGGCGACCTTTGGGAAGCCTGGGGCGATGCTCAAATGATTCCGTTCCTCCAGTCGGTAGTGACCAAGGAAGACCTTTTCGTGTAGGAGATCTACGATGCCAAAACTGTATGGTAATGCTGAGACTGTTGAAGAAATCGCTCTGCGTTTGCTGCCGACCTATCACTCGGAGCTAGCGACGGCTCGCATCCAGTACATCTACGTGGACAAGGCGTCCAAGAAGAATGGGCGGTTGGTCTGGGGCAAGGCGCGTCGGGTAACCGGATCTCTGGAGTTCTTGTTGGGGAAGGATTTCTTGATCGAGGTCGCTCTTGAGTGTTGGGATCCAGCCACCGATCGGCAGCGGTTGGCTTTGGTGGATCACCTCTTGGAAGGTTGCTATGGTGAGGAAGACGACGAGTCCGGTGAGATGAAGTGGTCGATGCGTTCACCGGACGTGAACGAGTTCACCAGCATCTTGAACCGCCATGGCGCGTGGAATGACGAGCTGGTGGGTCTGGTTGAAGTGGCCCAGCGTCTAAACATCGAGGCTCGGGTCCAAGAGGTTTCCGATTCGGTGCAACAGAACGGCACGTGATCCGTGTGGGACGTTAGATACAGACCACTTCGGTATGCCGATGTTCTGGGGCAAGAAGGTAACGTTCAACTCCTAAAGTCTAGGATCAAGAACGGTACCGCCTTTGACACGAGCTACATCTTCGCGGGTGGGTTCGGGCGGGGTAAAACTACGCTTAGCCGTATCCATGCGAGGGCTATGCTCTGTCTGGACATGGATAAGCGGGACCCAGAGCCGTGTAACAAATGCACGAACTGTCTCGCGATTCTGAACGAGCAGCCGTGCGCATTCAGTGAGAGAGATGCGGCTAGCCAAGGCTCCATCGATCATGTGCGAGCGATCGTTGAGGAGCTTCCCTATGTCTTAGTGGATGCCCCTAAGCGTATCTACCTGTTTGATGAGGCTCACCGCATGAGTAGCGCGTCGCAGGATGTGCTGCTCAAACCGATTGAAGACAAGAAGATGATTGGGATGTTCTGCACCACGGAAGCGGAGAAGATCCGGGGTGCCATTCGATCGCGTTGTGAAGAATACACGATCCGTAAGATCACTCGGGAAGACATTCTCAAGCGCATGCGGATGGTCCTGGAAACCGAGAAGGTCGAGTACCAGGATGACGCGGTACTCATTGTCATTGATCACGCTGGTGGACACGTTCGAGACGTTCTGAATGGGCTAGAAATGATCGCCCAGCTCGGACCTGTGACTGTAGACAACGTGCGAGAGTACCTGCACCTGTCGGTCGTCACGCTCTACTACCAGATCCTGTTGAATCTGGACAACCCTATGAAGGCCATCGAACTGGTGGACCGGGCTTGCGAGGAAGCGGGTCCCGAGGATGTGGCGGCGGGTATCGCTGAGGCGGCGATGAACAGTTACCGCATGTCCAATGGTATGTTTGCGGACTTCTCGTACATCGACAAGACGCTGGCTGAGCAGGTCTACGCAAAGTACCGGCAGCATGTTGTTCGGTTTGCAGGTTGGTTTCTTGGGTCGCGCTACACAACGAAGCTGAGCTTGACCCGAGACGTGGTGGTGTTTTCGCAGAACTCTGGGTATTTGCCGCCTGATGGGCCTCAGCCACCCGTTATGTTTGTAGGGGCGTCTGTGGGAAACCCTACTCACACATTGACTGTGCCTTCTGTTACGCAGCAGGCACAGGTGGGGCTAACTTCAGTGCCCACACCTTCACAAGATGTTCCTATGCCTGGGTCTGTGCGTGAGACTGCCGTAAAGGCACCCCCAGAGTTGAACTCCTATGCCGATCCCACACCACCTACTGCCCTTGAAGCGGCGTCGGTCAATGGGGCCCTGCCCCGTCAACGCAATAGCCAGCAGGACACCGCACCGCTGCGATCGAAACAAGTGCAGCGTGTTATGACTCCGACCGAGTGGCGTACGACCTTTGAGCGGGTGTTGCGCAAAAAAACTCAGTCTCTGGGGCACTCTGTATTGCCTAAGTGATGCTTGCAGTGTAATCAGCTCAAGCCGATGAGCGACACTCCACAACAATGGGTAGTTCTGGAATTGACCTCGAAGGCGGAAGGGGAAGACCCGGACGTTATCCGCGCTTCCATCCGTCATCACATTCGAGACGCCGAAGTCTTTGTTCCGGCGTCGGTTGTGCAGCGGGGTCCGGTCAGAGAATATCAGTATCTTGTTGACGGCTATGCCTTCATCCTGCACAAGCACCCGGACAAGCATTACTCTCGCTTAGACGATACGAAGTACGTTGAGAGTGCCTTGTACCAACCCACCGGGGTTAAGCGGGAAAAGCGCTTAGCTACCGTGTCTTCTGAGCAGATCGCGAAGCTGCGGGCTCAGATCAAGGTTGAGGTAGACCAGGGCATAGAGGTTGGGGACACCGTGGTGATCTCATCCGGCCCCTACAAGAATATCTCGGCTGTTGTCCGCGATGAGATCCCTGAGCATGACTCGGTGGTGGTCCACATCCAACTTCGGTCCACCGATCGCCTGGTAACGCTCCCCCGAGCGTTCATGCACTTGGAAACCAAGTCTCCGCACATCTTCTACAGAGATCGCTTTGCGAGACTTTCTGCTTGGGCCGTTGCCGCTAAGGGTGTGGCGAGTTGGCCCGTGCACCGTTTGAGGGGAATCCTAACGAATTTCAGAGGTTTTGCACAGTTAGACTCGTGGCTAAACCACAGTAAGCTAACCTACGCATTTGTACGTGCCCTCCACACCCACCTGGATCTCAGTCCGACGCTCAAGAAGTTCAGGGAGCTTCAAGCTCTGTCTGCTGGATCGCTGCTTTTGAAGCAACTCTTGGCAGCTTACGCCCCTACCCCAGACTATGCCCCAGTGCTTTCCAAGTATCAGGAAACTCTGTTCCTGGAGAGCACTTACGATCGCATCGCGGCTCTTTACTCGGACGTCCAACGCATGACAAACACCACGGCCCCTGTGAACTTGGTTGTAGATGGTACTCAGCTCTATATACGGTGCATGGAGGCCCCAGGGTTGAGTTCCCTCACTGACGCGGAAGGCCGCCCTACGGGGGCTGTCGTAGGCTTCCTGAGAAGCTTGGGGGCGTACAAGAAGCGCTTCCCTTCTGCGAACATCTACGTGTGCTGGGATGGGACCTCTCAGAGACGCAAAGCGATGTACCCCGACTACAAGGGTAACCGAGTGTCGAGATCAGGTGCGCCCTCCTTTGGGTGGGCCTGGTTGCGCGAAACTCTCCCCATGTTGGGGGTCATGCAGGCGTTCAACCCAGAGGAAGAAGCAGACGACGTCATGGCTACTCTGGTGAGGGGTCCGTTGCGTGATCAACCCAACGTCTTGATCACGACTGACCGCGATTTACTCCAGGTTGTCTCGGAGTTTACGCATCAATTGTGTCCTGCGGTGGGGTCTGGGAAAGAGAAGTTGTATGACCCTGAACTTGTTGAAGCTGAGTACGGGATACCCCCAACTTCGATGGTGCACGTTCGCGCACTAAGTGGGGACACATCCGACCATATTCCAGGGGTCCCCAACTTTGGCTTGAAAACGGCGTCAAAGATCATCAAGCTCTACGGCACTGTCACAGCCCTACTGGGGTCGAATCTCGCTGGGCTGGGGAAGGCGCAAGTCGCCAACCTAAGAGAGAGCGAGAAGCAAGTCCTCTTGAACGTGGACTTGATGACCTTGCGGGATGTTGCGTTCCGCCAGATCGAATCGAATCCAAATCAGACGGGAGTTGAGGCTAGGTTGGTAGCTCTCGGGATTAAACCTGAGCCAACCTTAGCGGCATTCTTCCCCCGGCAGCTCACGATTCAGTGAGTTCATACATCTGCAAGGAGACGAACCGATGTCATCTGGCTATGTGATCCCAGTAGATCCGGCTGAACTAGCAAACAGGTTTGCAGCCCCGGATGAGTATGAGGAGGTCCCTGAGGACCCCGATGCGGAGTTGGCAGCTCTGTTCTCTAGCGGGGATTACGAGTCCCGAATCATGCCCTTGCTGGATCGGATACCTGAGCGCGAAGCCGATCTCATCTATCTCTACTACGTCCGAAAGAAGCGTCAGGCGGATATCGCTGAGATTTTCGACGTGACCCAAGCGGCCATTAGCTATCGCTTGGATCGTGGGATCCAACGTATCAAGTTCCTGTTGTCCATCCCGACTGTGACCGAGGAGGACATGCGGGATGACCTTGCGGCTATCTTTGACCCCATCGACATCAACATCCTTGTCGGGATGTGGGAAACAACCTGTCAGAGCGAGGTCGCTACCAAACTCCAGTTGACCCAGGGGAGGGTCCGACACCGCTTCTTCAAGGCGGTCGAGGTGCTGAAGGGGGCGGCCGGGAACGACGTCAAGTACAGCCCTTACAGCAAAATCTTTTCTTCCATATCTTCCAAGAATTTTAACATTCTCAGAGCTGTCAGTTTGCCGCAATGGCAGAACAGAGGCTTAGATCGTTGTATCTGATGCCAAAATCCTGCACTAAATGCGGTGGCACAGGTCCTTTCAGTCAAGACAAGAAGAGTAGAGACGGCTTCTCACGTAACTGTAAGAAGTGTGTGGCGGCGTACACTCGTCGTTGGGCTGCTGCCAATGCTGTTAACCCTACCGTATCTCCTACTAAGAACTGCACAGGGTGTGGGGGTTCAGGTCCCTTCTACACTCAACGTGGTACTAAGGACGGGTTAACTTATAAGTGCATTGAGTGCATAGCTAAGAATCCGTCTAGGCAACCTGCGAGACAGCGTGAACGTGCTGTAGCACGTCGTAAAAAAGACCCTGAGCGTGCAAAAGCCAAAGATGCTGTTGAACGCCTAAAGTACGCAGGCAGGCGTAAAGACAATTGGGATTCTTGGGCTTACGGTTTGGAGCCGGGGGGTCGTCAGAAGTTGATTGCGGCTCAAGACGGGAAGTGCGCTATCTGTCTAAGCCATCTTAAAGCCGGTCAAACT
>Ga0315288_10010567_pt1 | contig 11641 bp, 12 predicted proteins | sample YL17G11_20_MG_FD_203454 | JGI IMG/M metagenome (GOLD analysis project Ga0315288, IMG submission 203454) | Sediment microbial communities from Yellowstone Lake, YNP, Wyoming, USA - YL17G11_20 | ecosystem: Environmental > Aquatic > Freshwater > Lake > Sediment | place: USA: Wyoming | collected... | reverse complement strand
TCGTTTGTTCACATCTTTATTTTAATCCGAAAACGCCTGAAGCGCAAAACCCGGATCAATACCCAATATTGCTGATAGGAAAAGAAGTGATTGATTTAGCTTGCATTATTCATAAATTATAAGTTGAAGAGACTGAATTAATGAATGCTTCAAGGGGGAAGGCCGGGATGGACGAAGCGACCATGTCGGGACTTCGGGAGCGAGTCCATTCCGACATTATTCACAAATCTCGCGTAAAAGAGCTGGAATCGCCATGCCCACCCAAGGGGAAGGCCGGGATGGATGAAGCGACCATGTCGGGACTTCGGGAGCGAGTCCATCCCGGCCTTCCCCCCATATAGAACCCGGTTTATGAATAATGCAGGATAAGAACATCCGCCTAAAATGGAGGAGAACCATTCTGGTCAAAAGCTCAGATTCTCGATGCGCTGTTCGAGATGGAAAATACGCTGATTAACCGTATTGATCTGGGAATACAATTCTTCCAGCCACGGCGCCTCAACCCGCTGGGAATCCAGGAGCTTTCCCAGAGAGCGGAGCCGATGGTCGCGGTGCCGTTCGATGTTCTTGATTTTGCCCTGGATACGCTCCCGGCGGCGTTCCAGCTCCTGTAGATCTCTTTCCCTGGCCCGGCCTTCTTCGATCCCGGCAGCCGGCGCATGGCTCATTTTCTGGATTTCCTGGAAAACCTCTTCCCATTCCATCTGGTTCTGGTGCCGGCGATTTTCCAGATGGGAGAGCACCCTGCGGATGGATTTGCCTTCGGCGAAATCCAGGTCTTGTTCCCAGGCTTTTTCGCCCAGCGCCTTCCACAGTCCCTCCCGTTTCTGTTTTTCCTTTTTGAGCTTCATCCGCAGCCGGATCATGATGGATTTGTGCTTGGCGCCGATGAAGAAAAAGTTGATCCTCTGCCGGAGGTCCTTGTCCCGGAGGAATATAAAAGCGCTCAGGAGCAGAATAATACAGAGCAGGAACCAGAATATCCAGTAGGGGAGGCCTTCGCGCGGAGGCACGGCTTCCGCTTGAAAGGCGATGACCGCTCCGGGGACAGGCGTCATTCTAATCCGTTTACATAATCGAGAACGGGATTTTTGTCAATCTTTTTGTAATATCTTTTTCCCGGCCCCCGGCGATGTCCCGGGCTTTTTCTCCCGGGATTCGGCAGCGCCGGCGCCGCTCGTTTGAATCGCCCAGTCCACGAGGTAGAGCATGGCCGGCAGGTTCTCCCTGAAAATGGGCTGGATATCGGTCTCGGCGTTGAAAAAGCCCCCCCGGAGTTCGTCCACGGGCGGGAGCTCGATGGTGTAGGAAGGGATGCCGGCCAGGCCGTAGGTCCAGTCGGTTGTATCGCCGTTGGTCACGTAAAGGACCGAGCCGGCCCCGCCGAACACGTAGCTTCGGCCGTTGATTTGTCTGATGCGCTGGGCCATGGTTGCGGCGATCCGATTCAACAGCGCATCCTGATCGGCCGGAGTTTCAGTGTATCCCCAGGGATAAAGGATCACCTGGGCAAAGCTATGAAATGAGATCATGGCCCGGAAAGCATGCTGCAGGAACAGGCCTCGCACGGCCTGAGTCTCCGGTTCGGAAAATGCGGCCGTGCCGCGGTAGACTTCGGAAGCAGGGTTGGGGCTCGAGCCCGTGTTGTCGTATCCCCAATTCCACCCGTAATTCCGGTTGAGGTCGATGCCGTAGCTGCCGTCCGCATTCAACCGCCGGTTTTTTCTCCAGTAACGGTATTGGTGGATCGTATACTCAAGGCCGTCAGGGTTAACCATGGGCACGATCCAGATTTCGCTCCGGTCCACGAGGGATTTGACGGCCGGGTCGGAATAGTGCTCGAGGAGGTACTTGGCGAGAAGGAAGGGAACCTCCACGGAAATCCATTCCCGGGCATGGTGGCAGCCGAGGAAGAGGACCTCGGTCTCGGGCTCTTGGGAGGCGGCATTATCACTTATTTTGATCGCGTAAATTTTTCTTTGCTCCAGGCTTGAGCCGATAGCATAGACTTTGGCCTGCTGCGGATAAGTTTTCTCCAGAGCCAGGAGGTCTTTTTCCAGTTCAAGGTAGGAATGGTATTCGCCGTTCATCCCGTCCTGAAGGATCGTCCGCCCGGGGATTTGCGGGCTGAACTTGTGCGTTTCGAATTGATAGGGGATCCGGAGCCGGGCGAGGGCATCGAGCTCGGCCGGGCCGGCGAGGGCATAGATTCGGCCCTCCCACTCCATCAGGAGGTCGAAATCGCGCTCCCGGAGAGCGCGCTCCGCGGCCGGAGTTTTTTCAACGCTGATAATTTCTTTGATATCGGGAGAGGGCGCCCGGCCGGATAGAAAAAGCAGGAGGACGGCAGCCAGAAGAAAGAGAAGGATAGGCTTTTTGGGGAACATGGTTGTCCTCTTCTAATATTGATAAGTCAGCGATACGGCGAGCCTCCGGCCGCTGAGGGAATTCCCGGAGCCGGTCTCTTTTCCCGTAACGAACCCGATGTCCAGATAAAAAGGATCCCGGTGAAGCCCTGTGCCCAAGGTCAGGGAATAATACACCGACTTGGGATTCTTCATGGGCTGGGGATCGACAACCACGCCGAGCCGCAGCGGTATCACCGCCCTCTTCTTGAAAAAAGAAAAAGAAGCCGAGTACTCGGCGCCGGCGCCGAGCTTGAAGATGTCCCGGAAATTCCGTTCCTGGGGTTCGCCGAAGGACTCGGCCCTGTAGCGGGCCCAGTTATGCCAGGCGATGTCCGCGCTGATCCGGAAACGAGAGGTGGCCAGGAAGCTGACTCCAGCTCCCAGGATAAGAGGAAGGCGGAAGGTGTCCTCGGAGGAAGCGGAAATGGAAATGTCTGTCCCGGCCCCGGGAGCGGAATACTTTATCAGGCTCTCGCTCTTGGCGCTTTTATGGAAGGGCGTGCGGAAGACGAGGCCGGCCGTCCAGCGTTCGGAAAGCCGGACGGAAAGACCCCCGTTGAGAGAGGTCCCCTTGAAATCGTATTCTTTGTGGTCGGCGATAGTGATGCCGTCGATCGGGTAATTCTCGGTAAGGTCTTTTGCGAGGTCGCCGGTGAGATAGTTCAGCCCGAGCCCGAAGGCCCAGCGCTCTCCAAAGGACCGGGCCAGGGAGAGATGAATGGTCCTCAGGGAGCCGGACTGACTGAAGTCCAAGCTGTAATAGGGCATGCCGCGGTAGGACGCCTCGGCTTTGCTCTGCGGACGGTCATAGATTTCGGTGAGAGAAACAAGAACGGCAGCAGCCCAGCGGCCGAAGCGAAATGAAGCGCCGCCGAAATCGAGGGCATAAAGTCCCAGCGCCGGGTTCCCGGCGGTCGTCAGTACTCCGGTGTTGACGACCGAATATTTAAACAGGGAGGCGCGACTGTAAGAACCGTTCAGCGTAACGCTCACTTTGGGCAGGGTGAGGAGGAGGGCCGGATTGGCGAAAGCGGCAGAACAGTCTGCTGCCAGGGAGAAGGATGTTTCTCCCCTTCCCAGAGAAGCCCCTGTGGAAAAGGCGTAAGTGTTCCAGGTTCGGAGCGGAGCTTCATCCTCATACTGGCCCATGACGAGCTGCCCGGCGGCAAGCCGTCCGGCAGCGGCCAAAACCCCGACAATCAAAACAACCAAAACTGCGATTTTTCTTATTCCCATAGCGCCGTATTTTATCATCTTTCGCGGACTCCGCCAAACTTATTGTTTCTATGGAACCCGGTTTATGAATAATGCAGGCTATTAGTTCTTCAGCCTCTCGAAAGCAGCCCGTAAAGCTTGCTTGTCGATCTGTCCCACGATTTTGTCGAGGATCTGGCCGGATTTGTCGATGATAAAAGTCGTGGGGATGTATGCGCCCGGACTGTAGGCATTGTAAATCTCTTGCGTAACCATGGCCAAGGGGTAATTGATCCGGAACTTCGCGGCGAACAACTTGACAGCTTCGATGCCGCCCTCATCGACCGAAATGCCGAGAATTTCCAGCCCCTGGCTTTTGAATTCTTTATAAATCTCTACGAAATCCGGAATCTCGGCCCGACAGGGAGGGCACCAGGTTGCCCAGAAATTCAGGAAAAGGACTTTTCCCCTGTATTCGGCGAGCGTGTGCTCCTTGCCGTTGAGATCCTTGATCCTGAAATCGGGAGCGGCCGACTGGGCGGGGCTTCCGCAGAACGAAGCCGGGGGGATAAACGAAAAAAGGAGGGCCAAGCTCAGGGCCGGAGCGAAAATCTTTTTCATGAAAACTCCTCTTGACTGCAAAAAATTAACAATGCCGAGGCCCTTATTTTGCGTCCACTTTCTTCAGCAGGAGCTCCCAGTTGTGGTTGGTCTCTTGCTGCATGAACTGCAGTTGCTCCTCGGTGAGATGGCGGAAGCGGCCCTGGAGACGGACGTAGTCGTGGATCGGCTTTTTCTCCTTGGGCCGGATGTTCAGGGTGTATCTCTCGCCGTTCTCCACCTCGAAGAGCGGGAATATGCAGTTCTGGACGACCATGCGTGCCAGCTTGACCGAATCATCGGGGCGGCTTTTCCAGCCCGTGGGGCAGGGCGCGAAGATATGCAGGAAACGCGTCCCCTTGATGTCCTTGGCCTTCTTTACTTTCTTGATCAGGTCCTCGGGAAAGGCCACGCTGGCCGTGGCGATGTAGGGAATCTTGTGCGCGGCCATGATGGCCACGATGTCCTTCTTGGGCCGCCTCTTGAAGTGCTTGACCGGCGTCGTCGTCGTCCAGGCGCCGTAGGGCGTGGCCGAGCTGCGCTGGATGCCGGTGTTCATGTAGGCTTCGTTGTCGTAGCAGACGTAGATGATGTCGTCGTTGCGCTCCGCGGTGCCCGACAGGGCCTGGAGTCCGATGTCGAACGTCCCGCCGTCGCCGGCCCAGGCCACGACCGTGGTCTCCGTATCCCCGACCATCTCCAGCCCCGCCTTCAGGCCGGACGCGGACGAGGCCGCGGTCTCGAAAGCGCAGTGGTAGATCGGGACCTCCAGGGAGGAGTAGGGGACCGGGCCGTCGATGACCGCCCAGCAGCAGGCCGGTATGCAGAGAGCCGTTTTCTGCCCTAATCCCTTGAGGACGTATCTCATGGCCTGCGTCGCGCTGCATCCCTGGCAGGCGAGGTGGCCGGGATTCATCAACTCTTCTTCGGGGATGGTGAATTTGAAGGTCCTTTCTTTTTTCATTTCTTGACTCCTATCCAGAAGATCTCTTCTTCGGGCCGTTCGTTGGCCATCGCATGCCGGGCGACGTCCCCGAAATCCTTGGGGGTGATATCGCGGCCGCCGAGCCCGGCGATGTAGCCGAAGACGGGCGGAGCGTTTTTCATGCCGTAGAGCGCTGACTTGACCTCCTGGTAGAAAATGCCGTGGTGTCCGTAGGAGATGTTCCTGTCGACCACGGCGATCTTTTTAACCCGGCCGGCGATCTCCCGGACCATGTCGAAGGGGAAGGGGCGGAAGACCTTCATGCGGAGGTTCCCGACCTTGAATCCTTCTCCCCGCAGCTGTTCCACGGCCACATGCGCTGTGTAGCCGGCCGTCCCGGAGGTGACCAGCATGATTTCCGCGTCATCGCAGGAGCGGGGGTCCGCGAGGCCAAGGTAGCGGCCGAACATCTTCTCGTATTCCCGCCCCGTTTCTTCGATCAGGGCCGGGGCTTTTTCCATGGCCTTCTGGAGCTTGTAGCGGAATTCAAAGTAGTGCTCGGGCGAGGTCAATCCTCCGAAAGCATGCGGTTCCGACGGCGTCAAACGGAATTGGGGCTGGAAGGGAGGCAGGTACTCGTCCACCTTGGCCTGGTCCGGGATATCCACGACTTCATAAGTGTGGGAAAGGGCGAAGGCGTCCAGGACGACCATGCTCGGAATGAGAAGCTTTTCCGAAACCTTGAAAGCCTGGATGACCGTGTCCAGGACTTCCTGGTTGGAGGCGCAGTAGAACTGCATCCACCCCGTGTCGCGCTCGGAGAGGCTGTCGTTCTGGTCGGTCCAGATCGACCAGCCGGGCGCCATGGCCCGGTTGATATTGCCCATGACAACGGGCATCCGTCCGCCCGAGGCCCAGTGGAGCAATTCATGCATCAGAGACAGCCCCTGAGAGGAGGTGGCGGTGAAGGTTCTCGCCCCAGCCAGGGCGGCGCCCAGGCAGGCGGCCATAGCCGAGTGCTCGGACTCGACCTTGATAAACTTGGCGTTGAGGGCCTTGCTGGCGCACATCTCGGAGAGAAGTTCGACGACCTGAGTCTGGGGAGTGATAGGGTAGGCGGCGATGACCTGCGACCGAGAGAGCATGGCCCCGAAGGACAAGGCGTGGTTTCCCATGATGACTTTTTTCATCTCTTCTCCTCCACGTTGGCAATGCATTTAGTCGGGCATTCCTCCCCGCAGATGCCGCAGCCCTTGCAGTATTCATAATCGATGACCGGCCACTCGTTCTCGACATAGATGCAGGCGTCGGGACAGAATTTCCAGCAGATCCCGCACTGGATGCACTCGGCCAGGTTGATGACCGGCCTCATATTGCGCCAGACTCCGGTCTTGTTATGCATCTGGGAACCGACGGACATCGGCGCGATGGGCATATCCTTTTCGGACTGAAAAGAGATGCGTTCGGCTTTTTTCCTGTTTTTCACGGTGGTCTCCTTCCTTCCCCTATCAAGCTGCGCCGGCTTTGTCATAGGCATCCCGGGCCGCCAGGACATTGTCCTCGGGCTTGATGGAGATGCCTTCGCGAATGGCCTGAAGGAGAGACTCGATCTTGGTCAGATTCAGGAGCCTGACCACGGCGCCCACGATGGCCGTGTTGACGATGGGCGCGGCCAGAGATCCAAGTTTGTGCTTGACAGCGATCTCGGTGGCGTTGATCGTCGCCACACGGAATTTTTCCGGGAATTTGAACTCCCCGGGCTTTTTATCGCTGTTGATGATGATCAGCCCGCCCTCCTTCAGGCCCTCGGTGACGTCGATGACGTCGACAAGGGTCGGGTCGACGACCACGACATGGTCCGGATTGTATATCCGGCTCTTGTCGTAGATCGTCTTGTTGTCGATCCGGATGAAGGCGATAACCGGGGCGCCGCGGCGCTCGACGCCGAATTCCGGGTAGGCCTGGACAAAATTCCCCTCCTTGGCGAGAGCGTCGGCTAGGATCTTGGAAGCCACGACCGTTCCCTGGCCGCCTCTTCCATGAAATCGGATTTCAACCATGTCAGACTCCTTTCCTCGCGATCAAGACAATCTCCATGCGTATCGCCGATTCTTCCTCCCTCCCGGGGAAGAAGCCGATCTTCTATCATTCCGTGCTTGGAAAATCATAAAAAATTGTTCAAGAATGAAGACCTAGTTTAGGCTTCTCAAGGGCGAAGTGTCAAGTCTCGGTTACCTGGATAAATGAGTTGATACGGTCTGGTTTCGGCGGGTTCGGTAGGAAAATTGTCGGGATTTTAAACGGTTTTGATGCTGTAGGATTCGTAGAGGTTCTTGAGCATCAGGGCGTCGGTCTCGAGGTTGGGGCTCTCGCAGATGACCGTCCCCTCGGCCTCGGCGTCGCGCAGCGCCTGGATCCAGTCGTCGTAGCGGAAGGAGGACTCCTGAAAGTTGAGGTGCTTCAGCTCGCCCTTGGCGCCGTAATGGATTCCCGAGACATGAATGTGGATGTTCTTGACGGCTGCCCGGCCCAGCTTCCTTTCCAGCTTTTTCAGGGTGCGGTGAAAATGGAGGTAGGAGTTGGCAACTCCTTCCCGGGCGAGCATGTGGGAGAAATCCAGGCAGGGGAGAACGCCCTCGATGTCCCGGCAGAGGAAGAGGACTTCCTCGAGCGATCCGAACTGGGATCTCTTGCCCATGGTTTCGACGCGGAGGGTGATGAAATTCCGCTCCGAGCGGAGGATGGAGACGATTTCCTTGAGGCTGTGCCCGATGATATCGAAAGTCTTTTCCGGGGTGAACATCCCGTAGTAGCCGGCGTGGAAAATGATGTTCTTTGCCCCGCACAGGGCCGCCAGCCGGGCCGAGTTCAGGAGCTGCTCCTGGCTGGCCAACCGTATACCCCTCTCGGGCGAGTTGAGGTTGATGTAATAGGGTGCGTGGGCGCTGACGGAGACCCCGAGCTCGGAGGCCTTCTGCCGGACCTTTTGGGCCGTGTCATGCCCCATTTTGATGCCCTTGACGAACATGATCTCGAGACAGTCCAGGCCCAGCTTATGGATCGTCTCGATCCCTGAGACGGTCGACTGTCCCGAAGAACTGTGGGGAACGCCGGCGGTGCCGAAGAGAATCTTGCTAGAAGCAGGCGTCATCGGCCTTTCCATTCGATTTGAGGAATTCGCTGACGATACGCATGGCGCAGTACTCTCCGCACATGGAACAGGCCTTGGATTTTGTTTTCCGGTTTTTCCGGATGGCTTCGAATTTATGGGGGTCGATGACGAATTTTTTCTGGCCGTCCCAGTCCAGCCGCTTGCGGGCCCGGGAGAGGTTTCTGTCCCGCTCCACGGCGCCCCGGACGCCCTTGACGATGTCGGCGGCGTGGGCGGCGATCTTTGAGGCGATGAGGCCTTCGCGGACGTCATCCACCGAGGGCAGTCCGAGGTGCTCGGCCGGCGTGACGTAACAAAGAAAGTCCGCGCCGGCGGCCGCGGCCAGGGCGCCGCCGATAGCCGAGACGATGTGGTCGTAGCCGGGCGCGATGTCCGTGACCAGCGGGCCGAGGACATAGAATGGCGCCTCGTGGCAGACGCGCTTCTGGAGCTTGACGTTCATCTCCACTTGGTCGAGGGGCACATGGCCGGGTCCCTCCACCATCACCTGGACGCTGCGCTCCCGGGCCTGCTTCACCAACTCGCCCAGAGTCAGGAGTTCCTCGATCTGGGGCCGGTCGGTGGCGTCGAGGATGGAGCCCGGTCTGAGGCCGTCACCCAAACTCAGCGTGAAATCGTAACGGAGGGCGAGCTCGAGTAGGCGATCGAAATGGGCATAGAGGGGGTTTTCCTTGTCGTGGTGGAGCATCCAGGCCAGATGAAACGCCCCGCCGCGCGAAACGATGTCGGCCAGGCGGCCCTGCTTTTTCAGGCGGTCGATGGCTCTCTGGGTCAGGCCGCAGTGGACGGTCATGAAGTCGACGCCTTCTATGGCCTGGGCTTCGATGGACTTGAACAGGTCGTCCTCGGTCATGCGGACGATGGAGCCGCGCCGACTGATGGCTTCGATGGCCGCCTGATAGACGGGCACGGTGCCGAGCGGGATATTGGCCCGGCGGAGGATTCTTCGGCGGATGGCCTTCAGGTTCCCGCCGGTGCTCAGGTCCATGACGGCGTCTGTTTCATAGCGGAGGGCGATCTCGAGTTTTTTAATCTCCTGTTCCAGGAAGGGGAAATCAGCCGATGTGCCGAGGTTGACGTTGACCTTGGTCTTCAGGCCCCGGCCGATACCGACGGGTCGGGTGAGGGGGTGACGGGGGTTGTGGGGGATGACGGCTTTCCCTTGGGCGAGGAGCTCTGCCAGAGCTTTGGGCGCGATCCCTTCTTCCTTCGCGACAAACTTAAGCGATGGAGTGAGCTTTCCTTTCCTTGCTTCATGCAGCTGTGTCATGATGATAAAATCTCGACAGAGTAAGAGTATAGTGGACGCCCTCGCAACCTGTCAAGGAGAGCCTCGGCGATCATAGCGGCTTGTTTTACATGAATGTCAAAATCTGGTAACATTCCGGAAGTGAGATTTATGGTTTTCCGAGGAATGGGGCCGGCCTCAATTCTCTACGCTCTGACAATGATTATTTGGCATATCCCCGCGCTTATGCCGGCCCAATCCGGAGAAGGCTATTCCATGGCCGAGGCGGAGAAAGTCCTGAAAACGATCGAGCGGATCCAGTTGGAGAGCAACAAGGGACTTTCATTCTCCGAACGGTCCGTCGTCCTCACCGAGAGCGAGATCAATTCCTACATTGCCTATCGCATCGAGAGCGAGAAGGAAGAGGTCATGAGGGTGCTCCAGCTCAGGATCTTCGACCAGAACCGGCTCGAGGGGAAAGCCGTCATCGACCTGAGCGGGAAGAAGATCCCGCCGTTCCTCAAGCCCCGGATGACGCTCTTGTTCTCCGCGGACCTTTTTATTGAGGGGGCGAAAGCAAGGCTGGAGTTCAGAGATCTGTTTCTCGAGGAGCAGAAAATCCAGCCGTTCATCCTGGATGCCGTCATCAGCCTGGCGGCCCGCTTCAGCGGGGGTGAGCCCGTCAACCTTCGGGAGGGCGTGGAGCTGCCTTACGGGATCAAGGACATCAAGACGGGGAAGGGCCTTGCCGCTTTTTATTATTAAGCCATGATCAGGGTCATCGGAGGAAAGTTCAAGGGACGCCGGCTGACGATCGTCCGCAGTCCCCTGGTCCGGCCTATCCCCGCCAAGCTTAAAGAGGCCCTTTTCAACATCATCCAGGAAGATGTCAAGGGTGCGATCGTCCTGGACGGCTTTGCCGGGACCGGGTCGATCGGAATTGAGGCTTTGAGCCGCGGCGCGGAATTCGTGGTTTTCGTCGACGAGTTTTATCCGTCCGTCAAAGCTCTGAAAACCAATCTGGCGCGGTGCGATGCCGAGGACAGCGGCCGGGTCGTTCACAAGGAGTTCAACCGGGCGGTCATCCAGCTTGCCGGGGAAGAGAGCCGGTTCGACCTCATTTTCCTGGACCCTCCCTACAAGATGCTGGAGGAGAGGAATCCTCTGAAGGTCATCAAGAAGAGGGGAATCCTCAAGCCGGGAGGTCTGATCGTCCTTCGCCATCACCGCAAGATCGAACCCGACCGGAAATTTTTCGACCCGGTCCGCACCGCGGGCATCGGCGACGACCGCCTGACGTTTTACCGCTAAAACCCTCTTGCGGGAAGGCGATAAATCGCCTACAATGAAGACGAATCCTCCCTGGACGATCCGAGAACGATGAAAAAATTGAAACTGAAAAGAGAACCCTTCTGGAAAGACGCGCTGATCCTCAACGAAGAGGAAATCTTCTCCGACCTGACCGGCATCAAGGCCAGCTCTCTCTTCCTGGGTAAATATTCGCTGCCGGAGGTAGCGGCCGTCCTCGAGAAGAGGAATTTTTTCAAGGAGGCCCGGAAAAGGAACCTGTGGCCCCTGGATTATCGCCTGGACTCCTCGGCGTTCCCTGTTCAACGCCTCCAGATCTTCCTGAAGGAAAAGGCCCAGGAAAACCTGATCGTGGACCTGAAGATCAAGGTCGGCGGGTACACACCCCCCCTCTCCCTGGAGGACGCTACGAGCCTTAAAAACACCAGCTTCCTTGTCCTGGAGTGGCTGACCCTGCAGAATCCCCTGCTCGGTTTCACGGAAAAAAGGCCGGCCCTGCCGGGCCAGGCGCATCCCGGCCTCAACCTCAGTAAGAAAGTCATGGACATTTTCACCTACCTGGCGCGCCTGATGCACAAGGACGGCCTGCTGGCCTTCCCGGCCTATTTCCACAACGCCCTTCTTTTTTCCCGCTATTTCCATTTCTTCAACCCCGAGAAACAGGGGGAGATCATGGCCGTCCGGAAGGCTTTCTCTACCATCCCCTTCAAGCAGTTGGCTTGGATCGTCTACTTCAATTGCCTGAAGGAAGGGGACCGGGTCTACGAGTGGAAAGCCGAGGAGCAGGTTTTTCCCCTTTCTCGGCG
>Ga0315288_10010565_pt1 | contig 11642 bp, 13 predicted proteins | sample YL17G11_20_MG_FD_203454 | JGI IMG/M metagenome (GOLD analysis project Ga0315288, IMG submission 203454) | Sediment microbial communities from Yellowstone Lake, YNP, Wyoming, USA - YL17G11_20 | ecosystem: Environmental > Aquatic > Freshwater > Lake > Sediment | place: USA: Wyoming | collected... | reverse complement strand
TTCTGGCATGTCGCCCTGGCATACAGCACCCTGCCGGCGACGCTGATCCACGACCTGCTGGATGGCACGCTGGCCTATACGGTCGATGATAAGGGTACGGTCGTATTCGCGTGGGGAGAGCCCATGAAGGAAACTTTGGCCTACATGCCGGAGGATGAATGAGTGACACGAATCGCCAGTGCTTCTTCGTTCCCGGCAAGCCCGGCATCATCGACGAGATCGATCTGACCACCGGGCGGAGCTACATCGAAAAGGAGAATCTGGAGGAAATTCGACTGCGCCACCCTGGTGCCGAGATTGGCGACCTGGCCGACTGCGCCCAGCGTAGCGAAGAGATGTTTCGGACTGAGCCCAGGGAGATCACGCAGGAAAAGTATGACGAGATGCTGAACGTACTACCGCCCCAGCGGTGGGTACAGGACGGCGGGACCAGCTGGCGCCAGAGCGGATATCAGACATTCTGTCTTCGCACCGCCGACGACTACACGAGCTCGTTCGAAATGTCGGAGTACATGTACGGACGGGTCACGTCCTTCTTTGTGTGCATCGGACAACGCTTCTTCACGTACGATGGATACGCTGGTACGCCGCACCAGGACAAGGTCAGGCGGTGCGCTGATGCGTTCGGCATCAAACTGTAGCATTATGGCGATAGTCAAAACTGAAACCCTGTACATCAACGACGCGCCATTCAAGCGCCAGGTGAAGTTCACCAAGCGAGACGGCTTCACCTGCGAGCTACCCCCTGGGGCATTGGCTATTATCGGATACTCCAGCGTCAGATCCGACAGCATGGCCGGGTGTGATGGTGAGTTCAAGAAGGCCATGACGGCATGGCGCGGAGCCGGCACCACGACCCGGGAGGTCATCATCTACGACGTGAAGCGCAACGCCTGCATCACAGAGACCGGGCTAAACGAGGAGGGAGAGGTGGTGGTAAAACGCTGCCTACACAACTTCCAGGAAATATCGTTTGCCCACGGCTGCACGCTGGAGGTCAGCGCCGGAGTCTTCACCGAAACCCATATCACGATGGGGGATGGTGTGCGCTACCGGTACGATCTCCTGGAAAACAGACTGCCGACCAGTTTGGAACGCGGAGCAGAGCGCCTTGTTAGATATGGCTCGCTGTGCGAGACCGCACTTCCGTGGACCCCGGAGTTACAGAACTTCTTCTGGAACATCGGGAACGGCATGGAGAAGTTGATCTTGATGTTCAGCCAACTGAAGAACCAAAAGCGCGTTCTGGAGCTGGCCAGCTCCGGGATCTTGATGCTGCCTAGCCCGAAATCGCCCCCGGAAGGTTCATGATGAAGTCCGTCGCGGTTCCGCGGAGGGACTCCTCCAGTCGCAGCTGCGTCACCCGGTCGGCCGCCAAGGTCTCACCAAGGAGCAACCGTCCGAGCGTGTAGGCGTAGTTGCACGCCTGCAGGGTATCGTTCGGCTTGGTGGCCGACGGGAGGTAGCGGAACGTTGTCGCGCCTCCTGGGGAGTCACAGGGTGCGCGGAAGATGTTCAGGAAGTCCAGTAGCTCGTTCTGAGCCTGCTCCCACTTGTAGCTGCGAATCCGCTTGCTCCTGATCGCATTGTAGAGCTCCGTGATCGATTCGGTCTTGTTCAGCCGCCACTCGTTGTACGTGTGGGACGTCTCGGGTTCCGCGAAGTAGGGGGCGTTGGGCGGCGCGTAGGTGAACATCAGGTGGCGCTCCGGGGAGAGGATCTTGCGGATCGCCTGGTTGTACACGGCGCCGACGCCAGTGTCGGAGGCCAGCGCGTAGCCCTTGAGGGCGCAGTGATTCATGCAGATGTCGGCCGAGATGGAGTCATAGTCCATGCCCTCGTAGCGCCGCATGTGGATGATCTCGAAGTCGTTGGTACCTGCCCGGATACCCATCATGGCGTGGACCGTCGTCGAGATCCTGAGCTTGTGCTCAATCGACGGGTCGGTGCCGCCCCAGTCGCAACCGCTGACCACATATCGATAGCCGTCCTTCCTGGCACGTTCGTGGAGTCCCGAGACGTCGCCAAGCGTGCAGATCTCCTCCAGGTGCTTGCGGGTGATTTCACGCACACCCTCCTCGGTCGGAATACCCAACAACTCCTGGTAGAACTTCCTGATGTTCTGGGTGGTGAGCTTGAGCTTGTAGATTTCCTCCCACCGCGGGGCGTTCTTCACCACCGCGGGCACAACGATCTGCGGGATGTGAAACCCCAGCTGCTTCTGTGCGATCATGTCGGGTCGAGCATGAATGAACTCCCCGTTGTAGACGTTCAACAGCTTCTTACACTTTACGCACGTGGGGCCTGCCTTCTGGATCATGTCCATCACGTGGTACTCAGGCAGAGGGATGTTCCAGTTACCGCAGTCGCACTTGATCGACCAATAACCCTGGCTCGACACGTTGAACTTGGCCTCCAGGGCGGTGTCGGTCGTCAGGCTGGTGCCGCTGTAAATCGTGATTGGATGCGGACTAGCCGATTGGCACTGCTGAACCTCTGTCTCCAGTTCGATGTCAAACTCCTGATACTCATCGTACAACAACTCGTCGGTCGACTTGCCGCGGACGTTGCCGGCGTCAGTCAGCACGTGTGCCAACTCGATTAACGACTTGTTCGGGAACTCCTTGTACTTCAGGTTTTGCCGAAAGCGATAGTCGGGCTTGTAGAGGATGCAAGCCCGCTCGGTCTCGCGCAGCTTATTTGCGTAGGTGGCCACCTGGTCACCACGGGGCGCGATGTAGAGACTCTTGAGCCCGGGGATCATCTGGGCGTTGAGGATCTGCCGAACCGCCAACCCGGTCGACTTAGCGATCTGACGAGATCCCCGCAGCACCGTAAAGCCACCAACCTGAAAGTTCAGCATGGAGGCCACGAACGGGTAGTCGATGAAGCTTAGGGGCTTGGTGCGCGGGTACTTGGGAAAGTAGTAAGGCACCAGGAAGAACGTGTTGCGGTTGCAGAACTTGAGAATCGTCTCAAGGGTCTGATTGGCATTGGCCAGGCTTTCCGCACTTCCAGTCTCCGCCTTGTTGAGGAAATCACGGTACAGCGTCATCAGCTGTTTAAGCCTTTGCGCGTACGCGGCGTCGGTCCGAGCCTTTTTGTAGAGGTCCAAGTACATTGCAACCCGAGTAAACATACAGTAAACTGCCGCATGGTCAATAAGTCACCGAAAAATTTGCTGGCGCTAAAGCCGAACGTCTTCCCCCGGCGACGCGCCCGGGCAGTGAAGTTTGTTGCCGATCCGAAACCCAAGAAACCTTCCGATGCCCAACGACGAACAACCGCCTGATCAAGAAGCACTTCAGTCAGACGACACGCTGCATCCTGAGCCGATTGTCGATACGGTTGCCGATCCGGTTACCGATCCAGCGTGCCCGCCTGAGTCTGTTGAGCCCGTGCTGGACAAGCCGGCCGAGCCCGCCGGCCTGGACCCTGACAAGCCTGTTCAGTGGCAGGAAATCGACGGCGAGCCAGAGGTGCGGGCGCGCAAGCTGCCGCCTGACGGCAGCGTGCTCGTGGCCTGGAAGCTCAAAATCATCAGCTCCCGCGGGGTGATCTTTGAGCATGAGGCTGACCAGGTTCATGGTCGCATCGACGGACCAAACCAAAGGGCCACCGTGGAACGATCGATCAAGGGCATCCTACAGGGTGGTCTGATCGATCCCGTGTGGGGCGAAATCGATGCCTATGCGATCCAACGGTTGGCCGAGCTTGCGCCTACTGCGGCCCCCGTGTCCCAAAAGCAGCTTTCGATGTCCGAACAGGCTGTCGATCTGCCCATCCTGTCTCTTCCCCCTGCTCCCAATCCGGGAGCCAAGATCTAACCCAACATGCCAAAGAAATCGAAAGGCCCTATTGAGGGTCACAGCTACCGCTTTGATCTGGGCAATGGAACCAGTGCCGCAGACGTCATGTTCTCTGTCTGGGTCCTGGGACCCATCGACGAGGCCAAGGCCGTTGCAAAGGCCAAGTCGGAAATGGCAGACCTTGGAGACGGGGTCAACTTTCACACTCTGCCCTACGGGCGTGTCTACTTCCATCCCGATCTTGTGACCCGCCACATGATCGTGGACATCTCTCCCCTTACCGAATGACCGACTTCACCCTGTACACCGATGGTTCGGGGTACCAGGACGGCTTCGGTGGCTTCTGCTCCACGTTCGTGTCCAGCATACCTGGACATGAAGAGAAGAAGACCGTCATGGGCTCCATGTCGGGAACCACCGTTGACCGCGCCGAGATGACTGCCCTCTTGGAGGGCCTGCAGGCCATCTCGGAGTTCCTGGAGGTTGTCCCCAAGTTTCGCCTCGGAGGACGCAAGGCCACGATCCTGTGGTACACCGACCGTGAGGCCCTGGCCAAGTCTGTGGACGGCACCTACGGGCGCCACAGCAGCCCGGACCTGTGGGTCCGGGTAGCCCATTACGAGAAGATGTTCGACATCACTCCGCATTGGGTTGAACGAGAAAACGAATTCCCTGAGTTCCAGGCGTGCGATCTACATGCTTCGACCCAGCGGGTTATCATCAAGAATTACATCGAGTCGCTATGAGCTTAGCCATCCAATATGACCAGATTTGTGCCAGCCTGACGGCCGCCGAGACTGTCTACTACGCCGGCAACCCCATGATGTCGGATCAGGAGTACGACAACCTCCTCGCCCGCCTCAAAGAGATCGAGGCGGCCCGCCCTGACCTCATCGTCTCAACGAGCCCCACCCAGCGCGTCGGTCACGGCGCCCTCGGCGGGTTCTCGGTGGTCAAGCACCATGCCCCCATGTTGTCGCTTGAAAACTGCTATGACCCTGACGAGATGGTGACGTTTGCGAAAACTGCCGATACCTTGCTCGGTACCGATGGTGCTCGCGCGTGGTGTATCGAGCCCAAGATTGATGGCCTTTCACTGTCGTTGACTTACCTGGATGGCGTCCTGGTGCAGGCCGCTACCCGCGGGCGCAGCGGGGTAGAGGGTGAGGACGTGACCGCCAACGCGCGCACGATTCGCACGATACCGCTCAAACTGCGGGGCGGAATCCCTGGCCGCGTGGTGGTCCGCGGCGAGGTCTACATGCCCGTATCGGTGTTCAATACGCTCAACGCGGCACTGGTGGCTGCCGGCAAGCAGCCGGCGGCAAATCCTCGCAACGCCGCCGTCGGCGCCCTCAAGCTGCACGACCCGGCTGAGGTCAGTCGGCGGCGCCTGGCATTCATGGCTTACAGTCTCGAAGAAGTCTGGGCTACGCCGGAGGCACAGTTGTCAACGCAGGAGGCAATTCTCACTGCGCTCAGGAGTGTGGGGTTCGTGATCCCGAACTACATCTTGTGCAGCACCCACGACCTCAAGGTCTTTGTGAACAAGATGGACGACGCTCGTCGCCAGTTTGACTTCTGGACCGATGGAACGGTCGTGAAGATGAACTGGATCTCGAATCGCGTCAAATTGGGCGTTGGTAACAAGTGCCCACACTGGGCCATTGCGGCCAAGTTCCACTCCAAGACGGCGTCGACCAAACTGCTGGCCGTCACCGTGCAGGTTGGCAAGACGGGCGCCCTGGCCCCTGTGGCCGAGCTCGAACCCGTGGTGCTCAACGGTACAACGGTCAAGCGGGCCAGCCTGCACAACTTCGACGAGATACGACGTCTCGGCCTCACGGTCGGCGACATCGTTGAAATCGAAAAGGCGGGTGAGATCATCCCACAGGTCCTCCGAGTCGTCAGCGAGACCGGGGACATCAAGGTACCGGCCGGACCTCCTGTCCCGATACCCACCAAGTGCCCGGCCTGCGGGACTGTGGTCAAGCGGGATCAAACCACCATCTACTGCCCCAACGTGGACGAATGCCCGCCTCAGATACGTGGCCGGCTCGAACACTGGTGCAGCAAGGGCGCGATGGACATCGACGGAGGTGGCGAAGTCATGATCGACAAGATCGTGGGCGCCGGCATTGCTGAGTCAGTGGACATGCTGTACTACATGGACATGGGACAGCTGATCACAACAGGCGTTGGCGAGCGTACGGCCCAGAAGTTCCTGGACGGTATCGAGGCAAGCAAGAAGCAAGGGCTGGCCCGCGTACTCTACGGCCTCTCGATACCGCTCGTGGGTGAAGGCACCGCCAAGCGGCTGGCCGGGTACTTTGGCGACATCGAGAGTATCCGGTACGCCGATACGATCGAGCTCATGCGTGTGCATGACATCGGCGAGACCACCGCGTCGGCAATATGGATGTGGTTCAAGGACAAGAATAACCAGCTGCGCATCAACAGTCTGCTGACGGCCGGGGTGAACATGTCGGCAATGAAGCCGGTTGCTCGCGGCAAGCTGTCAGGCAAGACCGTTGTGGTGACCGGCACGCTCGAAATGGGCACCCGGGATGCCATGCACGCCTTGATCGAGCAGCACGGCGGTACCGTCAGCAAGTCGGTCAACAAGAAAACCAGCTATCTGGTCGTCGGCGCCGACGCAGGGTCCAAGGCCGACAAGGCCAAGGAGCTCAACGTCGTTTGTTTGTTTGAGCCAGACTTCCTGAAAATTCTCAATGAATGATCCGCGCAAAGAGGCGATCTACCGCGAGAAGATCATGACGGCCCGACCCGTACGCCAGGCGGTGTGCGGGTTGGTGCCGTTGTGGGAACTTGCAAAGGTGATCGACGTCCACAACATAGCATCGGTTTGGTCCTGTGCCTGTGCCTGCGCCTACATGCGCGTGCATGGCGACGAGGCCCATTGCAGAGTACAAGATCTTGTCGATGAAGTAGTTAAGTGGAATGCGGTCGAGATGTTCAATCGACCCACCACCATCTTGCTCGACATCATACTCGGTATGCTGGCGGACACCAAAATGGAAACGGTCATATTCGAGAGAGAACCAAATGAGTGAAAAACTGCTGAAGGGAGAAGTCGCGATCACGCTCGACTCCCGGGACAAGATCTGTATTGTACTGAAGGACGTCGTGTCCGGCGTGAAGTGCGTCGAGATTGAGTGTGATCCGGCCGATTTCGCCAACGCACTGATGCACAGGCCCTCGCCCTGTGAGTTCGAGTGGCGACCGGCGCATGTGGGACTGAAGCAGGAGCACAAGACCGAGCAGGTAGCGTTCCGCGCGACCTACATCCACCACGCCCAGGAAAGGGTCGAGGAGATTACCAAAGCCCTAAAGCCGTTCGAAGTTGATGGTTGGAAGGCCCGTCACGCCGACGTGGGTAACTACCGCGACCGCTGCAAGACCAAAGAAGGAACGACCGAAGAAGAAACCTATCTGGTACACTTTTACCGATGGGTCAACATACCATGAAAAACTATCTTAAACTGCTCGTCCGCACCATGTCCGAAGGTTGGGACGAAACCGAGCCAGTCGTGACCATTGACGGTCAAACCGCGGAACCCATTCGACTTCTGCATGCCCCGCAGCTGCGCTTTGTGCTCGGCAAGGGATTCCCGCTGATGACCACCCGGCCTGTCGACTTCGACACTGTCCGGGATCGTGCGTTCGGGCTTCTGTTCAAGTCCAACGCGGAGACGGTCGTGAAGAAGATCCAGGACAACACGGCATCGTGCAATACGCTAACCCATGAGTCCGGCGGTCCCCTGGGGGCTGGCGAACCTGAGCGTTGTCAATTCACCACCGAACAGAACGTCATTCACTGTGCGCTAACGCTCGACACAATCAACATCGTGTCAGATCTCCCGGAGCTGATCGCCACTTACGCGATCATTGTCCGGCTGTTGGCCCGCGAGTCCATCGGCAAGTACGACGGCGAGCTGGTGGTGAACATCGGGCGTGCAGTAATCTGCCACAGGCATTTCGACGCTGTGAACTGCCAGATCAACCGGCGCCCCATGAAGCTCTGTGAGTTGGCTTTCAACCCTGATCGTTCGTCCTTCAAGGATTCCACGTCCGAGGATCTGACCATCGAGGACTACCTCCACTGGGACTCCATCAAGATCACCAAGTAGCATGCACATCAAACAAGATGTCGTGCCGTCGACGATCGAAGAGGCCATGACGCTGATTCGTGATGGTTTGAGCGAGGACGACAAAAAACAGATCAGGGAGACTGACCACCCAAGTGAGTTTCATTTCTCTGTGGGCGTGTGGCTGAGGCATATCTGGACTCTGTGGGATGCCAGAACTAGGTTGCGATGTGCCTTCGCTCGCATTGGACTCCGCCACGCAGACGACATCAGTGTCTACCTGCTGGCAAGGATCTGCACCGAAACGCGCGGCGAGGTATTCGACGCTGGTGCATTCGTGAAGCGGACACACAAGCACTGGAAAAAGATGATAGGAAGACCGATACCATGAGAAACTTCAAATTCGCCTGGATGAGCGATTCCCACGTGGGATACCGTCAGTATGGACTTGAGCGCCGGGAGCAAGACTTCCGCCGGGCGTTCACGGATGCCATCAAGATCGCAATCTCCACAGGATGCGAGTTCATCATTCATTCCGGCGACATCATTCACAGCAGCCGGCCATCGTCGACTACCGTTACGTTTCTTCAAGAAGCCAACGCGATGTTGAAGGAGGCCAACATGGCGATGCTGACCGTCAGCGGTAACCATGACTTCTCTGAACCGCACTGGATATCGACCATCAACCCCGGCAACTCGGAGCCAGGCATCATCCTGCTGGACAACGGTCGATATACACCGTTGTGTCAGCCTGGTTTTGTGGTGTGCGGGCTTCCCTGGCTGACACGTGAGCAATTCCTGGCGCGGGGTCACAAGGACATGAACGCCGACGTGGTCATCTGGCATGGCGCCATACAGGAGTTCACCTATCCGTCGGCCTCCACGATCAAGATGGAAGAACTCCCACTGGAGGGTGTGCAGCTGTGGGCCGCTGGGGACCTCCATGTCAACAAGGTCGTACACTACAACGCGAAGACCTGGGTGGGCTACCCGGGATCGACGGAGATGAACTCGGAGACCGAGGATGAGGTCAAGGTCGTCAAGATCGTGTCCGTTAAGGATCAGAAGATCGTCGGCTTCGAGGACCACAAGATCGCCACCAGGCCGGCTATCAAGATCTCGATCACGGAAGAGCAACAGGTGGCGGCGCACATCGAGCAGCTGCAGAAGTGTGCGGCGGGGGTAGACAAGTCCCCGATCGTGTACATCAAGTACCCGTTCAACATCGGGATCAACATCATGGAACGCTTCAAGGCGGTCCTGAACCCTGACGAGTTTGTCCTTCGACCAGACCCGGTTGCCATGAAGGCCGTCGAGGGCGGAGACTATGTTTCCGTGCTCGACCAAGAGCTGACGCCGGCTGACCTCCTGGAAACCCTGCTTGACCCATCCAGTCCCATCCTGCCGGTTGCCCGAAAGCTGATCGACCCCAACAATCGCGCCGAGGAGGTTATCGACCAGTTCATCGACGCGGCCTGTGCTTGACCTATGCAGCTCGTTTACGAACACGCCCTCACGCCAGGCGGACTCGTAGATGAGCCCGTTTGGGTCATGTCGGTTTTCCACCTCGGAAAGCTGCTTGGGAGGTTCGGGTACTGGCATCTCGAAGAGGAAGACATCGAGGACGCCGCCACATTCCGAACCTCCCAGCTGATGGGGGTCTCATTCCTCAGTCCCGAGCTCAACAACTGTTTCGTCACTGTTGCCCGCGGCGACAAGACCATCACCTATCGGTACAACTCTGACTCCCTGACATTCGCCAGAATATGATCCTCACAGACCTTAAAATCAGAAACTTTGGTCGACACCGATCGATCGACTTCAGCCCGAACGCCAACGTGGTTGGCCTGCTGGGCGTCAACGGGGTGGGAAAGACCACCATCCTGGACGCCATCAAGTTTGCGCTCACGGGCGAGACCCGGGACGAGCAGGACTCCTATGTGCTCCAGGGCGAGAACAACGCCTCCGTGGAGCTTTCGTTCACCAAGGGCGGGCAGCGAGGCACCATTTTCCGGCAGATCGGAAAGACCTCCAAGCGCACGCTCTCTTGGGACGGTAAGACCATCAAGGCCGCCAAAGAGGTGGATGAGCTCATGGCCGCCATCTTCGGGGCGGACAAGAAGGCCGTCTCGTCCGCTGTCTTCGTCACCCAGGGCGACCTGCAGAACGTTTTGTTCGGCAGCCAGGTGGAGCGTGAGACGCTGTTCATCCGGCTGGTCAATCTGGCATTCTGCGAGAACATCTCCAAGATGATCAGCGGCAAGATCACCAAGGTCTCCAGCACGGTCACCGACCTGTCGGTCGTCCTGGACACGTGGCGGTCACAAGTCACGCAGGCCAACGCGGCCTGGCAGGCCAGCACAGAGGCCCTGCGCGGGCTCTCTGACCAATCGGCCGAGATAACCCGGCTAACCACCAAGTCCAACCTGCTTGGCCAAGAGATCGATATCGGGGTGCTGAGATCGCGGTCCGCCAGCAGCCTGTTGGACGCCGAGACACATCAACGCAACTTCCTGAAGGTCGCCGGCTTCGAGACCTCGTTGGAAATATCGAACAAGCTCGCCATGCTCCGGCAGGTTCTCGCCGGAAACAACCGCGGCGTGGAAGACATCCGGGCCGGCATGGCCAGGGTCGAACAACGCGCCCGGGTGATCCAAGATCTGGAGAGGGAGAAGTGTAAACTGACGACCCTCGCTGCCCGACACAACGTGTTGGCCGTCGGAGTTCCGACGGACATCGAGGAACAGATCGGCAGCAGGCAGCGCATAATTGCGGCGGCGGTCGAGCTGCTGTTGTTGAAGCCAACCATCGAGCATCTAACGGGTGAGATCGAACGCAACCTGGCTGAACAGCAAGCCCTGCCAGGCCAGCCATGCACCGCCGAGGCATTTGACGCACTCAAAAATGCGATTCACAGCCAGACGATGCTCCTTGAGCAAAACCGCCGCTGGCTGACCAAGCAGGAGCAGCTGCAGAAGTGCCTGGGCAAGGTAGATGCCAAAGATCGACGCTGCAAGGACTGCGGGCTCAAGATCGACGCCGATCAAGAGATCGATCCAACGGCCATCGAGCATTATCGATCCGCGGTCAAGACCGCGGAGGATGACATCAGGATGAAGCAGGTTGAACTGGCGCGTCTGACGACCCTGATGACGAACCGTAAGGCCGCCTGGGACGCTCTGGTGCGTAGCCAAGAATTCATGCGTGCCCAGATGGAGGTACATCGGGGCAGGCTGGAGCTCGTGAAATTCGCCGAAGGTGCCGACGTCAAGGCGCTGACCAGCGAGGTTGAGGCATTCCGCAATAGTTCCCGGGATCTCCTGCACGCGGTAAGCGAGATTACCGCCACGGAGCAGACAATCACCAGACTGCGGCAGGAGGTCGATTGTTATGTCAACCTCGACACCGGGATGTTCACGCCGCAACGTCTGCAGGAGGCACTGAACCAGCGCATCAGCATCGAAGCTTCGATCAGCCAAACACAGGCGATCCTCCAGGAGGCCAACATACGAGATACCGACGTAACGGTCGCGCGATCTGCGCTCGACCTGCATGACTCCAACTTGGCTGGCATCCGGCAACGCCTGGAGCAACTTGGTGAAACTCCGCTGGAGCAGACGCTCCTTGCAGAGCACAACGCCTCCGTGGAGCTTATCATCTTGGAGCTCCAGGCCAGACAGCAGAAGTGGTCCCAGCAGGAAGGCATCGTACGCGAGACCACGCG
>Ga0315288_10010563_pt1 | contig 11642 bp, 4 predicted proteins | sample YL17G11_20_MG_FD_203454 | JGI IMG/M metagenome (GOLD analysis project Ga0315288, IMG submission 203454) | Sediment microbial communities from Yellowstone Lake, YNP, Wyoming, USA - YL17G11_20 | ecosystem: Environmental > Aquatic > Freshwater > Lake > Sediment | place: USA: Wyoming | collected... | reverse complement strand
TACCGCTTCTACGCTCTAACGAGGCATTAAGTAAAGCTGCAATTGGGTTATTAAAACTCTTTGGCCATAAGGACGTAAAAATGGTATTTTCTACCTGCGGTCCGGAACAGGAGTATTTTTTGATTGATAAGAATTACTACAACCTGCGTCAGGACCTGGTGATGACCGGCCGCACTTTAATCGGCGCGCCTTCGCCTAAGGGGCAGCAGTTAGAGGATCAGTATTTTGGCACGATTAAGGAACGCGTGGTAAATTTTATGTTTGAGGTAGCACAAGAAGCTTATAAATTGGGTATTCCGCTAATGACCCGGCACAATGAAGTAGCGCCGCATCAGTATGAATTTGCCCCGATTTTTGAAGAATCGAATATTGCCGCGGATCATAATCAGTTGCTGATGGAGCTAATGAAAAAAATCGCCCTGCGGCATAATCTGGTTTGTCTTTTGCACGAGAAGCCTTTTGCCGGGATCAATGGAAGCGGAAAACACGTAAACTGGTCGCTTTCAGATGATCAGGGAAATAATTTTTTAAATCCCGGCGAGACTCCTGAAGATAACCTACAATTTTTGGTATTTCTTGTCGCGGTACTGCGCGCGGTATATCTGCATGCTGATCTTTTGCGCGCAAGTGTCGCTTTAGCCGGCAATGAACACCGATTAGGCGCAAATGAAGCGCCGCCCGCAATTATGAGTGTTTTTCTAGGAGAACAATTGGATACGATTCTGAACATGCTTGAGAACGGGGCTAAATCCAAGGCCTCCAAACGAGACATTATTGATTTAGGTATTGGGCGCCTGCCCCGGTTCAACAGGGATATGACGGATAGAAACCGCACTTCTCCATTTGCTTTTACCGGCTCTAAGTTTGAATTTCGCGCTGTCGGTTCATCGCAGAATATCTCTACGCCGATTACCATCGTGAACACGATTATCGCAGAAAGCCTGGATTATGTGACCAACGCGATTAAGACGGTGAAGGGAACGGGGAAGGATTTTAACTCGGAGGTTTTAAAGGTGATTAGCGCAATCGCCAAAGAAACCAAGGATATCCGTTTCGAAGGCAACAACTATGCCGAAGATTGGGTAAAAGAAGCACAGATGAGGGGTTTACCGAATGTTGCGGCAACTTACGAAGCATTAGAGGCTTTTACCGAAAAAAAGAACATCGCTCTCTTTGAGAAATACAAAGTTTTTTCCAAAGAAGAGTTGGTTGCCCGCTACCATATCTGGATCCATATGTACAATTTGACCCTGGAAATTGAAGCTAATACCTTAAAGGAAATGGTGAATGCCTCAGTAGTTCCCGCGGGTTATAAATACGAAAAGCTTCTTGCGCGCACGCTGCATGAACTTGTGGAGTTAGAAAAAGGCGCTGGACTTAAGATAGATCCAGCGGCGCTAGAAGATAAGAAGGGGCATTTAAGCGATGTGGTTTCCAAGATTTATTACGTCAGACGTAATACCAATGAAATGGATAAACTGCTTCTAGAAGCCAAGGAGCACAGTGATGAAAAACGCGCAGAGTTATATTTTAAAGAGCTTAAGCCATTAATGGAACACATTAGGAAACACGTAGATCAGCTTGAATGTGTAGTTTCTGACGATGCTTGGGATCTTCCCAAGTATCGCGAGATGCTATTTATAAAATAAAATGAGACATTATCACCTACCTAAAAAACAGGGTTTATATGACCCCCAATTTGAGCACGATTCCTGCGGTGTAGGTTTTGTTTGTGATGTTAAAGGCAGGAAATCAAACCAGATTGTTAAACAGGGCTTAGAGGTGCTCAGGCGTTTATCCCATCGGGGGGCAACTGGTGCTGACCCAAAAACCGGAGATGGCGCAGGCATATTAATACAGATGCCTCATGATTTTTTATTTAAGATTTGTCGGGAAAACAAAATTGATTTGCCGGAAGAGGGCGAATATGGAGTAGGGCTAGTGTTTCTGCCGCAAGATGAGAAAGAGCGCAAATTCTGTAAAAATGTATTTGCCCGGATAATTAAAGATCAGGGGCAGCTTTTACTTGGTTGGCGTAGTCTACCCGTAGATAATCGCAATATCGGTAAAACTGCTCAAGATACCCAACCAGCAATGGAACATGTTTTTATCGCTAAAAATAAAAAAATTAAAGAACAGCTGGATTTTGAAAGAAAACTATACATCATCAGGAAGCAGATAGAAAATGCTATCCGTGCTTCAAAATTAATGCAGAAGCATTTTTTCTATATCACCAATTTATCCAGCCGCACCCTTTCTTTTAAGGGTCTGCTAATGCCGCAACAATTAGAAGATTTTTTCCTTGATCTTAAAGATGATAGTATCAAAAGCGCTTTGAGCCTGGTGCATTCCCGCTATAGCACCAATACCTTTCCTACCTGGGATTTGGCGCAGCCATTTAGATTTCTGGCGCACAATGGCGAAATTAACACCTTGCGGGGAAATATTAATTGGATGAGCGCAAAAGAGGGGTTGCTACAGAGTAAGCTTTTTGGCAAAGATATTGAGAAACTAAAACCGGTTATTGTTCCGGGAGGCAGTGATTCTGCAAGTATTGACAATATTTTTGAGCTTTTGGTGCTTGCAGGAAGAGGTCTTGCGCATGCCATGATGATGCTGGTTCCTTCTGCCTGGGAGCAGGATACTTTTATGAAGCAAGAATTGAGGGATTTCTACCAGTACCACGCCTGTCTAATGGAGCCCTGGGATGGCCCGGCAGCAGTTGCCTTTAGTGACGGAACCTCTATCGGGGCTGTATTGGATAGAAACGGACTGCGTCCAGCACGCTATCTTGTCACGAAACGCGATTCGGTAGTGATGGCTTCTGAAGTTGGAGTGTTGAATATTCCCCCAGAAGAAATTGCTTATTCCGGAAGATTGACGCCGGGAGAGATTTTCTATATTGATACAGAGCAAGGAAGGATTATTAGCGATGAAGAACTAAAAACCGAAATTTCGAAAAGACGGCCTTACGCAAAGTGGTTGAAGGCAAATATGCTAGGGTTAGATTCTTTAAAGCACGCACGAGGCACAACGCATCCCGCAGGGGGCGGGACACCGATTGCTCCGATACAATCGGGTACTAACGCACAACAGGATATTACAAGTTCTTTAAACGCCTTTGGATATACGCGCGAGGATTTAAAGAATATCATCACACCCATGGCCATAACGGCCCAGGAGCCAACAGGTTCAATGGGCAACGATACCCCGTATGCTGTTTTATCCAAAAGGCCGCAACTGCTGTATAACTATTTTAAACAATTGTTTGCCCAAGTTACTAATCCTGCGATTGATCCTATCAGAGAAGAACTAGTGATGAGTCTGGAGTGTTTCATGGGTTCTCGCAAAAACCTATTAGATGAGACAGCCGAGCATTGCCGTAAGGTGCACCTTAAACATCCGATACTGACCAATGAAGATTTAGAAAAGTTGCGTTACATCCGCAAAAAAGATTTTAAGACGAAAACAATCTCCCTTTTATTCAAAGCAGGCGATAAAAATAATTTTATGCATGCTTTAGATAGGATATGTAAAGAGGCCTCCTCTGCGGTTCAGGAGGGTTATTCATTTATTATTTTGAGTGACCGCGGGGTGAGCAAAGAATATGCGGCCCTGCCGGCACTATTGGCTACTTCAGCCGTGCACCATCATTTGGTAGGCGGTACCTCTCGCTCTCAGATTGCCTTAATCGTTGAGAGCGCTGAACCAAGGGAGGTACATCATTTTGCTTTGCTTTTTGCTTACGGGGCAGGGTGCGTTCATCCTTACTTAGCCTATGAGGCCATTGAACACCTTATAAGCGAAAAGTTACTCACAATAGATTTTAAAGCAGCACAGAAAAATTATATAAAAGCAGTTGAAAAAGGGATTTTAAAGATTCTCTCCAAGATGGGAATTTCTACGCTCCAAGGTTATAGGGGTGCTCAGATATTTGAGGCACTGGGTCTAGATGAGGAGGTCATTGAGAGATGTTTTAGAGGTACAGTCTCCCGAATTGGTGGGGCTACCTTTGATGTGATTGCTAGAGAAACTCTCCAGAGACACAGAGAGGCATTCCCTAAGCGAGAAATTTCTTTGCCGTATCTTGCAACCGGCGGAATTTATCAATGGAAGCGCGACGGTGAATTTCATCTCTGGAATCCGGATACCATCACTACCTTGCAGGAGGCAGCCAGAAACAATGATGCTAAAAAATATCAAGAATTTGCCCGATTAATCAATGACCAGTCAGAAAATCCTACTACGCTTAGAGGATTGTTGAAGTTTAAAAAAACAAAGCCTATTTCTATCGAAGAGGTAGAGCCAGTTGAAGAAATAGTTAAGCGTTTTGCTACTGGTGCAATGAGTTTTGGTTCGATCAGTAGAGCAACGCATGAATCTATCGCCATTGTCATGAATAGACTAAAAGCCAAATCCAATACCGGAGAAGGCGGCGAAGATCCCGCTCGTTTTATACCTTTACCTAACGGCGACTCAACGCGCAGTGCAATAAAACAGGTTGCTTCCGGAAGATTCGGAGTGACTACTAATTACCTCATTCACGCCGATGAGTTGCAGATAAAAATTGCTCAGGGAGCAAAGCCGGGTGAGGGCGGGCAGCTTCCCGGACATAAAGTAAGTGTTGTTATTGCCCGTACACGCTATACTACGCCGGGAGTAACTCTAATTTCTCCTCCACCGCATCATGATATTTATTCTATTGAAGATTTAGCGCAACTGATTTTTGATTTAAAGAATACTAACCCTAAGGCGCGCATAAGCGTAAAGTTAGTATCTGAAATCGGTGTAGGAACAATTGCTGCCGGTGTAGTTAAAGGCCATGCTGATATGATTTTAATTTCCGGGGGAGACGGAGGAACTGGTGCTTCTCCCATTAGCTCTATTAGACATGCCGGTCTTCCTTGGGAATTGGGTTTAGCCGAAACGCATCAGACCTTGGTTTTAAATGATTTAAGAAGTAGAGTCCGTTTACAAACCGACGGTCAGATGCGCACTGGCCGTGATGTAGCTATCGCTATTCTCTTAGGCGCAGAAGAATTTGGCTTTGCTACTTCCGTCTTAGTTGTTTTAGGATGCGTGATGCTTCGGCATTGTCATTTGAATAACTGTTCTGTAGGGATTGCTACGCAGGATGATATTTTGGAAAAAAGATTCAGCGGTAAGCCAGAATATGTGACAAGCTACTTTTATTTTGTAGCCCAGGAATTACGCGAGATTATGAGTTGCTTAGGGATTCGCCGCATCGATGAAATGGTTGGTAGAACCGACCTCTTAGAAATTAATCACAAGATTTTGCCTTGGAAAGCCAAAGGACTGGATTTTTCTAGAATACTATATAAGCCTGTAGTAGCTAAAGAAGTAGCAAAGTATTGTACGGTGAGGCAGGAACATGGTATTGATAAAGTTTTAGACCTGACTTTGATTGAACTAGCTCAGCCTGCATTAGAAAAATCCCAAGCTATGAGCAAAGAACTAACCATTGTCAATACTGAGAGAGCAACCGGAGCGATGTTAAGCGGAGAGGTTTGTAGAAAATACGGAGAAGAGGGTTTACCCGAAGATACAATACATTTTAAATTTAAAGGTATAGCGGGTCAAAGTTTCGGGGCATGGTTGGCAAAGGGGGTTACCTTTGAGCTGGAGGGGATGAGCAATGACTATGTAGGAAAAGGCATTTCCGGAGGTAAAATCATCATCTATCCGGATAAAGAGGCGGATTACAAACCGCAAGAAAATATTATTATTGGTAATACTACTTTCTATGGAGCGATAAGCGGCGAGGCGTATATTAGAGGGGTTGCCGGAGAGAGATTTTGTATTAGAAATTCCGGTCTAAATGCGGTAGTGGAAGGAGTAGGAGAGCATGGCTGTGAATATATGACCGGCGGAAGGGTCGTGGTGTTAGGTAAAACCGGCAGAAACTTTGCTGCCGGAATGTCCGGCGGTATCGCTTATATTTATGATCTAGAGGGTGATTTTGCGGATAAATGCAATACGGATATGGTGCAATTAGAAACACTATTAGAGGCCGACGCCGATACGATTAGAGAGTTGTTGCTAAACCATTATCGCTATACAAAAAGTTCAGTGGCCAAAGAGCTGCTCGATGATTTTAGTAATAAAATGCGAAAGTTCGTAAAGGTTATGCCTCTTGAATATAAGCACATTTTGGAAAAAAGAGGAATAAAAGAAGAACTAGAATTGATAGAGGTTTCTGATGGGTGATCTGAGAGGATTCTTAAAAGTAAAAAGAGAAGCTTCGCAATATAGACCAGTGTGCGAACGGCTAAAGGACCATGGCGAGGTTTGTCTATTACCCGAGGCAGAGTGTTCTCAAGAGCAGGCTTCGCGCTGTATGGATTGTGGTACACCTTTTTGCCATTGGGGATGTCCAATTGGAAATTACATACCCGAATGGAATGATTTAGTTTTTCGCGGGCATTGGCAGAAGGCATTTCAACTAATGGCTGCGACTAATAATTTTCCGGAAATCACCGGAAGGATTTGCCCGGCATTATGCGAATATTCCTGTGTTCTGGGAATAAATGATGACCCTGTAACCATAAAAGAAAATGAATTAGCGATAATTGAATATGCCTTCCAGATGGGTCTGGTTAAGCCAAGCCGCCTTAAGAAACGCACTGGAAGAGAGATAGCCATAGTAGGTTCAGGGCCAGCAGGCTTGTCTTTGGCGGACCAACTGAATAAGGCCGGTCATTTAGTAGTAGTTTTTGAAAAAGCAGATAAAATCGGGGGAATACTACGTTATGGTATCCCTGATTTTAAACTAGAAAAATGGGTACTAGAACGTAGAATTAGTCTCCTTAAGAAAGAGGGGATTGTGTTTAATACAAGTGTTTGCGTAGGTAAAGAATTAAAAGCTAAATATTTAAAAAAGGAGTTTGACGCTATCTGTTTGGCTGTGGGTTGCGGCGTACCACGAGATTTAAATATAGAAGGTAGGTCTTTATCAGGGATTCACTTCGCTATGGATTACTTAATTCAGGCGAATAAGAAGGTTAACGGAGAAAAAATTCCTTCTGATAAATTAATTGATGGTTCGACTTCGCTCACCATCAATCCTGAGCGAGCGAAGCGAGCCGAATGGATTGATGCAAAGGGCAAAAGAGTTGTGGTGATTGGTGGCGGCGATACGGGTGCGGATTGCCTGGGTCTAGCGCACCGCCAAGGCGCAAAATGCGTGGTGCAGATAGAGCTTTTAGCTAAGCCACCAGAATGTCGAACGCCAGATTATCCTTGGCCAAAGTATCCTTTGCTTTGCAAAACCACCACTAGCCATGAAGAAGGTGGTATTAGGGAGTGGTCAGTTTCCACTAAAAAGTTTATCGGAGAGAACAGTTGGGTAAAAAAGCTTCTTTGTCAGAGAGTGAACCAAGAAACAGCTGGCAGAGAATTTGAAATTGAGGCAGATTTGGTGATTTTAGCCTTAGGGTTTCTGCATCCTGAGCATAATGGTTTAGTCAAAGATTTAGGCTTAGAACTTGACTCAAGAGGAAATGTAAAAACCGATGAGAATTATATGACGAAGGGTTTGGGAATCTTTTCTGCCGGAGATATGCATCGTGGACAGTCCTTAGTTGTCTGGGCAATTGCCGAAGGAAGACGGGCAGCGCACTGTATAGACACTTATCTTATGGGAGAATCAAGTTTACCGATGGTTTAATAATTGACTTAACTAAAATATATGATATACTTAAAAGTAGTCCAAAGTAAGCACTACTTTAAAGAAACAAAGGCGTTTTTTGAGGCCGAATTATCGGCGCGAAAAACGCTTTTTTATTGAGCAGACAATTTATGGAGCTAAACGCGACATAAATTGTAGGCCGATAGGCCGTCTGCGAAATAATCCCGCCTTTTCTTACTATATGGTGCCTAAATTGCTTTAATGAAAAGGCGGGATAAGGAAGTATTTATGGCAAAGTACATATTTGTAACTGGTGGCGTAATATCAAGCTTGGGTAAAGGAATTACTTCCGCTTCAATCGGTAAGATTCTAGAATCACGGGGATTAAAAATTACTCTTATGAAGTTAGATCCTTATATTAATGTTGACCCCGGCACTATGAACCCTTATCAGCATGGGGAGGTTTATGTTACCGAAGATGGAGCAGAGACAGATTTAGACCTCGGGCATTACGAAAGATTTATCCGCGCCCAGATGACCAAATTCAATAATGTTACTACTGGCCAGGTATATAACACGGTAATTTCTAAAGAGAGGCATGGTGATTATTTAGGTAAGACAATTCAGGTAATTCCGCATATCACTAATGAGATAAAAGAGAGGATAAAAAAAGTCGCGCAGGTATCCGAAGCTGATATCGTTATTATTGAAGTTGGCGGCACAGTAGGTGATATTGAGAGTTTGCCGTTTCTTGAAGCAGCCAGGCAATTCAGCTTAGATATAGGTAAGGATAACGTGATCTATATTCATCTTACTCTCGTTCCTTATATAAAATGCGCAGATGAGATAAAGACAAAGCCGACACAGCATAGCGTAGGGACATTACGTGAAATCGGGATCCAGCCGGATATATTAATCTGTCGTACTGAAAAGACATTGACCAATGAACTAAAGGAAAAGATATCTCTATTTTGTAATGTACGTAAGCAAGCAGTTATTGAAGCTAAGGATGTAGAGTCGATTTACCAGATTCCTCTAGTTTTTAAGAATCAGATTCTAGATGAAATTATCTTAAGTCATTTTAAGTTAATCTGTAAATTTTCAGATTTAAAGGATTGGGAGAAGAATGTAGTAGAAAGGGTAATTAAACCTAAAAATAAAGTGACTATAGCGTTGGTGGGCAAATACATTGCTTTACAGGATGCCTATAAGTCCATTTATGAATCATTAATTCATGCCGGTATTTATAATGATACAAAAGTAGAGATTAAAAAGGTAGATTCAGAAGACATCCAAAAAAAAGGTCCGCAAGAATTCCTAAAAGACGTCTCTGGAATCCTTGTACCGGGTGGTTTTGGCTATCGAGGAATTGAAGGTAAGATTAAAGCCATTAAATTTGCCAGGGTTAATAAAATTCCTTTTTTGGGCTTGTGTTTGGGTATGCAGTGTGCAGTAATTGAATTTTCACGGAATATCTGCGGTCTAAAAGATGCCAACTCTACTGAGTTTAGTCCTAAAACAAAAAATCCGGTAATCAGTTTACTAGCCCAGCAGAGGAAGATTAAAGATTTAGGAGGCACGATGCGTTTGGGTGCATACCCTTGCAAGATTAAGAAAAATACTTTGGCGTTTAGGGTATATGGTAAGACATTAATTCAGGAGCGGCATCGCCATAGGTATGAATTTAACAATAAATATAAGAAATTATTAGAGAAAAAAGGTATGAAATTTTGCGGTATATATCTTAAGAGAAACCTGGCGGAGATAATTGAATTAAAGAATCATCCTTATTTTATTGCGGTGCAGTTTCATCCGGAATTCAAATCCAAACCCGATAAGGCGCACCCGTTATTTAGAGAATTCATAAAGGCGGCGTTGGAAAGGCAAAATATAAAATAGTTATGGATGCGATCTTAGCTTTAGAAGACGGGACTATATTCAGAGGAAGATCCTTTGGTGCCACTGGCGAGCGATATGGTGAAGTAGTTTTTAACACCAGTATGACCGGATACCAAGAAGTCCTTACCGACCCTTCTTATAAAGGCCAGATTGTAACCATGACCTATCCCTTGATTGGTAATTACGGGATCAATAAAGAGGATATGGAGTCAAGGCAACCTTTTGTGGAAGGTTTTGTGGTTAAGGAATGTAGCAAAATTTCCAGCAATTGGCGTAGTGAAAAATCATTAGCGGATTATTTTAAAGAAAATAATATCGTGGGTATTGAAGGTATAGATACACGCTCACTTACCTTACACATAAGGCAAGTTGGAGCAATGAAGGCGATATTGTCAACCAAGGGATTAGATGGAAAAGAATTAGTCCAGAAAGCCAAAAATTCAGAAGGGTTAGTTGGTGTAGATTTAGTCAAAGAAGTCACTAGCAAAAAAATGTATACGTGGTCGTCCCTAGCAACATACGACCAAGCAAACCTTGCTCGGGACAAGCAAATTAAGGATAAAGGATATAAAGTAATTGTTCTTGATTGCGGAGTAAAATACAATATTTTAAGAAAACTTATAGAAAATAAATGTCGGGTTGTAGTTGTTCCAGCAAATACAGATCCCGGAGAGATTTTAAAGATGAAACCTGACGGATTATTGCTTTCTAATGGCCCGGGAGACCCAGCGGCAGTTAAATATGTGATAGATACAACTAGAAGATTAATCGGAAGAGTGCCTATTTTTGGCATTTGCCTAGGCCATCAGATGTTAGGCTTGGCCTTGGGTGGTGAGACCTATAAACTGAAATTCGGCCATCACGGAGTGAACCATCCGGTTAAAGATTTAAAGACAGGTAAAGTTTCCATCACGGTTCAGAACCACGGATTTTGTGTGGATATAGATTCTTTGAATAAGAAAGAAATAGAAATCACACATATAAATCTCAATGATAAGACTTTAGAAGGTATGCGACATAAAAAATTACCCATATTTTCCGTGCAGTTTCATCCCGAAGCTTCAGCAGGCCCACATGATGCCGAATATTTGTTTGGAGAGTTTGTAGATATGATGAGGAGCGTAAAACGCAAAACGCAAAGCGCAAAACTAAAACTCAAAACTTAAAGTTTTACACTTTAACTTTACGCTTTGCGCTTTTAGCTTTACGCTGAATTATATGCCCAAAAGAACCGACATTAAAAAAATTCTTATCATTGGCTCTGGCCCAATTGTTATCAGTCAGGCTTGTGAATTTGACTATTCCGGAACCCAAGCCTGTAAGGTTTTAAAAGAGGAAGGATACAAGGTAATTTTAGTGAATTCAAATCCCGCTACCATTATGACCGATCCAGAGATGGCAGATAGTACATACATTGAACCGATAACTGTAGAAACAATAGCTAAAGTTATTGCCAAAGAAAGGCCAGACGCATTGTTACCGACATTAGGAGGTCAGACTGCTTTAAATACTGCGGTGGGATTAGCTGAAAAAGGCATATTAAAAAAATATAAGGTCCAGACTATTGGAGCCAATATAAAGGCGATAAAAAAAGGTGAGGATAGGCAATTATTTAAAGAGGCGATGACAAGAATTGGTTTGGACCTGCCGAAAAGCGATAGAGCCTATAATTTAAAAGAAGCCTATGAAGCGGCCAAAATTATAGGATTTCCGGTAATTATTAGACCCAGTTTTACCCTAGGTGGCACTGGCGGAAGTGTAGCTTACAATATTGAAGAATTTAAAGAATTAGCAAAGCATGGCCTTGAATCAAGCATGATTAGCGAGATTCTTATTGAGGAATCGGTTATCGGTTGGAAGGAATTCGAGTTAGAAGTAATGCGGGATATAAAGGATAATGTGGTAATAATTTGCTCCATTGAGAATTTTGATCCAATGGGAATCCATACCGGAGATAGCATAACTGTGGCACCTGTCCAGACATTGACCGATAAAGAATATCAGAAGATGCGGGATGCCGCGATAGCTTGTATCAGAGAAATCGGCGTAGAAACAGGCGGTTCTAATATCCAATTTGCTGTTCATCCTGATACCG
>Ga0315288_10010562_pt1 | contig 11642 bp, 13 predicted proteins | sample YL17G11_20_MG_FD_203454 | JGI IMG/M metagenome (GOLD analysis project Ga0315288, IMG submission 203454) | Sediment microbial communities from Yellowstone Lake, YNP, Wyoming, USA - YL17G11_20 | ecosystem: Environmental > Aquatic > Freshwater > Lake > Sediment | place: USA: Wyoming | collected... | reverse complement strand
TGTGAAAACAGTAACTTGGGACTAAATTTGGAAAGAACGAAAAATTTTTATTGACAATGTTTTTGCTATGTAGTATACGTCCACGTATATGATTTCATCTAAGAGTTAAAAAGGAGGAATTTAAGATGATGATTTCGGAAGAGCTTAACGAGAGCATCCTGCAAGGGGACGAAAGAAGGGTGATTCAGATCGTAGAAGGGGCGCTCAAAAACAAAGTTCCTGTGAAGGAGATCTTAAATGAAGGACTGATCAGCGCAATGAACATTGTGGGGATCAAGTTCAAGAATTGTGAACTCTACGTCCCTGAAGTCTTAAAAGCGGCTCGGGCGATGAAATCAGGAATTGAAGTTATTCGTCCGCTCTTTGAAAAGGCAGGCGTGGAGACGTTGGGAAAGGTTGTTATCGGAACTGTCAAGGGAGACCTCCATGACATCGGAAAGAATTTGGTTGCCCTGATGGTTGAAGGGAGCGGGTTTGAAATCGTTGATCTCGGCGTCGATGTCCCGCCGGAGAGATTCGTTGATGCGGCAAAGGTGAGTGGAGTAATAATCTGTATGATGTCAGCCCTTCTGACGACGACGATGCCTGCGATGAAGGAAACGATCGAATCCTTGAAAGAAGCCGGGCTTGGAGGAAGGGTGAAGACAATGATCGGAGGGGCGCCGGTGACCAGAAAATTCGCGGATGCGATCGGTGCGGATGGCTATGGTTCAAATGCGGCGGAGGCAACGGATGTGGTGAAGAAGCTCATCCGGGATTGAAAAAAGGTAATCTTGAATAAAGGAGGATGACGATGTTGCGAAGCAATTATCGGGTGAATCGAACTACGCAGTTTAGAGTTTTATCCGACGACCAGGTGCAGGATATTCATCTCGCTGTTTTGGAAGTTTTGGAGAGAACCGGAATCCGAGTTCACAGCGAAGAGGCCCTCGCTGTCTACAAGAAGGCCGGGGCAAAAGTTAAAGGGAACCGAGTTTGGATTCCGTCTTATTTGGTGGAAGAGGCGGTCCGGCGTGCGCCGAGCCGCGTGACATTATGTAACCGAGACGGTAAACGGACCGTGATCTTGGAGGATCACAAGGTCTACTACGGGACGGGTTCCGATTGCCCCTCGATTCGGGACTCGTATACAGGAGAAGTGAGACGATTTACAAAAAAGGATATTGAACAAGCGGCTCGAATCAGCGACTTCTTACCGAACATTGATTTTCATATGTCTCTTGGTTTGATGTCCGATGTTCCTACGGAGACTTACTTCAGGCATCAATACGTCGGAATGTTGCGAAATTGCCGAAAACCCATCGTCTTCACTTCCGCCGACAAAGGGTGCCTGGCTGACATCATTGACATTGCGGCCGCAAATTCAGGCGGGTTGGATGAGCTCCAGAAGAACCCGACTCTCTGTCTCTATGCTGAACCCAGTTCCCCGCTAAATCATTCGAAGAATGCAATTGAGAAGTTCCTGCTAGCCGCAGAGAATCGAGTACCCACCATCTATACGCCCTGTCCGATTGCGGGTGCAACAACGCCAATGACCTTAGCGGGGGCCCTTGTCGTGTCCGTGGCTGATTCATTGAGTGGCCTGGTAGCAGCCCAGTTTCATGCTCCGGGAGCCCCTTTCATTATGGGAGGCGTTCTTTCCACAATGGACATGGCCACAACGATTTATACCTACGGCTCTCCCGAACTGAGCCTTCTGCAAGCGGCCCTGGCTGACATTTCCCATTTTTACCACTTGCCGATGTTTGGCACGGCTGGATGCACGGACTCAAAGGTATTTGATGAGCAAGCGGCCGCTGAGGCCATGATGTCGATCTTTGCGGCAGCCCTGAGCGGGCAGAATCTCGTTCACGACGTGGGCTTTCTGGAAAATGGTCTTATCGGATCCTTTGAATTAGTCGTTGCCTCCGACGAATATATCGGAATGGCGAAGCATTTCGTGAAAGGGATTGAGGTGAACACGGACACCTTGGCTCTCGAAGTGATTGACAAAGTTGGGCCTGGCGGCAACTTTGTATCGGAAGATCATACGGACCGGCATTTTCGAGAAGTCGAATGGTTTCCCAAGCTCATGGATCGTCAGAATTATTCCAACTGGGAAGGAAGCGGCTCAAAGCCCATGCGGCAAAGAGTCAACGAACGGGTCAAGGAGATTCTCAATACCCACAGGGTTGAGCCGTTACGCGATGAAGCAGAGAAGACGATCGAGAAAGTCTTCAAAAAATATGGCCAGAGGGCTTAAAGCAATGGTTTGCAAGACTGGACTCACTTGATGAGCCTATAGAAAATGATGGGAAGCACCGATTCCAGGCAGGCAGCCTGAGGTTCTATTGAGATGGCCACCATCCTTTTTGCCGACACGGAAAGGCTTAAAGAAACGCCGGTGATGGTCAGTCTGATTAATTCCCTCTCGGCGCTTCAGTACGGAATGGCGCCCATCTATCCTGCATGCCTGTGCCATGATCGGCTCAAAGAAGAACTATGCGGCATCATACGACGTATGCTGACGCCCTCTGAAATTACTAAGGAAAATATTGATGTCGAAGCCATCAAGACTGTTGGAATTGGCGGGAGTTATCTGATGCGGCCTGAGACGCTCAAACACTTCCGCACTGAATTCTTTCTGAACGATTTGCTTAACAAGCTGGATCACAACACTTGGCCCAGAGAAGGAAGCAAGCGGGTGGAGGTATGTGCTGCCGACCCTCTATTGAAACGACTCAGTGCCTATGAGAAACCTGACATTGATCAGGCTGTTGAAACCGACTTCGCCAGATTTGTGACCCCGCGTAAGAATAAGAACAAGTCCGATTAGGCCGTCCGTCGACGGTCTTACGGTTGAAATTCACCAAGCCGTTGCAATGATTCAAATGGGGCATTTACGGACAAGAATTAGGGCTTTGTCTCCAGAATCATACCAGTGAAGGTTTGGTTTGCGAAGAGAAAAAGGAGGAACAAAAATGGGAATGGTAACAGACGAACTCTATTTCAAACCTCAGCTCCGCGTGATCAATGATGATCAGATCGCCCAGATCCATATGGCCACCTTGGAAGTATTGGAACGCACGGGCGTTAAGATGACCCATCCCCGAGGTTTGGAGATCCTGGCAGGAGGTGGCGCCCGGGTTCAAGGAGATCGTGTGCGGTTTCCTGCTTGGATGGTAGAGGATGCACTTCGTAAAGCACCTTGCCGATTGGTGTTGGGAAAGCGCACCGGTGAACGAACTGTTTTTCTGGAAAGAGACAAATCGTATTTTGGCCCAAGCCTGGATTGCGTCGACTACTTGGATCCTGAAACACATGTGCGAAGGCGCTTCATAAGCGAGCATCTAAAGGTTACGGCAGCCCTTTGTGATGCCCTTCCCAACTTTGAATGGTGCATGACCATTGGTATGGCGGATGACGTGCCAGCTGCAATCGCAGACCGTGTGGTGGCCCGGTATACCATGCAGTATTGTGAAAAACCCCTGGTCTTCTGCTGCAAGGACACAAACAGCGTTAAGGACATTTACGAGATGGCACTTCTCCTCTGTGGCGGAAAAGAGAACCTTGAACGGGCTCCGTACGTCGTTCACTATTCAGAGCCTATCTCTCCCCTTCTCTATTATGATCCGGCGGTGGATAAGATCCTTTACTGTGCGGAGAGCAACATCCCGCTGATCAATTTTCCCTGTTCCCAGTCCTGCGGGTCGGCTCCTGCAACCTTTGCTGGGGCGATCGTCCAGTCGAGTGCAGAATCACTCAGTGGCTTAGTCCTTTACCAGTTGGTCAACCCAGGGGGTTCCTTTATCTACGGTGCCCTCGCTTCGGTGATGGATATGAGGACCTCGATTTATTCTTATGGCGCCAACGAATTGACGCTGATGACGGCAGCCCTGGCCCAAATGGCCCAGTACTACAGACTCCCTTTTTTCGGCACCGCCGGTGCCACGGATGCCAAATTCTGTGACGCCCAGGCAGGCGCTGAAGTGGCATTCCAGTGCCTTGGCGCAGCAGCGGTCGGATCTGGACTCGTTCACGACTGCAGCAGCTGGCTGGATCATGGATACCTGGTCTCTCCGGAATTCATGGTTCTTGCCAATGAAATCGTCGATTCGGTCAAGCATTTCATGCGAGGAATTCCGGTTACTGAAGAAACACTGGCAATCGACCTTATTGATAAGGTTGGACCAGGGGGTCACTATCTCCAGGAAGAACATACCCTGAAACATTTCCGGAATGTTCGGTACTCCAATCTCTTCGAAAGAATGGTTTACGAGAAGTGGAAAGAGGCGGGATCGAAAACCTTTGAGCAGCGGCTCCAAGAATCCACCCTGGCAAAGATGAAGCATCGACCACGTCCGATATCTGACGATGTGGTTAAAGAACTAGACAAGATGCAGGCAAAATGGAAATAGGAATGGCTTCTTCGCGATACCAGGACGCCGAAGTTCTGTCGCAAGTTTCGATTTCATGGTTAATTTTGAAAGTATCAGGGAAACCTGAATCAAAGGGGCCGAAGCAGCGTTGATCCGCATGGGGCCAGGGTGATCGTTGGCGGTAATCCCGTCGCTTTGCATCATGGAGCAGGAGAAAGTCCTTTGAAAAGAATAAAGACGGTCCGAGATTTAAAGGCCGAAGTTTATAAGAACATCAAAGAGGCGATCGTAAGTAGGAGCCTGCCCCCGGGCAGCCAACTGAAGGAGTCAGATTTAGTCGAGAAGTTGGGAGTGAGTCGGACCCCTATCCGTGAAGCACTGAATCAGTTATCCAAAGACGGAATCGTCGAGATATATCCGCGGAAGGGTGCTTTTGTTAAGAACTGTTCCAAAGAGGAAGTTGTTGAGATCCTTATTCTTCGGGAAGTAATGGAAGGGCTTGCTGCCAGGCTGGCGACCAACCACCTTAGTGAGGAGTCTATCCAGAAGCTCGAATCCTTTTTCGCGCAATACAAGGATGGTTCCATTGATTATGCTCAGGCAGATGAGCTATTTCATAGCATGATCATACAAGCCTGTGGCAGTACAAGGCTAGTTGGATTGATCAATAACCTGAAGGATAGCTTGCAGATGTTAGATATGCGTGCAGTAAGTTTCAGATTCCCTGAGAGGATTACGGAATCCTTGGCGGAGCACATGGAGATTATCGAGGCGTTTCGGAAAAGGAACGAAATTTTGGCTGAAACGTTGACACGCAAGAACTTTCAACAGAGCCGTTTCCATTACGAGGGCCATCTTGAATCAAAATAGCTTAGGAGAGAGAAAATGAATCTGGAAGAACGGATCCGGGGCATGATGGAATCTCTTAAAATTTCCATTGAAATCACTGAGCATGAGCCTGTTTACACGAACCCAGCCATGGCCCAGGCACTGGGAGTGAAGGAATCCCAGACAGTGAAATCACTTGTTTTGAAAACGAGGGAGGGGAAGTTTGCTGTTCTCGTTCTTCCAGGCGATAAGAAACTGGATTGGAAAGTTGTTGCCAATCAACTCAATACAAAGAAAGTGGAATTCGCAAAGCCTGAAGAAGTTCTCCCGCTGGTTGGGTGTGAGGTCGGCTGCGTCCCACCTTTTGGCCACATGACAGAGCTACCTATCTACATGGATAAAGAGCTTCTCAAGAAGGATTTTCTTTATTTCAACCCTGGCGTTCACCACAAATCGTTTAAAGTAAAAGCCTGGGATCTCAGAAAACTGTGTAACCCGAAAATGATGTGAGTTTGTATGAAAGGAGGGGAGGTCTCTATCGATTCGGCCGCCTCACCCACTCGGCGGCGTGACAAAACTCGTAGTCCATTCGTTGCTGTCTGCTTCTTTGCAACTTGCCGACCCAATAACGCAATAACCCAACCAGCCAATAACCCAATACCCCATGAACAATCATGGTCGGGGAGAGGAGATTTGAACTCCCGGCCTCTTGGTCCCGAACCAAGCGCGCTACCAAGCTGCGCTACTCCCCGACGATTCCGTAACTTACGGGATTTATGAGAATTTGTCAAGGATGCAATATCCATTTATGTACCCGTGGAAGGCATTTGGTCAGCATTTTAGTCAACACTTGCAATTTGCTTCCACGAGAACCACTCGGATTTCTTGACACCCTCTCCTCGATACACAGCGTCTATCGTGTTATCACGATCACACCGTCTCGTCTCACGGCCCTCCAGGTTTAGGGCTCCAAACCGGGGGAGGAAACCCGGCTTGCCGGCCCGTGGAGCCTATCCTCCTTAAGCCAGTTTTAAAAAATCCTCCTCTGTGAGTCCCGCTTTCTTTATCTGATCTTTCAAAAGTCCGATCTTGATTGGCTTTCCTCTGTGAACAGGAATTGAAAGGATATTCGGATTTCCCTCCTTCGTTAGCTTCACATGGCTTCCCCTGAACCCTCTGCTCACCCATCCCGCTCTTTCAAATGCCTTGATTACCTTTTCAGGTTTCAGGTTATAAAGGCTCACCATCCTAGGCGGCCTTCCTTTTCGGACTTTTCTCCTTCTTTAATTCTTCTTCTACCTCCAAGTGTCCTTTGATAGCATCCTTGATCATGTCAAGAGCCTCCTCCACGCTATCCCCCTGAGAAGAACAGCCGGGAAGTGCAGGGCAATCCACCCAGTAACCTCCAGCCTCAAGATCCGGATGAAGGACCACCTTGAATTCTCCCTTGGGCACCTTGATCGTGTAAGGTCGTTCCATTCCGATGCTCGAGGTTTTTCCTCTGAGATCGTTGATCAACTCCTCAATAGCAATGGCCAAAACGTATTGCCCCCTTTTGAGTGTGTCGATCATCTCTTTATCCTTATTCGTCAGAACAAAGATCGCTTCACCATCCGTCAAGAATCTCAATTGAGCAAGGGGTTTTTCCACCTTGGGAAGATGTTTTCTCAGGTAGTTAAGGCTCTTTCTGATCTTCTGCAATGATAATCCCCGGTCCCTCAGAAACTTCGCCACCCTGAATTGAATGAGATCTGTAAAGGAGTAAAGCCTTACTGAGCCGTAACCAGAGGCCTCGCTGATTGAAGGTTTAATGAAGTTACTCCGGTCCCAGTAGTCAATGACCCTGGTTGGAATTCCGATAATCCTTGATACGGCCTTTGAGTTGTAAGAATTGATCAACGCAATCACCTCCTGTGAGTTATAAATTCATTGTTAGTATTATAAGATCAACAAAATAGTAAAGTCAAGACGATTTTTGAACCCGGTCTTCTGTGCTATTGACTTCCGTTGGGTTAGGGGCCTTTAACGTCTGCGGAAAAGGTTCAAATAAAATCTTGAGCGCGTCTGATGGGGATAATATCAGGGTTTGAATCTTAAAGAAATTAACGGGGTCCCTGTGCAAAAATGTCAAGAAAAGAATAAATTTGGGCAGCTTAGAGAGTCACTTAAGAGAAAAACTAAAATTCCTTGGTTTCCAAAAAAAGATGAGTTTTCAATGACTTGAGTCCACCTTGTTAACCTCACCTCTCAACGCCACCCCGTTGGTACGCATATTGCTTGAAACAGCCCTTGTCCGATGTCTATCTTTTTGACTGATTTGAAAGGTGTTGTAGGAAAGGGAGTAGATATGAAGAAGAGGGTACTAGTTGCAGATAATGAAGAAGTGATTCGTAAATTGATCAAGACGCATTTGGCAAAGAAGGGCTACTACGTGGCAGAAGCTCAGGATGGGGACCACGCCTTTGAACAGTTGGTCGAAGACAATTTCGATCTCTTGATCTGCGACATTTTCATGCCAAATAAAACGGGAATCGAAGTGCTCAAACGGGTGAAGTCGAATCCGAAAACGAAAGACATCCCTGTCATACTGCTCACGACGAAGAAAGGGGTTCCCGATCTTTTCGAAGAATACCAGCTCGGAGCCGATTACTATCTAACCAAACCCTTTACAAAGTCTCAATTGCTCCACGGAATTGAGCTCATGCTCGAATGAAGCTCTCCGCCCTGAAGAGCGGGGCTTCCCGGAAAGGTGCTAGTCTTTGATAGGGTGCCCCTTGACCCCACCCTAAAGGGTGGGGCTTGCAGGGCACATGCCGGCCAAACGAACCCGCCTAAAGAGTCCTCCGTCCGATCTGACGTTCCGTAAATCGCTCGTGTTGACAATCTCTCTTTGCCTAAGTTAGTCTATTTCTCAACTTCGCACAAAAAAGACAGGGGGAGAGGCGTGAAGATTGAGTTTATTCAAGCCAGAGATCTGCCGGACGCGTGGTTTCAATGTGTTTACAATCTTTTTGAGAAGGGCCACGAATACACGATCGAGCGGGGAAGCTTCGTCGGTCACCAGAGGCTCGAATACGACTATATCGTCATCCACATCCTGCACCCAGGGACAAGACCTTTGATCCCGGACATCCCACCGGGAGTGGGCGTCCCCCCGCCGACGTCCATGGACTACGTGGAGCAGTATCTCGAAAAGCTGATCACCTCGATCAAGTCCCCGAATGAAACGTACACCTACGGAGAGGATCTCGAGCCGCAGATCCAAGAGGTTATCCGGATGTATAAAGAAGACGGTCATCAGACGAACCAGGCCTACATGGCTGTTGGGAGCGCCAAGTCTCTTGCCCTTGACGACCCTCCCTGCCTGCGTGGGATCGATACGCGGATTCGCTATGGAAAACTCCACTTTATGCTGTATTTTCGTTCGTGGGATTTGTGGGCGGGATTTCCTTCCAATCTTGCAGGGATTCAATTGCTCAAGGAGTACATGGCGAAAGAAGTGGGAGTCGAAGACGGCGAGATCATTGCTGCTAGCAAGGGACTCCATCTCTACGACTACTGTTGGGATCTTGCAAAAACACGGATTGGCAGAAAGAAATAGACCTCACCTTCCACGACCCTTCCGGTGTCGTCCGTCGGGCTTTCTTTCAACAAAGGCATAAGCGCTATGGTTGTGAATGGATTCAAAGTTCTCTGACTCTGCCGTGAACCAGGTAATGTTGGGGTCTTTGGAAAGGCGTTTAGCAATCTCTCTCACCACGTCCTCGACAAACATCGGTTTCTCATAAGCCCTCTCTGTCACGAATTTTTCATCCGGCCTTTTTAGAATCGCATACAGATCGCACGAGGCACACTTCTCGATGATCTGGATGATGTCTTCAATCCAAATGAATCTTTTGAACCGCAGGTTGACGGTGACGATGGATCTCTGGTTGTGGGCACCAAATTTACTGATCTCCTTTGAACAGGGACAGACCGTGGTGATGGGGACGAGGATCCCCACGTAAAAATCTTCGAAGTTGCCATTGGTATTCGAGCCAGAGAATCGGCAAGTATACTCCATCAGGCTCTTTGCTTTCGATATCGGTGCCTCTTTCTCGATGAAATAGGGAAATTCCACCTCCAGGTGAGCCGTCTTCGCCTTCAGTTTCGTTTTCATCTCCTGCAGGATCTTTGAAAAATTCTTGATATCGATCTCCCCTCGGTACTTATTGAGGATCTCTATGAACCGGCTCATGTGGGTTCCTTTAAACCGATGAGGAAGACCCACATACATGTTCACACTGCCCACGGTGTGCTGCACCCCTTTGGCTTTATCCAAGACGGTAATAGGGTAACGGATATTCTTGACCCCTACCTTATTGATCTCGATTTTTCGGTGATCCCTTTCCGTTTGAATATCCCTCATCTCTTGCTCCCGAGATACGTCGCGCAAGCCGTTTCGGATTCCCAGGCTGTCACGCTCTTGATTCTTGCCGGTTGCCCTTTCAGCCCCGTCCTCAATCCTTCATAAATGAATTTGGCAATATTTTCTGAAGAGGGCTCCCTTTTCGCGAAATAAGAAAGATCATTCAGATAGGCATGATCGAGTTCCTTCAGGGCTTGAGCCAACTTCTGTTTCAAAACTCCGAAGTCGACCACCACCCCTTCTTTCCCAAGACGACCGGAAGTGACGCAGACCTCAATCTTCCAGTTGTGACCATGGAGGCCTTCGCATCGACCGTGCAAAGAACGCAGCCGGTGAGCGCCTGAAAAATGAGAAAGGACAGTCAGTTCATACATGAGGTTCTCTCCGATGGGAAGCTCCTCGCCCATCCCGTCAGGACGGGACAGGGCATCCAGCCGACTTGCCCGCGGATTAGAGGATAAGAAGAATGCGGACATCCATCACATTGGTCTGAGTCGGTCCAGTGATGAGTAAGTCTCCCAATTTTTCGAAAAAAGGATAGGCGTCATTTTCTTCCAGATGGGCTTTGGGGTGGAGGCCCATGGCGAGTGCTCTCTTCACCGTCGTGTGATCCGCAACGGCCCCTGCAGCATCTGTCGGACCATCGGTCCCGTCCGTCCCCCCACTCAAAAGCACTACCGTCTCGAGCCCCTCGATTTCCAGTGCCCCAGCGAGAGCTAATTCCTGATTTCGTCCGCCGCGTCCCCGGCCTCGAATCGTCACGGTGGTCTCCCCTCCAGAGATGATGCAGGCAGGCTTAGGGATCGGATTTCCGCTGGTCATCACTTCCTTTGCAATCGCTGCATGGAAGCGGGCGACCTCTCTGGTCTCACCCACGATGGACGATGAGAGAATGAGGCTATGAAATCCGTAGGATGAGGCTTCCTGTTGAGCAGCTCGGAGGGCCAGGATATTGCTACCAATCAAGATGTTGTGAACTTTTTCAAAGGTAAATTCTCCTGGTTTTGGCGTTTCTTGCACTCTTCCTTCACGGCCAAGTTGAAGGTGCTTCTGAATGGAAGGGGCCACCTCCCGAATCAGATTATATTTTCTCAAAATCTCCCACGCCTCCTCAAAGGTTGAGGGATCAGGGACGGTTGGACCAGAACCGATCACATCGAGTGGATCACCCACAACATCGGACAGGATAAAGACAAGAACGGTTGAAGGGTAAGCCCATCTTGCGAGCCAACCTCCTTTGATTTGCGAGATATGTTTCCGAACGGTATTAATCTCCTTGATGTCAGCCCCGCAGTCGAGCAATAACTGGGTCACCTCTTGTTTCTCTTCGAGAGTGATCCCCTCAACAGGGAGTGGAAGAAGGGCTGACCCTCCACCGGAAAGCACGACGAGAACCAGATCCTCTGGCCCTGAATCCTTCAGAAGGCTCCGGATACGATGGGCACCTTCAAGGCCGTTCCGGTCTGGAATGGGATGGCCGGCTTCGATGAGCTCCGTCCTTTCCAACGGGAGACGGTGACCCCGCTTGGTCGTAATCACCCCTGAGGAAATTCGGTCAGCAAGCAGGTCCTCCATGGCTTGAGCCATGGAGGCAGAAGCCTTTCCCGTCCCAATTAAGAAGATGTTCTTGAAAACCCTCAGGTGAAAGAGGTCTTCAGAGCGCTCGTCAATCTTAACTCGTAGTGTATCTTGTTCAACGGTGATAATCTCTCTGAGTCGCTTGGAGGGATTGACCGAGGACACGGCCCGGAGAAAAATCTCGGTGGCAATCTTCTTGAGTTGATCCAGAGGAAGGTCTTTCAAGATTCGAACCTAAACCGTAAATTAGGTGAAAATGGGGTATCCATTTGACTAAGGCTATTAATGGCTATCTACTTGAAAACAAAACCGTTTTTCATATTTCGGCCGTGGGCAGAGCAAATTACTAAAAAATCCTTTAGATTCAACATCTTAGAAACGAGTTACCTGAGTCAAGGAGATACCCCATTTAGGTGAATTTTCACTGCTGTCCAAGAAATCCAGAATTGATTGTGACTTCGGTTGATTTC